>Ga0105047_10000001_pt1 | contig 366907 bp, 331 predicted proteins | sample MAT04_FD_78384 | JGI IMG/M metagenome (GOLD analysis project Ga0105047, IMG submission 78384) | Freshwater microbial communities from Lake Fryxell liftoff mats and glacier meltwater in Antarctica - MAT-04 (megahit assembly) | ecosystem: Environmental > Aquatic > Freshwater > Ice > Liftoff...
GGCTTTGAATGAGACTTGGAAATCCGCTGAAAAGCGAGAGTGTCGGTCAAAGCAAGTGTCGTGCCGATTATCCGCATTTGCGGGGGCTGACGGCTCATCCACAGGAGTTAATGAAAATTAAGGTTAACAAAGCGTTTCCGTTGTCGCTTTGCGTTAACCGTAGTTAGCTCGCTGAGCCAGCTTTCTGAGTGGAGAGCGGTCGGCAGCGGGAACCCATGATGAAGACGCACTGGCGGATGAGTTCTGTGAACGGCGTGTTCCTCGCCGCTTATTTCGTCCCGACCTGGTTGATCGTCGCCTTCAACATCATGGTGTCGCCGATCCACGCGCTGTACGACCGGCCGAACATCGCGGTGGCGATCTTCGTCAGCGATCACTTCCATCTCGCCGCGACCGCCACGGTGCGGACCGCTTGGCTTCTCGCACTTGCGAAGCTGACGGTGGCGGCATTCTTTGCGGTGTTCGTCGCGCTGCTGACGCGACCGTCGATCCGTAAGACCGGCGGCTGCGACGAGGCGCTCGGGATCGCATTGACGATCGGCAGCGTGATCAGCTTCGCCAGCATGGTCATGGCGTCCAAAGTGGGCGAGGCGGAAGCGATGCGGCTGCACGCGACCGAGCTGCTGCTGTTGCTCGGCACCGCAATCGTAATGCTGGTCGAGCAGCCGGCGGCAGCCGCCACGACGGCCGCGGAGTCGCCCGCGATGACGCCGAACTATCCGCACGCGCAACAGAAATCCTGACCCGCGTCTGCCGGGTCCGGCCGCGTCTTCGATATCTCTTCCATATCCTGACGCACAGCGCCCTTCAGAGTTGCCCGCTTCAAGTTGCGGCGCAGCGCTAATTCATGCCGTTGAACGAGCTACTTTTGCTTTTGCAAATAGCGTGCTTTATTTGTCCCGCAACGGTGCCGATCAAGGCTGCCGACGATCGCGGGAGGACAGTCCATGGCCATGACGATGAACGGCGAAGTCCAACTGGGCGCGCCGAAGCACTTGGTGTGGAGCAAGCTGAACGATCCCGAAGTGCTGAGGCAGTGCATCCCCGGCTGCGAAGAGCTGGAGAAGACCGAGGATGACAGCGGGTTTCGCGCGGTCGCGAAGTTGAAGGTTGGACCGGTCTCGGCGCGCTTCAAGGGGCGCGTCACGCTCAGCGATCTCGATCCGCCGAACGGCTACAAGATCACGGGTGAAGGCGAGGGCGGCGTGGCCGGTTTCGCCAAGGGCGGCGCAGTTGTGGGCCTCGCCGACAAAGATGGCGGCACGTTGCTGTCCTACGACGTCGAGGCGCATATCGGCGGCAAGCTCGCGCAGCTCGGTCAGCGGCTGATCAATGGATCGGCCAAGAAGCTCGCCGACGAATTCTTCGTCAATTTCTCCAAGGCCGTTCAGGGCAATGGCGGCGCCTGAGCGTGCCATGAGCAGAGTTCGATCACGCGGCTGTTATCAGCTTGCTCAACTCCGATGTTCCGATCGGAGGTTGCCGATCAGGGGGATGCCCCCTAAGATATCTTCAAGAAACGCAACCAAGACGTGAAACGACTGCCGTGCAACGCGGCGGTGCGGCATGAATGAGAGGGCCGATGGCCAAGATTTCCCTGATCGTCAACGGCAATCCGGTGTCCGCGAATGTCGATCCGCGCACGTTGCTGGTGCAGTTTCTGCGTGAGCATCTGCGGCTCACAGGCACCCACGTCGGCTGCGACACCTCGCAGTGCGGCGCGTGCGTCGTGCATCTCGACGGCAAGGCGGTGAAGTCCTGCACCACGCTCGCGGTGATGGCGGACGGCCATGAGGTGACCACGATCGAGGGGCTGGCCGCCGACGGCGCGCCGCTGCATCCGATGCAGGAAGCGTTTCGCGAGAATCACGGCCTGCAATGCGGCTTCTGCACGCCCGGCATGATCATGACCGCGGTCGATCTGGTGCACCGCAAGGGCAACGATCTGTCGGACCAGACGATTCGCGAAGAACTCGAAGGCAATCTCTGCCGCTGCACCGGCTATCAGAACATCGTGGTGTCGATCGCGGCCGGCGCCAAGGCGATGGCGAATTCCGATCTCGCCTGATCAGGTTCGGACGACGATAAGCGTGAGACGCGCAGGCCAGGGCTCGAGGAAGCTGCATGTACGAATTCAAGTATCACCGCCCCGCGACCGTCCGTCAGGCCGCCAACCTGCTGATCAAGAACGAGGACGCCAAGCTGATCGCCGGCGGCCACACGCTGCTGCCGGTGATGAAGCAGCGCCTCGCCGCGCCGCCGCATCTGGTCGATCTGTCCCATATCGAAGGCCTCGGCGGCATCGAGATCAAGGGCCGCTCGCTGGCGATCGGTGCGACCGCCAAACATGCCGAAGTTGCCAATTCGCCGATCGTCGGCGAGGCGATTCCCGCGCTCGCGGAGCTGGCGTCGATGATCGGCGATCCGGCGGTGCGTCACAAGGGCACGATCGGCGGCTCGCTCGCCAACAATGATCCCACCGCGGACTATCCGGCGGCGGTGCTGGCGCTCGGCGCCACCATCGTCACCAACAAGCGCAAGCTGAAGCCGGAGGAGTTTTTCCAGGGCCTGTTCACCACCGCGCTGGAGCCGGACGAGATCATCACCAAGGTGCTGTTTCCGCTGCCGAAGAAGGCGGCCTACATCAAATTCCGCAACCAGGCCTCGCGCTATGCGCTGGTCGGCGTGTTCGTGGCGCGGCGTCCGTCGGATGTCGGCGTCGCAGTCACCGGCGCCGGGTCGGACGGCGTGTTCCGGGTCTCCGCATTCGAGGAGGCGTTGAAGGCGCGGTTCAATTCCAAATCGCTCGATGGCATCCATGTGCCGCATGACGGCTTGAACAGCGACCTGCATGGCAGCGCGGAATATCGCGCGCATCTGATCGGCGTGCTGGCGAAGCGCGCGGTCGATGCCGCCAACGGCAAGGCATGACCTTGCGATCGGCCCTCCCATGAGCGTCACCCCATGAGCATTGCCCCATGAGCGTCACGCCGCACCCGGCTTCGGTCGACGCGACGCTCGAGCTGTTGACCAGCCGTGGTTATCTCGCCGAGCGCGCGCTGGCGACCGTGGTGTTTCTGTCGCTGCGGATGAGGCGGCCGCTGTTTCTCGAAGGCGAGGCCGGGGTCGGCAAGACCGAAATCGCCAAGGTGCTGTCGGCCGCGCTGGGCCGCCGCCTGATCCGGCTGCAATGCTATGAGGGCCTCGACGTCGCCTCCGCGGTGTACGAGTGGAACAGCGCGGCGCAGATGATCGCGATCCGCCTCGCCGAAGCCGCCGGCGACACCGATCGCGCCCAGCTTTCGAGCGATATCTTTTCCGAGCAATACCTCATCAAGCGACCGCTGCTGCAAGCGCTGGAGCCGGATCTGGCCGGCGCCCCGGTGTTGCTGATCGACGAACTCGACCGCGCCGACGAGGCGTTCGAGGCGTATCTGCTTGAAGTGCTGTCCGACTATCAGGTGACGATCCCGGAGTTCGGCACCATCCAGGCGCCGCAGCCGCCGATCGTCATCGTGACCTCGAACCGCACCCGCGAAATCCACGACGCGCTGAAGCGGCGCTGCCTGTATCACTGGGTCGACTATCCCTCCGCCAGCCGCGAGCTCGCGATCGTCAAGTCGCGCGTGCCGGGGATTTCGGCCAAGCTGTCGCAGCAAGTGGTGAACTTCGTCCAGGCGCTGCGCGCGCAGGATTTCTACAAATCGCCCGGCGTCGCCGAAACGCTGGACTGGGCGACCGCTTTGACCGAACTCGACGCCCGCGCGCTGACCGCCGAGATCGTCGGCGACACGCTCGGCGCGCTGCTGAAGTACCAGGACGACATCGTGCGAATGCAGGGCGACACGCTGCAGAAGGTGCTGAAGGAAGCGACCAGCGAGACGTAGTCGGTTAGTTGTTCGATCTCATCGTTGCCCCGATTGGGGCGCGCCCCCTCTCTCGCTTGCGGGGGAGGGGGCAGCAACAAGCACCGTGCCCGCGTCGCCCCCACCCCAGCCCTCCCCCGCAAGCGGGAGAGGGATCGGGCCGAAGTTGTTGCTCATTCTTTGCTCGATAACTTTGAGCGAGTTCGACATGCCCACAATCGATCACCTCAATCCGCCCACCGGCATGATGGCCGACAATGTCGTCGGCTTTGCCCGCGCGCTGCGCGCCGCCGGGTTGCCGGTCGGGCCCGGCGCGGTGATCGATGCGCTGGACGCGCTGCAACTGATCGAGATCGGCAATCGCGACGATCTCTACGCCACGCTGGAGGCGATCTTCGTCAAGCGTCGCGAGCACGCGCTGATCTTCGCGCAGGCCTTCGCGCTGTTCTTCCGCGCCGCGGAAGAGTGGCAGCACATGCTGGATTCGATCCCGCTGCCGGATCACGCCAGGAAGAAGCCGCCGCCGGCCTCGCGCCGGGTTCAGGAAGCGATGGCGCCGTCGACGACCCGGGACTTCCCCTCCGCCGAGGAGCAGGAAATCCGGCTCGCAGTGTCGGACAAGGAGATCCTGCAGAAGAAGGACTTCGCGCAGATGAGCGCTGCGGAGATCGCCGAGGTCACTCGCTCGATCGCGCGGATGCGGCTGCCGCAGGCGGAATTGCGCACGCGCCGGTTTCGGCCGGACAAGCGTGGCCTCAAGCTCGATCTGCGCCGCACGCTGCGCGCGTCGCTCCGCACCGGCGGCGATATCGTCGATATCCGCAGGCTCGGCCTGATCGACAAGCCGGCGCCGATCGTGGCGCTGCTCGATATCTCCGGCTCGATGAGCGAATACACGCGGCTGTTCCTGCATTTCCTCCACGCCATCACCGACGATCGCAAGCGGGTCTCGACTTTCCTGTTCGGCACGCGGCTGACCAACGTCACCCGCGCGCTGCGGGCGCGAGATCCCGACGAGGCGCTGGCGAGTTGCACGTCGTCGGTCGAGGACTGGGCCGGCGGCACGCGGATCGCGACCTCGCTGCATGTCTTCAACAAGGCATGGGCGCGCCGCGTGCTGGGGCAGGGTGCGATCGTGCTGCTGATCTCCGACGGGCTGGAACGCGAGGCCGATAGCAAGCTCGCCTTCGAGATGGACCGGCTGCATCGCTCCTGCCGGCGGCTGATCTGGCTCAACCCGCTGCTGCGCTTCGGCGGTTTCGAGCCGCGCGCGCAGGGCATCAAAATGATGCTACCCCACGTTGACGAATTCCGCCCGGTGCATAATCTGACCTCGATGCAGGGATTGATCGAGGCGCTGTCCTCCGCGCCGCCGCCGCACCATTTCAGTGCGATCCGCTCGGCCGCATAACCAAGCCATCGCAGAGGAGACGCTCCATGCTCGACCGCGACGAAGACATTCTCAAGGCGGCGGAAGACTGGAAGAACGCCGGCCACGGCGTCGCGCTCGCCACCGTGGTCGAGACCTGGGGCTCGGCGCCCCGCCCCGCGGGCTCCAGCCTGGTGATCAACAATGACGGCGGCTTTCTCGGCTCGGTGTCGGGCGGCTGCGTCGAAGGCGCGGTCGTCACCGAGGCGCTCGACGTGATCGAGAGCGGGCAGCCGAAGCTGCTGGAATTCGGCGTCGCCGACGAGACCGCGTGGAAAGTGGGGCTGTCCTGCGGCGGCACGATCCGGGTGTTCGTCGAGAAGGTCGGCTAGTCGCAGCATCGCGCGCGACGAGGGAAGTGGGGCGTCAGGTGAAACTCGAGACCTTGCAGCAGTTGAACACGGAGCGCGCCGCGCGGCGGGCCGCGATCGTCGTCACCGACACCGCGACTGGCGAGCAGCGGCTGGTGAAGGTGGCCGAGATCGCCGCAGATCCGCTCGCGGCGGAATTGTCGAAGCAACTCCGGATGGGCAAGAGCGCGACCATCGAAGCCGACGGCAGGAAGTTGTTTCTCAATGTCTACGCGCCGACCGCGAAGCTCGTGATCGTCGGCGCGGTGCATATCAGCCAGGCGCTCGCGCCGCTCGCCCGCTCGCTCGGCTATGACGTCACCGTGGTCGATCCGCGCACCGCGTTTGCGAGCCCCGAGCGGTTTCCCGACGTGCCGCTGATCGCGGAGTGGCCGGACGTCGCATTGCCGCCGCTGAACATCGATCACTACACCGCCTTCGTCGCGCTGACCCACGACCCGAAGATCGACGATCCTGCGCTGCTGCACGCCTTCGCGCGCGACTGCTTCTATATCGGCGCGCTCGGCTCGAAGAAGACCCATGCGCGGCGCGTCGACCGCCTGAAGGAGCAGGGCGCGTCCGAGGCCGACGTCGCCCGGATTCATGCGCCGATAGGTCTGTCGATCGGCGCGGTGTCGCCGTCGGAGATCGCGGTGTCGATCATGGCCGAGATCACCGCGACGCTGCGGATGCCCAACGCGGCCAAGGCGCCGGCAGCATGAGATTCGGCCCGCGACGCCCGGCGGATGCGATCGGCGGCGTCACCGTGCATTCGCTGCGGCAGAACGGATTGCTGCTGAAGAAGGGCACCTCAATCGGCCCAGCCGAAGTGGCGGCGCTGGAGCGCGCCGGCGTCGCCGAGATCGTCGTGGTGCAGCTCGAGCCGGGCGACGTCTCCGAGGATGTCGCCGCCGCCGATGTGGCGCAGGCGGTCGCCGGCGACGGCGTCAGTGTCGAGCGCGCCTTCACCGGCCGCGCCAATCTCTTTGCAAAGCGTCCGGGCGTGCTGGTGGTCGAGCGTGCCGTGGTGGATCGCGTCAACGCCATCGACGAGGCGATCACCTTCGCGACGCTTGCCGCGTTCAAGCCGGTGGTCGAAGGCGAGATGATCGCGACCGTCAAGCTGATCCCGTTCGGCGTCGAAGGAAAGCTCCGCGACGCCGCGGTGACTGCCGCGCAAGGCGGCGCGCTGCGTGTCGCGCCCTACATGGTCAAGCGCGTCGGCGTGGTGTCGACCCAGTTGCCGGGCCTCGCGCCGAAAGTGATCGACAAGACGCTGCGCGTCACCGCGGAGCGGCTGGCGCCGGCCGGTGCCGTGATCATCGCCGAGCGCCGCATCGCCCATGATGAAGCCGCGTTGTCGGCGGCGCTGAAGGAGCTGCTCGGGCTCGGCGCCGAACTGGTGATCGTGTTCGGCGCCTCCGCGATCGCCGATCGGCGGGACGTGATCCCAGCCGCGATCGGCGCCATCGGCGGCACGATCGAGCATTTCGGGATGCCGGTCGACCCCGGCAATCTGCTGCTGATCGGCAGCGCGTCGGGCGTGCCGGTGCTCGGGGCGCCGGGTTGCGCGCGCTCGCCGGTCGAGAACGGCTTCGACTGGGTGCTGATGCGGCTGCTCGCGGGGCTTCAGGTGACGCGCGCGGACATCACCGGCATGGGCGTCGGCGGCCTGTTGATGGAAATCGTGACGCGGCCGCAGCCGCGCCTGCCGCTGGCCGAAGGCGGCCGCAAAGTCGCCGCGATCGTGCTCGCCGCCGGCCGCTCGACCCGGATGGGCGGGCCGAACAAGCTGCTCGCGGAGCTGAACGGCACGCCGTTGGTGCGGATCGTCGCCGAACAGGTGATGGCGTCGAAGGCGTCGCGCGCGATCGTCGTCACCGGGCACCAGGCCGACAAGGTCGAGGCGGCGCTGTCCGGCCTCGACGTCTCGTTCGTTCACAACCCTGCCTTTGCGGAAGGCCTGGCCTCGTCGGTGAAGGCCGGCATCGCCGCGGTCGCCGACGATGCGGATGGCGCGGTGGTCTGTCTCGGCGATATGCCGCTGATCGATTCCCTCTTGATCGACCGGCTGATCGGCGCGTTCGATCCGGATCGCGGCGGGCTGATCGTGGTGCCGGTCGCGGATGGTCGGCGCGGCAATCCGGTGCTGTGGTCGCGCCGCTTCTTCAGCGAGCTGATGACGCTCGACGGCGACATCGGCGCGCGGCATCTGATCGCCAAACACGGCGAGGCCGTGACCGAAGTGCCAGTCGACGGCCACGCCGCGTTTCTCGATATCGACACGCCGCAGGCGCTGGAGGAAGCTCGGCGCGGCTAGCAGGGTGAATACCGAAAACTCGCCATAGGTGCTAAAATACCGCGGTCGACGGACTGGTAGTTCGTTCATCAAGTTGAAAGTCCTGTCGCTTTAGTGTCCGCCGGCAAATACCTCGGGGGAGGGGACGTTGGGGCTTTCGTCGGCTGCGCGCTGTGGCGCTGCGCTTCTTGTTGCTTTGATTGTTGGTTCGAGCATTTTGACATCCGCTGAGGCCGCTGGCGCTTTCGCCGTCGGCAAATGCGGCGCTTACGGCAAGGCCTTCGACTATCCGGCCGAAGCCGCGGCCATCGCCGCGGCGCGCAAGCAATGCCGCGGCGATTGCACGACGATCACGATGCGGCGCGCCTGCGCGGCGCTGGCGATTGATCTGCTCAATCCCTGCGGCCCGCATGGCTATGCGGTCGAGCCGAAGATCTCCAGCTCGCTCAACGAAGCCACCCGCAAGTGCTACGAATATGGCGGCAAGGAATGCGTGATCCGCGCCTGGGCCTGCGACGCCAAGGGCTGACGGCGCGCTTTGACGCGCGCGCTCGCAAGCGACGATCGCGATCCGGGCGGGCTCGCCATGCCCGCTGATCGATCCTCGACCAGCTGAAGTCACGCTTCCGAGCCTTGGCTCGGCGCGGTGGCGCGCCGGTTACGGCATCCCTTACGTCCGATCGCCCGGCAGTGGCTGGCCGGTGTCCTCCCGCTCCTGCGCCCGATAGACCTCCTTGGTCGCCGTGTCCGTGCGCTGCTTTTCCGCGGCGGTGCGGTTGCGGTTGCGCATCACCGCATAGGCCATAGCGGCCGGCAGGACGAGAAGTCCGATCCCCCAAAGCCATTCGATCGACATGGTTTCCTCCCGGTTGTCGTGTTGCTGCATGACAATCCGGGGGTAGGGCGGTCGTTCCTCTGCTGTCCGGGAAAGCCCCGACGTTAACAACGCCCTCCGGAAACATCCGGAGTTGAACATGACTGACTGGTCAGTCATGTTCAACCAATGGCCGATCACGAACGACGCACCGCGCCGAATACCCCTATTCTCGCGAAAACCCCGACCAAAGCCCGCAACCCCAGCAAGCCGCCGAAGCAGGCTGGCGCGCTGGAGGCGACGGAGCCCACGAAGCCGGGCGCCGCATCGACCCGCGCGCTGCGTGCCGCCGGGCGTCGCGCCGCGATCGTCGACGCGGCGCTCGAGGAATTCACCGCCCGCGGTTACGCCGCGACGCGGCTCGAGGACGTCGCGAGCCGCGCCGGCGTCGCCAAAGGCACGATCTATCTGCACTTCGCCGACAAGGAGGCGCTGTTTCAGGAACTGCTTCGCTCGGCCTTGCTGCCGCTGATCGAGCGAATCAGTTCGCCGCCGCTGCCCGACGTGTCGGCGCGGGCGATGCTGGAGAATTTCGCACAGATCTTCGTGCGCGAAGTCACCCAGACCCGACGCGCCGATCTGCTGCGGCTGATGATGGCGGAGGGGCCGCGGTTTCCGTCGCTCGCCGAGTTCCACTATCGTGAGATCGTCGAGCGCGGACTCACGGCAATCCGCGCCGTCATCTGTCACGGCATTCAACGCGGCGAGATCCGCCACGATGCGCTGCAGCGCTTTCCGCAATTGGTCATGGCGCCGGCGATGCTGACGGTCCTCTGGCAGGGCCTGTTCGGCCGCTACGCGCCGCTCGACGCGCTCGGGATGCTGCGCGCTCACATCGACATCATCTTCGACGAAGGAAAAGCGACATGATCGCGCGCCCGATCCAAGCCGCTCTTGCACTATCCATGCTGGTTGCGCTCGCCGGCTGCTCGAACACCACCGATCCCGGCTATCAGGGCTGGGTCGAGGCCGACCTGATCTTCGTCAGCCCCGACGAATCCGGCCGCGTCACCAAGCTCACCGTCCGCGAGGGCGACGAGACCCGCAAGGGCGACCTGATCTACACGCTGGACGACGATCTGCAGCAAGCCGATCTCAATCAGAACAACGCGACGCTGGCCAACGCCCGGCAGAGCTTCGACCGCGCGCAATCGCTCTCGAAGACCGGCTCCGGCACCCAGGCCAATCTCGATGCCGCGGTGTCGGCGTTGCGCGTCGCCGAAGCCCGGGTCGAGACATCGAAGACCCGGCTGATGCGCCGTGAAATCCGCGCGCCGGTCACCGGCACCGTGCAGCAGATCTATTTCCGCGAGGGCGAGATGGCCGCGGCGCAGAAGCCGGTGCTGTCGATCCTGCCGCCCGGCAACATGAAGCTGCGCTTCTTCGTGCCGGAAGCGGCGTTGCCGAAGCTTTCGATCGGCGACGAGATCCGCGTGACCTGCGATAATTGCGCGCCGGATCTCACCGCGAGGATCTACTACATCGCGACCACGGCGGAATACACGCCGCCGGTGATCTACAGCCTCGATGAGCGCAACAAGCTGGTCTATCTGATCCAGGCGCGACCGGACCGTCCGACCAGCCTGCGCGTCGGCCAGCCGATCAACGTCTATGTCAAGCCGAAGAGTCCGGCGCAGCCGCCGGCCGCGGCAGGCGGCAAGTCATGACCGACGCATTGGCGGCCCACGACATCGCCATCGACGTCAAGGGGCTGACGAAATCCTTCAACGGCCGTGAGGTGGTGCACGACCTGTCGATGCAGGTGAAGCGCGGCTCGATCTACGGCTTTCTCGGGCCGAACGGCTCCGGCAAGACCACGACGATCCGGATGCTGTGCGGCCTGCTGACGCCGGACAGCGGCGAGGGCACCTGCCTCGGCTACGACATCAGGCGCGACGCCGACAAGATCAAGCGTCAGGTCGGCTACATGACCCAGCGCTTCAGCCTCTATCAGGATCTTTCGGTGCGCGAGAATCTCGAGTTCGTGGCAAGACTCTACGGCGTGCCCGACGCCCGCAATGCTGCGCGCGCGATGATCAAGCGGCTCGGCCTGTCCGGCCGCGAGGAGCAACTCGCCGGCGAATTGTCGGGCGGCTGGAAGCAGCGGCTGGCGCTCGGCGCCTGTACGCTGCCGAATCCGCAATTGCTGCTGCTCGACGAGCCGACCGCAGGCGTCGACCCCAAGGCGCGTCGCGACTTCTGGAACGAGATCCACGGCCTCGCCGCCGAAGGGCTCACCGTGCTGGTCTCGACCCACTACATGGACGAGGCCGAGCGCTGTCACGAGATCGCCTACATCGCCTACGGCGCTCTGCTCGCGCACGGCACCGTCGACGAAGTGATCGCCAAATCCGCGTTGGCGACCTGGGTCGTCACCGGCGAGGGTTTGAACGCGCTGCCCCACGAACTCGCCGGCAAGCCGGGCGTCGATATGGTGGCGCCGTTCGGCACCAGCCTGCACATTTCCGGCCGCGATCACGCCGCACTCGAAGCCAGTATCGCGCCATATCGCGGCCAACCCGGCCAGCACTGGCAGCACGGCGCGCCGTCGCTGGAGGATGTGTTCATCGAACTGATGAGCCGCACCAAGGACAATTTCCAATGAGCGCCGAGGACGACCATCCGGCCGGCCGCATCGCGCCGATCCAGGCTCGATCCTTCGGGTTCCTGCGTCGCACCTACGCGATGCTGGTCAAGGAGTTGATCCAGCTTCGCCGCGATCGTCTCACCTTCGCGATGATCATCATCATTCCGGTGATGCAGCTTCTGCTGTTCGGCTACGCCATCAACACCACGCCGCGGCATCTACCGACCGCAGTGCTGCTGCAGGAAGACTCCGATCTGGGCCGCTCGATCCTGAAAGCGCTGGAGAACACCTCGTACTTCAAGTTCACCCAGCAAGTGCACACCGTCGCAGAGTTCGACAATCTGCTGCTGTCGGGCAAGGTGCTGTTCGGCGTCGAGATCCCGCGCGGCTTCGAGCGCGCGGTCCGGCGCGGCGAGCGGCCGGCGATTCTGGTCGCCGCCGACGCCACCGACCCGGTCGCCGCGGGCTCCGCGCTGTCGGCGCTCGGCGCGATCGTGCAGACCGCGCTCGAACACGACCGCGTCGCCGGCGAGCCCGGCGATCCGCCGTTCGAGATCCGCGCCCATGCGCGCTACAACCCGGCGGCGTCGTCGCGCCTCAACATCGTCCCCGGCCTGGTCGGCACCATTCTGACCATGACGATGCTGATCTTCACCGCATTGTCGGTGACGCGCGAGATCGAGCGCGGCACGATGGAGAATTTGCTGTCGATGCCGATCACGCCGGTCGAAGTGATGCTCGGCAAGATCCTGCCCTATGTCGTGGTCGGCTTCATCCAGGCGTCGCTGATCATCGGCATCGGCGTGCTGCTGTTTGGCGTGCCGGTGCGCGGCAGCCTGCTGATGCTGGCGCTGCTGTCGACCTTGTTCATCACCACCAATCTGGCGATCGGCTACACCTTCTCGACCCTGGTGCAGAACCAGCTGCAGGCGATGCAGGCCTCGATGATGTTCTTCCTGCCGTCGATCCTTTTGTCCGGCTTCATGTTTCCATTCGCGGGGATGCCGGTCTGGGCGCAGTTTGTCGGCGAATGTCTGCCGCTGACGCATTATCTGCGGATCGTCCGGGCGATCATGCTCAAGGGGTCCACGCTGGAGAATCTGCGCTACGATACGCTGGCGCTGGCGGCCTTGATGCTGGTGGCGATGACGATCGCGGTGACGAGATTCCGGCGGACGCTGGACTGAGGCGGACGTGGGGATTCGGGAGCGTCCGATGCAAATGCCGTGGCGACGGACGTCGCCGACCTCGTCGCAGCCCTCGACGCTGTCGGATGATCTTCGCAGCGCGCTGACGCGCGAGATTCTGCGGACCGAATTGCTGCGGGCGACGGTGCTCCTGATCACCGTCTCGCTGCTGATGACGAGCATGCTCGTCTCGTATTGGATGTTCCCCTGGGCGATCGAGAAGATCTGGCGCGGACAGTTTTCGCCGGCGCCACTGCTGGTGTCCTACGTGCCTTTGCTGCTGTTCGAATTGAGCGTCATCGCGACGCTGCGCCGGCGGCTGGCGCTTGGGCGCGACTTGCCGAAAATCGGGCGCTACATCGGGGTGTTGGTCGAAACCAGCCTGCCGACGGTCGGCCTCTATATGCACATGAACATCATGGGGTCTGCGCAAGCGCTCGCCTTCGCCGTTCCGTTCGCCTATTTCATCTTCATCATCCTGTCGACGCTGTGGCTCGATTTCCGGCTGTCGCTGTTCACCGGCTTCGTCGCCGCTGCCGAACTGCTCGCGATGGCGATGTTGTATCACCCGCCGGGATTTGCTGACGACCCGCCGCCTGATCTCGCCTTCCATTTGATCCGCAGCGTTGTGATCCTGACTTGTGGCGTCCTCGCCGGTGCGGTGGGGGCGCAGCTACGCCGGCAGTTCGAATCGTCGATCGCAGCCGCCGGTGCGCGCGATCACATCACCAATTTGTTCGGCCAGCATGTGTCGCCGCAAGTGGTCGACCAACTGCTCGCAGCGGGGACCCAGGTCACCGGCGAGACCCGCAAGGTCGTGGTGATGTTCGTCGATTTCCGCAACTTCACCCGCGACGCGCGGGTGCGGTTGCCGGGCGAGGTGGTGGTGCGGCTCGACGAGGCCTTCGCGGTGCTGATCGACATTCTCGAGCGCCACGGCGGCATCGTGAACAAGTTTCTGGGTGACGGATTTCTCGCGCTGTTCGGCGCGCCGATCGAGGATGCGCGCGCGGCTCCGCGCGCCGTGGCGGCGGCGCGCGAAATGCTGGCCGCGATGGACGAGCACAATGCGGGACAGGATTGGCCGCTGCGGATGGGCATCGGCATTCATATCGGCGACGTGGTGGTCGGTACCGTCGGTTCGCCGCGGCGCAAGGAATACACGGTGATCGGCGACACCGTGAATTTCGCCTCGCGGCTCGAATCCCTCAACAAGGAATTCGGCACGCAGCTCCTGATTTCGTCGGCGATCCGCGACGAACTCGGCGCGGGGGCGAGCGACGCCGAGTTGCTCGGCAGCGTGCCGATACGCGGCTACGCCGAGCCGATGGCGGTGTGGCGGCTGGCCTGACGGCCTGTGGCTTCTGCGGCGTCTGCGGCCGAACGATCACGATGCGTATTTCAGAGGCGCATTTGCGTGGCGAGCCGTCCGTAGCCGCCGCAGCGGCCGAAACTGTCTCTGACATAGCCGAACGCCGCGGACCATTCGAAGGGGCCGGACTGCAGCCCGGTGAGGTGAATGCCGAACCTCGTCTGCCGGCTGAACTCGTCGCGCGATCCGGATAGTTCGGGCCCGAGCCAGAACCCGTCGATCAACCGCCAGCCGGCGGCGGCGCGGAAGCCGTAGCCGCTGGCGATCGTGGCGGCGTAGAACGAGGCGGCGAGCATCAGTTCCGGGATCGGCTGCGCCCAGGTCTCCGCGGCGATACGCAACCCGAGATGCGCACCGCGCCATTTTGCCGTGAGGCTGTCGGGGGTGAGCTTGTGGTTTTCGAAATCGGGGCCGACGAACAGCTTCACTTCGAACTCGCCGCGTTTGAAGCGCCAGCCTGGCAGCAGCGCGGCGCGGAAAATCTCCGTGGTATAGGTGCGGCTGCGCGTGCGATAGCTATCGAGGCCGTTGGACATCGACAGGCGAAGGATGAAGCCGTCGTCGTTCAGGCCGTTCGTGGCCCAATGCAGGCCGGCGTAGTTGGAGACGCCGTTGCGCCACAGATCGTAGCCGCCGAACAACAAGACCTGATCGGCCTTGGAGCCACCGCTGAGCGGATCGACCGATGCGGGACTGGAGGCTGAAAACAGCTCGGTCGAGGGCGAAAGCGATGCCGAAGACATCGTGTCCTCGATCCCCCAGAGGTCGAAAGCGGGCGACTGAACCTCGCCAGCTCCGAACCCACCATTTCCAAACTCGCCGGCTCCGAACTCACCTTGGCCGAAATCCTCAGCCTCGGCAGACCCAGGGGGCAACTGACCGGGATTATTCGTCTGACCGGGATTGTTCGCCTGCGCATCAGTGCCGAACGGCGGCGCAGACGAGCCAAGCAGTTGCGCAGTCGCGGCGATTTGTCCGGCCAGGATAGCCGTGGCGACGCCAAACGCGCGCACCCAACCGACAAAACGCACCACTACTCATCCGGAACGCAATGACTTGCTCAGAATAAGCAGTGATTAAAACAGCGGTCTTTGCTGTTGTCCAGAGCAGGATGACGCGTCTTCGACTCGTCATCCTGCTCTGGTTCTCGTTTGAGCACGATCTTTCCGAAAGCTGTTATCCACTTATCAGGATTATGCCTCCGCGGGGCGAACGTAACTGATTGAGCGGGTCAGCGCTGGCGGCTGGCGATGACGTGCTCCAGCGCGACGGCGATTTTGCGGTCGATGTCGGTCATGCCGTCGACATAGGCTTCGGACAGTGACAGACCTTCGGGCGAGGTCGGATTGGCGCGGGCAATCGTCTCGAAATGATGGCGCAGCTGTTCCGGCGCGGGATGCGCCTTGATGACGGCGTTCGCAAAATTCAACAACGCCTTGACCTGGCCATTCATGAAGTCGAGTTTGTCCATCGCTACTGTTCCTTATTTCGTTGCGCGAACCCTATCACTTCGTCGCCGCCTGGTGATTGATCGGGCGCAAGCGAGAGGCGCAAGCGACAACACGCCGCGGTTGGCGGGTTCCGCCGAACTAGATCTGCGGCGGCAGCAGATTATCGATGGCGACGCCGTCGCGCGCGACGATGGTCTCGGCGATCCATTGCCGGTGACATTGCTGATGATCGCGCTGGTAGCACAGGATGCAGACGGGTCCGGTCTTCATCACCAGCGATGATAATTCGTCGAGCTGTTCTCTGGCGGCCGGCGTCTTCAGATGGGCCTGATAGATGCTGTGCAGGGTGTCGAACCGACCGCCGCGCGCGGCGACGCGGCCGTCTTTCGGCGTGCCGAGCCCGCGCAGATGCAGATAGCCGATGCCGCGTTCATCGAGCCCGGCGGCGAGCTGTGTTTTGGAGAAGCCCGGCCGGCGCGACGACGCCACCGCGCGAACGTCGACCAGCAGCTTGACGCCCGCTCGCTGCAGTTCGTCGAGCACCGCCTTGGCCGGCGTCTGCTCGTATCCGACGGTGAACAGCGTTTTTGCCTTGGCCATTCGCGCGATCCTCTGCCGACGAAGCAAACTATCCGATCAGCCTGATGAGTTCCATCGCCGCGGCCGGCGCACGCACCTTGCCCTCATGAATGACATAAGCGAACACGTCGCGCGCCTGTTTCTTGGGCTGGCCGTCGACGACCTTCGGCAAATCGGCGGGCGCGCCGCCCTCGGCCCAGGCTTCGAGCCGTTTCGCCCAGGCTTGCAGCGCTTTCGGTTGGTGGCCGGTCTTGATGTCGTCCTGCCCCTTCTGCAGCCGGGCATAGACGAAGTCGCCGACCACATCGGCGATCTGCGGATAGGTCGCGTGCTCGGAATACACGACGGGAATGTTGTGCTTTCGTAACAATGCGATGAATTGCGGCGTGCAGAAACTGTCGTGTCGGACTTCAACGACGTGGCGCAGCTTGCGTCCGTCGATCGCGCGCGGCAGCAAGTCCAGGAACCCGCCGAAATCGGCCTCGTCGAATTTTTTGGTCGGCGCGAATTGCCACAGCACCGGGCCGAGCCGGTCGCCGAGTTCCAGCACGCCGGAATCGTAGAACCGCTTGATGCTGTCGCCGGCCTCGGCCAGCACCTTGCGGTTGGTCGCGAACCGTGGACCCTTCAATGAGAACACGAAGCCGTCCGGCACTTCGCTCGCCCATTTGCGGAAACTTTCAGGCTTTTGCGAGCCGTAGAAAGTACCATTGATTTCAATCGAGGTCAGTTTGGAGGCGGCGTATTCAAGCTCTCGCCGCTGCGGCAGCTTGTCGGGATAGAATACGCCGCGCCACGGCTCGTAGGTCCAGCCGCCGATGCCGATGCGTATACTGCCTGCGTTGCCTTTCATGGCGGCCTCCCTCTTGCGCAACGCCAGGTGCGCACCTATCTTGGTTACAACGGCGAAGCCTATGCTGTTGGCTCACAAGCCACGTACAGGAACGCCGAACGACCACAGAATAGTAGGGAGCGCCGGATGTACGCGCACCTGTTGTTCGTGGTCGTTAGCTTTTGAGTGCGGCTTTCTGGTTGTGGCTGCTCGAGTGCGCTTTTTGAGCCGCTTTTTGAGCCACTGGCCGCCCCGTTTCCCACCCGTTTTCCGTTTCCCGCTGTATATTTGTGGCGGAACGCTGCTTGGCAGCGTCCATGAGCCTCGATATACGCTGGCGCCATGACGCAAGCCAGCCCAGCGGTCGCCGGAACGCGCGTGCAGCCATCGGCTGCGCTGCAGTTGTCCGTTGTCGTTCCGACTTTCAACGAACGCGACAATGTCGAGGTGCTGTTCCGCAAGCTGGAGGCGGCGCTCGCGGGCGTGGCGTGGGAAGTCATCTATGTCGATGACAATTCTCCCGACGGCACCTGGCAGGTGGTGCGCGAACTGGCTTTGCGTGATCCGCGGGTGCGCTGCATCCGGCGGATCGGGCGGCGCGGCCTCTCGGGCGCCTGCATCGAGGGCATCCTCGCCGCCAGCGCGCCGTTCGCGGCGGTGATGGACGCCGACCTGCAGCACGACGAAACCCAGCTCGCGAAAATGCTCGACCTGCTGGAGCGTGGCGCCGCCGATCTCGTGGTCGGCAGCCGCTATATCGCCGGCGGCAGCGCTGACAGCTTCGACCGGCAGCGCGCGGGTTTCAGCGCCTTGGCCACCGCGGTGGCGCGCAAGGTGCTGAAGGTCGAGATCGCCGATCCGATGAGCGGCTTCTTCATGATCCGCCGCGACCGCTTCGAACAGCTCGCGCCGCAGCTCTCGACCCAGGGCTTCAAGATCCTGCTCGACATCGTCGCCACCGGGCAAGGCACCCTGCGGACCGTGGAGGTGCCTTTCACGTTCGGCTCGCGGCTGCACGGCGAGAGCAAGCTCGACTCGATGGTGGCGCTGGATTTCCTCGGTCTGGTGCTGGCGAAATACAGCAACGACATCCTGTCGCTGCGCTTCATCCTGTTCGCGCTGGTCGGTTCGACCGGCGTCGTCGTCCATTTCCTGACGCTATATCTGGTGCTGAAGGTGTTCGAGCAGCCGTTCGCCGAGGCGCAGGGGGCGGCGGCGGTGGTGGCGATGACCAGCAACTTCATCCTCAACAATTTTCTGACCTATCGCGACCAACGACTGAAGGGTTTTGCGATCCTGCGCGGGCTGCTGTTGTTCTACCTGGTGTGCGGCGTCGGTCTGATCGCCAATGTCGGCGTCGCCTTCGCGGTCTACAACGAGCACATCACCTGGTGGCTGGCGGGCGCCGCCGGCGCGGTGATGGGCGTGGTCTGGAACTACGCGATGTCGGGCCTGTTCGTCTGGCGCAAGCGTTGATGCGGCGATGACGATGACGGCGCGACGTTTCGTCGGCGGCACCGCTCTGGCCGTCGCCGCCATGGTGGCGCTGCGCCTCGTCGCCGCGGCGATGACGCCGCTGACCTTCGACGAAGCCTATTACTGGACCTGGTCGAAGCATCTCGCCGCCTCCTATTTCGATCATCCGCCGATGGTCGCCTTGGTGATCCGGCTCGGCACGCTGATCGCCGGGGACACCGAATTCGGCGTCCGGCTGATCTCGGTGCTGTTGGCGTTGCCGATGAGCTGGGCGACCTGGCGCTCCGCGGAATTGCTGTTCGGCGGCGGTCGCCTCGCGTCCCATGCGACGCTGCTGCTCAACGCCACGATGATGGTCTCGATCGGCACCGTGATCGTGACGCCGGATGCGCCGCTGCTGGCAGCGTCGGCCTTCGTGCTCTATGCCCTCGCGCAGGTGCTGTCGTCCGGAAAAGGCGCGTGGTGGCTTGCGGTCGGCGTCGCGGTCGGCGCCGGACTGCTGTCGAAATACACCGCCTTGTTCTTCGGCCCGGCGATCTTGATCTGGTTGTTGTGGGTGCCGGAACAACGGCGCTGGCTGCTGTCGCCGTGGCCCTATCTCGGCGGCCTGATCGCCTTTGCGATGTTTTCGCCGGTGGTGTTGTGGAATGCCGATCACCAGTGGATTTCATTCGTCAAGCAGTTCGGCCGCGCCAAGGTCGAAGGCTTCAACCCGGGCTATCTGCTCGAGCTGGTCCCGACCCAGTTCGTGCTCGCGACGCCGCTGGTCTACATCCTCGGCCTGATGGGGCTGTACGCGTTGGCGCGCGGCGCCGGCGCGGCCGGCGCGCGCGTGCTGATCAGCGCGATCGTCTGGACCATCGCGCTGTATTTCGCCTGGCAGGCGACGCACGATCGGGTCGAGGGCAATTGGCTCGGCGCGCTGTATCCTGCCTTCGCGGTGGCCGGCGCTGTCGCCGCGACCTTCGCGCAATGGGGCAAGCGGGCGCGGCGCGTGGTCGATGTCTGCATCCGCTGGGCCGCACCGGTCGGCGTGGTGATGTTCGTGCTGGTCGTGGTCCAGGCCAACACCGGCGTGCTGACCGGCCATCGCCGCGACGCCAGCGTGCGCGCGGTCGGCGTCGGCTTCCCGCAGATCGCCGCCGAGATCGCAGCCGTGCGGGAACGGACCGGGGCGAACTGCGTGCTCGCCAATGATTACGGTAATACGGCCTGGCTGGCGTTCTATCTGCCGAAGGGCACCTGCGTCGCGCAGCGCAACGAGCGCTATCGCTGGCTCGCAGTGCCGCCGCCGACCCCGGAGCAGCTCGCGGGCAAGCTGCTGCTGGTCGGCGAGACCAATGCCGCCGCCCATCCGGCGCTGCGGGCGACGTTCAGCCGGATCGAGAAGGTCGGCGCGGTCGAGCGCAGGCGGGGGCCGCTGCTGGTCGACACGCTGGAACTGGACATTCTCGAAGGCGCCAAGCGCGACGTGCTCGACAATTCGCCTCCGGTCTATTGAAGCCGGCCCGCGGCCGGTTCTTTAGTCTAAACCCTTGATCTGGCACGCTGCCCAGTCGGTTTCGTTTGTGCTAGAGGCTGCCGCATTCTCCGCCCGCCGGGCGCGCGCCGCGCCATTTCCAACGACACGAGTGACATGATGAACGACACGGTCTTGATTGCTGGAGCCGGACACGCCGGATTTCAGGTCGCCGTCTCGCTGCGCCAGGCCAAGTACACCGGTCGCATCGCGCTGATCAACGACGAGAAGCATCTGCCGTATCAGCGGCCGCCGCTGTCGAAGGCCTATCTCAAGAGCGGCGGCGATCCGAACTCGCTGATGTTCCGGCCGGAGAAGTTCTTCCAGGACCAGACCATCGAGCTGATCTCGGATCGTGCAGTGTCGATCGATCGCGCCGCCCGCAAGCTCTTGCTCGCCTCCGGCGAAGCGATCGACTACGGCCATCTGGTGCTCGCCACCGGCGCACGCAACCGCCAGCTCGACGTGCCGAACGCCACGCTCGACGACGTGTTGTATCTGCGCACGCTCGACGAGAGCGAAATGGTGCGCCAGCGGATGCCGGAAAAGAAGCACGTCGTGGTGATCGGCGCCGGCTTCATCGGTCTGGAATTCGCCGCCACCGCCCGCGGCAAGGGCATGGAGGTCGACGTCGTCGAGCTCGCCCCGCGGGTGATGGCGCGCGCGGTCACGCCGGAAATCTCGAGTTACTTCCACGACCGCCACACCGCGGCGGGCATCCGCATCCATTACGGCGTGCGCGCTACCGAGATCGAAGGCAAGGACGGCCACGTCAGCGGCGTGGCGCTCAGCGACGGCCGCACGCTGCCGTGCGATCTGGTCGTGGTCGGCGTCGGCGTGATCCCGAATGTCGAGCTGGCGTCGGCGGCCGGGCTGCCGACCGCGTCGGGCATCATCGTCGACGAGCAGCTCCTCACCGAGGATCCGAACATCTCGGCGATCGGCGATTGCGCGCTGTTCAACAGCCTGCGGTTCGGCGAGGTGATGCGGCTGGAGTCGGTGCAGAACGCCACCGATCAGGCGCGCTGCGTCGCGTCGCGGCTCACCGGCGAGCCGAAGACCTATGACGGCTATCCGTGGTTCTGGTCCGATCAGGGCGACGACAAGCTGCAGATCGCGGGCCTCACCGCCGGCTTCGACAGCGTCGCGGTGCGCGGCAGCGTCGCCGAGCGCTCGTTCTCGGCGTTCTGCTACAAGGACGGCAAGTTGATCGGCGTCGAGTCGGTCAATCGCGCCGCCGACCACGTGTTCGGCCGCAAGATCCTGCCGCTCGACAAGTCGATCACGCCGGAGCAAGCCGCCGATCTCACCTTCGACCTGAAGAAGGCGATCGCGTAGTCCGCCCGTCGGGCGCGCTCACGCGGGCTCGGGGGCCTGCTCGTTCAGCAGCGCATGTTGTTCGAGCGGCGCGAGAAAGCTGGCGAAGACGTAGCCGTCGAGCACCCCGTCGCCCTCGATATCGACCTGGGCCCAGGCCGGGTCCGTCGCGCCGGTCGCGACGACGGTGAGTTCGGCGCCCAACGCCAGCGTTCTCTCCGAATTGAAGCCGACGCCGGGCCCGCCGCGCAATTTCAGGCCGCCGCGGGCGATCACCGCGTAACGGCCGGGCACCAGCGCTGCGGCGCCGGTCCCGGTCGCAGAAACGCCCGCCGCGTCGACACCTTCGACGTGGACGCCGCGCGACGTGGCCAGGTAGTCGAAAATCTGCTCTCCGTAGTATTTCTGGCCGTCGAAATGGCCTTGCTTCAATCCCCGCGCAGGATTGTAGCCGCCGGTGTTGTAGGCGATGGCGACGGATGCGAATTCGAGATCGGAGAGGCTGCTGCGGGATTCGAAGCCGAGCTTCTTCAAGCCACGGCGCAGTTCGCCGAGGCATTGTGACAGCGTGTCGCCGAAATTCTCATAGCGCCGGTCGAGGAAGTAGTTCGGGTCGTTCCTGAAGAACTGCAGGTCACGCTGGAAAACGCCGAAGCCGTGACAGAATTTGTCGGGATTGGCGACGGCGCCCCGATAGCCGGGAATATAGGCCGCCATGTCTTCGAGCGCGCTGCGGGCGATATCGAACATCCGGCGGCCGTTCGCCTCGGCAATCAGCGAATCCTTCGAGCGGGGGAATGCCTGTCGGCCTCGGCCCGGGCCCTGGTAGTCGATCGTATCGCCGACGCACAGCGCCAGGATGCGCGGGATCGGCAGTGATTTCTTGCGGAGCGCCGACCAGATGTAGCCGGTCTCCTGACAGGCGATCGCGGTGATCATATCGACGTCGAGCGGCGTACCGGGCAAAGCCGCTTCGATCTGGTTGCGGAACTGCTGCTTGAACCATCGCATGTCGTCGATCGTAGGCATTGCGAACTCCGTTGCAAATTGATGTCTCGGAATGATCTTCGACCCGATCGAGACTGCGCGCCGCTAAGCGACGCCGCCCTCGGCGTGGTCCGAAACGACGGGCGCGAGAAACGACGCGAAGACGTAGCCGTCGAGCACGCCGTCGCCTTCGATGTCGACGCACGCCCATGCCCCGCCGAATTGGGTCACCGTCAATTCGGTGCCCAACGGAAGGGTCTTCTCGGAGCCGAAATCGGGCCCCGGACCACCGCGCAGCTTCAGGCCGGTTCGCGCGATGACCGCGTAGCGGCCGGGCGTCTCCGCACCGGCAAGGTCGGAGGCGACGACGTCGGAGTCGGCAAGCGCCGCCGGTGCTCCCCAGCCGGCTTCGGCGGCGTCGCGCAGCCATTGCGGCGCATTTCTCGAACTGCCGTTGGCCCCCCATGTCAGCGTCTCATGGTCGTCGATCGATTTTCCGAAGCCGACGTGAATCGTGTGCGAGCCCATGTAGTCGACGCCCGCGCCGATGCCGGTGGCCCCCGCGGCGGCGGCGGCCTCGATGAAAGCCAGCATCGCTGCCGGCGCAGATTGGTTGGTGAAGCTGAGCGTCGTTCCCCGAACCACCAGTTGCAGATCGGCGGCTCGCCCGCGGTCGTGGCGCGTCGAGCCGGTGCGGCGCGGACCTTCGCCGAGCACGTCCTGTCCGCCGGAGGTGATGATGATGGTGTCGATCCCCGCAGATTGCGCCGCAGAGGCGAGCACGCGTTTGAGTTGTTCGGAGATCGGTTTGTTCCGGATCGCGCTCGATGGAGGACCTGTGAAAATGGTCATGCGCTCGCCCTCGATGAAATTCGATGGTGACTATAAAATTTGGTCCAATCGAAAAATCTGTCCGCCCCGGCGCGCCACATGCGCCGTGCGTGTATTCAGTCGTTTCTGTAATCTGAGGTCACGTATTCGTTGGAATAGTCTGCTTATCAGAAAATCGAAAATCAGCCTATGTGCTGATCGTCTCGTAAGCTGATCGTCTCGTAAGCTGATCGACCGCGACATCGGGCGCGGTTGCTATCAACGGCTAAAAAAAGAGCGACACGACTATAATATCGAACTGAGTTTAACTCAATTCGGCGGCCGACTCAACGGTGATCTACGCGTCAAGCCGGCGTCGCCGTTTTGGTTTGTGTTGCGTCGCACCGTCCGGATCAGGCCGCGGCCGCGAACTCGCGCTGCACCGCTTCGATATCAGCGATGGCCGGCAGCCCGGCTTCGTTGCCGAGCTTCTGAATCTTGTAGGTCGAAGCGGCGCGGGCGAACTCGAAGTGCTGCTGCCAGCTCTTCTCGGGGCTGTTGAGATACGAGAACACGTAGGCGCCGTGAAAGACGTCGCCGGCGCCGTTGGTGTCGAGCACGCGCTCGCGGGGGACCGGTAGCGCGGGCAGTGTGTGCACCGTGCCCGTCTCGTCGTACCAGAGGAGACCGCGCTCGCCTTGCGTGACACCGCCGACCTTGCAGCCGCGTGCTTTCAGATAATCGAGCATCTGATCCGACGTCATGTCCATCTGTTCGCAGAGCCGCTCGGCGACGATGGCGACGTCGATGAACTCCAGCAGCTCGTGCGTATTGGTGCGCAGCCCGCCGCCGTCGAGCGAGGTCAGGATGCCGCTCTCGCGGCACAGCTTGGCGTAGTGGATCGCGGCGTCGGGCTGATGGCCGTCGACATGCAGCGCGCGGCAATTGCCGAGGTTGAGCAGCGGGAACGGATGGATGTGGTCGTCGTCGCGGCAGCGCACGATAGCGCGCTTGCCGTCCTTCGGCATGATGAAGGACAGCGACGAGGAGGCGACCTTGCGCGGATGGATCTCGATCCCGTATTTGGCGCTCATGTCCTGAAACATCCGCCCCAGCCAGTCATTGGCGACGGTGGCGATCAGGTCGGGCACGATCCCGAGCTTGGCGCAGCAGAACGCCGCGGTCACCGCGTTGCCGCCGAATGACACCGCGTAGTCGGACGCCACATGTTTTTCATCACCGGTCGGCAGATGGTCGGTGATGAAGGTGACGTCGATATAGGTTTGTCCGATGAAAAGTGCGTGCATGAGCGTTCCGTACTGCGGGGCTGTTCCGGCTTGAAGACAATAGCACTGCTTCCTGCAGGCCATTCGCTAAAATAATTCGCAACGATGAAGGGGTTGGGATAGGCCTTTCGCTGAAAATCCGATCACAACCAGGCGCGCGCTGCCTTGTTCCGGTCGGAGTGCCCAAAGGGGAGAGCAGGGAGGAGAGACGTGTCGATCGATTCCGGTCCAGTTCGAGTTGGTGGCTTAAGCCGGGCCTTTCCCAGCGAAGCCTTGGCCGCAGACCGGCCGGGCCGGGGATCGGACGAACTGGGCAACGCGCCGCGAATATCCGATCCTCGCGAGCGCGACAGGGCCTGCCCGCCACAGCGACGATGATCGGGGGTGAGGAGGCGCGTCAAGTCAGGGCGGCGGCGAAGGACATGCGAGGGCGGTTGCGATGAGCGGCGAAGAGCGCAAGACAGAGGACGGGCCATCGGATCGGCGCCCGGCGATCACGGCGATCGATCACCTCGTCGTTCTGGTCAGCGACTTGCCGGCCGCGGTCGCAGCCTATCGGACGCTGCTCGGGCGCGCGCCGGCCTGGCATGGTGCCGGCGACGGCTCGCAAAACGTGCTGTTCACGCTCGACAACATGTCGCTCGAACTGATGGCGCCGGCCGGCGCAGGCGGCAACGCTGATCGCATCCGCACCGTGATCAAGCTGCAGGGCGAGGGGCTGGCAAGCCTGTGCTTCCGCGTCTCCGACATCGGCCGGATGCATCGCAGGCTGGAGCGGCTGGCGATGCAGCCCGATCCGGTGGCTGAGGTCGAGGCGAGCGACACCCAGACCGGCGCGACGCTGACCTGGAAGCGGACGCGTGCTGCGACCCATCTCACCCGCGGCGTGCGGCTGTTCTTTCTCGAACTCGACGCCGAGCGTCCTCATTCCGAGGTGACCGCGCCGGCGCCCGCCACCGCGATGGATCATATCGTCATCTCGACCACCGATTCGGAGCGCGCGGCGGCGCTGTACGGCTCGCGGCTTGGGCTCGACATGGCGCTCGACCGTTCGCACCAGGAGTGGGGTCGGCTGATGTTCTTCCGCTGCGGCGATCTCACCGTCGAAGTGGTTCACCGGCCGGTGGCAGGCTCCGACGCCGACAATGACAAATTGTGGGGCATCAGCTGGCGCGTCGACGATCTCGACGCCGCCCGCGCGCGTCTGATCGACGCCGGCGTCACGGTGACCGTGCCGCGCGCCGGCCGCAAGCCGGGGACGCGCGTGGTCACGGTGCGGAGCGGCACCTGCCACATCCCGACCCTTCTGGTCGAGATTGCGCGGACGTAGCAGGCGTCGCGGCGCGTCTGCGGCCTGCAAGACCGCGTCGCTCTTGCGGCGTGCTAAAGCCGGCACGGCGCCTGCAGATAGCCGCGAAACCGCACGCGTCCGCCACGCGTCGGCGCGCCGGCGAGCGCATAGTTCGGAAAACGCGCCAGGAACCGCCGGAGCGCGATCGCGCCTTCGAGCCGCGCCAGCGCCATCCCGGCGCATTGATGCGGGCCTGTCGCAAAGGCGAGGTGCCGGTTCGGCGACCGCGCGACGTCGAATCTGTCGGGGTCGGGGAAGTGCTCCGGGTCGCGGTTGGCGGCGCCGATGCACAGCGTCAGCGACGTGTTCGCCGGCATCGCCACGCCGCCGATCTCGACGTCGCCCGTCGTGATGCGGTTGCCGAGCTGGTTTGAACTCTCGTAGCGCAGGATTTCCTCGACCGCGGTCCGCACCAGCCCTGGCTGCGCGATCAGCCGCTGCTTCTCCGCGGGGTGGACCGCGAGCGCGACCAGACCGTTTCCGATCAAATTGGTGGTGGTCTCGTGCCCGGCATTGAGCAGGAAGATGCAGTTGTGCAGCAGCTCCCTGGCGGATAATTGCTCTCCGCCGCCGTCGCCCTGGATCAGCTTCGTCAGAACGTCGCGCTCCGGATCGCCGGGACTGGCGCGGCGTCGCGCGATCAGGGTTTCGAGATAGGCGATGAAGTCGCGAATCGAATCATTGCCGCGCGCGAAGGTGTCCGGTCCGATCACCGGCTCCAGCGCGCCCAGAATCGCCAGCGACCAGTCGCGGAGCGGGCCACGCTCGTCATGAGGGATGCCGAGTAGATTGCCGATGACCTCGATCGGGATGGCGGCGGCGAAGTCTTCGATCAGATCGAGCGTGCCTTTGGCCGCCATCCGATCGAGCAGCCGGTCGACCAGCGCGATCAGGTCCGGCTCCATCCCGGCGATCGCGCGTGGCGACAGCGCTCCGGTGATCAGCCGTCGCACCCGGGTGTGCGCGGGCGGATCGTTGAACACCAGGCTGGTGGTGTGGTGCTCGAACAGCAGGGAGTCGCCGTATTTCGGCGCGAACTCGCGCTTCTTGTCGGAGCTGAACAGCGTGGTGTTCTTGTAGACCTCGACCAGATCGTCGTAGCGGGTCAGGAAATAGCCGCCATTGCGCAACCGCTTGATCGGCTCGTGCGTCCGCAGGGCGTGATAGGTCGGGTAGGGATCGTCGTAGAAATCGCGCGTCAGCCGTTCGAGATCGAATGCCGCCGCCAACTCGATCGGAGCCGTTTCCATGTCATTCCCGTTTTTCTCTTTATAGATCGTTTTGCGGCGACGTGGATACCGGGCGCTGCAAGAGAGCGCGCGGTAGGGCGAGGCAGGTCTCGCCGGATCGGCCGCCCTCCCGGCCTTCGCGCGCGGCCGCCGTTCAACCAGTTTCGACTTTATTGACCCTGACTGCGCGTGAAGCGGCAGCCTTGTGGCAATTTCAACGCTCACGATTTAGTGCATCGCAGCGACACACAATTGACAACCCGGCGGGTGAGTGACTACTCACAAACATGAGTTCATTGAGAATGACGCGCGATCTGCGCCGGGAATTGATTCTGGGCGCGGCGAAGCGGTGTTTTGCCCGAAACGGCTTTGCCGGGACCACGACCAAGAGCGTTGCCACCGCGGCTTCGATCTCGGAAGGGTTGCTGTTCAAGCATTTTCCGAGCAAATCGGCGCTTTACGCCGAGATTCTGGCGGACGAGTGCGAGGCCGATCCCGGGCTGATTCATCTGCTCGACCTGCCGCCCTCGACCGAAACGCTGGTCGTGGTTGTTCGCAATATGGTCGCGTATTTCCTGCATGTTTCGGATCGACCGGAGCAGGAGGAGGCGCAACGGTTGCGGCTTCTGATCACGAGCCAGCTCGACGATGGCGAGTTCGCCCGGCTGGTGTTCGAGAAGGTCTCCGGTCTGATCGGGCCGAAGTTCTCAGCGTCGCTCGATCGCGCGGTGGCGGCGGGCGAGGCGACGCGGGTTGGGCAGCAACCGTTGAACCTGTTCTGGTTCGCGCACCATATGCTGGTGATGACGGCGCTGACGCGGCTGCCGTCGCCGCCGTGCCTGGCGTATGGCGACGCGGCCGATCTCGAGCGTCAGACCTGTGAATTTATTTTGCGTGGAATTGGACTGAACGACGACGTAATTGCCGCCCATCTGGATCGCGAGCTTTCGCCCGAACAGACGCGCGCGGAAACGACAGAGAGTGCATAGATGACGATTGCGACAGAAAACCCGTCCGCCGCGCGGTCGACCCCCGAAAAGCCGCGTCCCCGCCCGGTGCGGATGACCCGATGGATCATCATCGTCGGGTTGCTGCTGGCGCTGCTCGTCGGCGGGCTGGTCGGCTTCAACGCCTTCCGCAGCCACATGATCGCGCAGTTCTTCGCCAACAACAAACCGCCGCCGATTACGGTGTCGGTCGCCGAGGCGAACGCCGAGGTGGTGCCCAATCTGCTGACCGCGGTCGGCGATCTCGCCGCCGTGCACCAGGTCAACGTCACCTCCGACGTCAACGGCCGCATCACCGATATCCTGTTCACCGCGGGCGCCGAGGTGAAGGCCGGCAGCAAGCTGCTGCAGCTCTACGATGCGCCGGAGCAGGCCGACCTCGCCAATTTCAGGGCGCAGGCGAAGGTGGCCGAGCTGTCGCTCGACCGCGCCAAGCAGCTCGCCGCGCGGCAGTTCGGACCGCAGGCGACCGTCGATCAGGCCCAGGCGTCGTTCGATCAGGCCAGTGCCGGCATCGCGCGAACCGAAGCGGTGATCTCCCAGAAGCTGGTGCGGGCGCCGTTCGACGGCGTGCTCGGCGTGCGTCGCGTCGAGGTCGGCCAATATCTCACCGCCGGCACCCAGATCGTCACGCTGACGGATCTGTCGCGGGTCTATACGAACTTCACCGTGACCGAAAAGGACAGCGGCACGCTGCAGGTCGGGCAGGTCGTTCGCGTCTCGGTCGACGCCTATCCGGGCAAGGTGTTCGAAGGCAAGATCACCACGATCGAGCCGCAGATCAGCTCCGACACCCGCAACATCCGGCTTCAGGGCACGCTGGAGAATCCCGAGAAGATCCTGAAGCCGGGTATGTTCGCGACCACGACGGTGGTGCTGCCGGAGAAGCCGGCGGTGGTCACCGTCCCGGAAACCGCGGTCGACTACACGCTGTACGGCGACTCCGTCTTCCTCATCCACGAGGAGAAGGCCGAGGACGGCAAGGTCAATCTCACCGCGGTGCGGACCTTCGTTCGCACCGGTGACCGGGTCAACGGCCGCGCCGTGATCCTCAGCGGCGTGAAGGCCGGCGATCGCGTCGTCGCGGTCGGCCAGCTCAAGCTGCAGTCCGGCGCCGCGGTCGCGATCTCGAAGGATCCGATGCCGCAGATCCCGGCGAAGCCGCCGCGATACTGAGCGAGGCGCGGGGCGCGCGCTGCGCGTCCCGGCGATGACAAATCTGTCCGGCCGACGATCGGCGTCGTCCGGAAACAATGATCAAATCGCAACCTCGCGCCGCCGCGTGCGCGGGAGGTGTGCGTCACGGAGCGACCGGAATGGCCCTCACCGATATCTTCATCAAGCGGCCTGTGCTGTCGGTCGTCGTCAGCATGCTGATTTTGCTGATCGGCTTTCGGGCCGCGACCACGCTGCCGATCCGCCAGTATCCCAAGCTGTCGAACACCGTGGTCACGATCACCACGGCGTATCCCGGCGCGTCGCCGGACCTGATGCAGGGCTTCATCACCACGCCGATCGAGCAGGCGGTCGCCTCCGCCGAGGGTGTCGACTATATCACCTCGTCCTCGACCCAGGGCCAGAGCCTGATCACGGTCTACATCAAGCTCAACTTCGATCCGAACCAGGCGCTGACCGAGGTGCTCGCCAAGGTCAATTCGGTCAAATATCTGATCCCGAAGGAAGCCAACGACCCGGTGATCGTCAAATCGACCGGTCAGACCACCGCGGTGATGTATATCGGCTTCTCGAGTACCGAGCTGTCGGGGTCGGCCATCTCCGACTATCTGACCCGCGTGGTGCAGCCGGTTCTGTCCACCGTCGAAGGCGTCGCCTCCGCCGATATTCTCGGCGGCCAGACCTTTGCCATGCGTGTCTGGCTCGACCCGCTGAAGATGGCCGGCCGCAACGTGTCGCCCGACGACGTCGCCGCCGCGATTCGCGCCAACAACTTCCAGGCCGCCGCGGGCCAGACCAAGGGCTATTTCACGGTCTCCAACGTCAGCACCAACGCCGACCTGCAGAATGTCGAGCAGTTCAAGCGGATGACGGTGAAGGCCAAGGACGGCGGCTTCGTCCGATTGCAGGACGTCGCCACGGTGGAGCTGGCCGCGCAGAGCACGGATTCGAGCGTCGCCCTGTCCGGCGACCGCGCGATCTTCATCGGCGTCCAGGCGACGCCGCAAGGCAACCCTCTGAATATCGTCAGCGGCGTGCGCAAGCTGTTCCCCGAGATCGAGCGCAACCTGCCGCCGTCGCTGAAGATGAAGGTCGCCTACGACTCCACAGGATTCATCCGCTCCTCGATCACCGAGGTTGAAAAGACCCTGATCGAAGCGGTGGCGATCGTCATCGTGGTGATCTTCCTGTTCCTCGCCTCGTTCCGATCGGTGATCATCCCGGTGGTGACGATCCCGTTGTCGCTGATCGGCGTCTGTACGGCGATGCTGGCGATGGGCTTCAGTATCAACCTGTTGACGCTGCTGGCGATGGTGCTCGCGATCGGCCTCGTGGTCGACGACGCCATCGTCGTGGTCGAGAACATCCATCGACATCTCGAAGAGGGGAAGAGTCCCGTCCAGGCCTCGCTGATCGGCGCCCGCGAAATCGTCGGGCCGGTGATCTCGATGACGATCACGCTGGCCGCGGTGTACGCGCCGATCGGTTTCCTCGGCGGTCTCACCGGCGCGCTGTTCCGCGAATTCGCCTTCACGCTCGCCGGCGCGGTGATCGTGTCCGGCGTCGTTGCGCTGACGCTGTCGCCGATGATGTGCTCGGTGCTGTTGAAGCATCAGGCGAACCAGAGCTGGTTCGCCCGCAAGGTCGATCAGGTGTTCGGCGCCACCACGCGCTGGTACGGACGCCAGCTCGATCGTTCGCTCGACTACCGGCCGATCACCGCGATGTTCGCCGTGGTGATCCTCGGGCTGGTCGGGTTCATGTACATGAACACGGCGAAGGAGCTTGCCCCCGAGGAAGATCAGGGCATCGTGTTTGCGGTGACCAAGGCGCCGAAATACGCCAATATCGACTACTCCGATTTCTACGGCGACAAGCTCGACAAGGCGTTCGCGCAGTTTCCGGAGACCGACCTTCGCTTCATTCTGAACGGCACCGCCGGACCCAACAACGGCGTCGCCGGCATGTTGCTGAAGCCGTGGGACGAACGGACGCGCTCGTCGCTCAAGCTCAAGCCGTTGGTGCAGGCCGAACTCAGCAAGATCGAGGGCGTCAACGCCTTCGCCTTCAACCTGCCGTCGCTGCCGGGCGGCCCGGGCGGCCTGCCGATTCAGATGGTGATCAACTCCACCACCGACTTCCGCGCGGTCTATGAGGAGATGGTCAAGCTGAAGGACGCCGCGCGCAAGAGCGGCCTGTTCATCGTCTCCGACAGCGACCTCGACTTCAACCAGCCGGTGGTGCGGGTGAAGATCGACCGCAACAAGGCCAACGATCTCGGCATCACGATGGCTCAGATCGGCAGCTCGCTGGCGACGCTGCTCGGCGGCAACTACACCAATCGATTCAACCTCGAAGGCCGGTCGTATCAGGTGATCCCGCAGGTGCCGCGCGCCCTGCGGCTGTCGCCGAACTCGCTCGACGGCTATTATGTGCCGAGTTCGACCGGGCAGCAGGTGCCACTGTCGACGCTGGTGTCGATCGAGACCGGCACCGATCCGAACGCGCTGACGCATTTCAACCAGCTCAATTCCGCCACCTTCCAGGCGGTGCCAATGCCGGGCGTGACGGTCGGGCAGGCGGTCGACTTCCTAGAGCAGCAGTCCAAGAACCTGCCGTCCGGCTTCAGCCACAGTTATCTCGCCGATGCGCGGCAATATGTGCAGGAGGGCAACCAGCTCGCCATCACCTTCGGCTTCGCGCTGATCATCATCTTCCTGGTGCTGGCCGCTCAGTTCGAAAGTCTGCGCGATCCGCTGGTGATCATGATCTCGGTGCCGATGGCGGTTTCGGGCGCGTTGATCCCGTTGTTCTTCGGCGTCGCGACGATCAACATCTACACCCAGGTCGGGTTGCTGACGCTGGTCGGCCTGATCAGTAAGCACGGCATTCTGATGGTCGAGTTCGCCCGCGAGTTGCAGCTCAAGGAAGGGCTCGACAAGCGCTCGGCGATCGAGATGTCGGCGCGGGTCCGGCTGCGGCCGATCCTGATGACCACCGCGGCGATGGTCACCGGCCTGCTGCCGCTGCTCACCGCCTCGGGCGCGGGCGCCGCGAGCCGGTTCTCGATCGGCCTCGTCGTGGTGTCCGGCATGTTGATCGGCACGCTGTTCACGCTGTTCGTGCTGCCGGCGGTCTATGTCGCGATCGGAACCGACCACCGCGCGGCGTCGGAATCCGAGCGCGCCAAGCAGATCGAGGACTACGAGATGGAGCATTCCTCGCCGTCGCTGAAGCCGACCTGAACGTACGTACTGCAAGCCGCACCTTGTCGAAGATGGCGGGCCGGGCTTCGGCTCGCCATTTTCGTTTCGGCGGATGGCGCTCGGGGGAGGCGCGCTCGTCTGCTTTCAGTGGTTGACGGCGTGACATGCCACGCTGTTGTTCAGTTCCGGTTGCTCGGCGCGGCAGCGACCGAAGGCCTCGGGACAGCGCGGGCCGAAGGCGCAGCCTGTCGGCGGATCGATCGGATTCGGGATTCGCCGTTTACCGAAGCGACCATGGATTGTCCCAACGATCGCTACCTCACCGACACGGCGTTCTGGCAGGCCGTGATCAGAATTCCGGCGCACAACGGCGTCAAGATCGCGTTGCTGGCGCAGCCGAAGGAGCAATATTTCGGCAGGGTTTGAAACCCGGCGGCTTCATGCCGCACAAGAGAATCTGCCGACGTGGAACGCGTCGGCGGTTTGCTTAATCGGCACACTGCCCTTACTTGGTGTCTCATGAAACTTGGTGTCTCATGAAAGAAATCGAGACTGATGTTCTGGTGCTCGGCGCCGGAATCGTGGGTGTCGGCGCCGCGCTGCATTTGCAGCGGCGTGGTCGTGACGTGGTGCTAATCGATCGCAACAACGCGGCAGGCGACGAGACCAGCTACGGCAATGCCGGGCTGATCGAAGTCGCCTCCGTATTACCCTATATGTTTCCGCGCGATCTTCGGCATCTGCTGCGCTACGCCTTTAACGGCTCGGCAGATGTGCGCTATCAGCTGTCCGGTCTTCCGGAGTTTCTGCCCTGGCTGCTGCGCTATTTTCAGGCGTCGTCGCCGGAGGGCGCAGCACGCACCGCACGCGCGTCGCTGCCATTGATCCGGCAGAGCCTTGCCGAGCACGAAGCCCTGATCGCCGAGGCCGGCGTGCCGGAGCTGTTGCGCAAGACCGGTTGGATCAAGCTGTTTCGCGCCGAGCGATCCTTCGACAAAAGCGTCGCCGATCTCGCACGTGCGAAGCAGTTCGGCGTCACCGCCGACGTGCTCGACCACACCGCGATCACGACGCGGGAGCCGAGCCTGATGGGCAAGTTCGCCGGCGCCATCCATTGGCTGGAGCCGGGCTTCATTCCCGATCCTGGCGCGTTGGTGAAAGCCTATGCTGCGCTGTTGTTGCGCAAGGGCGGACGGTTCGCGCGCGGCGATGCGCGCACGCTGCAGCAACAGGGCGGCGGTTGGCGGATCACGACCGACGACGGCCCGATCACCGCGCGCGAGGTGGTGGTCACGCTCGGGCCATGGTCGGACCTCGTGTTCAAGCCGCTCGGCTATCGCATTCCGCTCGGCGTCAAGCGCGGCTATCACCAGCACTTCACCTCGCGCGGCAATGCGGTGCTGCAGCATCCGATCCTCGATGCCGACCGCGGTTATTTGCTGGCGCCGATGACCCGCGGCATCCGGCTCACCACCGGCGCGGAGTTCGCCCGCCGCGACGCACCCCCTTCGCCGGCTCAGGTCGATCAGGCCCGATCGATGGCGCGCGATCTGTTTCCGCTCGGCGACGCGATCGAGCAGCAGCCATGGCTGGGTGCGCGGCCGTGCCTGCCGGATATGCTGCCGGTGATCGGCCGGGCCCCGCGCCACCCCGGGCTGTGGTTCGATTTCGGCCATCAGCATCATGGCTTGACGCTCGGTCCGGTCACCGGCCGGCTGTTGGCCGAGATGATGACGGGCGAGGAGCCGTTTGCGGATCCGACGCCGTTCGCCGTCGAGCGGTTCGGTTGAGCGCCGCGCCACGGCTCAGATCGCTTGCATCGAAGCGCTACTCGCGGCGATACTGGCGGTTGTGTTCAGGATGCTCCGCCGGGCGTCGCTGAGACTTCCAGCGTTTTCGAGCGAAGCGGGTCCCGGTTCGCGTGAAGAAGACGCGTCACATCAATCATCTGGAGCGCCGGCTCTGAGTCGATCAGAACCGGAATGGCTCCAGGCGCAACGCCAGTCTGGAGCGGCCATGAAAGTCAACGTCGAGATCGATTGCACCCCCGAGGAAGCACGGGCGTTTTTTGGCCTGCCGGACGTGCAGCCGATGCAGACGGCGGTGATGGACAGGCTGCAGCAGCAGATGCTGTCCAACATCGACAAGGTCTCGCCCGAGGCGTTGATGCAGAGCTGGTTCACCTTCGATCCGAAGATCGCCGAGCGTTTTCAGGATATGTTCGTGAGCATGGCAGGGCTCGGCAACTCCCTGAGCAAAGACAAGAAGTAGACCACCACAGGAGCCAGCATGGCGGTTGTCGACCGCGAGGCGACGCACGATCGCTTGCGCCCGCCGAGCGTTGCGCTGCTGCTGGCGGAAGCCCGCAGCCTGTTCGAGTTCAACGCCAGCGTGCTGCTGTCGCCGCTGCTGCTGCGGGCGCCGAAAGGCGATGGACATCCGGTGCTGGTTTTGCCGGGGCTGCTCGCGAGCGACCTGTCGACCGCGCCGCTGCGGCGCTATCTGCGCTATCTCGGCTATCAGACCTTCGCCTGGGAGCTCGGCCGGAATTTCGGCGGCGTCTACCGGATGCGGGATCGGTTGCGGCGGCGACTCGACGCGGTCCATGCGGCTTCAGGCCGCAAGGTCAGCCTGGTCGGATGGAGTCTCGGCGGGGTCTATGCGCGAGATCTCGCGCTGCACGCGCCGGAGACGATCCGCGGCATCATCACGCTGGGCAGCCCGTTCTCCGGCGACATCACCGCGACCAACGCACGACGGGTCTATGAAAAGCTGTCGGGCGAACCGCTCGACGGCGTCCGGCTCGATGATCTGAAGGCGCTCGCGGGCGATATGCCGGTGCCGGCCACGTCGATCTATTCGCGCACCGACGGCATCGTGAACTGGCGCACCTCGCTGCTGCGGCCTTCGCCGAGCGCGGAGAACATCGAGGTTCTGTTCGCCAGCCATATCGGTCTCACCGTGAACGCCGCGGTGCTGTGGGCGATCGCCGACCGTTTGGCGCAGCCGGAGGGCGAATTCCAGCCGTTCGATCGCGCCGGGCCGTTCGCGATGGCCTATGCCGCGCCCACCACCTGACGCAGGACGCCCGATGATCGAGATGCCGCCGCTGCAATTCGCCGAATTCAACGGCATCCGAATGGGCTACTACGAGGCCGGCCCGACCACCGACGCGCCGCCGATGGTGCTGTGTCATGGCTGGCCGGAGCTGGCGTTCTCGTGGCGGCATCAGATCAAGGCGCTGAGCGAGGCCGGCATCCGTGTGATCGCGCCGGACCAGCGCGGCTATGGCGCGACCTCGCGGCCGGAGCCGGTCGAGGCCTATGACATCGAGCATCTCACCGGCGACCTCGTCGCGCTGCTCGATCATCTGCGGATCGACAAGGCGATCTTCGTCGGCCACGACTGGGGCGGCTTTGTCGTCTGGCAGATGCCGCTGCGGCATCCCTCCCGCGTCGCCGGCGTGGTCGGCATCAATACGCCGCACACCGCGCGCGCGCCGGCCGATCCGATCGACCTGTTCCGCAAGCGGTTCCGCGAGACGATGTACATCGTGCAGTTCAATGCCTCACAGGAGCCGGACCGGATCTTCGACAGCCGTGTCGAACAGACATTCGACGCCTTCATGAAGAAGCCGCTGCCGCGTCAGCCGGAGGCCGATGCGGCCGCGACGACCACCGCGGGCCTCGGCGCGACGCCGTCGACCAACATGGCGTTTCCGCAGATGGTCGCGGCCTACGACGCCAGCAGGGACGCGCGTGCCCCGATCCTGACGCCGGACGAGAAGCAGGTGTTCGTCGACGCCTTCACCCGCACCGGCTTCACCGGCGGCATCAACTGGTATCGCAACATGAGCCGCAACTGGCGGCGCGCCGCCGAGCTCGATCACACCGTGCGGGTGCCGTCGCTGATGATCATGGCGGAGAACGACGCCGTTCTGCCGCCGTCCGCCGCCGACGGCATGGAGAAGCTCGTTCCCGATCTGGAGAAGGTGCTGATCCGCGACAGCGGCCATTGGACGCAGCAGGAACAGCCCGAAGAGGTCAGCGCCAGGCTGATCGAATGGCGGCGGCGCAGGTTTGGGTGATACAAGCCGTCGTTGAAGGGGAGGCCGTCTACGGGCTACAGCACCGTCATCCTGAAGCGCCCGAGCGAAGCGAGCGCCTCGACGGATGCGGCAATGGCTGTCGGCGGACGCTCCTTCGAGACGCCCGACTGCGCCGGGCTCTCGAGATGACGTCGCGCGTTAGCATGACCGGATCAGGGAGAGACTTCCGCAATGCCGTCCACCAACAAGCTCGATCCAATTCCGCATCCGCCGAAGAAGCCGGTGGTCGGCAACATGCTGTCGCTCGATACGACGGCCCCGGTGCAGCATCTGGTGCGGCTCGCCAAGGAGCTCGGGCCGATCTTCTGGCTCGACATGATGGGCGCGCCGCTGGTGATCGTGTCGGGCTACGATCTGGTCGACGAGATCAGCGACGAGAAGCGGTTCGACAAGGCGGTGCGCGGCGCGCTGCGCCGGGCGCGGGCGGTCGGCGGCGACGGCCTGTTCACCGCCGACACCAAGGAGCCGAACTGGAGCAAGGCGCACAACATCCTGCTGACGCCGTTCGGCGGCCGCGCGATGCAGTCGTATCACCCGAGCATGGTCGATATCGCCGAGCAGCTCGTGAAGAAGTGGGAACGGCTCAACGCCGACGACGAGATCGACGTCGTCCACGACATGACCGCGCTGACGCTCGACACCATCGGCCTGTGCGGCTTCGACTATCGCTTCAATTCGTTCTATCGCCGCGACTACCACCCCTTCGTGGAATCGCTGGTGCGCTCGCTCGAGACCATCATGATGACCCGCGGCCTGCCGCTGGAAAATCTCTGGATGAAGAAGCGGCGGGAGACGCTCGCCGACGATGTCGTCTTCATGAATGCGATGGTCGACGAAATCATCGCCGAGCGCCGCAAGGCGTCGGAAAGCGCCGCCGACAAGAAGGACATGCTCGGCGCGATGTTGGCGGGCGTCGACCGCGCCACCGGCGAGCCGCTCGACGACGTCAACATCCGCTACCAGATCAATACGTTCCTGATCGCCGGCCACGAGACCACCAGCGGGCTGTTGTCCTGCGCGATCTACGCGCTGCTGAAGCATCCCGACGTGTTGCAGAAGGCGTATGACGAGGTCGACCGCGTGCTCGGCCCCGACACCGCCGTCCGGCCGAGCTATCAGCAGGTCAACCAGCTCAGCTACATCACGCAGATTCTGAAAGAGACGCTGCGAATGTGGCCGCCGGCGCCGGCTTACGGCGTCGCGCCGATCAAGGACGAAGTGATCGGCGGCAAATATCATCTGAAGCGCGGCACCTTCGTCACCGTGCTGGTGCTGGCGCTGCATCGCGACCCGGCGATCTGGGGGCCGAACCCGGACGCGTTCGATCCGGAGAATTTTTCGCGGGAAGCCGAATCGAAGCGGCCCGCCAATGCCTGGAAGCCGTTCGGCAACGGCCAGCGCGCCTGTATCGGTCGGGGCTTCGCGATGCACGAGGCGGCGCTGGCGCTCGGCATGATCCTGCAGCGCTTCAAGCTGATCGATCACCAGCGCTATCGCATGGTGCTGAAGGAGACGCTGACGATCAAGCCCGAGGGCTTCAAGATCAAGGTGCGTCCGCGCAGCGACAAGGATCGCGGCGATTTCGTCGCGGCCGGCGCATCGCAAGTATCGGCGCCGGCTCTGGCGCAGGCCGCGCCGCGCGCGCGTCCGGACCACAACACGCCGCTGCTGGTGCTGTACGGCTCCAACCTCGGCACCGCGGAGGAGCTGGCGACCCGGGTCGCCGATCTCGCCGAACTCAACGGCTTTTCGACGCGGCTCGGTGCGCTCGATCAGTATGTCGGGCACCTGCCGGAAGAGGGTGGCGTGCTGATCTTCACTGCCTCCTACAACGGCGCGCCGCCGGACAACGCGACCCAGTTCGTGCAATGGCTGTCGGGCGATTTGCCGAAGGATGCGTTCGCCAAGCTGCGCTACGCCGTGTTCGGCTGTGGCAATCGCGACTGGACCGCGACCTATCAGGCGATCCCGCGGCTGGTCGACGAGCGGCTCGCTGCGCATGGCGGCCGCAACATCTTCGTGCGCGGCGAGGGCGACGCCCGCGACGATCTCGAAGGCCAGTTCGAATCCTGGTTCGCCAAACTCGGCGCGCTGGCGGTGAAGGAGTTCGGCATCGACGCCAAATTCGCTCGCGCGGTCGATGATGCGCCGCTGTACCGGATCGAGCCGGTGGCGCCCGCAGCGGGGAACGCGGTCGCCGCAGCGGGGGGCGCTGTCCCGATGAAGGTGCTCGCTAATCGCGAGTTGCAGGATTGCGCCGCCTCGGGGCGCTCGACCCGCCATATCGAGATCGCGCTGCCGGAAGGGATCAGCTATCGCGTCGGCGACCACCTCAGCGTGATGCCGCGCAACGATCCGGCGCTGGTCGCCGCCGTCGCGCAGCGGCTCGGCTTTGCGCCGGACGATCAGATCAAGCTGCAGGTCGCGCCCGGCCGCCGCGCGCAATTGCCGGTCGGCGAAGCGATTTCGGTCGGCCGCCTGCTCGGCGACTTCGTCGAACTGCAACAGGTCGCGACCCGCAAGCAGATCGCAGCCATGGCCGAGCACACGCGCTGTCCGCAGACCCGGCCAAAGCTGCAAGCGCTCGCCGGCGGCGATGGCGCGGCCGACGAGGCCTATCGCGCCGGCGTTCTGGCGAAGCGCAAGTCGGTCTATGATCTGATGCAGGAGCATCCCGCCTGCGAGCTGCCGTTCCACGCTTACCTGGAAATGCTGTCGCCGCTGGCGCCGCGCTACTACTCGATCTCGTCGTCGCCGTTGCGCGATCCGTCGCGCGCCGCGATCACCGTCGCGGTGGTCGCTGGCCCGGCATTGTCCGGCCGTGGTCATTATCGCGGCGTCTGCTCGACCTGGCTCGCCGGCCGAAGCGTCGGCGACACCATCCACGCCACGGTGCGCGCGACCAAAGCAGGTTTCCGCCTGCCCGATGACGACCGCGTGCCGCTGATCATGATCGGGCCGGGCACCGGGCTCGCGCCGTTCCGCGGCTTCCTGCAGGAGCGCGCCGCGCGCCAGCAGAACGGCGCGACGCTCGGCCCGGCGCTGCTGTTCTTCGGCTGCCGCCATCCGGCGCAGGACTATCTCTATGCCGACGAGCTGCAGGGCTTCGCGGCCGAGGGCGTCGTCGAGCTGCATACCGCGTTCTCGCGCGGCGAGGGGCCCAAGACCTATGTGCAGCATCTGATTGCCGCGCAGAAGGATCGGGTGTTCACGTTGATCGAGCAGGGCGCGATCATCTATGTCTGTGGCGACGGCGGCAAAATGGAGCCCGACGTCAGGGCGGCGCTGATGGCGATCCATCGCGAGCGCAGCGGCGCCGATGCTGCGGCCGCGTCGACATGGATCGACGATCTCGGCGCATGCAATCGCTATGTGCTCGACGTCTGGGCGAGCGCGTAAGTCAAACGAGGAGACGACAATGGCCGACAAGGACAACGATCCCGCCGCGGCGTGGCAGGCCATGCTCGGCGAGATGAGCAGAGGCTTCACCTCACTCGCCAATCAGGCGATGGCCTCGCCGGAAGTCGCCAAGGTGGTCGGCCAGGTCGGCGGCGCCACCGCGGAGGCGCAGAAGCAGTTCGGTGAGATGATGGAGAAATATCTCGCCAGCCTCAACGTCCCGACGCGCGCGCAGATGGACGAATTCGCAGCGCGGCTGTCGGCGATCGAAGCGCGGCTCGATCAGCTCACCGCGGCGATCGGCCAGGGTCGCGAGGCAGCTGGCGACGATCCGTCACCGAAGCCACGATCCAAATAGGGCGCTTGGGCGGCCGCGGCGTCCTCCCAAGGGGATGAGCAGTTTCAGGACAGGAGGCGCAAAGACGCACCCGTTAAGATCTCTTTTACCACTCGATTGTCCCCCGCAATCAAAGGGTTAAGCCCGTCGCGGAATGTTGCATTGCACAATTTTGTTGCAATGCAACATGGATTGTGCCATGTTGAATTTGCCCCGGGCCGCATCAGGACAGGGCGAGACCATAGCTCACCCACCGAGGATGGAGACACCCGATGACAACCGACACTCACGAAGCTGCGTTCGACACCGTCAAGCAGGCGTTCGCTCCGGTCACCGACGCGTTCAAGAATTTCCAGAATCTGGAAGTCCCGGAAGCCACGCGTGATTTCATCAAGCGCGCTGCCGGCACCGCCAAGGACAAGGCCGCCGACTTCCATGCGGGTTCGGAGAAGGTCACCGCCGCGATCGAAGAGGCCGTCACCAATTCGGTCAGCGAAGCCGCCAAGATCACTCGCAACATCCAGCATGCGTTCTTCTCTGACACGCAGGCGTTCTTCGCCGGCCTCGACCGGCTCGCGTCGGCGAAGTCGATCAACGAAGCGGTGCAGATCCAGTCCGATCTGGTTCGCTCGCACGGTGAAGTGCTGGTGTCGCGCGCCAAGTCGAGCACCGAATATTTCGGCAAGCTGGTCGGCGACAGCGCCAAATCCGCTCAGGACAATCTGAGCAAGACCTTCAGCAAGCCGCTCTGATCGGCATCTGCCGATCGCGCGCCGATTGTCTGATCAATGAATTCTCGGCCCGCGCAAGCGGGCCGTTTCTTTTTGGGCACGACACATCCCGTAGCCCCAGGGCGCGCGCAGCGAGGCGCGCAAGGGCGCGCACCTCGGCAATGACGGTTTGCTAAGCCCGCCGCGCCACGGCGGCCGCCGGACGCGCGGACTTTTTGCGCGCCGCGCCGGACGCGGTTTTGGCGTCGCCCTCGGTCGCGTCCATCGCCTGCTCGGCGCCGGCGACCATCAGGGTCGTCACCATTCTGGCATAGGTCTCGCGCGACAGGCCCTTGCCTTCGCGGAACCAGAGATAGTGCCAGTTCAGCATGCCGAACAGCGACATCGTCAGCGGCTTCAACAGATGCGGCCTGGCCGTCGCGGCGGGGATCGCCGCGCTGATCGCATCCGACATCAGGCTGACGAGCTTGCGCTCCAGCGCCTTCAACTCTTCCTGCTGCTCGGGCGGCAGCAGCTTGAGGCTGGAGATCTGCACCTGATGTTCGGCGTCGGCGCCGCGATAGGCCTCGAGCAATGCCGCCGCGATCGCGAACAGCCGCTCGTTTGCGTCGCCATCTGTATGCGCGGCGGCTTCGACCACGCCGACGAGATGTTGCAGATGGTCGGCGAGCAGATCGAACAGCACCGCGTCCTTGGAGCGGTAGTAGTGATACATCAGCGCCTTGGAGACGCCGCAGGCCTCCGCGATCATGGTGATCGAGGTTCCGGTGTAGCCGTGCTCGGCGAACAGCTTTGCGGAACGGCTGAGGATGCCGAGGCGTTTCTGATCGTAATCGTTCGCACGCGTGCGGGCCATTTCGGCGCTCTACCTTGCTTGCCGCAGTGCGTCATGCGCGACCTGCGGATGATCTGGTTCCGACACTTGCATTGACCGTCCAATTGGTCAATTATAATCCGCATAACTGCTCCAGGGAGGAACGGCGATGTACACCCAGGCGCTCAATGTCTCCGACGGCGACGACCGAAATCTGGAGGATGCCGGCCGCGCCGCGCAGTTTCAGGCGCGGATCGACGCCGAGGAGCGGATCGAGCCGAACGACTGGATGCCGGCGGCCTATCGCAAGACGCTGACGCGGCAGATTTCCCAGCACGCCCATTCCGAAATCGTCGGGATGCTGCCGGAAGGCAACTGGATCACCCGGGCGCCGACGCTGCGCCGCAAGGCGGCCTTGCTCGCCAAGGTGCAGGACGAGTGCGGCCACGGGCTGTATCTCTACGCCGCCGCCGAGACGCTCGGCTCCTCGCGCGAGGAGCTGGTCGATCAGATGCTGAGCGGCAAGGCGAAGTACTCCTCGATCTTCAACTACCCGACGTTGACCTGGGCGGATATCGGCGCGATCGGCTGGCTGGTCGACGGCGCTGCGATCATGAACCAGATCCCGCTGTGCCGCTGTTCCTACGGTCCCTATGCCCGCGCGATGATCCGCGTCTGCAAGGAGGAGTCGTTCCACCAGCGTCAGGGTTACGAGATCATGTTGACGCTGTGCCGCGGCTCCGCCGAGCAGAAGGCGATGGCGCAGGACGCGCTGAACCGCTGGTGGTGGCCGTGCCTGATGATGTTCGGCCCGCCGGATCAGGCGAGCCAGCACAGCGACACCTCGACCAAATGGAAGATCAAGCGCTTCTCCAACGACGAGCTGCGCCAGAAATTCGTCGATGCCACCGTGCCGCAGGCGCATTACCTCGGCCTGACGCTTCCCGATCCGGCGCTGACCAAGAACGAGGCGACCGGGCATTGGGACTACGGCGCGATCGACTGGGATGAATTCAAGCAGGTGCTGGCCGGCAACGGCCCGTGCAACCGCGATCGCCTCGCGGCGCGGCGCAAGGCCCATGACGACGGCGCCTGGGTTCGCGACGCCGCGGTCGCCTATGCCGAAAAGCGCAAGAACAGACTGGCGGCGTAAGCGCTCCGCTTTCCCTTGGGAGGATCATCAATGAGCACGCCGAATACAGCGCTGTGGGAAGTCTTCATCCGCAGCCGCAATGGGCTCGCACACAAGCATGTCGGTTCGCTGCACGCCGCCGATGCGACGATGGCCTTGCAGGCCGCGCGCGACATTTACACCCGCCGCGGCGAAGGCCTGTCGATCTGGGTGGTGCCGTCGAACGTGATCACGGCGTCGGATCCCGCCGAGGCCGGCATGATGTTCGAGCCCGCCGAGAGCAAGATCTATCGCCATCCGACGTTTTACGAGGTGCCCGACGAAGTCGGGCATATGTAGTTCACGTCGATGGCCGCCGGCACCCGTCGCCGCATCCTTCAAGGTTCGCTGCGCGCGCACCTCGGGATGACGCCGCTGTGCAACTGATCAGCGCCTAAGCAGAGTGTAACAGCCGATGTCCACTACCTCGATCGAGATTGCCGACACGCCGCTCTTCATCTATGCGCTGCGCCGCGCCGACGATGCGCTGATCCTCGGGCACCGGCTGTCGGACTGGTGCGGCCATGCGCCGATGCTCGAAGAGGACATGGCGCTGTCGAACATCGCGCTCGACCTGATCGGTCAGGCGCGCGAACTCTACAGCTATGCCGGCCAGGTCGAGGGCAGGGGCCACGACGAGGATCGGCTCGCTTATCTGCGCGACGAGCGGCAGTATCGCAATCTGCTGCTCGCCGAACAGCCGAACGGCGATTTCGCCCGCACCATCGCGCGGCAATTGTTCTACTCGGCGTTCGCCGATCCCTATTGGCGGGCGATGATGGGTTCGCGCGATGCGACGCTCGCGGCGATCGCCGCCAAATCCGAGAAGGAAAGCGCGTATCATCTCCGCCATGCCTCGGAATGGATGATCCGGCTCGGCGACGGCACCGATGAAAGCCACCGCCGCGCCCAGGATGCGATCGACGCGCTGTGGCCCTTCACCGGCGAGATGTTCGACACCGACGACGGCGAGCGCAGCCTGATCGACGCCGGCATCGCGATCGATCCGGCGACGTTGCGCGACGGCTGGCAGGGCACGATCGCGGCGGTGCTGTCGCAGGCGACGCTGACGCTGCCGGGCAATGCCTGGATGCAGCAGGGCGGGCGCAGCGGCCGGCACACCGAGCATCTCGGCCGCTTGCTCACCGATCTGCAATACATGCAGCGCTCGCTGCCGGGCCTGACATGGTGAATCCCGCGACCGGCGACGCCGAGTTGCGCCAGCGCGCCTGGGACGCCGCCGCGACCGTGGTCGATCCGGAGATTCCGGTGCTGACCATCGCCGATCTCGGCGTGCTGCGCGAGGTCTCGGTCGCTGAAGGTCGCGTCGAGATCGCGATCACGCCGACCTATTCGGGCTGCCCGGCGATGAACATGATCACGCTGGAAATCGAGATGGCGCTGGCGCGCGCCGGCATCCGCGACGCGCGCGTCAGAACGGTGCTGGCGCCGGCCTGGACCACCGACTGGATGAGCGCGGAAGGCCGCGCCAAGCTGAAGGATTACGGCATCGCGCCGCCGCAGATCGCCAGCTCCCGCCGCGCTTTGTTCGGCACGCTGGAAATCGCGTGTCCGCAATGCGGCTCGATCGACACCGAGCAACTGTCCGAATTCGGCTCGACCTCCTGCAAGGCGTTGTGGCGCTGCAAGGCCTGTCGTGAGCCGTTCGATTACTTCAAGTGTCATTGACCCGGTTGCCGCACCCATGAACATCTCCGCCACCATCCCGCGCTTCCATCCGCTCACCATCAGCGACCTGCGTCGCGAATCCGGCGACGCGATCTCGCTCGCTTTCGCGATCCCGCCGGAGCTGACCGATGCCTATCGGTTCGCGCCGGGCCAGTATTTGACGCTGCGGACGACGATGGACGGCGAGGAGGTGCGGCGCTCTTATTCGATCTGCTCCGGGCCCGACGACGGCGAATTGCGGATCGCGGTGAAGAAGGTCGATGGCGGTGCGTTCTCGGTGTGGGCGACCGAGGAGCTGAAAGCCGGCGACACCATCGACGTGATGACGCCGACCGGCCGGTTCGGCGTCGCGCACGCGGTCGGCGAAGTACGCACCTATGTCGGCTTCGCCGCGGGCTCGGGCATCACGCCGATCCTGTCGCTGGTGAAGGGCGTGCTGGCGCGCGAGACGGCGAGCCGGTTCTTCCTGTTCTACGGCAACCGCACCACCGACCAGATCCTGTTCCGCGAGTCGCTGGAGACGCTGAAGGACCGCTATCTCGACCGGTTCGCGGTGTTCCACGTGCTCTCTCAGGAGGAGCAGGACGTGCCGGTGATGCAGGGGAGGCTCGATCGCGACAAGGTGCGACTGCTGCTCACCGCGATGGTGCCGGCGTCGTCGGTGGATCACGTCTTCGTCTGCGGCCCGACCGGAATGAGCGACGATGTCGAGGCGGCGTGTCGCGAACTCGGCCTCGCGGAGGAGCGCATTCACGTCGAGCGCTTCGTCTCCGGCCTCGGCGGCAAGCCGCGGCCGAAAGCGGTCGTGGCACCCGGCGCGCCACCGAAGGCGATCGCGTCGCTGATCATCGACGGCAAGCGCCGCGAGGTGCCGGTCGCGGAGGGCGAAGCGATCCTCGACGCCGCGCTGCGCGCCGGAGTCGACCTGCCGTTCGCCTGCAAGGGCGGCATGTGTTCGACCTGCCGCGCCAAGCTGGTCGAAGGGCAAGCGCCGATGGAGCTGAACTACTCGCTGGAGCCGTGGGAATTGCAGGCGGGATTCATCCTGACCTGCCAGGCCAAGCCGACCAGTGGCCGCGTGGTGGTCGACTACGATCACTTGTAACAGTCCAAGCTCGTCATTCCGGGGCGTGCAGCGAAGCTGCACGAACCCGGAATCTCTGAAACAAGCGGTCACCTCCAGGTCCGTCATTCCGGGGCGCGCGAAGCGCGAGCCCGGAATCCATACTCCCTGTGATCGTGAGACTAGCGAGGCGTCGCGCGCGCAGAACGCGGAGTCCAGGGCCTATGGATTCCGGGTTCGCGCTTCGCGCGCCCCGGAATGACGAGCTCGATGGCCGGTCGCGTTGCTTCGCGCGCGCTCGAGGGCTTCGCGCCTCACCCCTTCGGCCGCTTATCGTACACGCGCTTCGCCTTGCCGAGTGAGCGCTCCAGCGTGTCGGGCGGCACGACCTTGATCGTCGTGCTGATGCCGATGGTGTTCTTGATGTAGGTGGCGACGCGCTCGGCGTGGGGCACGAGGCCTGCGCCGTCCCAGCTTTCCGGGCGCGCTTCGGCGAGTACGGTCATCTCGTCCATCCGGCCCTGGCGGGTCAGTTCGATGATGAAATGGCCGCCGCACCAGTCGGTGCCGAGCAGCACTTCCTCGATCTGGGTCGGGAACACGTTGACGCCGCGCAGGATGATCATGTCGTCGGAGCGGCCGGTGATCTTCTCCATCCGCCGCATTCCGGGCCGCGCCGAGCCCGGCAGCAGCCGCGTCAGGTCGCGGGTGCGATAGCGGATCACGGGGAAGGCTTCCTTGGTCAGCGAGGTGAACACCAGCTCGCCGGTCTCGCCGTCGGGCAGCACCGCGCCGGTCGCGGGATCGATCACTTCGGGCAGGAAGTGATCCTCCCAGATGTGCAGCCCGTCCTTGGTCTCGACGCACTCCTGCGCGACGCCCGGGCCCATCACTTCCGACAGGCCGTAGATGTCGGTGGCGTCCATGTCGAACGCCTGCTCGATCTCGGCGCGCATCGCGTTGGTCCAGGGCTCGGCGCCGAACACGCCGTATTTCAGCGACGACTTGCGCGGGTCGACGCCCTGCCGTTTGAATTCGTCGAGGATCGCCAGCATGTAGCTCGGCGTCACGGTGATGATGTCGGGGCGGAAATCGTTGATCAGTTGCACCTGCCGCTCGGTCATGCCGCCCGAGACGGGCACCACGGTGCAGCCGAGCTTCTCGCCGCCGTAATGCGCGCCGAGGCCGCCGGTGAACAGGCCGTAGCCATAGGCGTTGTGCAGGATCATGCCGCGGCGGGCGCCGGCGGCGCGCAGCGACCGCGCTATCACCGTGGCCCAGGTGTCGATGTCGTTCGCCGTATAGCCGACCACGATCGGCTTGCCGGTGGTTCCGGACGAGGCGTGGACGCGGACCAGTTGTTCGCGCGGCACCGCGAACATGTTGAACGGGTAGTTGTCGCGCAGATCGTTCTTCTGCGTGAACGGGAATTTCGCAAGGTCGGCGAGTTCGAGAAAATCCGACGGATGCACGCCGACGCGGTCGAACGCGGTCTTGTAATGCGCGACGTTGTCGTAGGCGTGCTTCAGCGTCCAGCCGAGCCGCCTGGTCTGCAGCGCCACGATCTCGTCGCGCGAGGCGCGTTCGGTTTCGTCGAGTTCGGCGCTGTAGCCCGCCGGCGTCTTGAACTGATGGATGCTCGCGGCCATCGCTCTGGTCTCCCTCAGCGTTGTTCGGTGTCTTGCGGCGGCACCAGCGTCCCGCCGATCGCGCGCGAATTGCCGCGGAATTCCGCGATCACCACGCCGCCGGAGGTGACGCGGACGTCGTAGATGCCGGAGCGCCCGGCGCGGGTGACCTCGCGCGCGCTCGCCACCAGTCTGGCGCCGAGCTTGCCCGGGCGGATGAAGCTGATCGAACCCTGCGCCGCCACGGTGTTTTCGTTGCGGGAGTTGCAGGCATAGGCGAAGGCGGAATCCGCCAGCGTGAAGATGAAGCCGCCATGCGCGATGCCGTGGCCGTTGACCATTTCGGTGGTGACGGTCATCGAAAGCGTCGCATGGCCTTCGCCGATCTCGACGATCTGCATGCCGAGCGCCTTGCTGGCGTGGTCGTTGGCCCACATCGCGTCGGCGCAGGCGCGCGCCAGTTCGTCGGGCGCGAGGTCGGTCGTCATGGTCAATGCGCTCTCCCGGTGAATGTCGGCGCGCGTTTGCCGATGAAGGCGTCGACGCCCTCGGCGTAGTCCGGCGTTCGCCCGGCCTGGCGCTGCAGGTCGCGTTCGAGATCGAGCTGTGCATCGAGCGTCGAGGTCGCCGCCGCCGCCAGCGCCTGCTTGATCAGCGCCAGCCCCTGGGTCGGCTGGGTGGCGAGATGCGCGGTCAGCGCCTCGGCTTCGCTGATCAGCCTGTCGTCGTCGGTGACGCGCCAGATCAGCCCCCAATTCGCAGCGGTCTCGGCGCTGATCGGCTCGGCCAGCATCGCCAGCCCGCGCGCCCGCGCGTCGCCGATCAGACGCGGCAGAAACCAGGTGCCGCCGGAATCCGGCACCAGTCCGATCTTGGCGAATGACTGGATGAATTTCGCCGAGCGCGCCGCGATCACCAGATCGCAGGCCAGCGCGATATTGGCCCCGGCGCCGGCCGCGGTGCCGTTCACCGCGCAGACGACGGGCTTGTCGAGCCCGCGGATCTGCCGCACCAGCGGATTGTAGAAGGTCTCGATGGTGACGCCGAGATCGGGTGCGGAGCCCTCCGCGACAGTGACGTCGGCGAGGTCTTGCCCGGCGCAGAAGCCGCGGCCCGCGCCGGTCAGCAGCACGGCGCGGCAGGCCGGATCGCGCGCCCCGTCGAGCGCCGAGGCCAGCGCGCGATGCATCGCCTCGTTGAAAGAGTTCAGCCGGTCCGGACGGTTCAGCGTGACGACGCGCCAAGACCCCCGATCGTCGATCAGGATTTCGTCCACGTTTTTCTCCCGTTTTGTCTCACCACGTCCGCGGGCTCTCGAAAGCCTCTTGAATTAAACGATCGGTCAGTCAATTATTAGCCCAAGCCACCATCGTGTCAACGGCCTGCGCGCGGGTCAAATCGCGCGACCTGCCGAAGGCCCACAGGGAGAGACCATGACCACCACGCTGCAAAGCCTCGCGCTCGATCGCTGGACCACGCCGGAGACCGGCCTCGTCGATATTCCGAGCGCGGTCGACGGCCGCGTGGTGGCGCGCGCTTCCAGCGCGGGGCTGGATTTCGCCGCGATGGTGCGACACGCGCGCGACCTCGGCGGGCCGGCGTTGCGCAAGATGAACTTCCACCGCCGCGCCGACATGTTGAAGGCGCTGGGCGCCTATCTCGGCGAGCGCAAGGAGACGCTGTATGCGCTGGCGGCCGACACCGGCGCCAATCGCCGTGACAACGCGATCGACATCGACGGCGGGTTGGTGACGCTCGCGGCCTACGCCTCGCGCGGTCGCCGCGAATTGCCGGACGCTAGTTTCGTCACCGAGGGCGAGGTGGAGTCCCTGTCGAAGCGCGGCAGCTTCGTCGGCCAGCACATCCTGTCGCCGCTGCACGGCGTTGCCATCCACATCAACGCCTTCAACTTCCCGTGCTGGGGCCTGCTCGAAAAGCTCGCGCCGGCGCTGCTCGCAGGCGTGCCGGTGATCGCCAAGCCGGCGACCGCGACCGCCTATGTCACCGAGGCGCTGGTGAAGCTGATCCACCAATCGGGCCTGCTGCCCGCCGGTGCGCTGCAACTGGTCTGCGGCGGCCTCGGCGATCTGTTCGATCATCTGGGCGGCCAGGATGTGATCGCGTTCACCGGCTCGATCGAGACCTCGGAAAAGCTGCGCGCGCATCCGAGCATCGCCCTGCATTCGATCCGTTTCATCGCCGAGCGGGATTCGCTCAACGCCGCGATCCTCGGCTCCGACATCACGCCGGCCGATCCGGAGTTCGATCTGTTCATCCGCGAAGCGGTGCGCGAGATGACGGCGAAGGCGGGACAGAAATGCACCGCGATCCGCCGCGTGCTGGCGCCGCGTGCGCAGGAGGCCGCGGTGATCGAGGCGCTGAAGGCGAAACTCGCCGAGGTGCGGCTCGGCGATCCGCGCCACGACGACAAGGCGATGGGGCCGCTGGTCAGCCGCGATCAGCGCGACGCGGTCCGCGTCGCCATCGCCGCGCTCTCGACCGAGGCCGAGATCGTGTTCGGCAATCCGGATTCCTGTAGCGGCGAGGGCATCGACACCGAGGCGGGCGCCTACATGTCACCGATCCTGCTGCGCGCCAGGGATCCGATGCAGGCGCTGGAGGTCCACGACACCGAAGCGTTCGGCCCGGTCGCCACCGTGCTCGCCTATGACGATGTCGATCAGGCGATCGAACTGGTTCGTCGCGGCGAGGGCAGCCTGGTCGCGTCGCTGTTCACCAACGACGATGGCGTCGCCGAACAGATCGCGCTCGGCATCGCGCCGTGGCACGGACGGCTGCTGATCGTCGATCGGGATTGCGCCGCGGAATCCACCGGGCATGGCGGGCCGCTGCCGGCGCTGGTGCATGGCGGGCCGGGCAGGGCCGGCGGCGGCGAGGAACTCGGCGGGATGCGCAGCGTGGCTCACTACATGCAACGCACCGCGATCCAGGCCTCGCCGCGCAGGCTTGCGGCGTTGACCGGGACCTGGAGCCGCGGCGCGCCGGCTCCCGCCGCATCCGTGCATCCGTTCACGCGCAACTACGACGAACTCGTGGTCGGCGAGAGCATCGAGACCGCGAGCCGGCCGATCACGCTGGCCGACATCGAGCACTTCGCGCATTTCACCGGCGATACGTTCTACGCGCATATGGACGAGGCGGCGGCGAAGGCGAACCCATTCTTCCCCGGCCGCGTCGCCCATGGCTATCTGATCCTGGCGTTCGCCGCCGGGCTGTTCGTCGATCCGGCCCCGGGTCCGCTACTCGCGAATTACGGCCTCGACAATCTGCGCTTCCTCAAGCCGGTCTCGCCCGATGACGCCATCCGCGTGAAGTTGACGGTGAAGCAGAAATCGCCGGCCCGCCGCCCGGAATATGGCGAGGTGCGCTGGGACGTCGAGGTGGTTAATCAGAACGACGAGCCGGTCGCCCGCTACGATCTGCTGACGATGAGCGCGCGGGCCAAATAGCGGCGCAGGAGAGACAGCGGCGCTCGACAAAATTCCTAGTATGAATATAGTCCGCGTTGTCCTGTCCGTGAGGGGCGCTTCTCGAGGGCGCTTGTGAAGCGGGACAGATCACTCGGCTGGGCAACCAGCCGGGTCAATGGCTCGGCGAAGCGAGCGTGAGCTCGCGGAGTCGCGTTGGATGCGGCGCCCGCGCGCTGTGCCTCGCAAGCACACGTCCGGGCGGCTTCGGGTCACGGTCCGGGCCTACTATGGGGCTCTGCCGCTGACGTCGGCTGAACGTGGCGCAGGCGAACGGCGGGAAACCGTCGGGATGGAGTTCGATGAACTCGCCTGCACCCGGAAGCACCGCCCCGAAGCCGCATGAACGCCGCGGTGGGCGCGCCGATGAGGCGAGCGCGATTGCTTCATTGAAGTAATCGCGACAACCACCAAACCCCGCGCCTCCCGGCGCGCCCCCACCCCTCGCTGTGACAGCGACGGGCGCATAGCTCGGGCTCATCGGAGCCGCGAGGCCAATTTGCCGTGGCTGTTTGAAATTCTGACTCGGAGATCGTGATGGGGCACAGCGCGCCCATCACTCACACCCCGTCATCGCCCGGCTCGACCGGGCGACCCCGTACTCCCCAGCGCTGGCGTGCTCGCCGTCACGCGGCGCGCGTGGAACGCTGTTGCGACATCGCCAGTCGCAGCACATCGCGATAGGACGGCGCGACCGCGACGCGGCCGATCAGCGCCTTGTCGCGCAACAGCCGATGCGCTTCGGGGAGATTGTAGCAGGGCAGGTACATGAACAGATGATGCTCGGCATGATAGTTCACCCAATACGGCGCGATCAGCAGACGCTCGAGCGGGTTGGCGAGCGTGGTGCGCGCCTGGCTGAACGGATCGGGGCTGGTCGAGGTGCAGGCGTGCTCGGCGATGTTGCGGACCCGCGTCACCAGCGGCAGCCAAGTCGCCATCGCGAACAGCCAGACGCCGACGAACCAGACGCCCGCGCCGCACAGCCAGAACACCACGAACAAAGCGAGATTCGCGGCGAGGAAGCGCTTCGTCCGGTCTGCGCCGCTGGCGACGAAGCTCTCATGCGTCACGTCCTCGCGCGCGTGTGGCGTCGCAAACAGCGCTTTCAACAACGGCAGCCGCTGCTTAACGAAGGTCTGTCCGGTGAGGTCGCGGACCGCCTTGCGCAAAAAACTCTGTTTGCTGATCGGAAACGGCGCCGACAGCGACAGGTCGGGGTCTTCCGGCTGCTGGGTGTATTTGTGATGCTGCAGATGGTAGCTGCGATAGGCCGCAAGATCGGCGCCAACCGGCACTCCGCACAGCCATTGCCCGATCCACTCGTTGAGCTTTTGATTGCGATGCAGCCCGCCATGCGCGGCCTCGTGCATCAGGATGGCGAGGCCGAGTTGCCGCGTGCCGACGATCATCACCGCGATCAGCCAGGTCAGCGGATTGGGCCAGATCGTCACCAGCGCCATTGCGGCGGCGATCGTGCCCCAGGCGTGCGCGACGAGCCACACCCCGCGCGCCGAACTGCGCCGCGTCAGCCGCGCCCATTCCTCGGCGCTGAAGATCGTCTTCGGATCGATACGCGCCACTGCCGGCATGGCGGCCTCCCTGTTTTTTCGGCAGTGTCGCGTGCAGCTGCGTCGTCGTCAATCCGCGGCGCGGGTGACGATCTTCACGTCCGACGTCAGTGTGCGATGCACCGGGCACTTGTCGGCGATCGCGAGCAGCTTGCTACGCTGTTCGGCATCGAGGTTGCCGTCGATCGCGATCACGCGCTCGATCCGGTCGAGCAGGCCGACCTTGGTCTCGCAGTCGGCGCAGTCCTCGGCGTGGACCTTGGCGTGGTTGAGCGTCACCGTGACGCGATCGAGCGGCAGCTTCTTGCGTTCGGCATAGAGCCGCATCGTCATCGAGGTGCAGGCGCCGAGCGCCGACAGCAACAGATCGTACGGACCAGGCCCGGAATCCGCGCCGCCGACCGCGACCGGTTCGTCCGCGAGCAGGCGATGCGGCCCGACGCAGATCCGCTGCTGGAACTTGCCGTCGCCGGTTTCCTGCACGATGACGTTGCGCGGCACCTCCGGCGCACCGGTGGTCGCGGGCGGCAGCTCCGCCTCGATGTAGCGCTCCGCCCAGGCGGCGATCACATCGGCCGCGTAGCTCGCGTCGCGGCGGTTGCTCAGGAGGTGATCGGCGCCGTCGAGCGAGACGAAGCTCTTCGGATGTTTGGCGGCGATGAAAATCTTGGTGGCGTTGTCGATGCCGACGGTGGTGTCGGCCGGCGCATGCATCACCAGCAGCGCCCTGTGCAGCTTCGCGATCTGCGCCGTCAGATTGTGCTCGCCGGCGTCGTCGAGAAACGCCCGCTTGATCGTGAAGGGACGCCCGGCCAGCGAGACCTCGACGCTGCCTTGTGCGCGGATCGCATCGATATGCTCTGCGAACAGGCCCACGACATGCGACGGATCGGACGGCGCGGCGATCGTCGCAATCGCCTTCGCCTCCGGGATCTGCGCCGCGGCCGCCAGCACCGCGGCGCCGCCGAGGCTGTGCCCGATCAGCAGCGACGGCGCCCGGTGAAGCTTGCGCAGATGATCCGCGGCGAGAACCAGATCGGCGACGTTGGACGAAAACGTCGCATTGGCGAATTCGCCCTCGCTATTGCCGAGCCCGGTGAAGTCGAATCGCAGCACCGCGATGCCCCGCGCCGCCAGCCCCGCCGCGATCCGCCGCGCCGCGAGATTGTCCTTGCTACAGGTGAAGCAATGCGCAAACAGCGCGAACGCGCGGGGTTCGGAGTCGGGCAGGTCGAGCGCGGCGGCGAGCTGATGCCCGCCGGTGCCAGGAAATTGAAAGCGTTCGATCACCATGGCGTTGCTCCGAATGAGATGTGATTCCGGGATGCACGCATCCCGGAATTAGGAAATCGTGGATGAGATCGTCCGACGCGGCGCTCTGGTATCAGGTCGATCAGTTCGCTCGACCGAATAGCAGAGGCAGTTTACGCGGACCGCGAACCGTCCCTTCCGACCAGCGTACTTTCTGTGACGGATCGAGCCGGAATTCGGGAATCCGCTTCAGCCATTCCTCGATCGCGACCGTCATCTCCATGCGCGCCAGATTGGAGCCGACACAGCGATGAATGCCGAGCCCGAAAGCGACGTGCGGGTTTTCCTTGCGGTCGATCCGAACCTGATCGGCGTTAGGAAACACCGATGGATCACGGTTGGCCGAGGGGAACGACAGCAGCACCATGTTGCCGGGCTTCACCGGGCAGCCGGAGATGGTGGTTTCCTTCATCACTTCGCGCGCCATCGTCACCGGCGAATAGGCGCGCAGGAACTCCTCGATCGCGGTCGGCATCAGCTCCGGCTCGGCGACCAGTCGCGCGCGATCGTCCGGATGCGTCGCCAGATGCCACAGCGTGGCGCCGATCGCGCTCCATGTGGTGTCGATGCCGGCGATCAGCAGCAGCCGGAGTGAGCCGAGCACGTGGACGTCGGACAGCGGCTGGCCGCTCGCATCGCGCGCATTCATCAGCGTCGAGATCAGATCGTCGGTCGGATGCTGCTTGCGCTTGGCGATGTGGCCGAGGAAATACACACTCATTTCCTGGATCGCCTTCATCATCACCGCGTCGTCGTTGATCCCGAGTTCGAGGATCTCGTGGATCCACTGGATGAACTGATCGCTGTCGCTCTCCGGGATGCCGAGCATGACGCAGATGGTCTTGACCGGAATGTGCTTGCTGTAATCCGCCGCCGCGTCGCAGCTGCCGTTTTCGATGAACTGGTCGATCAGCTCGTTGCAGATCGCGCGCACGCGCGGCTCGCGCGCGGCGACGGCGTCGGGCGTGAACGGCGGCAGCAGCAGCCGCTTGGCTGGCTTGTGCTCCGGCGGATCGGATGTGATCGGTGGCGCGGATTGCACCGGTTCGGGCCGGCTGTTGCGGACGATGACGCGTCGCGACGAGAAGTGATCGGTGTCGTAGGAGATTTCCTTCACCGCCGCGAAGGTGGTCGGCATGTAACAACCGAGAAAGCGCTCGGTGTGAACGACGGGGCCGGCAGTGCGCATTTCATTCCAGATCGGGAAGGGATCGTCGGTCCAACGCGGGTCGGTGTGATCGAAGTCGTTGACCCAATCGGTGACAGGCGTTCGCTCGGTCATTCGCGCGGTTTCCTCTGGTTTTCGTTGCTGTTGCGGTCTGCGCCGCGACTTGGTGGTTCAACTTGAGGGATCGACTCGAGGATCGGGTAGGGCGATCAGTCTTCGGTGATATCGATCGCGACTTCCGGACAGTTGGACTTGGCGAGCCACGCCTTGTCGATCAGTGACGCGGGCACGCTGCCGTCGCCTTTCTCATGCGCGTTGCCGTATTCGTCGAGATCGAACAATTCGGGCGCAAGCGCCTTGCATCGCGCATGGCCCTGGCACTTGTCCTGATCGACATGGATCTTGAGCGTTTCCGACATCGGCTGTTCCCCTTGGGTCCGCCTAGGCGGCGGATCTGTTGTGACGCGCCGAGACTAGCACAGCACGTCACGACCGCCAGCCCATGTCGAAAAGCACGGAGGTTTGCCGAAGCTCTGAGACTTGCCGAGCGCTCAGAGGCTTGCAGGCGCGGGCCGCGGATCGATCGGCGTCGAGCCGCGCAGGCCGAGAATGTCTTCGAGCACAGCTGCGCCGGCGAGCAGGCCGAATTCGTTGCGCGGCCGCGCGATGATCTGCAGCCCGACCGGCAGACCGGTCGCGGTGAAGCCGCAGGGCAGCGACAGCGCGGGGCAGCACACCAGCGTGATCGCATAGACGATGCCCAGCCACTCGACGTAGTTGTCGAATGTCTTGCCGTTGCATTCGGCGAGGTAACGCTGCTCGATGGAAAACGGCGCGGTGATCGTCGCGGGGCACAGCAGCAGATCGTAGGTCTTGAAGAACTCGATCGTGCGCGCCGCCATCGCCACGCGCTGCGCTTCGGCCTTCGCCAACTCGTCGACGCTGAGCTTGAGCCCCTGTTCGATGTTCCAGATCACTTCCGGCTTCAGCAGCTCGCGCTTGCTGCGCAGCAGATCGGACTTGCTGATCGCGAAGTCGAATGCGCGCAGCACCTGGAAGCAATCATGCGCCTCGCGCAGATCGGGCTGGGCCTCCTCGACGGAGACTCCGGCTTCGATGAAGCGCTCGGCCGCCCTGCGGGTGATCGCGGCGACTTCCGGATCGACCGGCGTGATCCCGAGATCGGGCGAATAGGCTACGCGCAGCGGCTTGGTGCGCGCGCGCGCGGCGGCGAGAAACGATGTCGCCGGCGAGGGCAGCGACAGCGGATCTGCGGCGTGCTCGCCGCTCATCGCGTCGAGCAGCAGCGCGACATCCTCGACATTGCGCGCCATCGGACCCTGCACGCCGAGATTGCGATCGATCTTCGCCGTCGGCGTATGCGCGACGCGGCCGAAGCTCGGGCGCAGTCCGACCACGCCGCAGAAGCTCGCGGGGTTGCGCAACGAGCCGCCCATGTCGGAGCCGTGCGCGAGCCATGCGGTGCCGGTCGCGAGCGCAACCGCAGCGCCGCCGGACGATCCTGCGGCCGAGCGGGACAGGTCCCACGGATTGCGCGTCGCTCCGAACACCTCGTTGAAGGTGTTGGCGCCTGCGCCGAACTCCGGCGTGTTGGATTTCGCATAGACCACGCCGCCATTGGCTTCGAGTTGTTCGACCATGAGGTCGGAGCGGTCCGGCACATGGTCTTTGTAGATCGGCGAGCCTTGCGTGGTCAGCACGCCTTCGACAGCGGTGAGGTCCTTGATCGGGACGGGCAGGCCGGCCAGCAGACCGCGCTGCGCTTTCGGTTTTTTCATCAAGGCGGCGGCACGTTCGCGGGCGCGATCGAAGCACGGCGTCGGCAGCGCGTTGACGGCGCCGTCGACTTCGGCGATGCGCTGCTCCAACGCGTCGAGCAGGTCGAGCGGCGTGACGTCGCCGGACTCGAGCCTGTCGACGATCGCGCAAGCCGTCGCCTGAATCAGCTCCTGATGTGCCGCCATCCTGTTGTTTCTCCCGACTTGATCGGCCGGCCATGTGGGCGCAATGCAGACCGTTGATTGGACGCCGTCAACTACGACGCAATGGGTAGCCCGACCGGCTTTCCAAGTCGCCTGTTCGAGTCTTATATCGGACCATGACTCTCTTCTCACAGAATGGCTCGAACGGCCACACCCTCGCTGGATTCTGGCGGCTGTCGCGACGATTTTGGCTGGCGGGAAAGCCCTCGGTGACTGGGCTGATCGTGCTGATGATCTCGGTCGTGTTGCTGCAGCTTCTCGTGCAGTTTTATCTCAATCTCTGGAACAGGCACTTCTTCGACGCGCTCGAGCGGCGGGACGCTGGCGAACTCTGGACCCAAACTTCGGTGTTTCTGGTCTTGGCGAGCGCCAGCATCGTCCTGACTGCGACCTCGGTGTGGGCGCGGATGACCTGCCACCGTAAATGGCGCGAGTCGATGACGCGCGCGATCCTGGAGATCTGGTCGCGCAAACGGCACGACGTCTCAATGAACGGCCAGGATCACGGCGCTGAAAATCCCGAGTACAGACTCGCCGAGGACGTCCGGGTCGCAACCGACGCGCCGGTGGATCTGATCCTCGCTTTCCTGTCCTCGGTGCTGACGGCACTGACATTCTTCAGCGTGCTGTGGAGCGTCGGCGGCAGCATCGTCGTCAGCCCGTTCGGCCACCGAATCGAGATTCCGGGATATCTGGTGCTCGGCGTGATGGGCTACTCGACGCTGATGACCGCGCTGATGCTGTGGTTCGGACGCCGGATGACCAGCATCAGCGAGCAGCGCAACCAGAACGAGGCCGAGTTTCGAGCTGCCGCCGAGGTGTTGCGCGGCGGCTATCCGGGGAGCGAGGCCGATGTAGCGTCATGGATGGACCAGTTGCATCTGCGGCTGCAGGCCGTGCTGCGGTCCTGGCGCAACCTGTGCTGGCAGCTGGTGGACATGACGCTGGTGTCCCACGCCAACTTCCTGTTCGCTCCGGTCGCGGCTTATTTTCTCTGCTTTCCGAAATATCTCAGCGGCGCGATGTCGCTCGGTGAGGTGACACAGAGCGCGGCGGCGTTCGTCACCGTGCAGGGTGCGGTCAACTGGCTGGTCGACAACTATCAGCGGCTGGCGGATTGGCGATCATCGGCTAACCGCGTTGCGGCGTTGCTGTCGACGATCGACCGGATGCCCGAGCAGGGCGAGGCGATCGCGAATAGCGAGAGCCGCGAAGTCGCGCCGCACTGATCGAGCGGCGCGACAATCGACGGCGACGCGTTTGGCGCGCCGCCGTCGCGTTACTTTACGCGGTCGCGCCGCCGCGGGCCTGACGAATGACGTCCGCGTACCAATTGAACGACGCCTTCGGAATCCGCCGCTGCGTCGCGTAGTCGATATAGGTCAGGCCGAAACGCACGCCGTAGCCCGACTCCCATTCGAAATTGTCGAGCAGCGACCAGACGAAATAGCCGCGCACGTCGGCGCCGGCGGCAATCGCCGCATCGAGGCCGGAGATGTAGTCGTGCAGGAAGGCGACGCGGCCGCGATCGATCACCGCGCCGGTGTCGTCCGGCTTTTCGATGTTGCTGCCATAGCCGTTTTCGGTGACGTAGACCGGCTTGCCGTAGCGTCGGCTGACCTCGATCAGCGTGTCGCGGAAGGCGTCCGGTTCGATCGTCCAGTCGATGGGCGTCCGCGGAATGCTGTCGGGCTTCGCGCCCCAGCCGAGCCCGATGATCGCATTCGGATCCGAGTTGATGTAGACCGGGCTGTAGTGGTTCAGCCCGAACCAGTCGAGCGGCCGGTGAATCTGCTCCATGTCGCCCGGCCTGACGTGCGCCGCGAGCGCGTCGCGGATCAGGGCCGGATACTCGCCGAGATATTGCGGATCGGAGAAGGCACAATTCCAGTAGTCGCCGATCAGCGCGGCTTCGGCGATGTCCTCGGGCTTGTCGCTCGATGGGAAGATTGGTTGATAATTTGTAACCAGGCCGATCTGTGCGTCCGGCACCGTCTCGCGCAGCGCATCGACCGCGGCGCCATGGGCGAGGTTGACGTGATGAATCCAGCGGTGGAGCTTGTCGTCGGCGCTGCGGTCGCGCGCCCCGAAGGAGCGGCTGAACAGGCTGAAGATCCCCGGTTCGTTGAAGGTTGCGAACCGCTTCACCCGCTCGCCGTAACGCTTGCCGATCAGCCTTGCATAGTCGGCGAACCAGCCGACGATGTCGCGGTTGAGCCAGCCGCCGCGGTCTTCCAGCGCTTGCGGCAGGTCCCAGTGATACAGGCAGATCCACGGCTCGATCCCGGCGGCCTGAAGTTCGTCGATCAGCCGGTCGTAGAAGGCGAGGCCGGGTTCGTTCACCGCGCCGTCGCCTAGCGGCAGCACGCGCGGCCACGCAATGGAGAAGCGATAGGCCTGCACGCCGAGCGTCTTCATCAGCGCGACGTCTTCCTTGTAGCGATGATAATGGTCGCAGGCGACGTCGCCGGTGTCGTTGTTGGCGACTTGTCCGGTGCGGCAATAGGTGTCCCAGATGCTTGCGCCGCGGCCGTCTTCATTGGTTGCGCCCTCGATCTGAAAGCTCGAACTGGACACGCCCCAGATGAAATCGGGCTTGACGTGCAAAAGTGATGGATGACCCGGCATCGGCATCTGGGTCGGCGGTGTGAGCGTGTCCATGACTCTTGTCTCCGGATTGCGAGTTTGAGTTTTGATACGCCCCGCCGTCGAGCGCCGCGCTTGCGCTGGATCAAACCGCGACGTTGTGCCGCCAGCGCTGCTTGCATCAAGCGATCGCAATACATCCGAACGGGCAGCGCTGCAGTCATGGCTGCCTTGCGCAATCGTGGGATCAGCGATCGCCTTCGGTTCGATTGATTGGTGCGGTGCAGCGTTGATTGCCGGCGCAGTTTGGTCCACATGCTGAATTGCTGTGCGGCTATCGCATTCGAAGGACAAGCCTTGAATACCAAGAAGAACGAATATCGGATCGCCGTTATTCCGGGAGACGGCATCGGCAAGGAAGTGATGCCGGAGGGGCTGCGCACGCTCGAAGCCGCGGCGAAGAAGCACCGCGTCAAGCTCGCGTTCGATCATTTCGACTTCGCGAGCTACGACTACTACGAAAAGCACGGCCAGATGATGCCGGACGACTGGAAGGAGGCGATCGGCGGTCACGACGCGATCTTCTTCGGTGCTGTCGGCTGGCCGGAGAAGATCCCCGATCACATCTCGCTGTGGGGCTCGCTCATCAAGTTTCGCCGCGAGTTCGATCAGTACGTCAATCTGCGCCCGGTGCGGTTGATGCCGGGCGTGCCGTCGCCGCTCGCCGGCCGCAAGCCGGGCGATATCGATTTCTGGGTGGTGCGCGAGAACACCGAGGGTGAGTATTCATCGGTCGGCGGCCGTATGTTTCCCGACACCGACCGCGAATTCGTGACGCAGCAGACGGTGATGACCCGGACCGGCGTCGACCGGATTCTGAAATTCGCGTTCGATCTGGCGCAGTCGAGGCCGAAGCGGCATTTGACCTCGGCCACCAAATCGAACGGCATCTCGATCACCATGCCGTATTGGGACGAGCGGGTCGAGGCGATGGCGAAGCGCTATCCCGATGTGAAGTGGGACAAGTATCACATCGATATTCTCACCGCGCATTTCGTTCTGCATCCGGATTGGTTCGACGTCGTGGTCGGCTCCAATCTGTTCGGTGACATTCTGTCGGACCTCGGTCCGGCCTGCACAGGGACGATCGGGATTGCGCCGTCCGGCAACATCAATCCGGAAGGCAATTTCCCGAGCGTGTTCGAGCCGGTGCACGGCTCGGCGCCGGATATCGCGGGGCAGGGCATCGCCAATCCGATCGGGATGATCTGGTCGGGCGCGATGATGCTGGAGCATCTCGGCGAGACGACTGCCGCCGACGCGATCGTCAAGGCGATCGAACGCACGCTCGCCGAGCGGACGCTCCGCACCCGTGATCTCGGCGGTCAGGCCGACACGACCGCCTGCGGCAAGGCGGTGGCGGAGATGCTGGAGTAGGCGCTCCGGCTTCAGTTGCCGCGTCTGGTCGAAAGCATGATGACGACTCGAGGATAGGTCATCCTGGTCTAACGTTCGGCAGCGGCCGTGATCTGCGCAGCCGAGCGGCGTGGCAGCTGCGTCACTGGTTTGCGCATCGTTCGCCGACGCACCCCCGGCAGTCGTCGGAGCGGCTTGCTTGTCCGGATCGCAATCGGATAGTCCGGCTTGCGGCTCGGCAGCGACGACGCGCTTCGCTCCGGACGCTTGGCCTTGTTGCGCAGGCTGCGCTTCGCCGGATTGGTGCGCTTCGCGCCGGGCGGACGTTGATCGACGCGCCGCTGGCGCGGGGGCAATGGCTTTCGGGCCGCGCGAAGCCGGCCGACGATGACCCGACTAATCGGGCGCGCGACCTCGGGCACAACGGCAGCGCCACCTGACGTCGGGCGCGCAGGCTCGGGAGCAGCTTCGACCGGCATGGTGAGCACAGGCTGGATGATCGGCGCCTGCGGGGAGACGGCGACCGGCGTGTTCTCGATCTCCGCGACCTTGGCGCCGGCGTCAAGAATCCGCACAAGGCGCCGCGGCGGCCTGGTCTTCCCGCGCAAAATCTCGGAGACGTAGAATGCGGCGATCAGCATGGCGGCGCCATAGACGATGTCCGGCTCGAACATCAGTGCCGCGCTGATTACGACGAGCGCGATCGTCGCAGCCTTGAACAGCTTCTCGCCGTCGTCGAACAGGATTCCGAGCCAGCGCCAGTTGCTGCGCCGCCAGATTGGCGGCAACAGCTTGATGCCCAGCGTATCGCGGGCTTTCGCGAAGCCGATATCCCGCGCTGTGAGCAGGTACCAGGTCACGCCAAATGCCAGCAGGAAGGCCAAAGTGCCGCCGAGTCCGGCGGCGGTACCGACGATGATCACAAGCCCGACGGCGCAAACCGCAAACCAGTCCTTCATGTGTACGCTCCCTGCAGACGCAGAAGTGTCGCACGAGGATAGCCGGTCGAGCGTTGATTCGGATCACCGGCCTTGGACGATTATCAACGCGAAGTGGTAACTAATTGCCGCCCGCGCGCTGTGATTGAGGCGGCTACGCCGCCTCGGCGATCCGGCGGCAATGCGCCAGCGACGCTGCGATCAGGTTCTCGCTCGCCTCAGGCGTCCGGAACGCGGAGTGCGCCGACAGGGTGACGTTCGGCAGCGTGGCCAGCGGGTGATCCGCCGGCAGCGGCTCGATCTCGAACACGTCGAGCGCGGCGTGACGCAGGTGGCCGGACTGCAGCGCGTCGATCATCGCCGCCTCGTTGGTGAGTGCCGCGCGCGCGGTGTTGACGAGAATGGCGCCGGGCCTCATCGCGGCGATGCGGTCGCGCGTCAGGAAACCGCGGGTCTCGTCATTGAGCAACAGATGCAATGAAACCACGTGGCTGTCGCGCAGCAGCGTGTCGATGTCGACGAAGGTCACGCCGTCGAAAGTCTTCGGCGTCCGATTCCATGCGATCACCTTCATGCCGGAGCCGTGCGCGATCCGCGCCACTTCCGCGGCGATGCCGCCGAAGCCGATCAGGCCGATCGTCTTGCCGGTGAGTTGCAGACCGTCTTCGCGCAGCCATTGGCCGGCGCGCATCTCGCGATCCATCAGCGCGAGGTTACGCGCCGCCGCCCACATCAAGGCAATCGTGGATTCGGCGACCGCCGTGTCGCCATAGCCGCGGATCAGATGCACGGCGATGCCGAGGTCGGCCAGTTCTTCGATGTTCATGTAGCTGCGCGCGCCGGTGCCGAGGAACACCACGTGTTTCAGGCCGACGCATTGCCGGGCGATTTCGGTGGGCAGATAGGTGTGATCGATGATCGCGATCGCGGCGTCGCCGAGCACGCCGGGCAGTTGCTCCGGCGTCACGTCGGGATCGCGATGGATCACCGTCGGCGGATCGTCCGGCTTCACCTGCTGCTCCATGATCATCGCCAGCGTTTCACTGGCATCGACGAACACCGCGTGCATGTTGCCTCCCCCCGATTTGGCTGCCTTGTTACTTCGCGACGCCGGCGAGCGACAGCACCGTGTGCAGCAGCACGTTGGCGCCGGCGGCGCAGTCGCTCTGCGTTGCGTCTTCCAGCTCGTTGTGGCTGACGCCGTCCTTGCACGGCACAAAGATCATCGCGGCCGGCAGCCTGGTGTTGAGGTTGCAGGCGTCGTGGCCGGCGCCGGAGGTGATGCGGCGGTTTTGGTAGCCGAGCGCGTTCGCCGCGTTCTCGACCGCGCCGACCAGCGTCGTGTCGAAATGCGTCGGTTCCTTGCGCCAGACCAGGTCGAGCGCGACCTCGACCTTGCGTTTCGCGGCGATCCCGGCCGCAGCCGCGCGGATCCGTGCGTCGAGCTGGTCGAGGATGCCCGCATCGGCGCTGCGAGTGTCGATGGTGAAGGTGACCTCGCCGGGGATGACGTTGCGCGAAGGCGCGGCGATCACCGCTTCGCCGACGGTGCCGACCGCGTTGCCGAGTTCGGTCGCGATGGTTTCGATCGCCAGCACGATTTCCGACAGGGTCGCCAGCGCATCGCGGCGGAGCTTCATCGGGGTCGAGCCGGCGTGGCTCTCGAAGCCCGTGATCTTGCCGTCGTACCACAGCACGCCCTGGCCGTGCTCGACCACGCCGATGGTCTTGCCCTCGGCTTCCAGGATCGGGCCTTGTTCGATGTGGAGTTCGATGAAGCCGCTGAATGGCTGCGCGCCGACCGGCTTGTCGCCGCGATAGCCGATGTCGTCGAGCGCCTGCGCGACGCTGATGCCCGCAGCATCCTTGCGGCCGAGGATGTCGTCGACGGTGAAGTCGCCGACGAAAGCGGCCGATCCCATCATCGCCGGCGCGTAGCGCGAGCCTTCCTCATTGGTCCAGTTGGTGACACAGAGCGGCAGTTCGGTCTCGATCCCGGCGTCGTTCAGCGTGCGGATCACTTCCAGCGCGGCGAGTGTCCCAAGCACGCCGTCGAACTTGCCGCCGGTCGGTTGTGTGTCGAGATGCGAGCCGAGTCCGATCGGCGGCTTCGACATGTCGCGGCCCTTGCGCAGCGCGAACATGTTGCCGAGCCCGTCGACCTGCACCTCGAGGCTGGCCTTTTCGCAGGCAGTGCGAAACCAGTCGCGAACCTGCTTGTCCTCCGGCCCGAGCGTCAGCCGCCGCACGCCGCCTTTCGGCGTCGCGCCGAACTGCGCAGTGGTGTGGATGGTCTCCCACAGCCGCGACGAATCGATCTGCAGGTTCGAGGCAGGCTTGGTCATGCGATCTCCGGACGAACGGCGCCGAGCGGCGCGGGCAGGGCCGGAGAGTTCAACGCCGCGCGGCGCGCGTCAACCTATCGCCGGTTCCGCGGCGGGCAGGGCAGCGCACAGCTGCGCGGCCTCGGGCATGAAGCCGCCAGTGTGGGCGATGTCGACCGCGAGTTCGGCGACGCGCTCGATCGCTGCCGTATCCGGCGAGGCGAGCCAACTCGCCGAGAATCGCAGCGGCGAAATCGTCAGGTTGGTCTGCAGCAATTGCAGTCGCCCGTCGGCCAATTCGTCTTCGACGATCGCAGTCGGGATCACGGCGACGCCGAGACCTTCGATCGCCATGTGGATGACGGTGCCGAGTGACGCCGAAGCGTGCAGCCGGATCGGCGGCAGTTCCGGCTTGTTGAACAGCGAGCGCACGATCTCGTAGGGTTGGGTCTTGCGCGGGAAAGTAATGATTGGAAACTTGGCGAGATCTTCCACCGCCAGCTCTCCAGCACCGAGCCCGAGCGAGGGGCTCGCCAGAAATCCGATCGGATACTCGCATAGCACGCGGCTTCGCACCGTCGACGCCGTCATCGGGCCGAGCAGGAAGGCGAGCTCGATTTCCTGAGCGAGCAGGCGTGCGCGCAGATTCGGCGTGATGTCGACCTCGATCTCCAGCGACAGGTTCGGATACAGCCGGTTCACCCGCTCGATCAGTCCCGGCAGCCAGGTGTGCACGATGGTCTCGGCGACGCCGAGCCGGAGCACGCCGCGCATGCTCGATTGATCGCCGATGGCCGCCAGCATCTCGGTGCGCAACCCGATCAGCTTTTCCGCGTACAGCATCAGCTGCCGACCACTCGGGGTCGGGGAGGCCATGCGATGATCCCGTTGCAGCAGCCGGACGCCGAGTTCGCGTTCGAGTTGAGCAATTCGCTGCGAGATCGCGGGCTGCGTGGTGTTGAGCTTCTGGGCGGCGCCGCGAAAGCTGCCGAGCGTCACGACCCAAAGGAAAGTTTCAAGCGCCTTGAAGTCCACCATCAGGCGACTCCTTCTCAAGAGATAAGTAAAATTTATTGTTTCTGATCAGAAACAAAGATTAGACATTATATTAGGCTTGCGCTCCATTACTGTCGAGAGAGTAGGCAGGGCGAAAGAATGACTGTTTTTCCGGCAGGGCAGCAGTTCCAGACGGAAGGGGAGTGCCTTCCGTCCTACCAGGTGCGCCTCGCCTGCCGGGCCGGACAGGCCGACACTACAGCCGGCGTCGCGCCCGGTTTCGTCCAGGGCAATCTGGCCATTCTGCCTGAGAAATACGCCGCCGCATTTCATCGTTTCTGCCAGCTCAATCCCAAGCCTTGCCCGATCATCGGCATGTCCGACGTCGGCAATCCGCAGATTCCCGCGCTCGGCCTCGATCTCGATATTCGCACCGATCTTCCGCGCTACCGGGTGTGGCGCGACGGCGAACTGATCGAGGAGCCGACCGACGTCATGGCGCATTGGCGCGACGATCTGGTCGCTTTCGTGATCGGCTGCTCGTTTTCCTTCGAAGAGGCGCTGTTGGCGGACGACATTCCGATCCGGCACATCGAACGCAAGGTGCGCGTGCCGATGTATCGCACCAACATCGCCTGCACGCCGGCCGGTCCGTTCGCGGGGCCGATGGTGGTGTCGATGCGGCCGCTGAAGCCAGCGGATGCGATTCGCGCCGTGCAGATCACCTCGCGCTTTCCTTCGGTTCACGGCGCGCCGGTGCATATCGGGCTGCCGCAGTCGATCGGTATCGCCGACATCGCGAATCCCGACTATGGCGATCCGGTGCCGATCGCGCCCGACGAGCTTCCGGTATTTTGGGCCTGCGGCGTCACTCCGCAGGCGGTGATCGCGGCTGCGAAGGTGCCGTTCGCAATCACCCACGCGCCCGGATTGATGCTTGTCACCGACTTGAAGAACAAGCACCTTGCGGTGCTCTGAGGCCAACTGAACCTTCGATCGCATTACCATCAGCGCTGGTAGCAAAGGAACATGCCATGAAGATCAATCGCCGCAATCTCGTGCTCGGAAGCGCCGCGAGCGCCGCCTTGCTGCCGTTCGCGACGACCGCCCGCGCCCAGGCCAAGGAAGTGGTGATCGGCGTGATCTATCCGCTGTCCGGCGCCAGCGCGCAGATCGGCGTCGACGCCCAAAAGGCATTCCAGACCGCGGCCGAACTGATCAACAATAAATACGATCTCGATCTTCCGCTCGCGCGCGACGAGGGACTTCCGGGGCTCGGCGGCGCCAAGGTCCGACTTGTATTCGCCGATCACCAGGCCGACCCGCAGAAGGGCCGCGCCGAAGCCGAGCGCCTGATCACGCAGGAGAAGGTCAGCGCCATCGTCGGCACCTATCAAAGCTCGGTCGCGGTCACCGTCAGCCAGATCTGCGAGCGCTACCAGATCCCGTTCCTGTCGGCCGACAATTCGTCGCCGAGCTTGCATCGCCGGGGCCTGAAGTTCTACTTCCGCGCTGCGCCGCACGATGAGATGTTTTCGCAGGCGATGTTCGACTTCTTCGATGCGCTGAAGAAGAAGGGCCAGAAGATCGAGACGCTGGCGCTGTTCCACGAGGACACCATCTTCGGCACCGATTCGTCCAACGCGCAGCTCAAGCTCGCCCAGGAGCGCGGCTACAAGATCGCCGCCGACATCAAGTATCGCGCCAACTCGCCGTCGCTGACCGCAGAGGTCCAGCAGCTCAAGGCTGCCGATGCCGACGTGCTGATGCCGTCGAGTTACACCACAGACGGCATCCTTCTGGTCCGCACCATGGGCGAACTCGGCTACAAGCCGAAGAATATCGTCGCCCAGGACGCCGGATTCTCCGAGAAGGCGCTGTACGATGCGGTCGGCGACAAGATCCCGGGCGTGATCTCGCGCGGCTCGTTCTCGATCGATCTCGCGGCCAAGCGGCCGATGGTCGGCAAGATCAACGACATGTACAAGGAGAGATCGGGCAAGGACTTCAACGACTATTCGTCGCGGCAGTTCATGGGCCTGATCGTGATGGCCGACGCCATCAACCGCGCCAAGTCGACCGACGGCGACAAAATTCGCGAAGCGCTGGTCGCGACCGACATGCCGGGCGACAAGACCATCATGCCGTGGAAGCAGGTGAAGTTCGACGCGGAAGGCCAGAACACGTTTGCCGATCCGGTGCTGCTGCAGTATGTCGGCGGCAAATTCGTCACCATCTTCCCGGAACAGGCCGCGGTCGCCGAGGCGATCTGGCCGATGCCGTAACGACAAGCTCATCCCGAGGCCCGCCGCAATTGCGGTGGGCCTCGAAGGATCGGGCGCAACACGATGTCATCCTTAGACGCTCGCAAGAGCTCGCACCTTAAAATGCCGGCCGTACTCCGGGAGCAGCCAATTTGACGACAGCAACCATTATCCAGTCACTTGCCAGCGGTCTGCTGATGGGACTGCTGTACGGCCTGGTCGCGGTCGGTCTCGCTTTGATCTTCGGCCTGATGGACATCACGAACTTCGCCCATGGCGAATTCCTGATGCTGGCGATGTACGTCACCTTCTTCCTGTTCGCGTTCTTTGCGATCGACCCATTGCTCTCCGCGCCCCTGGTCGGCGCGGCGATGTTCCTGTTCGGGGCGGTAGCTTATTTATTGGTGGTACGCTTCGCGATGCGGGCCAAATCCAATATCGGCATGGTTCAGATCTTTACGACCTTCGGCCTGGCGATCCTGATGCGCGGGCTGGCGCAGTATTTCTTCACCCCGGACTATCGCAGCATCAACGTCTCCTGGCTCGGCGGCAAGACCGTGTCGTTCGGCGGCATATTCCTGCCGGTGCCGCAATTGGTCGGCGCGCTGGTTTCGCTCGCGGCGTTCGGGGCGCTTTACTTCTTCATCAAGAAGACCGATTTCGGCCGCGCGCTGGAAGCGACCCGCGAGGACGCCGGCGCTGTGGCGCTGGTCGGCATCGACAAGAACAAGGTGTTCGCGTTGGGCTGGGGCCTCGGTGGTGCGCTGGTCGGGCTGGCCGGCGCGGTGATGGCGACGTTCTTTTACATTTATCCGGACGTCGGCGCCTCATTCGCGCTGATCGCCTATGTCACCGTCGCGCTGGGCGGCTTCGGCAGCGTGTTCGGCGCCTTCGCCGGCGGCATCATCGTCGGCCTCGTCGAGGCGACCACCGCGCTGATGCTGCCGCCATCGCTGAAGTCGGTCGGCATCTATGCGGTCTATTTGCTCGTTGTGTTCATTCGGCCTCGCGGCCTGTTCGGATCGATCTGATGGACGAGGCTCACGCCAAACGCCGCCGCCGCGACCTCGTCGTCGCCGCCGTTCTCGCCCTCATCGCGGCGCTGGTGCCGCTGTTCGTCAAGGATGTCTACGTCCAGAACATCATGGTGCTGACCTTGATGTATGCGGCGCTGTCGCAGGCCTGGAATATTCTCGGCGGCTATTGCGGCCAGATCTCGCTCGGCCACGCGCTGTATTTCGGCCTCGGCGCCTACACCACCGCGCTGCTGTTCACCAAGTTCGGCGTGCTGCCGTGGTTCGGGATGCTCGGCGGTGGGCTGATCTCGGCGGTGATCGCGATGGCTCTGGGCTATCCGACCTTCCGGCTGCGCGGCCATTACTTCGTCATCGCCACCATCGTGATCGCCGAAATCGGCTTCCTGCTGTTTCACAATTGGGATTGGGCCGGTGCGGCGCTCGGCATCGACATTCCGGTGCGCGACGACAGTTGGGCCAAATTCCAGTTCACCCGCAGCAAGCTGCCTTATTACTACTTCGCGCTGGTGTTCTGTTGCGTCGCCTGGCTGGTGACGTGGTGGCTGGAAAACTCGAAATGGGGCTATTGGTGGCGGGCGGTGAAGGACAATCCAGAGGCCGCTGAAAGCCTCGGCGTAGTCGTGTTCAACTCCAAGATGGGCGCCGCGGCCGTCTCCGCCTTCCTCACCGCGATCGGCGGCTCGTTCTACGCGCAGTTCGTTTCCTATATCGATCCGGAAAGCGTGATGACCTTCCAGTTCTCGCTGCTGATGGCTTTGCCGGCTGTGTTGGGCGGGATCGGCACGCTGTGGGGGCCGGTGCTCGGCGCGGCGATCCTGATTCCGCTCACCGAGCTGACGCGCTCGTTCATCGGCGGCTCCGGCCGCGGCGTCGATCTCATCCTCTACGGCACCGTGATCGTTCTGATCTCGCTGGCCCGGCCGGAGGGATTGATCGGGCTGTTCTCGCGGCGTCCAAAGGCGAAGGGAGCGCCGCAATGACCGCGCCATTGCTCGAGACCCGCGGCGTCTGGCAGCGCTTCGGCGGCCTGATCGCCAACAGCGACGTGTCGATTTCGGTCGGCCGCGGCGAGATCGTCGGGTTGATCGGTCCGAACGGCGCCGGCAAGTCGACATTGTTCAATCTGATCGCCGGTGTGCTGCCGCCGACCCAGGGCTCGATCATCTTCGACGGCGAGGATGTCACCAGGCTGCCGGCGACTGCGCGCTGCGCCCGCGGCATCGGACGTACCTTCCAGGTGGTGAAGAGCTTCGAGTCGATGACGGTGATCGACAACGTCATCGTCGGCGCGCTGATCCGCACCACGGTGATGCGCGAGGCCCGCCGCAAGGCGCACGAGGTGCTGCAGTTCTGTGGCCTCGATGCCCGCGCCGATGTGCTGGCGAGCCAGCTGATCCCGTCGGAGAAGCGCCGGCTCGAAGTGGCCCGCGCGCTCGCCACCGAGCCGAAATTGTTGCTGCTCGACGAGGTGCTGACCGGGCTGACGCCGACCGAGGCGCAGACCGGCGTCGAACTGGTTCGCCGCGTTCGCGATACCGGCGTCACCGTTCTGATGGTCGAACATGTCATGGAGATCGTGATGCCGCTGGTCGATCGCGCCATCGTGCTTGATCTCGGCAAGGTGCTGGTCGAAGGCAAGCCGGCCGACGTCGTGCGCGATCCGAAAGTCATCACTGCCTATCTTGGGGATCGTCATGCTGTCGGTGCGTGAGGTCACCACGGCCTATAAGGGCCTGGTCGCGATTTCGCAGGTTTCGATCGAGGTCGAGAAGGGCGAGATCGTCTGCGTTGCCGGCGCTAACGGCGCCGGAAAGTCGACGCTGTTGAAATCGATCGCCGGCGCCGAGCGGCCGCGCTCCGGGCAGGTGTCGTTCGATGGCGAGCGGATCGACGGCACGGCACAGCATCTGATCACCGCCCGCGGCATCGCCTATGTGCCGGAAAACCGACGGCTGTTTCCGCGTTTGTCGGTGCACGACAATCTGCGGCTCGGCAGCTATCTGTTCCGCGGCAAGGCGGATCGCGAGCAACCCCTGGAACTGGTGTTCAGCCTGTTTCCGCGGCTGAAGGAGCGGCTCGAGCAGCGCGCCGAGACGCTGTCGGGCGGCGAGCAGCAGATGCTGGCGATCGGCCGGGCGCTGATGACGCGGCCGCGGCTGCTGATGCTGGACGAGCCGTCGCAGGGCATCATGCCGAAGCTCGTCAGCGAGATCTTCCAGGCGGTGAAGAAGATTCGCGACGCCGGCATGACGGTGCTGATCGTCGAGCAGCGGATGGCCGAATGCCTCGAGATCGCCGACCGCGCCTACATCCTACAAACGGGCAGGGTGCTGATGCAGGGCAAGTCCGCCGAGTTGATGGACAACCCGGACGTTCGCAAGGCTTATCTGGGATTGTAAGACGCGCTGACGAAACATGGCGATCAGGCGAGCCAGCGTAGGCACCCGTCATCTTGCCGTTCATGCCCGGACGTGCGGCAAAGCGCTTGGCGAAGGCGCAGGTGTCGTCGTTCATGTCCCAGTAGAACGACTCACAGATCCAACCCTTGCGCCACCTTCAGGCCCTGCCGTGCACGTCGTTGATGAACAGCAGGAACGCCAGCAGCTTCTGGCCGTTCTGCTGAATGCCGAATTCAGCGGCCCGCTTCACCTCTGATATTCGCAGGTACAAGCCTGCAAATGCCGGCTGCTGCGCCGAACATGGCTCCTCCCGAACACGGCGGCTGGGTCGCTCTAAGTACAGAATAACTCGTATAAGTCGTTGCCTTGGCGGCGGTGTCGCGTCGATCTCGGCGATTGTCCGCATGGCTGCGTCGTGTCGGCTGCGGCGAAGCGGCTAATCAGGACTTGTGGGGAGGGTCCGGCAGGTCGAGCCCGAATACGGTCGCGAGGTCCACAATTTGCGCGGGCGACAGATAGCGCGGGTTGAGGCCGCGTAGCAGCAGATGGAGCTTCGCGGTCTCCTCGAGCTCTTCCATCGCGAAGACGGCTGCTTCGAGAGTGGCGCCCGCCACGACGGGGCCGTGATTGGCGAGCAGTACGGATGTGTATCTGCCGGCGAGCCCCCTGATTGCGTCGGCGACGGCAGGGTCGCCGGGTCGATAGTAAGGCAGCAGCGCGGTCGCGCCGCAGCGCATCAGGTAGTACGGCGTTAGCGGCGGCAGCGCCGCGCGCGGGTCGATCTCCGGCAGCATCGACAGCGCGACCGCATGGGTCGAATGCAGATGCACCACAGCGCCCGACGCGCCGCGGGTCTCGTACAGCGCGCTGTGGAGCGGCACTTCCTTGGTCGGCGCGTCGCCGGAGACGAGGCGTCCGCCGGCATCGAGAAGTGACAGCTTGGCCGGATCGAGGAAGCCGAGCGAGGCGTTGGTCGGCGTCACCAGAAAGCCGGCGTCCCAGCGCACGCTGATGTTGCCGGAGGAGCCCGGCGTCAATCCACGCTCGAACAGCGAGCGACCGAGCCGGCAGATCTCCTCGCGAAGTTTTGCCTCTGTGCTCATGGCTGCTCTCCCGGCGAAGTTTTCCCATGCTTTGGCGGCGCGGCCAAGCCATGTTATCGAGAGTGCAAGCAACAATTCGGGAAACGCCGCATGACTGGGACTGCGAGGCCGCGCGTTGCGGTCATCGGGCTGGGCTCGATGGGTTTCGGCATGGCGACATCGTTGCGGCGCGCCGGGTTCATCGTCACCGGCTGCGACGTGTCGGCGGAGACCGTCGCTCGCTTCGCCGCTGAAGGCGGACACGGCGCGGCGACGCCCGCCGAAGCAGCCAAGGACGTCTCGATCGTTGTCAGCGTCGTCGTCAACGCGGCGCAGACCGAAGACGTTCTGTTCGGCGAGACCGGCGTCGCCACGTGTTTGGCGAACGATGCGGTGTTCGTTTCCTGCGCGACCATGGATCCCGACGTGGCGCGGCGGCTCGCCGCCAAGCTCGAGGCGACCGGTCGACATTATCTCGATGCGCCGATCTCCGGCGGTGCGCAGCGGGCTGCGCATGGCGAATTGACGATCCTCGCTTCAGGCAGCGCCGCTGCTTTCGAAAGGGCGCGGCCGGCGCTCGATGCGATGGCGGCGAAGCTCTATGAACTCGGCGACGCGGCCGGGCAAGGCGCGGCGTTCAAGATGATCAATCAGCTTCTCGCCGGCGTTCATATCGCCGCGGCGTCCGAGGCGATCGCCTTCGCGGCCCGGCAAGGCCTCGACATCCGCAAAGTCTACGAGGTGATCACTGCCTCGGCCGGAAATTCATGGATGTTCGAGAACCGCGTGCCGCATGTGCTCGACGGCGACTACACGCCGCGCAGCGCGGTCGATATCTTCGTGAAGGATCTCGGCATCGTCCAGGACATGGCGCGCGCCGCAAAATTCCCGGTTCCGTTGTCGGCCGCGGCTCTGCAGATGTTCCTGATGACATCGGCCGCGGGCATGGGCCGCGACGATGACGCGTCCGTGGCTAAGATGTACGCGCAGGTGACCGGGACCAAGCTGCCCGGCGACAAGGCTTGATCGAGAGAGAGTGTGAACCGATGCCGCGCTTCGCTGCAAATCTCAGCCTGATGTTCAACGAGAACGCTTTCCTCGATCGCTTCGACGCCGCGGCCGCGGCAGGCTTCACCGCGGTCGAGTTCCTGTTTCCGTATGACCACAGCCCGGAGGACATCGCCGAACGGCTCAGGCGCAACAATCTCGTGCAGGCGCTGTTCAATCTGCCGCCGGGCGATTGGGCTGCGGGCGAAAAGGGTTTTGCTGCGCGACCGGACAAGTTCGAGGAGCTGCAGCAGAGTTTGCGCATCGCGCTGCCCTATGCGTTGGCGACCGGGGTCAAGCGCGTGCATCTGATGGCCGGCATCGCCGACCGGAACGACGTGGCGGCGGTGGTCGCATTCCGTCGCTCGCTCGCGGTCGCGGCGCATTTCTTTGCCCCGCACGGTATCGACGTCGTGATCGAGCCTCTCAACAAGCGCGACGTCGCGGGATATTTCCTCGACGATTTCGAGTTCGCCCGCGATCTGATCCGCGAACTCGACGTTCCCAATGTGAAGCTGCAGTTCGACGTCTATCATTGCCAGATTTTGCACGGCGATGTCGCCATGCGGCTGCGCGAGATGATGCCGATCGTCGGCCACATCCAGATCGCCAGCGTTCCCTCAAGGAACGAACCGGACAGCGAAGAACTGAACTACCCGTTCCTGTTCGAGGAATTTGACCGGCTCGGCTACGCCGGATTCGTCGGCGCCGAATATCGGCCGCGCGGTGCGACTGTGGATGGTCTCGGCTGGTTCGCGCCCTACGCAGGAACACGGACGTGACGCTCGCGCTCGGCTGCATTGCGGACGATTACACCGGCGCCTCCGATCTCGCCAACACGCTGACACGGCAGGGGCTGCGTACGGTGCAGACCATCGGCGTACCAGCGGACGACCTTGCGCTGCCGGAGGTCGATGCTGTGGTGGTGTCGCTGAAAAGCCGGTCGATCGCAGCCGATCAGGCGGTGGCGAAGGCGCGCGCCGCCGAGCAATGGCTGCGCGGCCGGGGCGCAGCGCATGTGTTGTTCAAGATCTGCTCGACATTCGATTCCACCGATCAGGGCAACATCGGTCCGGTGATGGACGCGCTGCGCGCCGATGCCGGCGACGCGATGGTGCTGGTGACGCCGGCTTTTCCGGAGACCGGGCGCACCGTCTATCAGGGCCATCTGTTCGTCGGTGCTTCGCCGTTGAATGAAAGCCCGCTGAAAGACCACCCGCTCAATCCGATGCTCGATCCGAATCTCGTGCGGGTGCTGGCGCGGCAGAGCCATACCAAGATTAGCCTCGCAGATCTTTCCGTCATTGCACAGGGGCCGGCGGCGCTGCGCAAGCATCTTGATGATCTCGCTACGCGAGGCGTCGGTGCGGTCGTCGCGGATGCGGTGTTCGAACGCGATCTCGAAACCATCGGCGCTGTGGCGCTGGCTCATCGTGTCTCGGTCGGAGCCAGCGGCCTCGGCCTTGGCCTCGCACGCGCGCTGGTCGGCGCCGGCCGTGTTGAACTGAATCACGCTGAAGCATCTGATCGCGAGTCGATCGGCGGTTTTGCAGCGTGTCTCGTTGGTAGTTGTTCGTGTGCGACGCTCGCACAGGTTGCTGATGCGGAGAGATCGATGCCGGTGCTGCGGCTCGATCCGTCTGCGATCGTGGCCGGTGACGGCGAAGCACAGCGCGCTGCGGAATGGGCGATCGCCCGGATCGCCGACGGCCCGGTGCTGATCGCGTCCAGCGGCACGCCCGATCAGGTCGCGGCGGTGCAGGCGAAATTCGGACGTGTTGCTGCAGGGCATGCCATCGAGCAGGTGATGGCAGATATCGCCGTTCGGCTTGTCGAATCCGGCGTCCGGCGACTGGTGATTGCGGGCGGCGAGACTTCTGGAGCGGTCGTCGATCGCCTTGCAATTCCAGGCTTTCTCGTCGGGCCGGAAATCGCGGCCGGTGTTCCGGTTCTGCGTGCGGTCGGCGCCTGCGGAAGCGGGATGCTGTTGGCTTTGAAGTCAGGAAATTTCGGCGGTCCGCGTTTTTTCACGGATGCGCTCGGGTTGATGTCTTAGTTAGCTCGGTCGGGCGAGCAGGTCTCAGGGCGCCGAGCAGTTACTAATGACATTCGCGCCGGATGAGGGGCTTTGTAAGTTATGCGTTAGGAATAATTCGCTATTCCTGAATTCAGTGACAGGTGGATGCTGTCGCGACGCGGACGTCAGCCGGGGGGCGAGGCGGGCGCGTTCCCTGACCTACCCCGATTTGTCTAAGGAACTGACGATGTTCGATCGCCTTTCGATCCGCAGTAAGATCACGATTGTTCTCACCGTACTGCTCGTCACGATGAGCAGCCTTGGCGGTCTCGCTCTGCTGAAAATGCAGGCTATCAACACGACTTCGGTGGATCTCGCGAGCAATTGGCTTCCGAGCGTTCGAGCCCTCGGCGAATTGCGGGCGGCGGGCATCACCTATCGCAACGTCATCCGACAGCACATGCTGTCATTCACTGTCGAAGACAAGCAGGCGATGGAAAAGTCGCTCGAGACCGTCAAGGTCGGCCTCGCCAAGGCGCGTGCGACCTACGAAGCGATGATCGTGTTGCCCGAAGAGCGCGCGTTGTACAACCAGTGGTCGCAGATTTGGGATGAATATGTCCGGGGAGCTGAACAGGTGATCGCGAAGTCCCGTGTCGACATCGGCAAGGTCTCGCAGGAAGCTGCTGACTTCAACGCCAAAACCGTCAATCCGATCGCGGTGAGGGCCGACGAAGTGCTGCAGAAGGACATCGACCTCAACAACAAGGGCGGCGACGACGCCAGCAAAACCGCAGCCGACACATTCCGATCTGCGCTGTACCTCGTGGTCGGCATTCTCGCGTTCGCTGCCATTGCTGGGCTCGGCCTCTGCGTCATGTTGGTCCGCGACGTCTCCCGCAACATCGCGTCGATCATCGAGACGATGCAGGCGCTGGGGCGCGGCGACCTGACGGCGACGGTGCCGCACCGGGGCGAGAAGACCGAGATCGGTTCGATGGCCGACGTGCTGCAGGTGTTCAAGGAGGCGCTGATCGACAAGAAGGCGGCCGACGAGGCGGCATCTCTCGAAGCTGAAGCCAAGATCGCGCGCGGCCAGCGGGTCGACTCTATTACCCGCCAATTCGAATCCATGATCGGCGAGATCGTGCAGACGGTGTCGTCGGCCTCCACCCAACTCGAAGCCTCTGCCGGCTCGCTGTCCTCGACGGCAGAGCACTCGCAGGAGATCACCACGCTCGTCGCCTCTGCTTCCGAGGAAGCATCCAACAACGTTCAGTCGGTGGCGTCAGCGACCGAGGAGATGGCTTCTTCCGTCAACGAGATCAGCCGTCAGGTGCAGGATTCTGCTCGGATCGCCAACGAGGCGGTGGAGCAGGCCCGGCGCACCAACGATCGCGTCGGCGAGCTCGCCCAGGCCGCGACGCGGATCGGGGACGTGGTCGAGCTGATCAACACCATCGCCGGTCAGACCAATCTGCTGGCGCTGAATGCCACCATTGAGGCGGCGCGCGCCGGCGAGGCGGGCCGCGGCTTCGCGGTCGTCGCCAGCGAGGTCAAGGCGCTGGCCGAACAAACCGCGAAGGCGACCGGTGAGATCAGCCAGCAGATCACCGGCATTCAGGTGGCCACCCAGGACTCGGTCGGCGCGATCAAGGACATCGGCGATATCATCGGCCGGATGTCGGAGATTGCCTCGACCATCGCGTCCGCGGTTGAAGAGCAGGGCGCTGCCACTCAGGAGATCGCTCGCAACGTTCAGCAGGCAGCTCTGGGCACGCAGCAAGTGTCCGCCAACATCGTCGACGTTCAACGCGGCGCGAGCGAATCCACCGCTGCGTCGACTCAGGTGTTGTCGGCCGCGAAGTCGCTCTCGACCGAGAGCAACCGGTTGAAACTCGAAGTCGGCCAGTTCCTGGATTCAGTGCGCGCCGCCTGATCGCGGCCGACCGACGACAACGTCAACGGGCCACTCACGATCAGTGTCGTGAGTGGCTCAATCTATTTCAGTGGCCCTGTTTCTTTCAGCCTTGCTCGATTGAGTGTCACGGCGGGGTTGTCATTCGGTGCCGTTGAGCTGTTTTTCCGGTCTTTGCCGCATCGACCTGACGGCGCGCGGACTACGCCGCGCGCCATTCCAGCACGCCGTCAGCCGCGGTCGAGATCGTCCCGTGCGTGCCGACCGGGCTGCGGTCCATGTCAGTCAGAAACGCCAGCGTCGCCTGATCCTGCGCCGGCACCCGCGCCAGCGCCCGCGCGCCGTCCGTGGTGCGAAGAACAACTACGCCATGCTCGATTTCGCCGCGACCGCTGTAGATCACGGTGAAGGTCTCCACCGAGCCGTTCCCGGACGCTTCAGTGATGAACGGCGGCACCGGACCGTAAGCAGCATCCGCTTTCGCCTGCACGCTGACATCGTCGCTCAGCGCGCCCTGCGGCGGCGTTCGTGACACCACCAGCGCGTGATGCTTGGTAACGAATCCGCCTTGTCCGTAGAGCAGGCCGAGCTTGGCGCCGTCGCGGAGCTTGCGCACCATCGCGCAGGCGGCATGCGTCATGTAGGTGTTGAGCGGCGCGCCGAAGAAGGTCAGTCCGCCGGTCACGGTCGGCTGTACGTCGTCGCCGAGGCCGAGCGTCCGCCGCGCCATTTTCGGCACCACCGGGAAGCATGAATACAGCTCGATCGCGTCGAAGGCGCGGCCGTCGCCGCCGACCATCGTCTTGATCGTCTCCAGCACCGCGTTCTGCGCGTGGCTCTGGTGAAACTGATCGCGGCTCAGGAAATCGCGTGGCTCTTCCGCCGAAGCGCCGCCGTGGATGTAGATCAGCCTGTCCTCGGCGATGCCGGCCTCGCGCGCCTTCGCAAGCGACGTCAACAGCACCGCGGCGCCGAGATTGACGCTGGGATTGGCGACCATCAACTTGGTGTAGGGCCAGGCGATCAGCCTGTTGTCGGGCGAGGGCGTCGTGATCTCCCTGGGCTCGAACGCACGCTTGCTCCATGCGTTCGGATTGCTCGAGGCACTCTCCGCGTAACGCGACCACAGCACGCCGGACTCGGCGAGCGCCTGGCGCGGCGTCTGGCCCCAATGCGCCGCGGTTGCCGCCTCGTAGAGCGGATACACCGTGATCGGACGCGCAACGCCGAGCTGACCTGCGATCGGCTTCTGGAATGCCGCGCCGCGCTTCGGCTCGGGGACGTCGGTCGCGAATGGCGTCCATGGCAGTTCGAGCTTGGCGCGCGCCGCCTTGGTCGCGGTCGATTGCGCCTCGGCGCCGCAGACGATGGCGACGCTGACTTCGCCGCGCGCGATCCGCAGCGCGGCCTCGTGGATGAAGCGGATCGGGCCCTCGCCGCCGACTGGGCCGTATTGGCAATGGCGCGGCGTGACGCCGAGCCGCGCGGCCAGCAGCTTCTCGGGGTCGCGATAGCGCCAGCTCAGGAAATTGACGACGTCGAGCGAGTCGATCTCTTCGATGAAGGTGGGGCTGGCATCGGCTCCGGCGCGGCGCACGGCCTGCTCCAGCAACGCAAGCGGCTCCAATCCTTGCGCAAGGTCCTTGGGGTGATCGGCGATCTCGCCGATTCCGGCGATGACGGGAATGCGATCAGGCGAAAGCTGGGTTGTCATTTATTGTGTCGCTTCTTCTTGTTACCAGTTCGACTGGCTGGAGGTTGATTTGCCGTCGCCTTCCGAGGGGGCGCTCCGGAGTGGGGGCTCAGGGAGCCGGCCTATGCATTATTCAGCACAGTGTGATGCTCAACTCGCCACCAGCGCGTCGAGATGTTCGACCGCCTCAGCGAAGTCCTGTTTGAATTCCTGAACCACGGCGCCGGCGCTCTTGACGCTGTCGATCAGGCCGACACCCTGGCCGACGAAGTAGCTGACCAGATCGCGCGCCTGCGCACTGCCGGCCGCGGCGGCGCGATCGATCGCGATGAAGGCGTCGCGGCTGATGATGGACTGCAGCGGCATTGGCAACGCGCCCGGGCTGTCCGGGCCGCGATCCCACGCGTCGGTCCACACCGAGCGCAACTGTCGCGCCGGCTTGCCGGTGCGGCCCTTCGAGCGCACCGCGTCGCGCGACGAGGCGGCGATCATCTTCTCGCGGAACGTCTCGCTGGTTTCGGATTCCACCGTTGCCAGCCAAACCGAGCCGGTCCACGCACCGGCAGCGCCCATCGCCATGCAGGCAGCCATCTGCCGCCCGGTCATGATGCCGCCCGCGGCGAGCACCGGCACCTCGCGGATGGGTTTGATCGCCTTGATCACCTCAGGCACCAACACCATCGTCGACACCTCGCCGCAATGCCCGCCTGCCTCGGTGCCCTGCGCGACGATGATGTCGACGCCAGCCGCGACCTGCCGGATCGCGTGTTCCTTGGCGCCGACCAATGCCGCCACTGGCACGCCGTGTTTCCTGCCCATGTCGATCATCGCCTTGGGCGGCACGCCGAGCGCATTGGCGATCAACCGGATCGGATGGCTGAACGAGACCTCGAGCACTTCGAGCGCACATTGCGCGTCGAACGGCTGCGGCTGGTTCGCCGGGACCGGCACGGGCTTGTAGTCGATATTGTACTTCTTCAGCAGGTCGCGAGTGAAATCGCGATGCTCCGGGCCGATGCGCGTCTCGAGGCTCTGCCAGGTGACATCCTTTTCGCCGGCGGTCGAGATGTTCTCCGGGATCAGCACGTCGAGCCCATAGGGCTTGCCGTCGACATGATCGTCGATCCATTTCAGTTCCTGCTCGATCGTCTCCGGCGTGTGAATGGTGGCGCCCAGCACACCAAATCCGCCGGCGCGGCTGACGGCTGCGACCACGTCGCGGCAATGGCTGAACGCGAGCAGCGGAAACTCGATGCCCAGCATCTCGCAGATCGGCGATTTCATGGATGTTCACTCCCGCAGCAGATCATTGCTCCCGCCTGTGGCGACGGGTTGTCACATGACGCTAGCGCATCGTGCCGGGCGATGCCAAGGCGGTTGAGTGACCATAACTGATACAGTCCAAGGCATCACCGGCCAACGCGCCGGGGTGACGGCGTGATCGTTTTCCGCTGCACAAAATTACTGCCTCTTGCGCTTTGCGGTCATCGAGGGAATGCTGCCGTCAACAAACAACAAGATCGGGAGCGGAACCATGGCGATGGGCGAGACTCGGACGGGCAACGAGCCGCAAGCGCGATACGACGTCGTCGTTGTCGGCGCGGGCTTTGCCGGACTGTACTTGCTGCACAGGCTGCGCGGGCAGGGGCTTTCGGTTCGTGTCTTCGAGCAGGGTTCGGGCGTCGGTGGCACATGGTACTGGAATCGCTATCCTGGCGCGCGCTGCGACGTCGAGAGCATGCAGTACTCCTACTCGTTCTCCGACGAGTTGCAGCAGCAATGGGACTGGAGCGAGCGCTACGCGCCGCAGCCCGAGATCCTGGCCTACGCCAACCACGTTGCCGACCGCTTCGATCTGCGACGCGATATCCAGTTCGACACACGCGTGGAGAGCGCGGTGTTCGATGAGACTGCGCGGCGCTGGAGGGTGACCACCGCGGACGGTGAAACCTCGAGCGCGCAATTTGTGGTGCTCGCCACTGGTTGTCTGTCGAACGCCCGGATGCCGAATATCGCCGGCATCGCCGATTATGCAGGCAAAACCTATCACACCGGACACTGGCCGCATGAGCCGATCGACTTCACCGGTCAGCGCGTCGGCGTGATCGGCACAGGATCGTCGGCGATCCAGTCGATCCCGCTCATCGCCGAACAGGCGAGCCAGCTCGTGGTGTTTCAGCGCACGGCCAATTTCTCGGTGCCGGCCCGCAATGCGCCGTTGACGCCGGAAGATCGCAAGCAGTTTCGCGACAACTATCCGGAGATCCGTCGCATCGCGCGCGAGGAGATGCGCAACGGCATCGTCACCGCGCCGCCGGAGAAGGGTGCACTCGACGAGCCCGACGAAGCACGGCGGCGAAACTACGAAGGCCGGTGGACGCGCGGCGGCCTGACCTTCATGGCGGCCTACAACAATCTCGCGTTGGAAAAGGCCGCGAACGACACCGCAGCCGATTTCGTCCGCGCCAAGATCGCCGAGATCGTGAAGGACCCAGTGGTCGCGAAGCTGCTACAGCCGGACAGTCATCCGATCGGCTCCAAGCGGATCTGCGTCGATACTGACTATTACGCAACCTTCAACCGGGACAATGTCGAGCTAGTCGACCTTCGCGCCAACCCGATCGAGCAGATCACGAGGCATGGCGTTCGCGCTGGCGACAAGGAGTATCCGCTCGACGCCATCGTCTTCGCCACCGGCTTCGATGCTATGACCGGCTCGGTCGCGAAAATCCGCATTGAAGGAAGGAATGGCTTAACCCTCAACGCAAAATGGGCGGAAGGACCGCGCACCTATCTCGGGCTGATGAGCGAGGGCTTTCCCAATCTGTTCCTGATCACCGGCCCCGGCAGCCCATCCGTGCTAAGCAACATGATCGTCTCGATCGAGCAGCATGTCGACTGGATCGCCGATTGCCTCGCAGGCATGCGACGGAAGGGGCTCGACTGCATCGAGGCGACCAAGGAAGCCGAGGATAACTGGGTCGCTCACGTCAACGAGGTCGCCTCTGGCACGCTGTATCCGCAGGCAAACTCCTGGTACATGGGCGCGAATGTTCCCGGCAAGCCGCGCGTCTTCATGCCCTATATCGGCGGCGTCGGCGTCTACCGCCAGATTTGCAACGATGTCGCGACGAGTGGCTATCAGGGATTCGCGTTGAGCGGCGATGCGATTACGAAGCGCGCTGCTGCGTCATCCTGAAGGACCGCGCCATCGGCGCGCGTCTCGAAGGATGGACACGCTGTCTGGTGCCGCACCCTTCGAGGCTCGCTTCGCTCGCGCCTCAGGGTGACGGCTCGGAATTGTGTTCGTCCTTCAGTTCAGCGCTGCTCAGAACGCCGTGTATCCGCCGTCGATCACGAACGTGTCGGCGGTGTGATAAGACGACGCCTTGCTCATCAGATACACGGCGATGCCGCCGAAATCTTCCGGCTCGCCGAACCGACGCACCGGAATGCGCGGCATGACGTTCGCCACGAACTTGTCGTTGCCCAGGATCCCTGCGGTCATGTCGCTCTTGATCCAGCCCGGCAAGATCGCATTGGCGGTGATGTTGTGGCGCGCGAGTTCGACCGCGAGCGCGCGCACCAGCGCGTTGATCGCAGCCTTGGTCGCGGCGTAGTGCTCGTTGCGCGCAGTGCCGAAGATCGAGGCGAGACTCGAGGTCGCCACCAGACGGCCGAAGGGATCGCCGTTGGCGGCGCGTTCGGTCATGTGTCGCGCCGCGGCCTGGAAGGCATGGAACACGCCGTCGAGATTGGTGGCGAACATCGTGCGCCACTGCTCCTCGGTGCGATCGATGAAAGCCTGCCGCCCCCCGCCGCCGATTCCGGCATTGGCGAAACAGCCGTCGACGCGACCGAAGGACTGCAGCGTCGCGTCCATTGCGGCCTTGACCGAGGCCGGATCTGTCACGTCGCAAACATGCGCTTCGGCCTTGCCGGGCGCGCCAGCCAGGCTCTGCACCGCGGCCTTGTTCTTGTCGGCATTGCGGCCCCAGATCGAGACGTTGCAACCCGCCGCGGCAAGCGCCTGCGCCATACCAAGCCCGATGCCACCATTGCCACCGGTGATGACTGCGACGCGTCCGCTCAGATCGAATATGCTCATACAGCGTTTCCATTTTTGATTGTCGCGCGCTAAACCGTGCATCACGGCTACGCGCTGTTATCGTCGTTCGACCATGGACAAGCGCGTCGCAAAAATCAAATATGGCTTCGGATATCGAGGCCTTCCACACCGCGGAATAACGCGGACCATCTCGCGAGGAAACAGATGCAGTTCAAACACGTCACGCTCGATTTCGACGGACCGGTCGCGATCCTGAAGCTCGACCATCAGGAAGTGATGAACGCGGTCTCGATCGACATGCTGGGCGGGCTCGGCGAAGCACTCGACGTGATCGAAGAGAAGCGCGCCGAAGTACGCTGCCTGGTCATCACCGGCGCGGGCCGCGCGTTCTGCACGGGCGCCAATCTGCAGGGCCGCAATTCGGGCGGCAACATGAGCCAGAGCGGAAAAGGCGCCGGCGCTGCGCTGGAGACTGCGTTCCATCCGTTCCTGCGCCGACTGCGCAAGCTGCATTGTCCGATCGTCACCTCGGTCAACGGCGCCGCGGCGGGCGCCGGGATGAGTTTTGCTCTGATGGGCGACATGATCCTGTGCGCGCGTTCGTCGTACTTCCTGCAGGCGTTTCGTCGCATCGGCCTGGTGCCCGATTGCGGTTCGACCTGGTTGCTGCCGCGTCTTGTCGGCAAGGCACGCTCGGTCGAATTGTCACTCCTCGGCGAGAAGCTGCCGGCCGAGAAGGCGCTGGAATGGGGCCTCGTCAACCGCGTTTTTGAGGACTCGGAACTGTGGGCGGAGACCGTCAAGCTCGCTCATGAACTCGCCAATGGCCCGACGATTGCGCTGTCGTTGATCCGCAAGTTGTATTGGGACAGCCCGGAGAACTCGTTCGAGCAGCAGCTCAACCTAGAATTCGAATCCCAGCGCATCGCCGGCGCTACCGACGATTTCAAGGAAGGCGTCGGCGCGTTTCTCGAAAAGCGCCCCGCGCAGTTCAAGGGCAAATAAGCGGAAATGTCCGCAGCCTTCGAGGATGCGCTCGCGCGCAGCGTTCAAAATTGGTGCGCGGGCGCGACAGGCATTCGCGCCGCCGCGCAGCTCTCCGGCGGCGCAAGCCAGGAAACCTGGGCGTTCACGATCGTGCGGCCGGACGGCGATATCGACGCCATCCTGCGTCGCGCGCCGCCGGGTTATGGCGCCGCGCCTTCGCGCGCGGCCGGGCTCGACGCCGAAGCTGAATTGATGCGGCTGTCATATGACGCCGGCGTTCCGTCGCCGCGGGTGCTGCATGTGTTGACGGAAGCCGATCAGTGCGGCACCGGCTTTATCATGCAGCGGGTCGAGGGTGAAACCATCCCGCGCAAGATCCTGCGCGATGCGCAGTTCGCAACCGCTCGGCCGATGCTGGCGCGTCAGCTCGGCGGGATCCTGGCGGGCATTCACGGCATCGAATCCGCCGCTCTGCCGGCGCTGCGCACGATGAGTTCGACCGAGGAAATTGCACAGCTCGATGCGGAATATCGCAGCTTCGGCTGGCCGCGACCGGTGTTCGAACTGGCGCTGCGCTGGCTCAGCCGTCACGATCCCGGTGTGTCGAAGAAGATCACATTGGTGCACGGCGATTTCCGCCACGGCAATCTGATTATCGGGCCCCATGGCGTGCGCGCCGTGCTCGATTGGGAGCTCGCTCATCTCGGCGATCCGATGGAAGATCTCGGTTGGGTCTGCGTCAATTCGTGGCGGTTCGGCGAGATCGACAAGCCGGTCGGCGGATTGGGTTCGCGCGAGGAGATGTTCGCGGGCTATGAAGCCGGCGGTGGAAGTGTCGACGCCGATCGCGTGAAATTCTGGGAAGTGATGGGAACGCTGCGCTGGGGCATCATGTGCTGCGGCATGATGCAACGCTTTCGCCAGGGGCCCGATCACTCGATGGAGCGTGCGATGATCGGGCGGCGCTCGTCGGAAACAGAGATCGATCTGTTGCGGATACTCGCGCCGCTTTGACAAGGATGATCCCGAAGAGTGGTCGTCCGGTGTTCTGATCGGATCATGCCCAATCCAAAGAGAGGTTCAGATGCAGGACGAACCGACGCCGAGCGAATTGATCAAGGCGGTCGCCGATTTCTTGCGCGACCAGATCGCGCCGCAGCTGTCCGGCCACGCCGCCTTCAAGCTGCGCGTCGGGATCAATGCGCTCGATCTGGTCACGCGGCAATTGACGCTGACCCAGGCGAGCGACGCTGCGGAAATCGAAGGACTGCGGGCGCTTCTGAACAAGGACGGCGCACTGCTCGATCTCAACAGCGAACTCGCTGATCTCATTGCCAGGGGTGAGATGGATTTGTCGACGCCGGGATTGAAGGATCATATCTGGCGCACGACGCTCGCCAAGCTCGCGGTGGATCAACCGAACTATGCGAGCTATCGGCGGGAGTTGGAAGGTAAGTAGTTGTCGTCATTCCGGGTGCGCGCAGCGCGAACCCGGGCTCTCGCAGAGGTCAGCACCGGTGGAATCCGGGTTCGTGAGCTGCGCTCGCGCCCCGGAATGACGTGGTGAGGTTGTGTCGATCGCCTGAACTACTTCCCCGTCCAGTTCGGAGCGCGCTTTTCCGCGAACGCTTTCGGCCCCTCGATGTAGTCCTGCGAGGCGGCCATCGCTTTCACTGCGGGATAGTCGCGCTGCTCGGCGATCGCCTGTTGCAGCGACACTTCGAGGCCGCGCGACAGCGTCTGTTTCGAGGCGCGGATCGACATTGGCGAATTGCTGCAGATCGTCTGCGCCCAGCGCTCGGCGGCGGCCAGCGCCTCTCCGGCGGGGACCACTTCGTTGACGAAACCGAGCTCGAGGCCTTCGCGGGCGGGGACGTGCCGTGCGGTGAGGATCATGCCCATCGCGCGCTTCAGCCCGATCTGGCGGGGCAAGCGGTGCAGGCCGCCGGCGAGCGCGGCGAGGCCGACGCGCGGCTCCGGCAACGCGAAGGTGGCGTTTTCCGAAGCGATGATCAGGTCGCAGCTGAGCGCAATTTCGAAGCCGCCGCCCATCGCCACGCCGTTGACTGCGGCGATGATTGGCTTGTCGCAATCGAACCGCGAGGTCAGCCCGCCGAAGCCGCTCTCGCCCCAGCCTCGCTTGCCGCCGGCGGCCTGCCACTTCAGATCGTTGCCGGCACAGAACGCCTTGTCGCCGGCGCCTGTGACGATCGCGACCCATTGGTCCGGATCGGCGGCGAAGTCGTTGAACACGCCTTCGAGTTCGAAATGCGCGTCGGTGTGCAGCGCGTTGTAGACCTCCGGCCGCGACAGCGTGACGATGGTGATCGGCCCCTTGCGGGTCACGGTGGAGAACTGCAGCGCCATCGGTGTTTCCTTTTTTCGTTGAGCAGAATATCGCCGCGCAACCGCGCGCTTGACTTGATGAGACATGCTCATGTTAATCGGTCGCTTAACAAGATCAACAACGACACGCGATGTTGGGAGCACGCCTTGGATTTTTCACTGCCGGCCGATCTGGTTGCCTATCTCGCCGAACTCGATCGATTTATCGACGCGAAGATCAAGCCGCTGGAAGCCGCGGACGACAACATCCGCTTCTTCGATCACCGCCGCGAATGGGCGCGCACCGACTTCGACAATGGCGGGTTGCCGCGTCACGACTGGGAACAGTTGCTGCGCCAAGCGAAAAACCTCGCCGACGATGCCGGGCATCTGCGTTTCGCAATCCCTAAGCGCTATGGCGGGCGGGACGGTTCGAATTTGTGGATGGCGGTGATCCGCGAGCATTTCGCCGCGAAGGGACTCGGCTTGCACAACGATCTGCAGAACGAGCATTCGATCGTCGGGAACTTGCCGCTGGTGACGATGCTCGATCGATATGGTCGCGACGACCAGAAGGCGATGATCGAAGGCTCGATCACCGGAAAATATCGCATCACGTTCGGATTGACGGAACCCGATCACGGCTCTGACGCCACGCATATGGAGACGCGCGCCGAGGAAGCGGTTCGCGACGGCAAGAAAGGCTGGGTGATCAACGGCGAGAAGATGTGGACGACAGGGATGCACGTCGCCACGCATTGCGCGCTGTTCGCCCGTACGTCCGGCAATGACGGCGACGCGCGCGGCATTTCCTGCTTCCTGGTGCCTGCCGATGCGCCCGGTGTGAAGGTCGAGGAATATTTGTGGACCTTCAACATGCCGACCGACCATCCCCGCGTGTCGTTCACCGACGTGTTCGTGACGGAAGATGCGGTGTTCGGCGAGATCGGCCGCGGCCTGTCGCTGGCGCAGTGCTTCGTGCACGAGAACCGCATTCGCCAGGCGGCGAGCTCGCTCGGCGCCGCGACCTATTGCATCAATGAGAGCGTCAAGTATGCGCGCGAGCGAAAACCGTTCGGCGAGGAACTGGCGCGCAATCAGGGTATCCAGTTTCCGCTGGTCGAACTCGCGACTCAGGCCGAGATGCTGCGGCTGTTGATCCGCAAGACCGCTTGGGAGATGGATCAGATGACGCAGGCGCAGGTCGAGCACACGCTGTCGGACAAGGTCTCGATGTGCAACTACTGGGCGAACCGGCTGTGCTGTCAGTCCGCCGATCGCGCGATGCAGGTGCATGGCGGCATGGGCTATTCGCGGCACAAGGCGTTCGAGCACATCTACCGGCATCACCGCCGCTATCGCATCACCGAGGGCAGCGAGGAAATCCAGATGCGCAAGGTCGCGGGATTCCTGTTCGGCTACATGGGCGCGAACAAGCGGTGAGAGCGTTTCTCTCCTTCGTGCATGATGCCGAAAAGTGGACGCCGGATTTCGGAAATGATCATTCTCAAACGAGAACCTGGAGCAGGATGACGGTTCGGAGATAAGTCATCCTGCTCCAGGGGAGAATTCAACGTCGCCTTGGTTGGCTCGGCGGCGTGCGCGGCATCGGCAGATCGCCTCAGGCGGCGCGCACCGTCGACAGGAACCTGTCGACCTCCAAGCTTAACCGGCTGCTGTCGCGCGACAACGCCTGTGCGGCGGCGAACAGCTGCTGGCAGGCCGCGCCGGTTTCGCTGGCGTCACGCTTCACGTCGCCGATGTGCGAGGTGACCTGCCGGGTGCCGTTCGACGCGTCCTGGACGTTGTGCGTGATCTCTTGCGTCACGGCGTCTTGCTGTTCGACAGCAGAGGCGATGATCGACGAGATCTCCGAGAGCCGGCCGATGGTGTCGCCGATCTCTTTGATCGCGTCGACCGACTCTTGCGTGGCGGTCTGCATCCCGGTGATCTGCTGGGCGATCTCGCCGGTGGCCTTCGCGGTCTGTTCGGCGAGTGCCTTCACTTCGCTTGCCACCACCGCAAAACCACGGCCGGCTTCGCCGGCGCGGGCCGCCTCGATGGTTGCATTCAGCGCCAGAAGGTTTGTCTGCCCGGCGATGTTGTTGATCAGTTCGACGACGTCGCCGATGCGGTTCGCGGCGTTCGACAGGTCGCTCACCCGCTCGTTGGTTCGGCGAGCCTGGTCTACGGCGCTGGCAGCGATTCGCGCCGAATCCTGTACCTGCCGGCTGATCTCGTTGACTGAGGCGGTCATCTTCTCGGTGGCGAGCGCGACAGACTGGACGTTGCCCGAGGCTTCCTCGGAGGATGTCGCGACCATGCTGGTGAGTTCCAGTGCACGGTCGGCGGTTTCCGTCAGCGTGCCAGCCGAGCTCTCCAACTCGGTCGATGCCGACGAAACGGTCTGAATGATCTCGCCTACTGCGTTTTCGAAGTCCTCAGCGAGCTTACGCATCTCCTGCTTCCGCGCGTTCGTGATCCGCCTTTCAGTCTCGGACTGAACCTCGCGATCGAAGCCGAGCTTGGCCTGCATCGCCTGGATGTTGCGTAGCGCGGTTCCGATCTCGTCGTCGCGCTTGATCAGGATGCGGCTGTTGAAATCGCCTTGCGCGATCTTGTCCATCGCGGCGTTCAGACGGCCGAGCGGGCGCAACGTCGCCTGAATAGTCCGGAGGCCGAGCCATCCACCGTAGAAGACGCCGACACAGAGCAGGCCGATCACCAACGGCAGTGCGATGGCGTATTGGCGATGCGCCTCGCTGGTTTCAGCCTTGGCGGCGTTGACCTGGGCCGACGCAAGGCGCTGCAGCTGTTGACGTGCTGCCGCATGCAACTCCTCGGCAGGTCCGGTCAGCAGAGTCGTCAGCTCGTCGTATTTGCGCTCTGCCAGCAGCGCCAGTCCGGGCCTGACGGCGCGATCGAGAAATTCATTGCGTCTTGCGGCGTAGGCATCGGCAATGGTCGTTTCTTCGCCCGGTCGCGGCGAATAGCTCGAACCCGCCTTGCTGATATTGTCGATATTGGTGTTGATCCTCGTGATCAAATCCGCCACCGGTTTGCCCGCTCGGCCGTTGACCACGGCGTCGTGAAGCGCGACGATGTTGTCTTTCATCCGATCGCTGGTATCGAGCAGCATAGCGAGAGGCGCTGTGCTGTTCTCGTAGATCGACTGGATCCGGTTGTTGTCCTGGTGTGACGAGATCATGCCGATCAGACCGATCAGCAGCATCAGCGCGACCTGGACTGAGACCAGCGTGGTCAGCCGCGCCTTCATCGTCCCGGTGAACAGCGACAGGCGGTCGAAGACAGTCCGCCGCCGCACGATCCCGGCCGTAATTGTATAGTTGGTCGACTTCTTCGCGCGTAGTTCAGCATAAGCCTGTTCGGCTTCGGCGCGCTGATCGTTTGTGATCTTGGTGCGGATCGACATGTATCCGCTCAGCGTGCCACCCTCCCAAATCGGAGAGGCGCTCGCCATCACCCAGTAGTAGTCACCGTTCTTGCGGCGGTTCTTGACCGCGCCGTACCAGGGCTTGCCCGCCTTCAGCGTTGCCCAGAAATCCTCGTAGGCTTCCGGCGGCATGTCCGGGTGGCGAACGATGTTGTGCGGCTGGCCGATCAGTTCATCCTCGGCGAAACCGGAGGCCTTGATAAAAGCGTCATTGATGTAAGTGATCCGGCCCTTGACGTCGGTCTTGCTAACAATGAAGCAGTCGTCGGGGATCGGATATTCGACGGTGGTGACGGGCAAATTGTTGCGCATCCACTAGCTCCGTGGCTTGCAAAGGACGGCGGGCATCACCAGTGGCAGATCGGCGCGCGATCCATCAGTGACGACGTTGGCGACTGGCTTGTTGGCAGGACGGTACAAGGCGCGGTCCGGCAGCGCCTATTTCAGCGACCGATCGTTCGCATAGCATTAAGGCCCGTCCTCGTATGGCTACGAGGACGGGCCTTAATGGGTTTAGACTTTGGGTGGGCTCGTTGCTGCCGGCCGCGCATTGTGACCGGGCTTGCGCGCCGCATTCGGCGAGGCCGCGCGGCGATCAGGCGCTTCCGCTCAGTTCACCTGCCGGTCCTTCCCCGTCCAATACGGGTCGCGAAGGTTGCGGCGCAGGATCTTGCCGGAGGCGTTGCGCGGCAGCGCGGGGATGAAGTCGATCGACTTCGGCGTCTTGTAGCCTGCGATGCGGCTGCGGGTGAAGCTGATGATGTCCTGCGGGCTCGCCTCCTTGCCCGGCTTCATGACGACCACCGCCTTGACCGCTTCGCCCCACTGATCGTCCGGCACGCCGACCACAGCGACCTCGGCCACATCCGGGTGATCGCAGATCGCGCTCTCGACCTCGGCCGGGTAGATATTCTCGCCGCCGGAGATGATCATGTCCTTGATGCGGTCGTGGATGTAGAGGTAGCCGTCCTCGTCCATGTAGCCGGCGTCACCGGTGCGCAGCCAGTTGTCGCTGTCGATCGTTCTCTTGGTCGCCTCGGGCAAATTCCAGTAGCCGACCATGTTGGAGCCGGATCGGGTGGCGATCTCGCCGACCTGGCGCGGCGGCAGACGATTGCCGTCGGGATCGAGGATCGCGAGTTCGACGCCGGGCAGCGCCTTGCCGGCGGAACGCATCCGCTCCAGTCCCTCGACGTGATCCTCCGGGGGCAGCGCCACGATGGTGCCGGTGGTCTCGGTCATGCCGTACATCTGCACGAAGCCGCATTTGAAGACCTCGATGCACTCCTTCAGCAGCGCCGCGGGAATCGGCGAGGCGCCGTACAGCATGTATTTCAGCCGCGAAAAATCGATCTCGCGGGCGCGCGGCTGCCGCACCACGAACTGCATCGCGGCCGGGACCATGAACAGCTTGGTGATCTTGGCGTTCTCGAAGAAATCCAGCACCTTGGTCGGATCGAACTCGCGCGCGACCACGCCCTTGGCGCCGTGATAGATGCCGATCACGCCCCAGCCGGAGCCACCGATGTGAAACACCGGCATCGCCACCAGCGAGACGTCGTCGGTCGACCATTTGTTCCACTCGGGCGTGCTGTCCTTTCCGGCGCGGACCAGCGACAGGAAGTTGGCGTGGCTCAGCATCGCGCCTTTTGGCTTTCCCGTGGTGCCCGATGTGTAGAGCTGGATCGCGATGTCGGCGGGGTCGATCTGGACCTGCGGATCGTCCTTCGGCTGCGCATCGCGCCATTTGGCGACGTCGGTCCATTCCGGCGCACCGCCCTCGGTGGTGATGATATGCCGTACGCCCGGCAACTGATCCTTCAGGCCGCGGACCTGATCAACGAATTCCGGGCCGACGAATAGAATCGCGGCCTTGCAGTCCTCGACGATGAAAGCGATCTCGGGACCGGCAAGCCGCCAGTTCACCGGCGCCATCACCACATTGGCCTTGATCGCGCCGAGCAGCAGCTCGAAATAGATATCGCTGTTCTTGCCGAGATAGGCCACGCGCTCGCGCGGCTGCACGCCGGAGGCTTTGAGCGCGTGGGCGATCTGGTTGGTGTGGGCGTCGAATTGCGCGAAGGTGGTGATACGACCTTCGAATTCGAAAACGATCTCGTCGCCGCGGGCTTCGGCCTGCGCACGGACGACCTCGGCCAGCGTGTTCGGCTCGGACAACTCGGACATCTTCACTCCCTGGGATGATTGTTGGTGCTTACTTATGGTTGCATAAAGTCTGCCGCGCTTCGCAATCAAATACAAGCGTGAGTGTTAGTAGCAGGGCTTTGTGTCGCGGCCTGTGTACGGGCGATGCGAAATCCAGCGTGCGGCGTCGGATCGACGACAGGCGTCATTCCCCGTTTTCGCGGGGATGACGGCTGTCTGAGCGCTATCTGCTTGGCTGCGCGGGGATCATCCCCGTTGCGCGCGGTCCTTTTCGTTTTGCGCCTTGATCGAGGCCTTGGCCTGGTCCCAGTCGGCGTTGCTCCAGTCGCGGAGCTGGTAGAAGTTGCCGCCCATCGCCAGGCCCTGGGCGCCGTCCATCGCGATGGTCTCGCCGTTGATCCAGTCGCAGCCGCCGGAGATCAGGAACACTGCGACGTTTTGCAGTTCCTCCATGGTGCCGACCCGGCCCATCGGATTCATCTTGACGGTGCGCGCGCCGGCCTCGTCGCCGGGCTTGATCCGCTTGCTCATGCCTTCGGTCGGGATTTCACCCGGCGCGATGGTGTTGAGGCGAATGCCGTAACGGCCCCATTCGGTGGCGAGCGACATCGTCATCGCGTGGATCGCCGATTTGCTCATTGCCGAGGGGACCACATAGGGGCTTCCGTTGCGCACCCACGTCGTGGTGATCGACACCACGTTGCCGCGATGGCCGCCTTCGATCCAGCGTTTGCCGACCGCGTGGGTGACGTAAAACGTTCCGTGCATCACGATGTTGGCGACGGCGTCGAAGCCGCGCGGCGACAGGTCTTCCGTCCGCGAGATGAAATTCCCGGCGGCGTTGTTGATCAAGTCGGTGAGGGGACCACCGCTGAAAATGGTCTCGACCATGTGGTCGACCGCGCCGGCGTCGCGGATGTCGACGCCGTAAGTCATCACCTTGCCGCCATAGGCGTCCATCAATTCGGTCGCGGTCTCGTCGCAGACGCCCTTGCGGCGGCCGCAAATGTGCACTTCGGCGCCGAGCTGCAGGAAGCGCGCGGCCATCGATTTGCCGAGGCCGGTGCCTCCGCCGGTGACGAGGATGCGGCGGCCTGCGAGAAGCTGATCGGTAAACATGGGAGTTGCCCGCGAAAATGGATGGTTGTCGTTAATTAGGCGATTGACTAAATTCCGACAACGCTTTTCTGTAGCGCCACAACACAAGCCACAACACATGTAGGGAAATGGCCCGATGAGTGATCGCGTTTCGGTATCGGTGTCGGACGGCGTTGCCGACGTCCGGCTGGTGCGGGCGGACAAGATGAATGCGCTCGACGCCGCGATGTTCGAGGCGCTGATCGCGACCACCGAGCGGCTGGCGCATGAGAAGGGCGTCCGCGTCGTGGTGCTGTCGGGTGAGGGAAGGGCGTTCTGTGCCGGCCTCGACATGGGGCGTTTCGCCGCAATGAACGACAATGGCGGCAACGGAATTCCGGGAGGCGAGTTTCGCGATCTCACCAAGCGCACCCACGGCAAGGCCAATGCGGCGCAGCAGGCGGTGTGGGGATGGCGGATGCTGCCGGTGCCGGTGATCGCCGCGATCCACGGCGTTGCGTTCGGCGGCGGCTTTCAACTCGCGCTCGGCGCCGACATCCGGCTGATGGCGCCGGACGCGCGGATGTCGATCATGGAGATCAAATGGGGCCTGGTGCCGGACATGGCCGGCACACCGATCCTCGCCTCGCTGGTGCGCGACGACATCCTGCGGGAGCTCACCTACACCGGGCGAATCTTCTCGGCGCAGGAGGCGCTGTCTTACGGCCTCGCCACGAAAATCGTCGACGATCCGCGCGCCGCCGCGCTGGAGATGGCGCTGGAGATCGCCGGCAAGAGCCCGGACGCGATCCGAGCCGCAAAGCGCATGTTCAACAATCTGTCGGTCGATCCAGGCCCGGCGCTGCTTGCCGAAAGCGTCGAGCAGCAGAAGCTGATCGGCTCGGCCAACCAGACCGAGGCGGTGCGCGCCAACATGGAGCAACGGCGGCCGAATTTCGTCGACGCATAGCGCTACGTCGTAATCACATGACTTGACGACGAGGAGCCGCGCGCACAGCGCGGCGTCTTCGCGTATAAGCGCTCCGTCATCTTGCTTCGCGCGGCGCCGCCCGCGCGCACAAGGCGAGGCTCAACCCGACAGCAGATCGGAGCGCAACAATGTCCCAAGGCGAGCTCACCCAAAGCCATCTCACCCAAAGCCATCTCACCCAAAGCCATCTTACCCAAGGCCATCACTCTCACGGCATCGTCAGTGGCGACCGCCATCGTTCGTTCGAGGAGGTCAATGCGCGCGCCGCGCAGATCGCCGGCGGGCTGCAGGGCCTTGGCGTCAAACCCGGCGATTGCGTTTGCGTCCTGATGCGCAACGACATCGCCTTTCTCGAATCCGCCTATGCGGTCATGATGCTCGGCGCCTACATGGTCCCGGTGAACTGGCACTTCAAACCAGAAGAGGTTCTCTACGTGCTGGGCGATTCCGGCACGCGCGTTTTGATCGGCCATGCCGATCTGCTGCACCACGCGGCTGGAATCGTGCCCGCAGCGGTCACGATGCTGAGCGTGCCGACGCCTCCGGAAATCCTCGCGAGCTACAGCATCGATCCCGATCATCGCGCGGCTCCCGCCGGCGCGATCGATCTCGACCTCTGGCTAGCGCAGCAGACGCCGTATGACGGCCCGGCGCTGCCGCAGCCGCAGAACATGATCTACACCTCGGGCACCACCGGCCATCCGAAGGGCGTCAAACGGTTCGCGCCGACGCCGCAACAGTCGGCGAACGCCGAAGCCATGCGCGCAGTGATCTACGGCCTGAAGCCGGGCGTCCGCGCGCTGTGCCCGGGGCCGCTGTATCACTCCGCGCCGAATTCGTTCGGCATTCGCGCCGGCCGGCTCGGCGGAGTGCTGGCGCTGATGCCGCGGTTCGAACCCGAAGCGCTGCTGCAACTGATCGAGCAACACCGGATCGACACCGTGTTCATGGTGCCGACGATGTTCATCCGGCTGATGAAGCTGCCGGAAGCGGTGCGCAACAAGTACGACGTGTCGTCGCTGCGCCATGTCATCCATGCCGCGGCGCCGTGCCCCCCGGACGTCAAGCGCGCGATGATCGACTGGTGGGGGCCGGTGATCTACGAATTCTACGGCTCGACCGAGAGTGGCGCGGTGACGTTCGCAAGCTCCGAGGATGCGCTGAAGAAGCCCGGCACCGTCGGCAGAATCGCCTCTGGCGCCGAACTCGTGTTTGTCGACGACGACAACAACGAGGTGCCGCAGGGCGAGGTCGGCGAGATCTTCTCGCGGATCCCCGGCAATCCGGATTTCACCTATCACAACAAGCCTGAGAAACGTGCGGAGATCGATCGCGGCGGCTTCATCACCTCGGGCGACATGGGCTATCTCGACGAGGACGGCTACGTCTTCATCTGCGACCGCAAGCGCGACATGGTGATCTCAGGCGGCGTCAACATCTATCCAGCCGAGATCGAGGCGGCGCTGCACGCGATCCCGGGTGTGCACGACTGTGCGGTGTTCGGGATTCCCGACGCCGAATTCGGCGAGGCGCTTATGGCGATGCTCGAGCCGCAGCCCGGCGTCACACTGGAGCAGAGCAATATCCGCGAGCAGCTCAGGCTGTCGCTCGCCGGCTATAAGGTTCCGAAGCACATCGAGATCATGGCGCAGTTGCCGCGCGAGGACTCCGGCAAGATCTTCAAGCGCCGGCTGCGCGATCCGTACTGGGCCAAAGCTGGGCGGGTGATTTAAGCCGCGTGCGCGGCCCGCACGACGGCTCGGCGGGCACGAAGTATTCCTGGTCGAGAGCGGCGCGCACCATCCGCGCCAGATCCGACCGGCGATACGGCTTGCTCAACAGCAGCGCGCCGGGATCGAGCCGGCCGTGATGCAAGATCGCGTTCTCGGTGTAGCCGGACGTGAACAGCACCCGGACCGGCCTGATCCGCGCGACCGCTTCGGCGAGTTGCGGGCCATTCAGTCCGCCGGGCATGATCACGTCGGTGAACAGCAAATCGAACGCGGCGCCGCGCTCGACCTCTTTCAGGGCCGAGGGACCGTCGCATACCGCGATGGTGCGATAGCCGAGGCCCTGGAGCTGGGCGATCGCGAATTGGCGGACCAGTTCGTCATCCTCCACCAGCAAGATGGTCTCGCTGCCGCCCACAATGGGCGCTGCGATCGGCGCGCTGTCGATGTCGGCGTCAGTGCGCGGAAGATACAGCTTGATCGTGGTGCCCTGATTTTCCTCGCTGTAGATTTTGACGTGGCCGCCCGACTGCTTGACGAAACCGTACACAATGCTGAGCCCGAGGCCGGTGCCGTTGCCAAGGCTCTTCGTGGTGAAGAACGGCTCGAACACCTTGTCGCGCATCTCCGCGGGAATGCCGCTGCCGGTGTCGCTGACCGCGATCATCACGTAGCGTCCGGGCCGCACGTCTGGATTTTGCTGGACGTAGTCGTTGTCGAGCACCACGCTGGCGGTTTCGAGCAACAGCTTGCCGCTGATCGGCATCGCGTCGCGCGCATTCACCGCGAGGTTGAGCAATGCCGATGAGAGCTGCGACGGATCGATCCGCGCCGCATCGACGTCCTGCTCCAGCCGGACGTCGACCTGGATGTGTTCGCCGATGGTCGCCCGCAGCAATTGCTCGGTCTCGAGAACGATCGCGTTGACGTCAACATTGCGTGGCTGCAGCGGCTGCTTGCGAGCGAATGCGAGCAACTGCCGCGTGAGGTCGGCTCCGCGTTCCGCGGCTTGTTCGATCATCTTGGCGATGTTGCTGAGGTTCGGTCGGTCGGCGAGTTCGTCAAGCTGGATCTCGGCGGTCCCGCTGATGACGGTCAGCATATTGTTGAAGTCGTGCGCGACTCCTCCGGTGAGCTGGCCGATCGCCTCCAACTTCTGCGCCTGATGCAGTCGGCGCTCGGCTTCTTTCAAATCGGTGACGTCCTTGTACACGACGACCGCGCCGTTGATCCGGCCTGCCGCGTTGCGGATAGGCTGGGCGTTGCCGATGACCTCGACGTTGCGGCCGGCGTCGCGAACGTGCAGGATTAGTTCGATCTGGTCGACGGTTTCGCCTTGTAAAGCGCGCTGGCCTGGGCGCCGATCCGGAGGCAGTGGCGTCACCCCGTCTTCGAGAAAGGAGTCGATCGCCTCTGCCCAGGGCCGCACCGGACGGCCGGGCGACGGCGACCTCAGCTTCACTGCGCCGGGACTCTCGTAGATGACCTGCCCCTTCCGGTCGATCAGCAGGACCGCCTCGGCCATCGCGTTCATGATCCGTTCGAAAATCTCCTTCTCGCGACGGATCGCCGCGGTTTTGTCGCGCGAATCGAGCGCCATCTGCTGGAAGGCGTGCGCCAGGACGCCGATTTCGCCGCCGGCGTTGAGCGGCAGGTCGATCGGCCGATCATCGGCGAAGGAAGAGACCGCGGCGGTCATCTGCGAAAGTGGCCTGGTCATGGTACGGGCCATGACCAGCGCGAGCCCGATCGCGATCAGCACCGCGAAAGCGCAACCCATAACGGTGGAACTCAACCAGGCCGTCATGATCGCGTCGAGAATGATCCGCTGTGGGATGGTCTCGACGATCGACAGCGCCACGCCATCGGCGTGTTCGAGCGCCAGGCCGAACGGCGTTCCGTTGCGATCTTCGACAATCGACGTCTGTTCCCGATTCTTGGCAATCGCTTCAGCGAGAGCGGGGAAGTCGTCCTGGATGCGGGCCGGCCTGCCCAGTTCAAAGCCGAACTCGCGCGTCTTGTCGGGATGGAGCAGATAGTCGCCGTTGTTGTTGATCACGTAGACGACCCGCCCCTCCTGCGCGAGACCGGTCACCCGGTTGAAGGCGGCGCGCAGATCGATATGGGCGACGATCAAACCGAACTGCGTTCCGTCCGGCCCGAACACCGGCGCCGAGACGCGGATCACCGGTACATGTGGCTTTGTAGTCGCGCCATGATCCTGATCGAGTTCGACCGGCGAGACGACGCTGTCGCCCTCGGCAGCATTGATCGTCTGCACAAATAGATCGCGCTCGCTGGCGCTCTGTAACTCTTCGTCCGGAACCACGCGAACGGTGCCGTTGCGCAGCCGCTCGACCCGGACGAGTTCGCGGCCTCCATCCGCCAATCCGATCAGGCGGTACTTGAGGAGATCGGGCTTGGCTGCGAGTTCGCCGGCGAGGCGTTGTCCGACCCCGGCGCGCCATTCCGCCAGCGTCCAGCCGCGGGTCGTCTGCAGCGACGGATTGCGACTGAGCGCGATCATTTCGCCGAGGCCGATGGCAGTGCGAAATGCCATCACGTCGGCACGAACATTCTTCACCAGGCTCGCCAGCTCGATCGCCCGCGAGGTCGCAGTGGTATCGATGGCCGCCAGTGTGCGCCCGATCGCAACAGTCGCGAGGTTCCGATAGCCTAGATAGCCGACGCTCGCGGCGGTCAGCACCACCAGCGGGACAATCGCAATCGTGAGCCGCGTCGATAAATTCAATCCGTTTCGCAATACAAAGTCCTCAAATGTCGACGATGCTACGCCAAACGCGAAGCTGCGTCACAACAGGTCGGATCTGCCAAAAACAAAATCTTTGTATAATAACTGATTTGGGTGTCACCAAATCAACAAACAAGGAGTTGGCCTATTAGTTCATTCCGCCTGTAACGATTTGAGTAAAGCATTCACAGCCCGGCCATTGCTGTGCTCTTTGTGACGAAGCACAAAGAACGAACGGCGCGGCAAATCGAACCGGACCCGATGCAGGGTCGCCGCCGCGAGCGACGGCGCCACCACCAGATCGGAGATGGCTGTAGCGTAGTCCGAGCACTCGACTGCGGTACGAATCGCTTCGTTGGAAGGAAGTTCCAATCTGACGTCGAGGTGGGATGGATCGACGCCGGCGTTGTGCAGCGCAGCCTCGAACATCGATCGTGTGCCCGAGCCGCGCTCCCGTAGCACCCAGCCGGTGGTCGTCAGTTTGCTGGCCGAGATCCGCGTCTGTCCGACCCAAGGGTGGCGTTTGCCGACCACGATGGCAAGGCTGTCGCCGTCGATGCGGTGGCTCGCCAGCGAGCAATCGTCGACATCGCCTTCGACCAGTCCGAGATCGGCGCGGCCTTCGCGCACTGCTATTGCGACCTGTTCCGTGTTGGCGATCGCGATCTGCAGTTCGATCCCCGGATAGGTGCGCTGGAAGTCGAGAAGTCGCGGCGGCAACCAGTAGTTTCCGATGGTCTGGCTGACGGCGATGCTGAGCGCGCCACGCTTCAACCCCGCGAGATCGTCGAGCGCCTTCGCAGCGGCCCTGGCGCGAGTGACGACGGCGCGGGCTTCGTCCAGAAAATCGCGACCAGCCTGGGTCAGCGCGATGCCGCGACCGACGCGATCGAATAGTTTGACGTCATAGCGGGTTTCCAGCGCGGCGATCGCCGCGCTGGCGGCAGATTGGGTGAGGTTCAGTCCGCTCGCGGCGCGGGTCATGTGCTGCTGCTCGGCGACCGCAATGAAGATGCGGAGCTGTTCCAAGGTCATCCATGCCATCCTGTGAGTTTGATCAAGCTCAGCGAAAATCCTGCGATGAACAGCGCCGCGGTCAAGCCGAGCAGAGCAGGGCGAAGGCCGCGCGCGGCGAGTTTGCGCAGATCGGTTTCGAGCCCCATCGCCGCCAGCGCCATCGACAGCAGAAAGCTGGTCGCGGCGACGATCCAGCTTTTCGCGTCTTGTGGAATCGCAATCAACTGGTTGACGCCGATCATCGCCACAAAGCCGAGCACGAACCACGGCATCGGCGGCGCCGCCGCCGTTGCGGTGGCATGGCGGCGAACGCGGGCGTGCGCCAGCATCCCGAGACCGATCACCAGCGGCGCCAGCATCATCACCCGCGCGAGTTTCGAGATGGTGCCGAATTCGCCGGCGGTTGGGCCGGCCTGGAAGCTCGCGGCGACGACCTGCGCGATCTCGTGAATCGAGGCGCCGGTCCATAGCCCGAAGCTGCGGGCGTCGAGGCCGAGCACGCCCTGCAGCAGCGGTGCGCCGACCATCGCCAGCGAACCGAACACGGTGACGCAGGCGACGGCGTAGGCGACGTCTTCGTCCTCCGCCTTGGTGACGGTATTTGTAGCGATGATCGCGGAGGCGCCGCAGATCGAGGTGCCGGCCGCGATCAGCTCGGCGAGCTTGCGGTCGACGCCGAGCACACGGCCGAGCCAGATCGTGAAGCTGAAGGTTGCAAGCAATGTCGCGGCGATGATCGCCAAGCCCTGGCCTCCGACCTCGATCAATTGCGCTGCCGTCAGTTGCAGCCCGAGCAGGACGATGGCGATGCGCAGAACCCGTCGCAGGCTGAACTTGATGCCCGGCACGGCCCATTGCGGCGTACCGACGACATTATGCGCGACGATGCCGATCAGGATCGCGAGCAGCATCGGGCTTGCGCCGGCCGCCGCCGGGATTGTGCGCAGCGCCAGTGCGATGGCGGCAATCGCAGCCGTCAGCAATACGCCAGGCGCGATCGCAGCAAGGCGTGCGCCGATCCGTGTGGTGCGGGGGTGGGGCTGATACGCTTTTGCGTTTGTGCGAGAGGTCATGTCGGCTGGCTCCTTCTCCGGCCAATCCAGCCCGCCGCGATTAATCAATCAAACGGATTATTATTGTCATAACGATCGGCAAAAGCGATTAATATTCAGGCGGTCGCTGCCGGCAGGATGATGCGGCGCAAGATCGCGGGAACCGGCGCGGCCGGGGTTCGTTTCCAATACGCATGGCGCGCGGCTACGCTGCCTTGGCGCTTGCATGCGAGGCGGACCCGACCTGGAGCACGATCATGACCATGCTGGATGACGACACGTCGCCGTGGCGCAAATGGCATTCCGGTTTCGGCGGATTCCTGCTGCGGGACTGGCCCTATGTTCTGATGCTGCTGCTGTCGCTCGGCGGCGTCGCCTATACCAGCTTCACCCAAACAGAGATGTATTGGATCCTGCTCACACCCTTGTTCGGACTGGTGTGCGTGATCACTCGCTGGCCGCAAGTGGAGGGCCGTGAGGAGCGGATGCATTTGCTGGTGTCGCAGGGCCTCCATTGGGCCGCTGTGCTGGTCGCGATGGAGCTGATGTCGCTGCAGGTGCTGCGGCAAGTCACGGGCATTGCTTCACCGTTGAGCGTGCTGACCCTGCTCGCGCTCGGCACTTTCACCGCCGGACTGCTCATCCGATCCTGGAAGGTCTGCGCAGTCGGCGCCATTCTCGGCGTCAGCGTGCCGGCCGTCGCGTTGTTGCAGCAATCCGCGCTGCTGATCCTGCTGATCATCGCCGTGCTGGTGGCGATTGCGGTCCCGTTCATCTGGGCGCGCTCGCGTGAGCCGGTCAGCCCGGCATATCCATTCCACCAACCGCCGGCGACCGAGCCGATCGTCGCCAGCGAACCTGCGGTCGCCGAGCCGCCGGCCGCGCCGGTGTCTCAGACGCCGCTGTTCGAGGCGCCTTTTGAGCCGGCCCCCGTGCCGCAGCCGGAATCCGCTGAGCCAGTGCCGTCCCCGAACCGTGGGGCGCCGGTCGCGGTCGTCGACGACGGTCGCGAACCGATCCACGAATCAAAGAAATCGGATCGGTCGACGTCCGACGGCGAGCCGCCGCACGACAACGTCCGGAATATTCTCGGAGGTCGTTGAGCAAGTTCGGGCGGCATAGGGCCGCCGCGCGTTTGTCGCTCTTGCGTGCGATGCACAAAATACTTCAGGATGCCTTCGCCATTCTGGAGCCTCTCAATGTCGTCCACGATCCTGCCGACCGACCCCGACGTTCTGCCGAACCGGGCGGACGACAGCGCTTTTATCGAAGAGGACACCAGGCTTCGCAATGACATACGGCTGTTGGGCCGGATCCTTGGCGATACCGTGCGCGACCAGGAGGGCTCTGCGGTGTTCGACTTGGTCGAACGCATCCGGCAGACCTCCATTCGGTTTCACCGGGACGAGGACAAGCCGGCGCGACGCGAACTCGAAGCGATCCTCGACGACATGTCGGCCTCGGACACGGTGAAGATCGTCCGGGCATTCAGCTACTTTTCGCATCTCGCCAACATCGCCGAAGATCAGAACAACATCCGCCAGATGCGCGCCGGCTCGACGGCAGGCTCGGCGCCTCGCGCGGGGATGCTGGCCAAGACCCTGGCGCATGCGCGCGAGGAAGGGATCGGCGCGCGCGAGCTGCGCGAATTCTTCAAGACCGCGCTGGTCAGCCCGGTGCTGACGGCGCATCCGACCGAGGTGCGCCGCAAGAGCACGATGGACCGCGAGATGGAGGTCGCAGCGCTGCTCGATCAACGCGAGCGCCTCCAGCTCACCGCTGACGAGTGGGCGCAGAACGAGGAGCAGCTTCGTCGCGCGGTGGTGACGCTGTGGAAAACCAACCTGCTGCGCCGGACCAAGCTGACGGTGCTCGACGAAGTCGCCAACGGCCTGTCGTTCTATGACTACACCTTCCTGCGCGAAGTGCCGCGGCTGCACAGCGCGTTGGAGGATCAGCTCGGCGGCGGCGAGGGCGGCGAAGCGGAAGAGGAGCTGGCGAGTTTCCTGCGGATGGGAAGCTGGATCGGCGGCGATCGCGACGGCAATCCGTTCGTCACAGCCGAGGTGCTGCAGGGGACGCTGCGGTTGCAGAGCGCGCGCGTGCTGCGGTTCTATCTCGACGAGCTGCACGAGCTCGGCTCGGAGCTGTCACTGGCGTCGCATCTCGCCCCGATCACCGAAGACGTCCGTTTGCTGGCTGAACGTTCGCCCGATCATTCGCCGCATCGCCGCCACGAACCCTATCGGCTGGCGGTGTCAGGCATCTATGCGCGGCTCGCCGCCACCGCGGCGAAGCTGAAGATCGATAGCGTCCGCGCCCCGGTCGGCGAGGCCGAGATTTACGCCAACGTGCAAGAGTTCAAAGCCGACCTCGACGCGATCCATTTCTCGCTCACCAAATATAATGCAGGCGTGATCGCGCGCGGCAGACTCCGGCAGCTGCGCCGCGCCGCCGACTGTTTCGGCTTTCATCTCGCCAGCCTCGACATGCGGCAAAACTCAGCGGTGCACGAGCGCACTATGGGCGAGCTGATGGACGCGGCGCGGCCGACCAGTTCCTATCTGGCGCTCGATGAGGACGAACGCATCGCGCTGCTCACCGGCGAACTGCGCAGCGCCCGGCCGCTGACCTCGATTTTCATCAAATATAGCGACGAGACCGTCGGCGAACTCGCGGTGCTGCACGAGGCGGCGCGGGCGCACTCCATTTATGGCGAGGCGGCGATTCCCCAGTGCATCATCTCGATGACCAAGGGCGTGTCCGATCTGCTCGAGGTCGCGGTGCTGCTCAAGGAAGTCGGGCTGATCGATCCATCGGGCCGTTGCGCGATCAACATCGTGCCGCTGTTCGAGACCATCGAAGACCTGCAGGCCTGCGCCGCGATCATGGACCGGCTGCTGGCGATCCCGGAATATCGCCGCCTGGTCGACAGCCGCGGCGGCGTGCAGGAGGTGATGCTCGGTTACTCCGACAGCAACAAGGACGGCGGCTTCGTCACATCCGGTTGGGAGCTCTACAAGGCCGAGATCGGCTTGCTCGACGTGTTCGAGCACCATGGCGTTCGGCTGCGGCTGTTCCACGGCCGCGGCGGCTCGGTCGGCCGCGGCGGCGGCCCGAGCTACGACGCGATCGTAGCGCAGCCGGGCGGCGCGGTGAACGGCCAGATTCGCATCACCGAGCAGGGCGAGATCATCACCAGTAAATACTCCAACCGCGAGGTCGGTCGCAACAATCTGGAAATCCTCACCGCGGCGACGCTGGAGGCGAGCCTGCTGCAGCCGCGCCGCAGCGCGCCGCACCACGACTATCTGGAAGCGATGGAGCAGCTCTCGGCGCTGGCCTTCAAGGCGTATCGCGGACTGGTCTACGAGACCGACGGGTTCGTCGACTACTTCTGGTCGTCGACAGTGATCAACGAGATCTCGACGCTGAACATCGGCAGCCGCCCGGCATCGCGCAAGAAGACCCGCGCGATCGAGGATCTGCGCGCCATCCCCTGGGTGTTCTCATGGGCGCAATGCCGGCTGATGCTGCCGGGCTGGTACGGCTTCGGCAGCGCGGTCGAGGCCTGGGTCGCCGAGCATCCCGACAAGGGCACTGCGTTCCTGCAGTCGATGTATCAGGAGTGGCCGTTCTTCCGCATGCTGCTCTCCAACATGGACATGGTGCTGTCGAAGAGTTCGATCGCGATCGCCTCGCGCTACGCCGATCTGGTGCCGGACGAGGAGTTGCGGCACAAGATATTCGGCCGCATCCGCATCGAATGGCACGCCTCAGTCGATAGCCTGCTCGCGATCATGGGCCACGAGCGGCTGTTGCAGGGCAACCCGCTGCTGGAGCGCTCGATCCGCCACCGCTTCCCGTATCTCGACCCGCTCAATCACGTCCAGGTGCAGCTCCTGCGCGAGCACCGCACCCACGATCCCGACGAGCAGGTGCTGCGCGGGATTCAGCTGACCATCAACGGGATTTCGGCGGGGCTGCGGAATAGCGGGTGAGCAACCCCGGGGTCGTTCGCTACCAACTTCTTTAGCGAATAATTTTCTCAGTAGACCCTCCGACTGCGCGGTATTTCCTTGCCGGACGCCGCACCCCGATACTGTTAGTTCACCCGCGATCGATCGCCGTTGCCTCACAAATCGGCGCTCTGCTCGTTTGGTCGTCATTCGCAACTAAGCGCCTGAACTTAAGTCAGATGGTCGTCACGGCCTCGCTGGCGTTAGCTTGATCGCCGGAAATCAACCGTCGCAGCGCGCAACGATCTGCAATGATCTGGCGCGCGCGGGCCGTCGTGGGGGACGAACTCCGATGATCTATTATGTGATGCACTATTGGCCCTGGCTGGCCGCCGCCGCGGTCGTCGGCGTGGCGACTCCGTTTCTGGCGGATCGGTTCGGCTGGGCCGCTGACCTCGCGGATTACTGGCTGCAGCGCATCGGCGTGGTGCTGGCGATCGCCGTGGTGTTCATCGTGGCCCGGCTCGCCGCCGGCAAGCCGGAACTGATGCTGGAGGCGGGCGCCGGTCTGGTCGCCGCCTACATCATCGGTGGCATTGCCGGCGGTCTGGCGACGCATTTGCTGCCGGCGCGGTTCGAGGGCTGGTGGGTCGGCCTGTTCGCGACCGGCCTGATCTGGCTGGTTTTCGGGATCACCACGATGCCGAAAATCGAGCCCGACCTGCGCGAGCGCGTCGCCGAGGTGGTGAAGGGGGCGGGAGCCGACCCGCTGAATTTCGAAATCAGCGGCCGCGACGTGCTGCTCCCCGAGGATCTCGGCAAGGCGCGCGCCGAGCTTGGCGCTCAGATCCTGCAGGTGTCGGGCGTGCGGCTGGTGTCCGAGGTCGAGGAACTGACCGGCGCCGCGCTGTCGGCGAAGACGGTGGCGAAGCTGCAAACGGAAGTCGCCGCCAAGGCGGAGGCCGAAGCCAAGGCCAAGGCTGAAGCCGAGGCGCGGGACGCGGTGGAGAAGGCGGCTGCGGATGCGGCCGCCAGGGAAGCCGCTGCCAAGGCTGCCAAGGAGACTGCTGCGAAGCACGCTGCCGCCAAAGCAAAGGACGACGCAGAGGCGAAGGAAGCGGCTGCGAAGGCCGCTGCAGACGCTGCAGCAAAGGAAGCTGCGACGAAGGACGCGGCCGCAAAGGCCGCAGCCGAAGAGGCCGCCAAACATGCTGCAGCCGCGCCGTCCGCGTCAATTCCGCCGCCGGTAGCGACCAGGACCGCCGATGCCGCCGGCGCTGCGTCGATCGCGTCCGTGGAAGCCTGCCAGAGCAAGCTGTCGACGCTGGTCGCCGCGCAGAAGATCAATTTCGAGCGCGGCAGCGCCGAGATCGAGCAGGCCTCGTTGCCAGTGCTGAAGCAGCTCGCCGCGGTGATCGCGCATTGCCCGGCGGCGCAGATCGAGGTGGCCGGTCACACCGACGCCAACGGCAAGAAGGCGGCCAACGAAGCGCTGTCGAAGCGTCGCGCCGAAGCGGTCGCCGACAGTCTGACCAAGGCCGGCATCGGCTCGGCGAAGCTGATTGCGGTCGGCTACGGCTCCGCCAAGCCGCTCGGCCCCAACGACACCGCCGAGGCGCGCGCGAAGAACCGCCGGATCGAGTTCGCGGTGAAGTAAGCAAGGTCGGCCTCGACCCGAGAGTTGGTCATTGCGGCGACTGAAGCGACGAAGCAATCCAGAGTGCGGGATTCGGCATCCCTGGATTGCTTCGTTTCGCTCGCAATGATGCAGTCGCGGGTCGTATTCGTCGCGTGAGGGTCGAGCAGACGCGTCTCAGATCGCGTCCCAGTTGAAGATGTCGGCGGAGCGGTCGAGCTTGTAGAACGAACCCTTCAGCGCCGGCATGCCGTGCTCGGCCAGCGTTTCGCAGGTCCAGCCGCCGTCGCGATGCACCGAGCGGATCGGGCGCGACTGGCCCATCAGGAAGATCTCGTTCATCCGCACCGCGAAGATCTGGCCGGTGACGTCCTTGGCGGCGTCGCCGAGCAGGAAAACCGACAACGGCGCAATCTTCTCTGGACCCATCTGCTGCATCCGAGCGACGCGGGCCTTCTCTTCCTCGGTCTCGGTCGGGATCGTGCCGATCAGGCGCGACCAGGCGAACGGAGAGACGCAGTTGGAGCGGACGTTGAAGCGCTGCATGTCGAGCGCGATCGACTTCGACAGGCCGACGATGCCGAGCTTGGCGGCGGCGTAGTTGGCCTGGCCGAAATTGCCGATCAGCCCCGAGGTCGAGGTGAAGTGGACGAAGGAACCGCTTTCCTGCTCGCGGTACAGCCTTGCTGCGGCGTGCGACACATAGAACGAGCCCATCAGATGCACCTTGATGACCTGCTCGAAGGCATCGATGCTCATGCGGTGGAAGATGGCGTCGCGCAGGATGCCGGCATTGTTCACGACGCCGTCGAGCTTGCCGTAAGTATCAACTGCCTGTTTGACGATCTTGCTGGCGGGGACCGCCTCGGCGACGGTCTCGAAATTCGCGACCGCGGTGCCGCCTTCCTTCTTGATCTCCTCGACCACCTGCTCGGCCGGCGAGGCGTCGGTGCCCGAGCCGTCGGCGGCGCCGCCGGGATCGTTGACCACCACCTTGGCGCCTTCGCGCGCAGCGAGCAGCGCGATCTCGCGGCCGATGCCGCGCCCCGCGCCGGTGACGATGATGACTTTGCCGTCGAGTGCCTTGGCCATGTGGTTTCCTTTTTGTTGTTCGTTGTATCTGCCGGTCATTCCGGGGCGCACAGCGCGAACCCGGAATCCCGAAGTGTGGCGAAGAGAGATTCCGGGTTCGCGAGCTACGCTCGCGCCCCGGAATGACGACTTACTACTTCTCGTTCGTAAAAATGATCGTGCCGGATGCTGCAAACATGCCGCCGACGCCGTGGCAGACCGAGATCTTGGCGCCTTCGACCTGCGCCGGCGCGATGCCACGCATCTGGCGAACGCTCTCCTGCAGCGCATACATGCCGTACATCCCGGAATGCATGTAGCTGAGGCCGCCGCCATTGGTGTTGAGCGGCAGCTTGCCGCCGGGGCGGGTGTTGCCTTCGGCGATGAACGGGCCGGTGTCCTCATAGGGCATGAAGCCGAGGTCGCCGAGGCCGAACAGCGGCAGATGCGCAAACGCGTCGTAGATCATCAGATGATCGACGTCGCTGTGGGTGATGCCGGCCTCGCGGAACGCGGTCGGACCCGCGACCTTGAAGGCGCGCGACGAGTTGAAGCTCTCCATCTGGCTGACCATCGGGGTCTCGACGCTCTCTCCGGTGCCCAGCACATAGACCGGCTTGTTCGGAAAGTCCTTGGCGCGGTCGGCCGAGGTCATGATCAGCGCGCCGCCGCCATCGGTGACGAGGCAGCATTGCAGCAGGCGGAACGGATAGGCGATCATTCGCGAGTTGAGGACGTCCGCGACCGTTATCGGCTCCTTCATCATCGCGCGCGGGTTCTTTGCCGCCCATTCGCGCTGAACCACGGCGACCGACGCGATCTGCTCATGGGTGATGCCGTGGGTCTTCATGAAGCGCAGCACCGGAATCGGAAACTGGCTCGGCGGGCCGTAGATGCCGTAGGGCGCCTCGAACTGGCCCTGCAGGCTGTCGGCGGGAATCGAGCGCGGCAATTTGCCGATCATCGATTTGCCGCTCTCGGCGTGGGTGATCAGCACGGTCTTGCAAAGCCCGGCCTCGATCGCCGCGGCCGCGTGGCGGACGTGCAGCATGAACGAGCAGCCGCCGACGGACGTGCCGTCGACCCAGGTTGGCGTGATGCCGAGATAATGCGCGATCTGCTGCGGCGTCTCGACCGCCGTGGCGACGCCGTCGATATCGGACGGCTTCAGCCCGCAATCGGCCATCGCGTTGAGTGCGGCGTCGGCGTGGAGTTGGATCTGCGACATGTCCGGAATGACGCCGAGCTTGGTGGTCTCGGCGGCGCCGACGATAGCAACTTGATTGCGACGCATGGTGCTCAACCCTTCGCCGGACGGAACTGGGGAAGGGTGATGGTGTCGTCGAGCTTCTCGAACGCGACTTCGAGCTTCATGTCGAGCTCGAGCGATTCGGGCGTCTGCGGACAATCGATGATGTTGCTCATCATCCGCGGGCCTTCTTCGAGCTCCACCACGGCAATCGCGTGAGGCGCGGTGAAGCCGGCCGCCAACGGGCGGTGATTGATGACGTAGCTATACAGCGTGCCCCTGCCGGAGGCCTTGAAAACCGTGACGCCGCGCGAGCCGCATTTGGGACAGAACGGCCTCGGTGGGAAATACGCATGCGAGCAGGAGTCGCAGCGTTGCAACCGCAGTTCGCCCTGCTTGGCGCCGTCCCAATAGTGCTGGGTTTCCGGAGTGATTTTGGGGCGTGCGCGTGCGGGTTCTGCCATGGTCGTTGTTTTCTCCCTGATTGCCTGGCTTGTGGGCCCATTGTTCCGGTCTTGATGCGACATTGACCGGTCAGCGTCAACACGCGCCGGGCGCGTGCCCGCTTGCGTAAATCGTATTCCGGCGCGCGAACAATCAGTGACCTATGTGTCCTGTCCTGATCATTGCGCCGGGGCGCCGGGGAGCAGGCGGCGGCTGTTGGGGCGCGACCCAGGCCGCCGCTATCCACGACGAAGGTCCCAATATCGGCGCGCCGAATTTGTGGGGCAGAATGCGACCGGCGGCGGGGCCGATACGATCGCAGCGTTTCTTGCGCATGGCAAAACGTCGAGCTCCGCGCTACAGGATACGGAAGTCAATCCTCAGTCCGGCGATTGCGGCGCGCCATGACCGGCGTGATCGATCGGCCCTCCAGTGGAACAGGTGCCATGACGAAACATCCCACGCTCGCCTCGCTCGCAGCTGACCTCGACGCCGGCCGCACGACCGCGCGCAAGCTGGTCGACGATTGTCTGGCGCGGATCGCCGATCAGGCCGGCGAGGGCGCGCGCACCTTCATCCACGTCGATCGCGACGCTGCGATCAAGGCAGCCGAGGCGATGGACAAGCTCCGCGAGATCAAGGCCGCGCCGTCGCCATTCGCCGGCATTCCGATTTCGATCAAGGATCTGTTCGACATCAAGGGCCAGGTCACCCGCGCCGGCTCACGCGCGCTCGACGACAATCCGCCGGCGGAGGCCGATGCGCCCGCAGTGGCGCGGCTGCGCCGCGCCGGCTTCGTGGTGATCGGCCGCACCAATATGACCGAGTTCGCCTATTCCGGCATCGGCATCAATCCGCATTACGGCACCCCGAAAGCGGCGTTCAATCGCGATGCCGGCCACGTCCCCGGCGGCTCGTCGTCGGGCGCGGCGGTGTCCGTCGCAGACGGCATGGCCCATGCCGGACTTGGCACCGACACCGGCGGCTCGTGCCGGATCCCGGCGGCGTTCAACGGCATCGTCGGCTACAAGCCGTCGCAACATCGCGTGCCGCGCGACGGCGCGGTGCCGCTGTCATTCTCGCTCGATTCGATCGGGCCGCTGGCGCGCAGCGTCGATTGTTGCGCTGTGCTCGACGCGGTGCTGGCCGACGCGCCGATCGTGCCGCTCGCGCCGCGGTCGTTGAAGGGGCTGCGGCTCGCGGTGCCGACGACGGTGGCGCTCGACGAACTCGACGACGCGGTGAGCGTCGCGTTCGAACGCGCGCTGAAGACGCTCAGCGGCCACGGCGCGATCATCGAGAAGATCGAGCTGCCGGAATTCCTCGATGTCGCGCCGATGATGGCGAAGGGCGGCTTTGCGGCGGCGGAGAGCTATGCCTGGCATCGCTATCTGATCGTCGCGCAGGGCGACGTCTACGATCCGCGGGTGCGCGAACGCATTCTGCGCGGCGAAACGCAGAGCGCGGCAGACTATGTCGACTTGATCACCGCGCGCAAATCGCTGATCGCGCGCGCGTGCGCCCGGCTTGCGCCCTATGACGCCCTGGTGATGCCGACCACCGCCAACACCCCGCCGAAGATCGCAGATCTCGCCGACGACAAGGCGTTCACCAAGGCCAATCTTCTGGCGCTGCGCAACTGTACGCTGATCAATATGATCGACGGCTGCGCGATCTCCTTGCCGTGCCATCGTGACGGCGAGGCGCCGGTCGGGCTGATGCTCGCCGGCGTCAATGGCGCCGATCGTGAGATCTTCGAAATCGCGGCCAGCCTGGAAATGGTGGTCCGTGGTTGATCTGACCTTCACGCTCGACGCCGTCGGGCAGCGCAGCCAACTCACGCTGCCGATCCGGCAGGCGGTGATCGCCGGCTGGACCGGTCGCGATCCGGTGGCGCGCGACAAGCATATCGCCGAGCTGGAAGAACTCGGCATCGCGCGCCCGGCGTCGACGCCGATCTACTATCGCGTTGCCGCGGCGCGGCTGACCACCGCAACCAGCATCGAGGTGTCGGGGTCTGAGTCCTCGGGTGAGGTCGAGTTCGTGCTGATCGGCGCGCAAGGCCGCATCCTGGTCGGCGTCGGTTCCGATCACACCGATCGCAAGGTCGAGGCCTACGGCGTCACGGTGTCGAAACAAATGTGCGACAAGCCGATCGCGCCGGAACTGTGGGACTTCGCTGAGGTGGCCGATCACTGGGACCAGATCGTGCTGCGCTCGTTCGCGACGATCGGCGATGAACGCGTTCCGTATCAGGAAGGCAGGCTCGACGGCATGTTGCCGGCGCGCGAGCTGATCGCGCGCGGCTTCGGCGGCGGCGGCGGATTGCCCGATGGCTGCGCGATGTTCGGCGGCACCTTCGCCGCCATCGGCGGCATTCGCCCGGCGACGCGGTTCGAGTTTGAGATCGAAGATCCCGTTTTGAACCGCACCATCCGCCACGGCTACGACGTGATCGAGTTGCCGATTCTGGGATGAGAGGAAGCCGTCATTCCGGGCGCGAGCTCAGCTCGCGCCCGGAATGACGAACGACATTTGATTCCGATTGGGTCGCGAGGGAGCCATTCACCCCTTCGGCTTCACCACGCTGAATGTGCCGTTGGCCCGGGCGCAGCGCTCGCCATCGACGGTGATGAAGCATTGGGCGACGCAGAGCGTCCCGCCGAGCTTGATCACCTCGGGCTCGATCTGCAGCCATTGTCCGACCTTGGCCGGCCCGATGAAGTCGATCGACAGCCCGGCGGTCAAGAGCCGCGCGCAGCCCCCGAGCTTGAGACCGCAGCTTAGTCCCATCGCATTGTCGGCGAGCGCGGTGATCAGGCCGCCATGGGCGAGGCCGCGCGAATTGGTGTGTGGCGGGGCGATCCGAAGGCCGATGATCACCGCGTCGTCAGTGATCCTCGCATAGAGCGGCTCCCACGGCGCGGTGAGTGGGCTCGAACGGGTATGCCGCACGAAGCCGGCGGGAATGCCGTCGGCGATGGATGTGGTGTCGGTCATGTGGTTGCTTCCGTCGGGAACGTGCCCGGCATTTGACCGCACTCATGACCTCGGGGCAACGCCGACAAAGTTTGAAGCGCGCTTTGAAAGGGCGTTTGAAACGACCCGCGATCGCACAACAATCCGTCACGTCATTCCGGGTCCGCGAGCTTTCGCTCGCGCCCCGGAATGACGTGCATGAGGGGTGGCCTGCATGGTACCCAATTAGTAAGGCAGCCCGACGTAGTTTTCCGCGAGCGAGGTCGTCGCGGCTTGCGAACTGACCAGATAGTCGAGTTCGGCGGTCTGTACGCGTTGGGTGAAGGCGTCGCTGTCGGGGAAGCGATGAAGAATCGACGTCATCCACCACGAGAAACGCTCCGCCTTCCACACCCGGCGAAGCGCGTTGGCGGAATAAGCATCGATCCCGCTTTTCGACCCCTCATCATAGAACTCGCGCAGCGCGCGCGAAAGATAGTACACGTCGCTGGCTGCGAGGTTGAGGCCCTTGGCACCGGTCGGCGGCACGATGTGGGCGGCGTCGCCGGCGAGGAACAGCCGGCCGAACCGCATCGGCTCGGCGACGAAGGAACGCAGTGGAGCGATGCTCTTCTCGATCGACGCGCCGGTGACGAGATGGCCGGCGGTTTCCGGGCCGAGCCTTTGTTTCAGTTCGTCCCAGAACCGATCGTCGCTCCATTCACCGACATCGTCGGACAGCGGACACTGCACGTAATAGCGGCTGCGATGTGCCGAGCGCATCGAGCACAGCGCAAACCCGCGGTCGTGGTTGACGTAGATCAGTTCCGGCGACACCGGCGGCGTGTCGGACAACACCCCGAGCCAGCCGAACGGATAGACCCGCTCGTAGGTCTGTAACGCGTTGGCCGGCGCGCTCTGCCGCGCGACTCCGTGGAAGCCGTCGCAGCCGGCGATGAAATCGCAGGCGAGCTCCTGACTGACGCCGTCCTTGAAGTAACGCACCCTGGGGCGTTCGCCGTCGAAATCGTGAAGGGTGATATCGGCCGCTTCGTAAATCGTAGTCAGGCCGGCGGCTTTCCGGGCCTCCATCAGATCGCGCGTCACCTCGGTCTGGCCGTACACGGTGACGGTTCTGCCGCCGGTCGAGTGCTTGAGGTCGATGCGGTGTCGCCGGCCGGAAAACGCGATCTCGAAGCCATCGTGCACCAACGCTTCCTGATGCAGGCGCCGGCCGACCCCGGCCTCGTCGAGCAGATCGACCATCCCCTGTTCAAGCACGCCGGCGCGGATGCGTGAAAGCACGTAGTCGGGGTTCTTGCGCTCGAGAATGACGGCCTCGATCCCGTATGTGTGCAGCAACTGGCCGAGCAGCAGACCCGACGGCCCGGCGCCGATGATGCCGACTTGCGTGCGCATGCGCGCTCCCCCACAGGTTGATTTGTCGCCTCGTTACGGGACGGTTGGGCCGGCGTCCAGTTGTCGTCCGGCGTCTACCAGCTATTACAAGCCGGTCACTTGCATTGGGGGTTGTAACCGATGACAATGCAAGGAAACGGCCATTACAGAGCCGACCACGGGAGGTAAACCTCTCACGGGAGTAACCTCAATGAGGAAAACGCTGCTCGCGCTGCTGCTCACAGCCGCCGTGACGCCTGGCCTGGCGCAGGGAGCTCCGGCGCAGGACAAGACCGTCAACTGGAAGGTTTCGCTATGGGTGCCGCCGGCGCATCCACTTGTTCCGGCGACCAAGGCCTGGGCCGAGGACATCGAGAAGGCGTCGGGCGGCTCGATCAAAATGGCGGTGTTCCCGTCGGAGCAACTCGGCAAGGCGTTCGACCATTACGACATGGCGCGCGACGGCATCGCCGACGTCACCTACGTCAATCCCGGCTATCAGCCCGGCCGATTCCCGATCATATCTGCGGGACAGCTTCCGTTCGTTTTCAAGGACGGCAAGAAGGGGACGCTGGCGCTCAACGAATGGTACCAGAAATACGCAGCCACGGAGATGAAGGACACCAAGCTGTGTTTCGCCTTCATCCACGATCCGGGCGCGCTACACGGCAAGAAGAAAGTCGTGATGCCGGCCGACATGAAAGGGCTCAAGGTGCGCCCGGCGCAGTCGACCATCGGCGAGATGGTGAAGCTGTTCGGTGGCACCAACGTCCAGGCCTCCGCGCCGGAAGCGCGTGATGCGCTCGAGCGCGGCGTGGCCGACGAGATCACGTTTCCCTGGGGCTCGGTGTTCCTGTTCGGCATCGACAAGGTGGTCAAGTATCACATGGACGTGCCGCTGTATTCGACGGTGTTCACCTACAATATCGGGCTGAAGGCCTATAACGCGCTGTCGCCAGGGCAGAAGAAGATCATCGACGACCATTGCACGCCGGAATGGGCATCCAAGGTCACCGATCCGTGGACCGAATTCGAGGCCAACGGCCGCACCAAGATGAAGGCGCTGGAAGGTCACGAGGTCTATCCACTGACGCCAGAGCAACTCGCCGAATGGAAGAAGGCGACGCAGCCGCTGAACCAGTCCTGGGCCGAAGCAGTGAAGAAGGCCGGCGGCGACGCGGCTGCGATCGACGGCGAACTCAAGGCCGCGCTGAAGAAGTACGACGCCGGGCTGTAGCATGGCGCTCTGTCGTCATTCGGGGGCGCGAGCGTCGCTCGCGATCCCGGAATCCTGAGCTTCGGAGCACCTCGAGTTTCCTGCTTCGCGCCTGACGGCGCCCCCCGGAATGACGTCTCCTCTGTGACCAGCAAGTCTGTGACCAGCAAGCCAACCAAGAACGCCCCCATGGCCTCCGACCTCGACAAGCTGGCCGATCGTCTGGAGGGGGAGGGTTGCTCGCGCAGCGAGCGGGGTGGGGTGGCAGCGTCTCCGCGCAGCAACGACTAACCCTCTCCCCTCGTGGGAGAGGGTGGCGAGCGAAGCTCGCCGGGTGAGGGGGCCGCGGGTACGGCGTTTGCGGCGCCCCTCATCCGGCGCTGACTGCGTCCGCGCCACCTTCTCCCACGAGAGGAGAAGGGAAGGGCCGTGCCAGCGGCCTCACCCCACCCTGGCGAACTACGTTCGCCGACCCTCCCCCTCCAGGGGAGGGTGATGATGCGCAGTTCTCATTGCACGTTTCATCGACGGCGGTCCCGGACCACATTGACTCCCGCCCCATTCATTATAGTCTATAACTATTCTGCACAGGACGTAATAAGTGCTCACAGGAAACGCCTCGGCCGCGACCATCGCGGATCCCTCGACGCTGGTCGTCGAAACCGTCGGCCCGGTGCTGACCATCGGCCTCAATCGCCCCAAGAAACGCAACGCGCTCAATGACGGCCTGATGGCCGCGCTGAAGGACTGTTTCACCGAGCTTCCCGATGAGATTCGCGCCGTGGTGATCCACGGCGTCGGCGATCACTTCTCCGCCGGGCTTGATCTCTCCGAGCTGCGCGAGCGCGACGCCACCGAAGGGCTGGTGCATTCGCAGACCTGGCACCGGGTGTTCGACCGCATCCAGTATTGTCGCGTTCCAGTGATCGCGGCGTTGAAGGGCGCGGTGATCGGCGGCGGGCTCGAACTCGCCTGCGCCGCGCATATCCGCGTTGCCGAGCCGGCCGCCTACTACGCGCTGCCCGAAGGCAGCCGCGGCATCTTCGTCGGCGGTGGCGGCTCGGTGCGGCTGCCGCGGCTGATTGGCGTCGCGCGCATGGCGGACATGATGCTGACCGGGCGGGTGTATTCCGCAGAGGAAGGCGTCGCCCACGGCTTTTCGCAATATCTCACCGAAAGCGGTTCGGCCTACGACAAAGCGCTCGAAATCGGCAACCGGGTCGCCCAGAATGCGCCGCTGACCAATTTCGCGGTGCTGCAGGCGCTGCCGATGATCGCCGAAGCCAATCCGCAGACGGGCCTGCTGATGGAATCGCTGATGGCGACGGTGGCGCAGAGCGACCAGGAAGCCAAGAATCGGATTCGTGCATTTCTCGATCACAAGACCGCAAAGGTCAAACCGACTTGAGATGGATGCCATGGCAAACCCGACTGCATTCGCCGGCGATGCCGTGAGGCGCGCCGAGACTCATCCGCTACGCGACGTCTCGTTCGGCGAGATCGGGATCGCCACTGAGCGCCGCCCTGACGGCACCATCTACGTCCGCTCCACCACGTCGCTCGCTGACTATCCGGTGCCGATCACCGATCGGCTGCATCATTGGGCAGAGCAGGCCCCCGAACGCGTGTTCATGGCCGAGCGCGACGGCAATGGCGGCTGGCGCAGGATCACCTATGCGGAGATGCTGAGCGCCGCGCAGAAGATCGCCTCGGCGCTGCTGGCGCGTGGACTGTCGGCCGAGCGCCCGGTGATGATCCTGTCCGGCAATTCGATCGATCACGCCCAGATCATGTTCGGCGCACTGTATGCCGGCGTTGCGATGTGCCCGGTGTCGCCGCCTTATTCGTTGGTGTCGAAGGATTTCGGCAAGTTGCGCTCCATCGTCGGATTGCTGACGCCCGGACTGATCTTCGCCGATGACATCACCCCGTTCGCGCCGGCGATCCTCGCCACGGTGCCGAGCAAATTCGAACTCGCGGCGACGCGCGGCGAGGTCACAGGCCGTCGCGTCACCACGCTCGACGAGCTCATGAACACGCCGGAATATCCGGGTCTTGCGGTCGCGCATGAAGCGATCGGCCACGACACCATCGCCAAGTTCTTGCTGACGTCCGGCTCGACCGGCAATCCGAAGGCGGTGATCAACACCCAGCGGATGATCTGCGCCAATCAGGTGATGATCCGCGAGGCGATGGCGTTCCTCAAGGACGAGCCGCCGGTGATCGTCGACTGGCTGCCGTGGAATCACACGTTCGGCGGCAACCACAATATCGGGCTGACGCTGTTCAATGGCGGCTCGATGTATATCGATGACGGCAAGCCGACGCCGGCCGGCATCGCGGCCACGATCCGCAATCTGCGCGAGATCGCGCCGACGGTGTATTTCAACGTCCCCAAGGGCTACGAGTCCCTGCTGCCGGTGCTGCGCGAAGACGCAGAGCTTCGAAAGATGTTCTTCAGCCGGCTGCACGCGATGTTCTTTTCAGGCGCCAGTCTCGCCGCCCATGTCTGGGAAGGGCTCGACGAGGTGGGGGCGCGAGAGACCGGCGCGCGGGTGCCGATGCTCACCGGGCTCGGCGCCACCGAGACTGCGCCGTTCTTCATGTCGGTGACGCCGCAGACCAGCCGCTCCGGCCATGTCGGCCTGCCGGTGCCGGGCAATGAAGCCAAGCTGGTACCGAACAACGGCAAGCTCGAAGTGCGGGCGAGGGGGCCGAACATCACGCCGGGCTATTGGCGCGCGCCGGACCTCACCGCCAAGGCGTTCGACGAGGAAGGGTTCTACAAGCTCAACGACGCGCTGAAGCCGGTCGATCCGGACGATCTCGCCGCGGGTTTCGATTTCGACGGGCGCATTTCCGAGGACTTCAAACTCGCCTCGGGCACCTGGGTCAGCGTCGGGCCGCTGCGCGCGAAGTTCATTGCCGCCTGCGCGCCGCTGGCGCGCGATGTGGTGATTGCCGGCCTCGATCGCGACGAGGTGAGTGCGCTGGTGGTGCTCGATGTCGATGGCTGCAAGCTGATCAATCCCACTCTGCCGCTCGACGATCTCGCCGGCATGGCTAAAGACGAGCTGATCCGCGAGGCGTTCCGCGAACGCTTTGCCAGACTGCTGACGCAGGCGACAGGCTCGTCGAACCGGATCACCCGCGCCATCCTGCTCGGCGAGCCGCTGTCGATCGACACGGGCGAAGTGACCGACAAGGGGTCGGTCAATCAGCGCGCGGTGCTGGAGCAACGCGCCGCGCTGATCGGCGACCTCTACGCCGTGCCGCCGCCGGCGCATGTGATTGCGCTGGATGAGGATGCTGAATGAGCCCCGTCATTCCGGGGCGCCGCGCAGCAGCGAACCCGGAATCCATACTCATTGACCGGGGTTGTGGAGTCCGGGTCCGCGCCAAGAGGCGCGTTCCGGAATGACGAACTTAGTGTTTGCGTAACGGATATTGAGCCGGGTGACGACGACGATGTTCACCAACCGCCGCGACGTGCAGATCCAGTGGGGCGATTGCGACCCGGCCAACATCGTTTACTACCCGCGCTACTTCGCGATGTTCGACGACTCGACCTCGGTGCTGTTCGAAGTGGCGGGCTGCTCGAAGCAGGACCTCGTCCGCGTCTACGGCCTGGTCGGCATCCCGATCGTCGACACCCGCGCCAAGTTCTACATTCCTTCGACTCACGGCGACTGGATCACGATCGAGAGCCGGATCGAGAAGTTCAACCGCTCGAGCTTCGAGGTCATTCACAAGGTCACCAAGGGCGACGATCTGGCGATCGAGGCGTTCGAAACGCGGGTGTTGGTCGGCCGTGATCCCGGCGATCCGAACAAGCTGAAATCCGTGGCGGTGCCGGCGAATATCATCGAGAAATTCATGCGGGGCTGACTTGCCGGCTTGGATGCCGTAAGGAAGACGAGACAAGATCAGGCCGAACGGTCGACCACAACAACAAGAGGGAGGAGGAGCACATGACCAAGTTCAAGCTGTCCGTCGCGGCGTTCGCCGTGGCGATCGCACTGCCGGCGCTGTCCGGCGCCGCGCTCGCAGAAACCAATGAAATCACGGTGGGCATCAGCGTCACCACCACGGGGCCTGCCGCCGCGCTCGGCATTCCGGAGCGCAATGCGCTGGAATTCGTGGTGAAGGAAATCAGCGGTCATCCGATCAAGATCATCGTGCTCGACGATGGCGGCGACCCGACCGCCGCGACCACCAATGCGCGACGTTTCGTCACGGAATCGAAGGCCGACGTGATCATGGGCTCGTCGGTCACGCCGCCGTCGGTGGCGATCTCGAACGTCGCCAACGAGGCGCAGATTCCGCATATCGCGCTCGCGCCGCTGCCGATCACGCCGGAACGCGCCAAGTGGTCGGTGGTGATGCCGCAGCCGATCCCGATTATGGGCAAGGTGCTCTATGAGCACATGAAGAAGAACAACGTGAAGACCGTTGGCTACATCGGCTATTCGGATAGCTACGGCGACCTTTGGTTCAACGATCTCAAGAAGCAGGGCGAGGCGATGGGCCTCAAGATCGTCGGCGAGGAGCGCTTCGCGCGGCCCGACACGTCGGTCGCGGGCCAGGCGCTGAAGCTCGTTGCCGCCAATCCCGACGCGATCCTGGTCGGCGCGTCCGGCGCCGCCGCAGCGCTGCCGCAGACCACGCTGCGTGAGCGAGGTTATAACGGGCTGATCTATCAGACCCACGGCGCCGCTTCGATGGATTTCATCCGGATCGCCGGCAAGTCCGCGGAGGGCGTGCTGATGGCGTCGGGCCCGGTGATGGATCCGGAAGGTCAGGTCGACACGGCGCTGACGAAGAAGCCCGGCATGGCGCTGGTGAAGGTCTATGAGGAGAAGTACGGCCCGAGCAGCCGCAGCCAGTTCGCGGGCCACTCCTACGACGCCTTCAAGGTGCTGGAGCGCGTGGTCCCGGTTGCGCTGAAGAAGGCCAAGCCCGGCACGCAGGAATTCCGCGAGGCGCTCCGTGAAGCGTTTCTCACTGAGAAGGACATCGCGGCGAGCCAGGGCGTGTACAATTTCACCGAAACCGATCGCTACGGCCTCGACGACCGTTCGCGCATCCTGCTGACGGTGAAGAACGGCAAGTATGTGATCGTGAAGTAAGCGCCGGATCACCGACGAACGATGCAATGGTCGGGGAAACCCGGCCATTGTCATATCCGCAGTTGTGCGCGGATGGACGGGAGGGCCGGCTCGACCGCGCTACGCCGGGGGCGAGAATCCGAGATAGCTCGCCACCACCTGCTCGTTGGCCGCGACATCGGAAGCGGGACCGTTGAGCACGAATTCGCCGAGCTCCATGACGTAGGCGCGGTCGGCGATCTGCAGTGCCGCCTTGGCGTTCTGCTCGACCAGCAGCACCGAAACGCCGGCCTCGCGCAGTTCGCCGATGATGCGGAAGATGTCGGCGACGATGATCGGGGCGAGGCCGAGGCTCGGCTCGTCGAGCATCAACAGCTTCGGAGCGCCCATCAGCGCGCGACCCATCGCCAGCATCTGCTGCTCGCCGCCGCTCAGCGTGCCGGCGAGCTGCTTGCGGCGTTCCTTCAGCCGCGGAAACAGCGAGTAGACCCGTTCCTGCGAGACCGCCGCGATGGCTTTCGCGATTCGGAACGCGCCGAGTTCGAGATTGTCCTCGACCGTCATGGTGGCGAACAACTCGCGATGCTCGGGCACCAGCGACAGGCCGGCTGCAACGCGGTCCTCGATGTCGAGGCGGGCGATGTTCTGGCCGTCGAAGGTGACGCTGCCCTTCAGCGGAAACACGCCCATCACGGCACTGAGCAGCGTGGTCTTGCCGGCGCCGTTGGCGCCGACCACGGTGACGATCTCGCGCGGACGCACCTCGAGGTCGACCGAACGGACTGCTTCGACCTTGCCGTAGGACACCGAGACGCCGGACACTTGGAGCAGCGCGGTCATGCCAGGGCTCCGAGATAGGCCTTGATCACTTCGGGATTGGTCCTGATCGCAGCGGGCGTGCCTTCCGCGATCCGCGTGCCGAAATCGAGCACGACGATGCGGTCGGCCAGATCCATCACGAAGCCCATGTCGTGCTCGACCAGCAGCACCGACATGCCGCCGTCGCGAAGCTGCCGCAGCAGCGCGGCGAGGCGCTGCTTCTCCATGTGGCGCAACCCCGCGGCCGGCTCGTCGAGCAGCAGCAGCATCGGATCGGCGCAGAGCGCGCGGGCGATCTCGACGATGCGCTGCTGGCCCAGCGACAGCGAGCCCGCAAGCTGATCGATTTCAGCGGCGAGGCCGACCCGCTTGATCTGGCGGGTCGCTTCGGCGAGCAGCCTGGCCTCGTCGGCGCGGTCGAACCGCAGCATACTGCTCAGCGCGCCGGAATGGCCGCGAAGATGCGCGCCGATCGCGACGTTCTCGAGCACGGTCATGTCCGGCACCAGCTTGACGTGCTGGAAGGTGCGGGCGATGCCGAGCTTCACCACTTGCTGCGGCGGGGTATTGTCGATCGGCCTGCCGTGCAGTTCGATCGTGCCGCCCGTCGTGGTCAGGATGCCGGTGATCAGATTGAAGGTTGTCGACTTGCCGGCGCCGTTCGGCCCGATCAGCGCGACGATTTCGCGGGCGTGGACGTCGAACGAGACGTCGTTGACAGCGATCACGCCGCCGAACTGTTTTCGCGCGCGTTCGACCTTCAGCAGCGTGCCGGTTTCCGCGAGCGTCCGCTCGCGCGGCGCCAGCGTGGCAGCCGGATCGATGCGCGGCCGACGGATCTTGAGCGGAATGAGGTTGCTCAGCCACGGCCAGACGCCGCCCGGCGCGAGCTGCAGGAGCACCACCAGAAGAATGCCGAAAACGATGATCTCGAGCTGGCCCTGGCCGCCGAACACCATCGGCAGATAGCCTTGCAGCACTTCCTTCAGGACAATGACGATTGTGGCGCCCAACACGCCGCCCCAGACGTAGCCGGCGCCGCCGACCACGGCGATGAACAGATACTCGATGCCGGCCTGCGGCCCGAACGGCGTCGGATTGACGCTGCGCTGGAAGTGCGCATACAGCCAGCCGGACAGGCCGGCCAGCACCGCGGCGTAGATGAAGACCAACAGCTTCGCCCGCGCGGTCTGCACGCCGAACGCCTCCGCGGCGATATGGCCGCGGCGCAGCGCGCGGATGGCGCGGCCGGTGCGGCTGTCGAGCAGGTTCATCGTCAGCAGTGCGCTGATCAGTACCATCGCCCAGATCACGAAGTAGATCGTCTCTGGATCGAACATCTGCACCGTGCCGATCGACAGCGGTGGAATACGCGAAATGCCGTCGTTGCGGCCCAGGAAATCCAGCTTGCTGAACAGATAATACAGCGAGATGCCCCAGGCGATCGTGCCGAGCGGCAGATAGTGCCCCGACAGTCGCACCGTCATCAGCCCGAGCAGCACCGCGGCGGCGCCGGCGACGAGGAGCGAGAGCGGCAGTGTCAGCCAGGGCGAGACGCCGTAGACCGTGGTCAGATAGCCGGTGGTGTAGGCTCCGAAGCCGCAGAACGCGGCCTGGCCGAAAGACGTGAGGCCGCCGACGCCGGTCAGCAGCACGAGCCCCATCGCCACCAAAGCGGCGAGCCCGATATTGTCGAGCAGCACGATCCAGAACGGCGGAATGCCGGGGATCAGCGGCAGCGCCGCCATTACGGCGGCGAACAATGCGATCGGAAGCCACCTCGGCATCGCGCTCAATCCTTCTCTTCTTCGACCGCGGGGGCGGCGAGCGAGCGCAGCACCAGCACCGGCAGGATCAGCGTGAAGACGATAACCTCCTTGAAATTCGAGGCGTAGAACGATGAGAAAGCCTCGACGACGCCGACCACGATTGCCGCGACCGCGGTGAGCGGATAGCTGACCAGGCCGCCGATAATCGCGGCGACGAAGCCCTTCAGGCCGATCAGGAATCCGGTGTCGTAATAGAGCGTTGTGATCGGGACGATCAGGATGCCGGAGATCGCGCCGATCACCGAAGCGAGCAGGAAGGCGAGTTGGCCCGACAGCGAGGTGCGAATGCCGACGAGGCGGGCACCGAGTCGGTTGACCGCGGTGGCACGCAGCGCCTTGCCGGTGCGGGTGTAGCCGAAGAACAGCCACAGCGCCGCCATCAGCGCGATGGTGATGGCGTAGACCGCGATGCTCTGGCCAGTGAAGCGCAACGGCCCGATCGTGACGGCAGCGTCGGACAGTGGCGGACCGCGAAGGCCCTCAGCGCCGAAAAACACCAGTCCGAAGCCCTGCAAGGCGAGATGGGTGCCGACGGAGGCGATCAGCAGTACCAGCACCGAGGTGTGCGCAAGCGGTTGAAACGCGATGCGATATAGAAACAGCCCGATCGCGGCGACGATCGCCAGCGACAGTGCGATGTTGACGGCGACGCCGGGCCTGGTGCCGGGCAGCACCATCGCCAGACCGAGCACGACTGCCGGAAACACCAGATAGATCAGCGCGGTCCGCATCACCTTGCCGGCGTACAGCGACTTTCGCACCCTGAACAGTTCGAAGCAGAAGGCGACAATGCCCATCACCATCGCAAGCTGAGCGGTGCCCGGAACGCCTCCGGCGGACAACGTCGCATAGGTCAATGCGCCGAAAGTGATAAATTCGCCCTGCGGAATGAGGATCACCCGCGTTACGGCGAACACCAGCACCAACGCCAGCCCGAGCAGCGCGTAGATTGCACCGTTGGTGATGCCGTCCTGCAGCAGGAACAGCAAGATGGTGGTGTTCAAACGGACGCTCCCCCTCACGTGCGAGACTGCGGCAGCGCCGCCGCACGCCCACCAGGCAGTTGAATTCTGCGCCGGCATTTTGATATGTTGAGTAACAATTATTAGGTATGAGCTCAAGGCCCGCGTGCAGGATCGGGCTGCCGCAATCGATCAGAACTTGAGCCAAGGCGATGACCGTTCCCAAAGTCACCCCAATCGCCAAGCCGCCCCGGGCCGCGCGTAAGGAAACGCTCGCCGAGCCTGCGTCCGTCGCCGGCGAGTTGATGATGGGTGAGCTCGCGCAGTTGCTCGGCTACGCGTTGAAGCGGGCTCAGCTACGGGTGTTCGAAGACTTCCTGCAATGCGTCGCGCCGGTGCAGCTCACGCCCGCGCAGTTCTCGGTGTTGCTGCTGCTCGACAACAATCCGGGCCGCAATCAGACCGAGATCGCCGCCACTCTCGGCATCCTGCGGCCGAACTTCGTAGCGATGCTTGATGCGCTGGAAAGTCGCGGGCTGTGCCAGCGCACGCGATCGCCGAACGATCGCCGTTCTCATATCCTGATGCTGACCGACCATGGCCGCGCCACATTGATGCGGGCCAAGAAACTGGTGGCGACCCGCCACGAGGCGCGACTTAGTGAACTGCTCGGCGAGGACAATCGCGTTGCGCTATTGGCGATGCTCGCGAAGATTGCGCGCGAGTTCTAAGGCCTCTCGGCGGTAGCTATATTCCAGATTTCGTAAGTTATATGGGCGTGTTTCGGGTTCCGCTTCACGACGTGGTAACGCTATGCATGACGACTCGCAATGGTGCCGGGGTGCGTTAAGTGATGCGTAGTCCATCGACGGTAGCTCGGTTGGTGGAAGGTGGCGGAATTGATATGCTCAGAGTATGGAATTGTCTCGAAACACAGCATGACTGGCGACTGCTTCTGGTCGCCGGGCTCGTCGGCTTTCTCACCAGCCTCGCTGCCGTCAATCTGTATCAGCGCGCACGCGGCGATACCGAACGGCCGAACCTGTCCTGGCTGCTCACCGCCGGCGTAGTCACCGGCGTCGGCATCTGGTCGACCCACTTCATCGCGATGCTGGCCTATCTGCCGGGGTTCGACTTCGATTTCGATTTCAGTCTGACGATCGCTTCGCTGATCGTCGCCGCCGTGATGGCTACGCTCGGTCTGTCGGTTGCGGCCTACGGGGAAGCGCGTTGGACGACGGTCGTCGGCGGTGGATTGGTCGGCGCTGGCATTGCCGCGATGCACTTCATGGGCGTGACGTCGCTCAATTTCGCGACCCTGTGGGATTGGGACCTCGTCGCCGTCGCGCTTCTGTTCGGACTGTCGCTGTCAGTCGGCGCGGTCGCCCTCGCGCAGCGTGGCGAGACGCTGCGGTCCTTGGCCGGCGCTGCTGGGCTACTGGCGCTTGCGATCGGCTCACATCACTTCATCGCCATGGGCGCGATGGACGTTCTGCGCCCGATCCAGATCTACGACGCCACCGGTCGAATCTCGCCGCTGACGCTGTGTCTGACGATCGCTGTCGTGACCGGCGCAATCGCCGTTGCCGCTCTGCTCGTCGCTCTGGTCGATCGTCGGAGCAATCGGCGGGTCGCGGAGCGTAGTATGCAACTCGACGTCGCCCTCAACAATATGGGCCGAGGCCTGTGCATGTTCGATGCCGGTGGTCGGGTGCAGCTGTTCAACTCGCAGTATCTGGAGATGTACAATCTGCGCGCAAGCGATATCAGGAGCGGCGACGATCTCGATCGTCTGCTGCATCTGAAGACGGCGGTGGGGACGAGCCCCAGCGATGTCGACGCGCATTGTGGGCATCTGTCGGCGGCGATCGCCGAGCGGATTCCGGCGGACTGGATGACCGCGCTTCCGGATGGCCGCAAGATTCACGTCACCTATCAGCCGATCGCCAATGGCGGATGGGTCATCACGCATGAGGACTGTACCGAGCGGGTGCAGAACCGCGCCCGGATCGACTTTCTGGCGCATCACGACGCCCTGACGCAATTGCCAAACCGAATCGCCTTCGACAGGCACCTCGAAGAAGCAATCCTTCGCGCTAAGGCGACGCGGTCGAGTTTTGCGGCGATCTGTGTCGATCTCGACCGCTTCAAGGAGATCAACGACGTCTATGGGCACGGCGCCGGCGACGCGTTTCTCCGCGACGTCGCGCGGCGGCTGACCGCGGCGGGCGATGGCGCATTTGTCGCCCGGATCGGCGGAGACGAATTTGTGATCGTGGTAGAAAAGGGCGTCCAGCCGAGAGCCGCGGAAGAGCTGTGCGGGCGGATCGTCCGAGCGTTCGAGCTGGATTTCCAGTTGAAAGGTGGCGCCGTCAAGGGAGGGTGCTCGATCGGCGTCGCGATCTATCCGGACAACGGCAGCAGCGCGGAAGAGTTGATCGCGAACGCCGATGCTGCTCTCTATCGGGTGAAGGCCGACCAGCGGGGCTCGTTCCGGTTCTTCGAAACGACGCTCGACGCCAGCCTGCGCGAGAAGCGTATGCTGCACAAGGAACTGATCGAGGCGGTCGAGGCCGAACAGTTTGAGCCGTTTTTCCAGCCACAGGTGACGGCGTCGGGGGAGGTCGTCGGCTTCGAAGTGCTGGGGCGCTGGCGTCATCCGAACCGCGGTCTGGTGATGCCGGCGCGTTTCATCGCACTCGCGGAAGAGACCGGGCTGATCAGCGGAATCGACGAGCAGATCCTGCGTGCGGCCTGCCGAGAGGCGGCGTCGTGGGACAGGCCGCTGTCGATCGCTGTCAATCTGTCGCCGATCGATTTCCGACGCGGCGACGTGGCGTCGATGATCCTGTCGATCTTGTTCGAGACCGGGCTGAGTCCGGGCCGCCTGAACGTCGAGATCACCGAGGGCGTCCTAATGCAGGACGACGGCCGCGCGATGAGCCAATTGCGCCGCATCAGGGATCTCGGCGCGCATCTGGCGATGGACGATTTCGGCAGCGGCTACTCTTCATTGTCATATCTGCAGGCGTTTCCGTTCGACAAGATCAAGATCGACGGAACTTTCGTGGCGCAGCTCGGCAGCAATCCGCAGTCGCGGGCGATCGTCAGGGCGATCATCGGGCTCGGGCACAGCCTCGGCCTGTCTGTCATCGCCGAGGGCGTTGAGACGAACGCGCAATTCGAACTCCTGGTCGCTCTGGGGTGTGACGAATTCCAGGGCTATCTGATCGGCCATCCTGCGCCGGCCGCGGCATATCGCGATTTGACCAGTGCTGAGAGCGCGACGCCTGCGTCGATCGCGGTCTGATCGATCGTCCGGCGGTCGCGCTACGGCAACACTTCGCGCCGTTCGGCGAGGCGGGCGTCGAACGCGACCCGCTTGTCGTCGAGCAGGCCGTTATCGGCGGCCTCGATCGCGCTGAACAATTCGTTTGCGTCGCTGATCCGGGTCACCGTGACGTAATTCGCGCCGGCCGCGTATAGCGTAGCGACATCCGCCAGAAGATCCGCGGTTGCGATGATCCGCGCGGTCGGATTGAGCGCCCGGACGTGGCGCACCAGCCGCTCGTTGGTCGCGCCTTTCAAGAGCGAATCCGGCACGCTGAGGATGATGATCTCGGCCTTTCCGACGCCGGCGTGCAGCAACGTGTCGGCACTGCTGATGTCGCCGTAGATGACGTGCATGCCGCGCGCGACGAGGGTGCGATAGACGTTTGGATTGAAGTCGATCACGCTGATCTGCTTCAACAGCTCCTCGTTCTGGCGCTCAATCTCGCTGATCAGCGCGCTGGCGGCGCGGAAGAAGCCGAGGATCACGATCCGACGCACCGCGCCGTGGCTGGCCTCGTCCTCGGGATCGGCCGCTCTGTGGTCGAGATCGCGCAGGCCGAGCGCCTTCAGCAAGCGGATCGCGCGGCGGGTGATCGGATCACTGCGCACCATGACGAAGGTTGACAGCACCGCCAGCAACACGAAGGCGAACGACGCGGCGCTCGCGGTCTCGGTGCGGATGTGGCCGGCGGCGATGCCGGTCTGGATCACCACCAGCGAGAACTCGCTGATCTGCGCCAGGTTCAGCGCCGGCAGCAGACTGGCGCGCAGGCCTTGGCGCATCAGATACAGCGGCAGGAAGGTGGTGACGACCCGGCTGACCACTGTAAAGGCGGCGATCGCCAGCGCCAGCATGATCACCGACCCGTTCGGGATCGGGATCGTCATGCCGACCGCGACGAAGAACAGCGTGATGAAGAAGTCCCGCAGTGTCGTCACCTTGGCGGTGACGTCGAGCGCATAGGGGAAGGTCGACAGCGACACGCCGGCGACCAGCGATCCCATCTCGCGCGACAGATGCAGCCGCTCGGCGATCTCTCCGATCAGGAAGCACCACGCCAGCGCGCCGAGCAGCACAAGCTCCGGCGTGCGCGCGATGCGGTGGAACAGCCAGGGCAGCACGTAGCGGCTCAGCACCAGAGCCGTGGCCACCAGCACGGCGACGCGGCCGATCGACAGCAGCAGCACGCTGACCTGCAGATCGGCGAGGCTCGGCTGCACCGCCAGGAACAGGATCGCGAAGATGTCCTGCAGCACCAGCACGCCGAGCGTGAGCCGGCCGGGCAGGGTGTCGAGCTCGCGCTTTTCGTACAGCACCTTGACGATGATGACGGTGGAGGACAGCGCGCAGGCGACGGTGAGATAGACCGCGTCGAACTGTCCGCCGCCGATCGACAGGCCGATGCCGACGAAGAACGCGAGGCCGAGCAGGCATCCGCCGATCAACTGTCCGCCGGCGGCGACCAGAATCACGCTGCCGGCGCGGACGACCTTCTTCAGGTCGATCTCGAGTCCGATCATGAACAGCATGAAGATCAAACCGAGCTCGGAGATCACCGAGATCGAGTCTTGCGAACGCACCAGACCGAGGCCGAATGGACCGATCGCAAAGCCGGCGATAAGGTAGGCGAGGATCAGTGGCTGACGGAAAAAATGCGCCGACAGCCCGAGCATCCAGGCGAACAGGATGCACAGCGTGATGTCGCGAATTAGTTCGTGCATACCCTCGGCCGCCGTTGAAGTGCCGGGCGGCACAATAGAGGTAATGACATGGCTCTGAAAGACATAAGTCGAAACCTTTGCTCGATCAGCCGGATTGGTGTCGGCGGGCGAGTCGCCGCAGTCATGGTTGGCCTGTTTCTGGTGTCGGCCGATCAGGGCTGGGCGCAGGGGCGCGGCGCCGGGCCTGGGATCGAGCAGGCCTTCGCGGGGGCGCTGACCACAGCGCCGGAGCCGCTGAACGTGGCCGGCTCATTTTATGTGCCGGCCTATTCCAGCGTGTCGCTCAGCCAGGGCAAGGCGCGCGCCGACTTTTCGGTGACGCTCAGCATCCACAATGCCTCCGAGACCAAGCCGCTCGTGATCCGACGCGTCGCCTATTTCGACGGCTCCGGCAAGATGGTCGAAAGCTATCTCAAGGCGCCGGTGGCATTGAAGCCGTTCGCCACGATCGAGGCGTTCGTCCCCAACCTCGACGTCCGCGGCGGCACCGGCGCAAATTTCGTTGTCGACTGGGCAGCGTCCGGCGAGATCGCCGAGCCGGTGATGGAAGCGCTGATGCTCGGCAGCTTCGCCAGCGGTCACTACGCTTTCATCTCCCAGGGCCGCCCGATCCGGATCACCGGCAAGGATTGAGTCCTCAGAGCGCGTCTTCCTGCAGCGGATAGCCCGTTGCGGCGTTTGTCCCCGATGGTGAGGAGGCGTTACGCTGGCGCGTGCTGTGATGCCAGGCGGCCCGCGTCGAGATATCGATCTCTGGCTGTAGCTGCTTCTCATCGCCCGCCGGCAGCAGCTAGACCAAGATCACCCGGATATCGTTGACGTTGGTCAGCGTCGGGCCGGTGACGAGCAGGTCGCCGGTGGCTTCGAAGAAGGCGGTGGCGTCGTTGTCGGCGAGCGCGGCGGCGGGATCGAGCTTCAGACTGTCCATCCTCGCAAAGGTCCGCGCGTCGATCAGCGCGCCGGCGGGATCGGTGGCGTTGCCGGCGCCGCCGTCGGCGCCGTCGGTGTCGGCGGCGAGCGCGGCGACGTCCGGCAGATCTTTGAGATGCATCGCCAGCGCCAATGCGTATTCCTGGTTCGGGCCGCTGCGACCTTGGCCACGCACAGTCACCGTCAATTCGCCGCCAGACAGGATCGCCAGCCGCTTGCCTGCCGCTCGGGCGTCGCGCGCAAGCTTCGCGTGAGCCGCCGCGACGTCGCGGGCTTCGCCTTCGAGATCGGCGCCGAGATCGACGAATGCGTAGCCGGCCTCGCGCGCAACCTGGATCGCAGCGTCGAGCGATTGCCGCGGGCGCGCGATGATGTCGAAGCGCGCTCGGGCGAAGGCGGGGTCGCCCGGCTTGCAGCTTTCATTGCGCGGGTCATGAAGCGCGGCGCGCACCGCATCGTCGATATCGAGGGCATAGCGCGCCACCAGCGCGCGGGCGTCGGCCAGCGTTGTCGGATCGGGAACCGTCGGCCCGGAGGCAATGGCGGAGGGTTCGTCGCGCGGGACGTCGGAGATCGCCAGCGTCACGATCCCGGCGGCGCGGGCGCCAGCGCGGGCGAGGCGGCCGCCCTTGATCCGCGACAGATGCTTGCGGACGGTGTTGACCTCGCCGATCGGCGCGCCGGAGCGCAGCAGTGCCCGCGTGGTCTGCTGCTTCTGCGCCAGCGTGATGTCTTCGGCCGGAAGGATCCAGTTCGCCGAGCCGCCGCCCGACAGCAACACCAGCAACAGATCCTCGGCGGTGATGCTTTCAGCCAGTTGGAGGCTCGCTTCGGCGCCACGCAAGCCTTCCGCATCGGGCATCGGATGGCCGGCCTCGATCACCTCGATGGCGCGTGTCGGCACGCGATGGCCATGGCGGGTCGTGGCGATGCCGATCAGCCGCGACGATGCGAGGCCGAGCGCGTCGAGATAGTGCCGTTCGGCGGCGGCAGCCATCGCGGCTGCGCCCTTGCCGGCGGCAAGGCAGATGATCCGGCCGGGCGGCAGCGGCGGCAGATGCGCGGCGAGAATGCTGTCCGGATGCGCGGCCGCGACGGCGGCGTCGAACATCGCGCGGAGCAGGGGGCGTTGGTCGGTCATCATGATCATTTTGGCTGGCGCGAGGCGGGGCGGCAAGTGGCCGGCGCCTCAAGCGGTCATTCCGGGATGCGCCCCGCGAGGGGCGAGTCCGGAATCTGGAGGTTGTTACGCACTCGTTGTCTTTTCACTTCGAGATTCCGGGTTCGCTCGCTGCGCGAGCGCCCCGGAATGACGATGATGATGCGAGTAGTGCGTCGGCTCTGGATCGTGCCTAGCCGCCGGTCGGTGCGGCGACTTCGCCTTCGATCACGTCGCCGAACAGCTTCCAGTTCTCGCCCTCGAACCGCATCAGTTGCAGCTGTTCGATCGGTGAGAAATCGGTTGCGCTGGTGTTGAGCCTGATGCCCGGCAGTAGCCCGCCGAGCTGAATGTCCTTCAGGTTGGCGGCCTGTTTCATCACGTTCTCGCGGGTGAGATCGTCGCCGCACTGCTTGATCAGGATCGCGACGGTTTCGGCGATGTTGTAGCCGGTGGTGAACGACGAATCGGCGCGGCTGGCCTGCGGCGCGTGCTTCGCCAGGAAGTCGTAGTATTCCTTCATGCCGGGGTCGTTTTCCCACTGCTTGTCGGTGGCGTCCTTGGCGTAGGAGGCCGAGACGATGCCCTGGGCATTCTCGAAGCCGGCGGGCTTCATCACGCTGCCGGTCGAGGCCGAGACGTTGGGCACGATCATCATCGGCTTCCAGGCCAGCTCGGCGACCTTCTTGACGGTCTGCGCGGCGAATTTCGGCGTGGCGAAGATCACCAGCACGTCGGGCGCCGCCGCCTTGATCTTGACGATGTGGGAATCGACGGTCGGCTCGGTCAGTTCATAGCTGTCTTCGACCACGATCGAGGACGCCTTGTCGCCGAGACCATCCCTCAAGCCCTTGAGATAGTCCTTGCCGAAATCGTCGCCCTGATACAGCACAGCGATCTTCGCGCCCGGCTTTTCCTTCAGCAGATATTTGGCGTAGATCCGGCCTTCGCTCTGGTAGCTCGGCAGCCAGCCCATCGTCCACGGGAAGTGCTTCGGGTCGTTCCATTTGGTGGCGCCCGACGCCAGGAACAAATGCGGCACCTTCTTGACGTTGAGATATTTCTGGATCGCCGTGTTGGACGGCGTGCCGAGCGGGCTGAACATGAACAGCACTTCGTCGCTCTCGACCAGCTTGCGGGTCTGCTCGACCGACTTCGGCGGCGAATAGGCGTCGTCGTAGGAGATGTAGACGATCTTGCGGCCGTTGATGCCGCCCTTGTCGTTGATCATCTTGAAATAGGCTTCTTGTGCCCGGCCGACGCTGCCATAGGCCGAAGCCGGGCCGCTATAGGGCACGATGTTGCCGATCTTGACTTCGGTGTCGCTGGCGCCGGGGCCGTATTTTTTCTGCGCTATCGCCTGGCCGCCAGCGGCGGACAGAAGGGCAGCGGTTGCCAGGGTCGCGATTGATCGGGAGAGTGCCGACATCAGAGTTTCCTCGCTTGTTGTTGGTCCTGGTGCGCTTGCCGCGCGACAGCGTAGCAGGCGTGGTGAGGGTTAGCCCGTTCGGCGCGGTTGCTCAACCCGCAAGGATCGCGGACAGTTTTCGAAGTTCATGCGCTTCCCGTTCAACGGCAAGTCTCGCTGCCTTGTGCGGTTCCTAGGCCGCACCAGCCTTCAGATGCGCGGCGGCGATCTTCAGGTCGTCGACGAACCGTGCGTATTCGCGGGCCTTTGCGTCGTCGTCGGGCAGCCGGAGCAGATAGGATGGGTGCACCGTGACCAGCACCTGCGGGCCGCCGTCGCGATCGATCAGATGGCCACGGTTCTTGTTGATCGGTGTGATCCTGCCGAGCACGCTCTGCGCCGCGGTCGCGCCCATCGCCACCACGAGCTGCGGGCGCACCGCGGCGAGCTCGCGCTCGTACCAAGGCCGGCACGCCTTGATTTCCGGCATCGCCGGCTTCTGGTGCAGGCGGATCTTGCCGCGCGGCACGAATTTGAAATGCTTCACCGCGTTGGTGACGTAGGTCTCGGCGCGATCGATCCCGGCTTCCGCCAGCGCGCGGTCGAGCATCTGGCCAGCCGGGCCGACGAACGGGTGGCCGGCGAGGTCTTCCTTGTCGCCGGGCTGCTCGCCGACCAGCATCACGCTTGCATGCGGGGGACCTTCGCCGAACACGGTCTGCGTCGCGTCCTTCCACAGATCGCAGGCGCGGCAGTCGCGCGCCTGTTCGCGCAAGGTTTCGAGCCTATCGCCTTCGTGTCCGGCTCGGGTCATCGGCTGTTCCTGCCGTTGTGGTTTCTTCGGCGCGGTCGCCTCCGCCGCGATCATTGCGTGCGCGGCGCGCTCGGCATGCTCGATCAGCGGCTTTATCAACGCTGCTTCCGGTAGATTGCGCCAGTATTTCTTCGGCATTTCCGCCTGCATCGCCTTGGTCTTCAGCCGCGCTGGATTGAAGATGCTGGCGTAGTAGGTCAGCCAGGTTTCTTCCAATCGATCCTCGGATGGGGCCATCGCCTTGGCGACGCCCGGCGTGATCGCAATGGCGTGTCCGTCCCAATGCGCGCAGACGTCCGGCGTCAGGATCGACCACGCCATGTCGGCGAAGCGCCGGGCGAAGAACGGCGCCGCCGCTTCGACGATATGGTGCTCCGGCTCGAACCAGGCGACGTAGCGCGACTTCGGCTCGCGGCCGATCTCGCGAAAGCGGACGAAGGCGTGCATCTTGTGCTCATCGCGGCGCACCGCCTTCACCATCGCCTGCAGTCGCGCAACGTCCGGATCGGTCGCGACCTGCAACAGCTCCGGGTTGGCGCGCAGCCGCCACAGCGCTTGATACAGCCAAGCGAAGCGCTGCGGCTCGCGATGCAGGATCGCGGTCGCCGCAAGCTCGACGAAGCGAGCGGGAACGTTGAAGGTGCCGGACGACGGCGCACTCGGGGAGGGCGCAGGCGGCGCTAGCGCATCGAACAATTCGGGCTCGTCGCCTGCCACCGTCCAACTGATATCAGCCGGCGCGACCTCCGCCAGCACAAGCTCGCGTGCCGCCTTGCGCCAGCCATTGAAATCGGTGTTGCTGCCGAGCCGGATGGAATGCATGGTTGTGATTCTGTTATCTCCCTTCAATCTGTTAGTTCGTCATCCTTCGAGGCTCGCTGCGCTCGCATGTCAGGATGACGACCTCGTTTGTATTAGAATCCAAATCCCAGTTGCTGCGCCTTCGGGCGGAACCGCTCCGCCAGCCGCGCGCTGTCGAGGGGATGCGGCGTCGGGCGGTGGTCGGAGAGAACGATGAACGGCAGCGCCTTGTTCCGCGGGATGTGCAGGCGCGCGAGATCGATGCTGCGGATCGCGCTGTGTCGCCGCGTTGCGATGATGCGCTCGACCGCTTTGCGGCCGAAGCCCGGAACCCGCAACAGATCCTCGCGGCTGGCGCGGTTGACGTCGAGCGGGAAGCGCTCGCGATGCCGCAGCGCCCAGGCGAGCTTCGGGTCGATCTCCAGCGACAGCATACCTGCGGACGGGTCAATGATTTCGCCGGCGTCGAAGCCGTAAAACCGCATCAGCCAGTCGGCCTGATACAGCCGGTGCTCGCGGATCAGCGGCGGAGCCTGCAGCGGCAGGGCGCGGCTGGAATCCGGGATCGGGCTGAACGCCGAGTAGTACACCCGCTTGAGATTGTAGGAACCGTAGAGATTGGCGCTGGTGTCGAGGATGGTCTGATCGGTGGCGGCGTCGGCGCCGACGATCATCTGTGTGCTCTGGCCGGCCGGTGCGAAACGCGGCGGCTTCACCCGGCTCGGCGTGGTGCGCGCCTCCTTGGCCTCGTCGAGTTTCAAGCGCAGCCGCCCCATGGTGCGGCGGATGGCGCGGACGTTCTTCTCCGGCGCCAGCGCGGCGAGGCTTTGCTCCTCAGGCACTTCAATATTGATGCTGAGGCGGTCGGCATAGCGGCCGGCCTTGGCGATCAGTGCGTCGTCGGCCTCCGGGATTGTCTTGAGATGGATGTAGCCGCGGAAGTGGTGCTCCTCCCGCAAGCGGCGCGCGACCTCGACGATCTGCTCCATGGTGTAGTCGGCGCTGCGGATGATGCCCGACGACAGGAACAGCCCCTCGATGTAGTTGCGGCGATAGAAGTCGAGCGTGAGCTGCACCACCTCGTCGACGGTGAAGCGCGCGCGCGGCACGTTCGACGAAGCACGGTTCACGCAATACAGGCAGTCATAGTTGCAGGCGTTGGTGAGCAGCACCTTCAACAGCGAGATACAGCGGCCGTCCGGCGCATAGGAATGGCAGATCCCCATGCCGGGCGCAGTCGAGCCCAGCCCCTTGCCGTCGCGGCTGTCGCGTTTTTCCGTCCCGCTCGAGGCGCAGGAGGCGTCGTATTTCGCCGCATCCGCCAGAATGGCCAGCTTGCGCTGCACGTCCATGCTTGGAATCTCCTTGATTCAACTCGCGAAAAAAAATGGCGCAGGACCTCGGTGCGATCCCGATTGACTCCCCACCACGCTAGGGCTTTATTAGAACATATCATGAACAAATGAGCCGGCAACGGGTTCAATTGAATCTCGAAACGGCAGTCAAAAAGGAGCGGCGCATGAACGGCGCGCGCCAAGACACGCTTGCGCGCCTGCAAGGCGCCATCGACCGGCTCGAAAGCGGGACGGCCGAGATCGTCCGGCGCGCTCCGCTCGGTCACGCGGAAGCTGACGCAACGCTGCAGGGCGGCCTGGCGCTCGGCGCGTTGCACGAGGTGTTCGCAGACGGCGGCCGCCACAGCGCGGCGGCGACGGGGTTCGTCGCGGGGCTGGCGCGTCGTCTGGCTGAGCAGCGTTTTCTGCTGTGGATCCGGCCGGATTTTTCCGCGCGCGAAAACGGCGATCTGGCGATGGAAGGCTTCGCCGAACTCGGGCTTGATCCGCGGCGCATCGTGCTGGTGCGCGCGCCCGATGCCGACCGCGCGCTGCGCGCCGCCGCCGACGCGCTCGCCTGCAACGGGCTCGGCGCGGTGGTCACCGAGCTATGGGGCGAGACCCGCGCCTTCGATCTCGTCGCGTCGCGCAAGCTGACGCTGGCGTCGATGCAGTCCGGCGTCACCGCGCTGATGCTGCGGATCTCCGCGATGCCGCAGGCCTCGACCGCCGAGACGCGCTGGGTGGTGCGCGCGGCGCATTCGCCGCCGGTGGAAGGGTGGGGCGCGCCGGTGCTCGAAACTTCGCTCATCCGCAATCGTCACGGCCCAACCGGCCGCTGGATCATGGAATGGAATTGTGATGCGTGCCGCTTCCGTGAACCGCAGACGCATCCTCGGCCTATGGCTGCCGCGGTTGTCGACCGATCGTATCGAACGGAGGTCGCCGCCCCCGAGCGCCTCGCCGGCTGAGGGCGCGCGCGCGCCACGTGTGGTCGCTGCCAAGCGCGACAACGCGCTGGTGGTCGTCGCCTGCGATGCGTACGCGACGCAAGGCGGGCTGATGCCGGGGATGCCGCTGGCCACCGCACGCGCGATGCATCCGGCGCTGGACGTGATCGATCACGATCCCTTTGCCGACGCCGCGCTGCTTGCGGCGGTCGCCGACTGGTGCGATCGCTTCACCCCGCTGGTCGCGCTCGACGGCGCGGACGGGCTGTTACTCGACATCACCGGTTGCGCGCATCTGTTCGGCGACGAGGCTGAACTGCTGGCGATGTTGTCGGCTGCGCTGATGCGGCAAGGTTTCGCGGTGAGCGCGGCGATCGCCGGCACTGCGGTGGCGGCGCGGGCGCTGACCCGCGGTGCGCCGGGCAAGATTGTCGCGCCGGGTGAGGAGGCGGGCGCGGTGGCGCCGCTCCCGGTGGCGGCGCTCGGCGTCGATGAGGCGATCGTGCGCGGCCTGCGCCGCGCCGGCCTGACGACGATCGGCGACGCGCTCGCGCGGCAGCCGTCCGAACTCGCCGCCCGCTTCGGTGAAGCCTTCGTCGCAGTGCTGCGCCGCGCCAGCGGTGAAGACGACGCGCCGATTTCGCCGCGCAAGCCGGCGCCGGACTATGTCGTCGACAAGCGCTTCCCTGAGCCGATCGCCACGATCGAGGTGATCATGCCGACGCTGGTGAAGCTGGCGCGGCTGTTGATCGCCGCGATGGAACGGGGCGGCAAAGGCGCGCGGCAGCTCACGGCGTCGTTCTTCCGCAGCGACGGCGCGGTGCGGTGCATCACAGTCGAGGCCGGGCAGCCGGTGACACGAGTCGAAGTGGTGGAACGGCTGTTCGCCGAAAAGCTCGACGCGCTGGCTGATCCGCTCGATCCCGGCTTCGGCTTCGACCTGATCCGGCTCGCCGCCAGTCACAGCGTGACGATCACCGAGGCGCAGCGCGGCTTCGACACCACCGCGCATCAGGCTGAAGATGTCGCCGCGCTCGCCGATACGCTGTCGGCGCGGCTCGGGGCGCGGCGGGTGATCCGGTATCTGCCACAAGACACCCACATTCCCGAACGCGCCGCGCTCGCGGTGCCGGTGCAGCATTGCCCGCCCGATGGGGCCGATGCGCCGTGGCCGGCGCGCACCGATGAGCCGCCGCTGCGGCCGTTGCGATTGCTGCAGCAGCCGGAGCCGATCGAGGTGCTGGCCGGGGTTCCGGACGGTCCGCCGGCGCAGTTCATCTGGCGGCGGGTCACCCATCGGGTGGCGCGCGCCGAAGGTCCGGAGCGGATCGCGATGGAATGGTGGCGCGCCGCCTCGCCGGAGCTGACACGCGATTACTTTCGCGTCGAGGATGATGCAGGCTCACGATTCTGGCTGTTCCGGGATGGGCTCTACAGCCGCGAGATGATGCCGCAGACGGACGGCAGCGGTCATCCGCGCTGGTACATGCACGGTCTGTTCGCGTGAAAAGGCCGGTCGCATGAAGGCCCCGGCCTATGCCGAGATCGGCGTCACCACCAATTTCTCGTTCCTCGAAGGCGGCTCGCATCCGCAGGACTATGTTCACGAGGCGAGCCGGCTCGGGCTGGAGGCGATCGGCATCGCCGACCGCAACACGCTGGCCGGCGTGGTGCGGGCCTATAGCGAACTCGGCAATGAGGACCTCATCCATAAGCCGAGGCTGCTGATCGGCGCGCGGCTGGTGTTCGCCGACGGCACGCCGGACGTGCTCGCTTATCCGGTCGATCGGGCCGCCTATGGGCGGCTGTGCCGTTTGCTCAGCGTCGGCAAGCTGCGCGGTACGAAAGGCGAATGCCATCTCGCCGTCGCCGATCTCGAAGCGTTCAGTCAGGGCCTGTCGCTGGTGCTGATGCCGCCTTATCGTTTCCAGGCCAGCGCCATCGCCGCCGCGTTGCAGCGTCTGACCGCGCTCGAATCCGGAGGAGTCTGGCTCGGGCTGACGCCGTATTATCGCGGCGACGACAAGCGGCGGCTGGCGCGGCTGAAGCGCGTGGCGTGGGCCGCCCGGGTGCCGGGCATCGCCACCAACGACGTGCTGTACCATCACCCCGAGCGCCGCGCGCTGCAGGATGTACTGAGCTGCGTGTGCGAGAAGACCACGATCGACAAGATCGGGCGGCGGCTGGAGGCGAATGCCGAGCGGCATCTGAAACCCGCAGCCGAAATGGCCCGGCTATTCCGCGCGGACCCCGACGCCATCGCCGAGACGTTGCGCTTTGCCGCCGGCATCTCTTTCACCCTGGACGAATTGAAATATCACTATCCCGACGAGCCGGTGCCGCCCGGCAAGACCGCGCAGCAGCATCTCGAGGATCTGACCTGGGAAGGCGTCGCCGAATATTTTCCAGCTGGCATCAGCGATAAGCTACACGCCACCATCGACAAGGAACTGGGGATCATCGCGCATCGTGGCTATGCGCAATACTTCCTCACCGTGCACGACATCGTTCGCTACGCGCGGTCGCAGGACATCCTGTGCCAGGGGCGCGGCTCGGCCGCTAATTCGGCGGTGTGTTACGTCCTCGGCATCACCTGCGTCGACCCGACAGAGATCGACTTGCTGTTCGAACGTTTCGTCTCCGAGGAGCGCGACGAGCCGCCGGACATCGACGTCGATTTCGAGCATTCGCGCCGCGAAGAGGTGATGCAATACATCTATCGCCGCTATGGTCGCCACCGCGCTGCGATCGTCGCCGCCGTGATCCACTATCGGCCGCGCTCGGCGATCCGCGACGTCGGCAAGGCGCTGGGCCTCAGCGAGGACGTCACCGCCGCGCTGGCCGATACGGTGTGGGGAAGCTGGGGCAAGGGCCTGAGCGAGATGCAGGTGAAGCAGGCCGGGCTCGATCCGCACAACCCGTTGATCGGGCGTGCGGTCGAACTCGCCACCGAACTGATCGGCTTTCCGCGGCATCTGTCGCAGCATGTCGGCGGTTACGTGCTGACCCAGGATCGGCTCGACAGCTACGTGCCGATCGGCAACGCGGCGATGGAGGGGCGTACCTTCATCGAATGGGATAAGGACGACATCGACGCCATCAAGATGATGAAGGTCGACGTGCTGGCGCTCGGCATGCTGACCTGCATCCGCAAAGGGTTCGACCTGATCGCGCAGCACAAAGGCGTGCGCTACGCGCTGTCCGACATCAAGTCGGAGGACGATAACGCCGTCTACCAGATGCTCCAGCGCGGCGAGTCGATCGGCGTGTTCCAGGTCGAGAGCCGGGCGCAGATGAACATGCTGCCGCGCTTGAAGCCGAAATGTTTCTACGACCTCGTCATCGAGGTTGCGATCGTGCGGCCGGGCCCGATTCAAGGCGACATGGTGCATCCCTATCTGCGCCGTCGCAACAAGCAGGAGCCGGTGGTGTATCCCGCACCGGCTGGTCACGCAGGCGACGCCAACGAACTCGAAGTCATTCTTGGCAAGACGCTCGGCGTGCCGTTGTTTCAGGAGCAGGCGATGCGGATCGCGATCGAGGCCGCGCATTTCACGCCGGACGAAGCCAATCAGTTGCGCCGGGCGATGGCGACGTTTCGCAATGTCGGCACCATCGGCAAGTTCGAGAGCAAGATGGTCGGCAATCTGGTGGCGCGCGGCTATGATCCGGTGTTCGCCAAGAACTGCTTCGAGCAGATCAAGGGCTTCGGCTCCTACGGCTTTCCGGAAAGCCATGCCGCGAGCTTCGCCAAGCTGGTCTATGTCTCGGCCTGGCTGAAATGCCTGCACCCGGACGCGTTCTGCTGCGCGCTGTTGAATTCGCAGCCGATGGGATTCTATGCGCCGGCGCAGATCGTCGGCGACGCGCGAGCCAACGAGGTGGAGGTGCGGCCGGTCGACGTGTCGTTCAGCGACGGCCAGTGCACGCTGGAGGAACGTTGCGGCAGGCACCACGCGGTGCGGCTCGGCTTTCGCCAGATCGACGGTTTCGTCTGGGCCGACCCGGATGAGGAGCGGGTGCGGCGGGAGGCAGGACTTCTGCCCAGCGAGGATTGGGCGGCGCGGATTGTCGCGGCGCGTGCGCGGGGGCCGTTCAATTCGCTCGAGCGGTTCGCGCGCCTCACCGCATTGCCGAAGCGGGCGCTGATCCTGCTTGCGGACGCCGATGCGTTCCGCTCGCTCGGGCTCGATCGCCGCGCGGCGTTGTGGGCGGTGCGGCGGCTACCCGACGATGTGCCGCTGCCGCTGTTCGAGGCCGCCAGGGCATGTGAGCAATTGGATGAGAATGCAGCGCCGCTGCCGCAAATGCCGATGGCCGAGCACGTCGTCGCCGATTATCAAACCGTGCGGTTGTCGCTGAAGGGGCATCCGATGGAGTTTTTGCGCCCGCTGTTTGCGGCCGAGCGCGTCGTGACTTGCCGCTCGATATCGGAGTCCTGCGTCAGCGGCCAGCGGATGCGCTGCGCCGGCGTGGTGCTGGTGCGGCAGCGGCCGGGCAGCGCCAAAGGCGTGGTGTTCATCACGCTGGAGGACGAAACCGGGATCGCCAACCTCGTGGTGTGGCCGGCGGTGATGGAGACGTTTCGCAAGGAGGTGATGGGCGCGCGGCTGCTGTGGGTCGAGGGCCGAATCCAGGCGAGCCCGGAAGGCGTGGTGCATCTGGTCGCCGAGCGCCTGAGCGACCGCAGCTTCGAGATGACGCGGCTGTCCGACAATCTCGCGGCGCCGCGGCTCAGCGAATTGCACGAGCCGCTCAACGACGACCGCCGCGAACATCCCGACAACCCCGCCCAGCGCATCCGCCATCCCCGAGACGTCCGCATCCTGCCGCCGTCACGGGATTTTCATTGACGTACTCCCGGCGCAAGAATCGTCATTTCGATGTATATGCTCTTGTGTACATGCACTTGCGCGCCTCGAAGGATGGATGACAAAACATGGGGGCACGGGTCAGCCCGCGTATGACGCCGAGGATGTGATAATCGCCGCGCTCTGTCGGATCATGCGAATTCCACATGTCCAAGAAGGAATGCTGATGCAAACACCCCGCGAACTACTCGCCGGACTGTGGACCTCGGTCGGCGGCGATGGCGCTGCGCTCGATCGTGTGACGCTTACCGGTGAGGAGCCGCAACTGCCGTCGTCGTTTCGGGGCGATGCCGCGGCGCAGGTGTCGATTGCCGCGAGCGGGCTTGCCGCGGCGGAGATCTGGCGGATGCGCAGCGGACGTGCGCAAACCGTCAGCGTCGACATCCGCCACGCTGCGATCGAGTGCCGCTCCGAGTGCTATCTACGCCGCGACGGCGAACCGCCGCCGCCGATGTGGGACCCGATCGCCGGCGTCTATCAGGTCAGCGGCGGCCGCTACGTCCGGCTACACACCAATTTTCCGCATCATCGCGCCGCCGTTTGCGAGGTGCTCGGCTGCAAGTCCGAGCGCGAGGCCGTGCAGGCCGCGTTGTTGCATTGGGACGGCGAGGCGTTCGAGACCGCCGCGTATCGAGCGGGTGGCGTCGTCGCGCTGATGCGGTCGCGCGAGGAGTGGCAGGCGCTGCCGCAGGCCGCCGCGCTCGACGCGCTACCGCTTGTGGAAATCACGAAGATCGGCGAGGCCGCGCCAAAACCGTGGCCGGCGGGCGAGCGGCCGCTCGCAGGTCTGCGCGTGCTCGACCTGTCGCGGGTGATCGCCGGGCCGGTCGCCGGCCGCACGCTCGCGGCCCACGGCGCCGAGGTGATGCTGGTGTCGAGCGAGAGATTGCCGTCGATTCCGTGGCTGGTAATCGACACCGGCCGCGGCAAGCTATCGAGCTTCGCCGATCTCACCACGACGGAGGGTCACGCCGCGCTGCGCGATCTGCTCATCGACGCCGACATCTTCTCGCAGGGTTATCGCCCGCAATCGCTGGCGGCGCTCGGCTTCTCGCCGGAGGAGGCGGCAACACTCAATCCGGGTATCGTCTATGTGTCGCTGTCCGCCTATGGCCGCAGCGGGCCTTGGGCGGCGCGGCGCGGCTTCGACTCGCTGGTGCAATGCGCCACCGGCTTCAACCATGCCGAGGGGCAGGCGGCCGGCGTCGCGGGGCCGAAGGAGCTGCCGATGCAGATCCTCGACCATGCCACCGGCTATCTGATGGCGTTCGGCGCGATGATCGCCAAGGCGCGACAATCGCGGGAGGGCGGTAGTTGGCATGTCCAGGTCTCGCTCGCCCGCACCGGCAAATGGCTTTGGGAGATGGGGCGGCTAGCGGAAGGGCTCGCCGCTCCGGACATTGCGCAAGGAGCAGCGGCCCCGTTTCTCGATCAGGCATTGTCCGGCTTCGGACAGCTGACAGCGGTGCGCCACGCGGCGATGTTGTCGGAGACGCCTGCGTGTTGGGCGCGGCCTGCCGTGCCGCTCGGGACCCACCCGCCACGTTGGCCCACGCGGGGCTAGAGATTTTTCGGTTCTGATTTGATCAGAACCGCAGCTCTAACTTGATGTTCTGACGCGTTTTCTTCACGCGAACCGGTATCCACTTCGCTCGAAAACGCTACATCAGGGGGCGTCGAGCATCGCCGGCACGGCGGGTTTGTTGGTCAACTCTGGGACGCAGCCAAATCGACTATCGGTTCACGATTTGAGTATCAAGCCACGCACTTAGTTAACAGAGGCTTGATCAGGTTAATCCACCATTCAGGTTGCGTCCGTTAGAACGCCGATCCGGTCCTATGTGGTTGCCTGCGTGGTGCGTTGCAACATCGGCGCGAGTTCAGGTTGATCTCGCTTTTTTGTTGGCGTGTCACAAGAATTGGTACTATAGCGGCCAGGAGCCAAAAACGGCGATCAAGTCGGAATCTCGATCAGGGCATGCTGAAACAAGTATCTCAACGAGTGCGATCGATGTCGCGCAAGAGGTTGTTGGTGTCCGGCTGCCTTGTCGCTTTCGCAGCGGTGGCCGGCTATGGTGTGGTGCAGAGTTTCCGGACCGTCGCGGTTCATTCGGAAATCTCCAGCCAGTCGCGCCGCAGCGCGGATCGTTACACGCCCAGCCCGTCCGAATGGGCGAGCCTCACCATCGAGAAGGTGAGCGATTTCAGCTTCCGCGCCGAGCACATTACCGAAGGCAAGATTGCGATCGACGAGGATCGCTCGACGCCGGTGTTTTCGCCCTATGCCGGGCGGGTGATGAAGCTGTTGGCGCGCCCCGGTGATCATGTCGAGCAGGGCCAGCCGCTGTTCACGATCGAGGCACCTGATACGGTGCAGGCGCAGAATGATTTCATCGTCGCCGCGACCGCGCTGAACAAGGCGAAGTCGCAGTTCGAACTGGCGCAGTTCCAGAACAAGCGCGCCCGCGATCTGTTCGAAGGCAAGGCGGTGCCGCTGAAGGACTATCAGCAAGCGCAGGCGACGCTGACCACCGCGCAGAACGACATGCAGTCGGCAACCACGGCGCTCGAGGCCGCGCGTAACCGGCTGCGGATCCTCGGCCTCAGCGAGAGCGCGATCGCGGCTTTCCAGGACAAGGGCAAGATCAATCCCGAGACAACGATCTACGCGCCGATCGCCGGCACCGTGGTCCAACGCAAGATTGGCCCCGGACAATATGTCAGCGCCGGCGCCAGCGACCCGGTGTTCGTGATCGGCGACCTGTCAACGGTGTGGCTTACCGCCTTCGTTCGTGAATCCGAAGTCGCCGCCATCGAGCTAGGCCAGGACATCAGCGTCAAGGTGCTGGCGCTGCCCGGCCGTCTGCTGACCGGGCGCATCAACTACGTCGCCGCGGCGATCGACCCCGCCACTCGGCGGCTGATGGTTCGCGCCACCATGGACAATCCGGACGGGGCGCTGAAACCGGAAATGTTCGCCAATGTGACGATCTATTCGGCCCCTGACCACCCCGGGGTGGGCGTGCCGCGTACGGCGCTGATCTACGAAGGCGATCAGGTCCGGGTCTGGGTCGCGCGTGACGACCGCAGTATCGAATTGCGGACCATCAAGCCTGGCCTGATCTCGGGCAATCTGGTCGAGGTGGTCGGCAACCTGCGGCCCGGCGAGAAGATTGTCACCAAGGGTAGTTTGTTCATCGACCGCGCCGCCACCGGCTGAGGTTTGAACGACGCCGCTCATTTGCCGACCCCACCCCAGTCCTTCATTGTCCCGCTGCCCCGAGAACGCGACGTTCGGGCAACCTGTCGCAGAGTTCATTTGATCGGCGCGGGCCGATGATGGAGAGGAACACCGGACGATCGACCTGAGCTTCCCGCTGCTTGCCTGAAAGGTCCGATCCGGATGGGTCGCCTCGTTGCCCTTGCCGCCAACCGTCGCTTTCTGATGGTCGCGATGTTCCTGCTGGTGTTGGCCGGCGGGACAGTCGCCTTCCGGCAGCTGAACATCGAGGCCTATCCAGACCCAACTCCGCCGATGGTCGACATCGTGACGCAAAGCCCCGGCCTGTCCGCCGAGGAAATCGAGCGCTACATCACGATCCCGATCGAGACTCAGGTCGCCGGTATCAAGAACCTGAAGACGATCCGCACCATCTCGCTGTACGGCCTGTCCGACGTCAAATTGCAGTTCTCGTTCGACTACACTTACGACGAGGCGCTGCAGCAGGTGTTGAACCGGCTGTCGCAACTGCCGCCGCTGCCGGGCAACGCCCAGCCCGGGATTTCTCCGTTGAGCCCGATCGGCGAAATCTTTCGCTACCGGCTGGTCGGGCCACCCGGCTACAGCGTGCTCGATCTCAAGACGCTGCAGGACTGGGTGCTGCAGCGCCGGTTCCGCGCGGTGCCCGGCGTGATCGACGTCACCGGCTGGGGCGGCAAGACCAAGACCTACGAGGTTCAAGTCGATTTCAACAAGCTGGTCGCCAACGGCCTGACTTTGCCGCAGGTGCTGCAGGCCGTCTCAAACTCCAACGTCAATGTCGGCGGCAACACGGTCGACATCGGCGCGCAATCCGCGGTGGTCCGCGGCGTCGGCCTGATCCGGTCGATCGAAGATCTCGCCAGCACCATGGTCGCGCAGAGCGGCGGCAATCCTGTGCTGATCAAGGACATCGCCAATGTCAGCGTCGGCGAGAAGCCGCGGCTCGGCATTGCCGGCGTGAACAATGACGACGACATCGTCCAGGGCATCGTGCTGATGCGGCGGGGCGAGCAAAGCTCGCCGACGATCGCGCGGGTCGAGCAGACGGTGAATGCGATCAACGCCTCTGGCGTCTTGCCGCCGGGCGTGCGGATCGAGCGGATCTACGACCGCAAGGATCTGATCGACACTACGACGCATACCGTGCTGCACAACATGGTGGTCGGAATCCTGCTGATCGTCATCCTGCAATGGGGGTTTCTCGGCAATCTGCGCAGCGCGCTGATCGTCGGCGCGACGATTCCGTTCGCCCTGTTCTTTGCGGTGATCATCCTCGTGCTGCGGGGCGAGTCCGCCAATCTGTTATCCGTCGGCGCGATCGATTTCGGCCTGATCGTCGACGCCACCGTGATCATGGTGGAAGCGATCTTCCGCCGATTGTCGCATACCACCGCACTGTCGGCGGAGGAGCGCAGCCACATCTCCGCCGAAACCATCATGGGCATGAAGCATCATGCCATTCTCAGCGCCGCTGCCGACGTATCACGCTCGATCTTCTTTGCTGCCGCGATCATCATTGCGGCATTTCTCCCGCTGTTCACGCTGTCCGGCGTCGAGGGCAACATCTTCGGCCCGATGGCGCGGACCTACGCCTATGCGCTGGCCGGCGGCCTGCTGGCGACCTTTACGGTGACGCCGGCTCTCTCCGCGATCATCCTGCCGTCGCACGTGAAGGAGACTGAGACCTTCCTGATGCGCTGGCTGCACCGCCTGTACATGCCGTTGCTGAACTGGGCCGTGGCGAATCGGGGGCTGGTGATGGCCGGCGCGGTCGGCCTGGTGTTGTTGACCGTGGTCGCGGCCCGCTTCCTCGGCCTGGAATTTCTGCCAAAGCTGGAAGAGGGCAATCTGTGGGTGCGGGCGACGCTGCCGCCGACGATCTCGCTCGCCGAGGGCAACGGCTACGTCAACCAGATGCGGAAGCTGATCGCGACCTTTCCCGAGGTCGAGTCGGTGGTGTCGCAGCACGGCCGCCCCGACGACGGCACCGACGCCGCCGGCCTGTTCAACGCCGAATTCTTCGCCCCGCTGAAGCCGGCGTCGCAATGGCCGGGCTCGCGCGACAAGGGCAATCTCACCGCGCGGATGCTGGCGCAGCTCCAGGAGAAGTTTCCGGGGGTCGAGTTCAATTTCTCGCAATATTTGCAGGACAACGTCTCCGAGGCGGTGTCCGGCGTGAAGGGCGAGAACTCGATCAAGCTGTATGGCAACGATCTGCAGGCGCTGACCGACACCGCCAATCGGATCAAATCGGTGCTGGCGACGGTGCAGGGCGTCACCGATCTCGCGGTGTTCACCTCGCTCGGCCAGCCGACGATCCAGATCGACGTCGATCGCGCCCGCGCAGCGCGCTACGGGCTGACGCCTGGCGACATCAACGCGACCATCCGGGTCGCGATCGGCGGCGACAGCGCCGGCGATCTTTACGAGCCCGGCAGCGACCGGCACTTTCCGATCATCGTCCGGCTCGCGCCGGAATATCGCAAAAGCGCCGAGGCGATTCACAATCTGCGGATCGGGGTGCAGGGGCCGAACGGCATCAGCCAGATTCCGCTGAGCGAAGTCGCCTCGATCCAGATCATCTCAGGCGCTGCCTATATCTATCGCGAGCAGCAGGAGCGCTATCTGCCGATCAAGTTCTCGGTGCGCGAGCGTGATCTCGGCAGCGCGATCAAAGAAGCGCAGGACAAGGTCGCGGCGCAGGTGCAGTTGCCGCCGGGCTCCCGGATTGAATGGGTCGGCGAGTTCGGCAATCTGCAGGACGCGATCAAGCGGTTGTCGATCGTGGTGCCGATCAGCCTGCTTCTGATCGGCGTGTTGCTGTGGTTCAATTTCGGCTCGATGATCGACACGCTGTTGGCGATGAGCGTGATTCCGATGGCGATCTTCGGCGGTGTGGTCGGACTACTGGTGACCGGAATCCCGTTCAGCGTCTCGGCCGCGATCGGCTTCATCGCGCTGTTCGGCATCGCCGTGATGGATGGCATCATTATTCTGTCACAGTACAACCAACTGATCGAAGAAGGCTTGGATCGGGTGCGAGCAGTGATCCGCACGGGTGAACTGCAGTTGCGGCCGGTGCTGATGACCTGCGTCATCGCCGGGGTGGGGCTGTTGCCTGCAGCGATGTCGGCTGGAATCGGCTCGCAGGTGCAGAAGCCGCTGGCGATCGTTGTCGTCACCGGAATGATGCTGGCGCCAGCCGTGATTCTCATCACCCTGCCGGTGCTGATCTCGTACTTCTCGCGGCGCCGGCTCGGATGATTACTTAGCAGGCCTCGTAGTTGCGCGGGGGGCCGCGAGTAGCTGGTTGCCGAAAACGCCCAAAAATCAGCAGGAATTGCTCTGTTGCAGTGCGATGACCTCGTGATGTCGGATTGTGGCGTCAATTCGGCGCACGCCGAGATTGACTTGGGTCAAGCAGCGCACGTGAACGGCGTGGCACGATGCAAACATGGCTAGGCAATTGGTATACCGATGTCCTCAAAATGGTCTGATGACACAGACCTGGCTCGCCGATGAAGTCGTGGGCGGAGATCGGCTGACCTATGAGCTGGTTTTTTGTCTCGCCTGTTCTCAGCAGCATTTCATCTGCGTGGAGACCGGACGGGCGCTCGGCGATCGTGTCGAGGCGACGACGACGACACATGTCCCCACTTTTCCGCCGGATCAAATCAAGGCAAGCGGCGACCGCGTCGGCGTGCAGCGCGATGCCGATGCGTACAGCCCGCGAGGCGTCGCGGCGCCGGCCGGCGACTACGCCAAGGTGCATTGAAGGCATATTGATCTGGATCAGGCGGGCAGCAGCTCGTGCGGAATGCTGCACTGCGGCGGCTTTGCTGCGGTCGCAGGATGCTCGTTGTGATTAGAGCATGATCCCGAAAAGTGGACACCGGTTTTCGGAAAAGATCATGCTCATACAACAACCTAAAGCGGGATGACGATTTGAAGATGAGTCATCCTGCTCTAGTCACCGGACGGCGTGCGCAGGCCATGCCAAGCGTCACGAACCTGGTGATAGTGTACATCCGGCAGATAGTCCGGCGTGTTCAGCCCGAGCGTCTTGACGTCGAGTCGGCCGATTGCGCTGAGCAGGGTGTAGGAGGCGATCACGCGATCGCGCTGGGCGCCGATCAGACGCGCCCGCGCCTGTGTCAGATCCTGCTGCGAGTTCAGCACGTCGACGGTGGTCCGCTGACCGCCCTGGGCCTCGCGGCTGACGCCCTTCAACGCGATTTCGGCGGCGCGAACTTCCGATTCCGAGGCGCTGACGGCAATCTTGGAGCCTTCATTGCTCACCCAGGCGCCGATCGCAGCCGTACGCGATTGGTTGCGGATCTGATCGAGCACCAGCCGGCTCTGCGACGCGATTTCCTTCGACTGCCGGGTTTGCGCTGCGGCAAATCCGCCGTCGTAGATCGGCGCGGCGATCTGGCCGACGACCGAGGCTTGGTCGACGCCCTGGCTGCCGAGAGTCGAATCGGTGGAGCGGCCACGGCTGGCGCTCCCCTGCAAGGTGATGGTCGGCAACAAGCTACCTTCGGCGACCTTGATCGTCGTGGTCGCGACGTCGACGTCGAAGCCGGCCGCCAGCACCGCGGGGTTGCCCTGCATCGCCAACGAAACTGCGTCTTCGCGGCTGCGCGGCAGCAAACGGTCGACCGGCGATGCGGGGCTGAGCCGCGACGGCGCGTTACCGACCACCTGCGCATAGGTCGCCTCGCTGACGGCGAGGTTCACTTCAGCGGCGTTGAGATCGGCGCGGCCGCGATTGAGCCGCGCTTCGGCCTGCGCCGTATCGGTCGGGGTGACGTCGCCGGCGTTCAGCCGCTTGTTGGTGATGTCGAGCGTCTGGCTGAGAAAGTCGACGTTGGACTTTTGCGCCGCCACCAGCGCTTGGTTGGCCAGCACGTTGGTGTAGGCGGTGACCGCGTCGAGCAGCACGCCCTGGCCGACATTGCGCAGCGCCTCGCGGCCGGATTTCACCTGAAGCTCGGCGACCCGCACACTGTTGGCGGTTCTGAAGCCATTGAACAGCGTCTGCGTCACAGTGACGCCGATGGTCCACGGCTTCAGCGTCGCGGTCTGAATGGTGTTGTCTGGCAGCAGATTGCGAACCGCCTGCAACCCGGCACCGAGGCTGGCGATGATCTGTGGTCGGTAGCCGGATAGCGCCGCCGGCACGTTCTCGTCGGTCGCGCGCTGCCGGGCGCGTTCGGCATTGAGCTGCGGATTGGACTGATAGGCCTTGGCAAGTGCGTCGGGCAGCCCCTCGGCAGATACCGGTCCCGTCAGCGCAACACCAATCGCCGCGGCGCAAAGTCCTGCCGACGAACGACGTGCAGCGCTTCCCGCGTTGCTAATAATTCCAGTCCACCAATCCATGCGGTCCCGCAGCAATCCTTGGACATCCGCCCCCGCCGACATCTACGCTTGTTTAGAACGCGCTGCAGTGTGACGCAAACCGTCCGGGGGTGGTGGCCGTCTTTGCGCACTGCACTGTGGTGATGCGGCAACGCTGCGACGATCGGGCGCGTGTCATCACACGGCTTTGAAGCCGTCGCGACCCGCGCCCGTCAGGCCGTTGTCAGCGATTCTTGTTGTTCGGTTTGCGCTTCTCGATGAACGCGGCCATGCCTTCGGAGCGATCTTCCAGTGCGAAGGTCGAGCGGAAGAGATCGCGTTCGATCGCGAGGCCTTCGGCCAGCGTGGTTTCCAGCGCACGGTTCACGGCGCTTTTCGCCATCGCAGCTGTGGGGCGCGACATCGATGCGATCTTCTCGGCGGCGGCGAGCGCCTCTTCCATCAGCTTGTCGGCCGGCACGAGACGGCTGACGAGGCCGGCGCGTTCGGCTTCCTGCGCGTCCATCATTCGACCGGTGAGGCACAGATCCATCGCCTTCGACTTGCCGATCGCGCGGGTGAGTCGCTGAGTACCTCCGATACCTGGGATCGTTCCGAGGGTGATTTCCGGCTGGCCGAACTTCGCGGTGTCGGCCGCGATGATGATGTCGCACATCATCGCGAGTTCGCAGCCGCCGCCGAGCGCGTAACCTGCGACCGCGGCGATTGTCGGCTTGCGGCAACGGGCCAAACGGTCTCCGCCGATCGAGGTGAAGTCCTCGTTGAACATGTCAATGAAGCCTTTCGGCTGCATCTCCTTGATGTCGGCGCCGGCGGCGAACGCCTTCTCGTTGCCGGTGATCAGGATGCATCCGATCGCATCGTCGGCTTCAAGGTCCTCGACCGCCGCGCCGATCTCGCCGAATACGCCGAACGACAGCGCGTTGAGCATCTTCGGACGGTTAAGCTTGATGATGCCGACTGCGTTCTGGCGCTCGACGATGATGAATTCAAAAGTGCTCATGATGCATTCCCGCTTGAGGGCCGGTCGCGGCCGCGGGCAATCTGCCCGCTGGCGGCACCGGCTTCAAGGGGATGCCGATGGCGCAGCTCAGGCCATGAACATCCGCGCTGCCGAAGCGAGCGTCAGCAGGCCACCGGCGGCGATGAAGATCTTGCCGATCAGCGACGCCTTGTCCCAGGCGCCATCATTGCTGGTCGCCGAGGAGACCTGCGCTGCGCCGACGGTCGTCGGAACCGGCGCGGCCACAGTTGGCTCGGGGTTCGATGCGGCCATCACGGCGGGTGGCGTCGTGTCGGCGGCAGCGCGGTCGAGCTCGTTGACCTCGTCGGGCGCGACGACGTGGTGATCGTCGGCGGCTTGATGAGCGCGCGACGGATCGGGCGTCGCCTGCGAAACGATTGCGGCGCTCGACGCAGCGTCGTGGGTGACCGGCGGAAATTGCGCATTTGCGTTGGCTATCGAGGGAGGCAACGCGGCAGACGGTGCCGCAATGGCGGTTGGGGCCGTTGTCTGAATGGCGCCCCCTGAGGTTGCCTCGGGAGACCCGGCCACGCTGTCCAACCTGCTGGCGTCCTTGGACTTTTCGGCGGTCGGCTTTGCCGGCGGTGCTTTCTGGGGAGTGTAAGCGTTCACGGTCTTCTTTTTCGCAGCAGGCGATGCGGCGTCCTGCGATGCGGCGGGCGCGGCTGCGCCGGCAGTCGGCTGCATCGGTCCCCAAAAGCCCGCGCAGAGTGCTGCTGCGAATATCAATGCCGAGCGCCCGCTGGCCTCGCGTTTCATGGCAATCTCCCCAATTTCCAGCCCGGCGGCAGAATGCCTCTGCGGCAATGGCGTCACCGCGGCCAAAAAATGGGGACTCGTCGCGGACCCGGGGCAATATCTTGGCAACCATTGGGGCCGCCTGCCTTAATGTGAAGCCCGCCGCTCGTGCCGCCAAGGAAGATCGCGCGGTGTTGGAACTCACGGCGTGAGCGTCTTCACGACGCCGTGATCATTCGGCCGGGCGCGTAACAAATCGAGTTCGAGGCCGAATTGGCTTGTGGGAGCGTGTGTGCGCGGACGTGACGACGAGTGGACCGACCTGATGCGGTCGGCCAATGCCGGCGACAGCGTCGCGTATCGGCGGCTGCTGATGGCTGTCGCGCCTGTTCTGCGGGCGGGCGCGCGCCGGGGGCTGGCGCGGGCCGGGCAGCCGGTCGATCAATCCGACGACATCGTGCAGGATATTCTGTTGGCCGTGCATCTGAAGCGACACACCTGGGATCCGAGCGCGCCGTTCGCGCCTTGGCTGTTCGCGATCGCGCGCAACAAGCTGATCGACGCGCTGCGCCGCCGCGGCAGGCGGGTGTTCGTCAATATCGACGATTTCGCCGAGACGATCCCGAGCGAACAGGCGCAGGAAACGCTGCCGGCCGGCGAAGTGACGCGCCACCTCGAGGCGCTGCCGCAGCGCCAGCGCGAGGTGCTGCAATCGATCGCGGTCGACAGCGTCTCGATCAAGGACACCGCAAGAAAGCTATCGATGAGCGAGGGGGCGGTTCGGGTCGCGCTGCATCGCGGCTTGTCGGCGCTCGCAGCCAAGATGAGATCGGTCTGACGATGGATACGGATCAGTTCATCAACACCCTGGCGGCCGACGCCGGCCAGCGCGAACGTCCGGTCGGGCAGGCGCTTGCGGCGTCGCTGCTGGTCGCGCTCCCGGTATCGGCGGCGATGCTGCTATCGACGCTCGGCCTGCGGCCGGACATCGCGAACGCGGTCGCCAATCCGTTCTTCGATCTGAAATTCGTGGTGACGCTGGCGCTGGCGCTGTCTGCGAGCATCGTCGCTCTGCATCTGTCGCGGCCGGAGGCGACCGCAAGAGGTTGGCGTCTGCTCCTGCTGGCGCCGCTGGCGATCCTCGGTCTTGCGATCGGAGGCGAGGCGATGCTGCCGCAGCGCAGCTCGATGATGACCCGGCTGGTCGGCCACAATTCGTTGCTGTGCCTCGGCGTGATCCCCGTATTGTCGCTGCCGTTGCTGATCGCCGCGCTGATCGGTCTGCGTCGTGGTGCGCCTTCCAACCCGACGTTGGCGGGGGCGCTGGCCGGAATGATCGCGGCCGGCTTCGCCGCCACGCTTTACGCGATGCATTGTGTCGACGATTCACCGCTATTCGTCGCGACCTGGTACACGCTCGCCACTGCGGTGGTGGCGGCGATCGGCGCGCTCGCGGGTCGGCGGCTGCTGCGCTACTGAGGCAGACCAGCCACAGTGGGCAATTTTCGAGTTGCGAGCGAGGATGATTTGAGCGTTTTCGAGCGAAGTGGAAACCGGTTCGCGTGAAGAAAACGCGTCAGAACAAAAAGTTAGAGCTCCGGTTCTGATTCTATCAGACCGGAAAAGCTCTAGCCGGCCGGCCATGCTACAAGAATGGCCGAGGATGCGGCTGTGAATGAACATTCACGACGGCGAGTGATTGCACGGATGGCGGCTTGGGCGGCCGCCTACGCGCTCCTGCTCAACGTGATCCCCGCCAGTGCGCTACTCGCCGCGCAATCGCCGGTCCAACTCGACCTCACCAGAAAGCGCGGCTGCCGGTAACGTCGCGTTCGCTCAGCCGCGCAATATCGGCACCCTCTGGTGAGCGGTCTGCTCAGGCGGCCGGCGGCTTTGCGGTCGCGGTCGATTGCTGCATACGGTGGAAGCGCAGCACCTGCTGCGCAGTCGAATTGCGCAACCGATCATAGGTGAGGCGACATTCCTCGAGATCGCCCGATCTGGTCCCGGTCAGTTCGTCGCGCATATGAATGATCGCGTTCACCGTGGACCAGGAGAAGTTGCAGACCTTGGCGAGAATCAGCAGGCCTTCGTCGCGGGACTCGACCATCATTGATTCGACGGTTTCCACTGATGTCCCTGCGAGGCAGGCGATCGCTTGGTTGATCTCGTCGAACTTCTGTTCGTTGGCGAAGAGGAATATCTGGTCTTCGTTGATGCGGCCGTCCTCGAACAGGGCACGTACCAAGCCATGGGCGATGTTGGTTTGCCGGCTCACCGTCGAGTGAGCAGAGCGCGCCAGCGAAGTCGCTTTCTTCACCGCACTCGACACCTCGGAGGCGGCGGTCGGATTCGCCGCCTTGAGCTTCGTCCGCACCGAGGCCGACGCGATGGCGATCAGCTTGAGATATTGTGCGCGCGGGATTGCGCGCTTGCCGAGTTCGGTGGCGAGGTCGTCGTCCTGCTCGGCTCGTCTGGCGAGCATCGAATAGCCGTTGTCGGAGAATTCGGCGCCGGGATTCTTGACGGTGCTCTGCACCACCTGCTGATTGCCGATCTCGACGAGCACGTCGGTTACCGCGCCACTTAGCGATTTGCGGTTCGAGATCGCCATCATATGGCCCTGTCCCTTGGTGCGGGCATTGGCGATCAGCGTTGCGTCGTCGAGCTGTTCGGACTGCGTGAGCACCGGCGCCGCGATCTCGATCATGTCCTCGAAGGCGAGATGATGGATGATCCGCGGCGGCGCGTTCACCGGGGCGAGCCGCTGGGCCAGCAGGACCTTTGCGTTGGTTTCGATGTTCCGAACCAGGCAGTTGAAGACATCGTCGAATACCGAGATCTGATCCTCGGTGTAGTCGACCTCGCCGTCGAGATACAGATCGGTGACCCGGCGCAATGTTTCGACGCGCCGGGCGACCGTGCCGTGCGCGAGCGTGGATTGCAGTTCATCGAGAAGATTGGCGGCGGATAGTGCCGATTTTGAACTCATCACTCTGTCCTAGAGTCACGATAGGAACCTGAGTCCTTCAGGTTGTCGCGATCTTGTTTCGTCCATCTTCCTTGGCGGCGTAGAGCGCGCGGTCGGCGCGGGCAAGCACGGCTTCGGCGGTTTCGTTCGGCGCCATCGCTGTGACGCCGGCCGACAGCGTCACCCGCATCCCCGGTGAGAATGCCGTCCAGTCGAGCTCCTCGACGATCTCACGCAGGCGGTCTAGCATCTTATGGGCCTCATCGCGCGAGGTATTGGGCAGTAGCAGCAGGAATTCCTCGCCGCCGTAGCGGCCGAACCGGTCGAAGCTGCGGATGTTGGCGAAGATGGTGATCGCGAAGGTCCGCAGCACCTCGTCGCCGGTGGGATGGCCGAAGCTATCGTTGATCCGTTTGAACCAGTCGAGGTCGATCAGCGCCAGCGACAGCGGCGCCGCGCTGCGGTCGGCCCGGGCGATCTCGTCGTCGAGCATGCGCATGATGCAGCGCCGATTGTACGAACCGGTCAGCTCGTCTAGCTCGGTGAACTCTTCAATTCGCTGATACGCCTCGCGCAGCTGCAGGCCGCGCTTGTAGAGCGACTCCCGCAGCGCGCTGGAGTACATCCCGATATACATGCAGCGGCCGACGGTGAGGACCAGCACCAGCATGGTCGCGAGCCGCTCCAGCAGCGATCCGTGCGGCATCGCCAACGGCGTATCGGTGGAAATGAACAGCACCATCAGCATGCCGGTCATCGCAGTCCAGCAGATCACGCTTTGGCGTGCGGTCGCGCGCAGCGGGACGAAGCTGAAGATGATGAACAGCGAGCAAATGAACAGGAACGCGACCTGCGGCGCCCACAGGCTGAAGCCCATCACCAGCGCCAGATTGAGCAAGGTGGTCGGCAAGACCAGATAGTGGTCCTTGAAACGATCGTGAAAACCGACTTCCGACAACGCGATGCTGGCGACGACGATGGCGAAGCCGCAGCCGATATAAGCGGGGACCACGATCTGCGGAATCGTCTCGGCGAAGACGTAGATCTGCAGCAGCGCGGCGTCGGCCAGGTAGCTCGCCGCGATCAGATCAAACATGTAGCGGCGCTGCTTCATCCTGCGCGCACGGACCGCGAGCGTCCGAGCCTGTTCGGCTCCGTCCGCTTGGCTCGCTGGTATGCCTGAAATCGCGGCAGTTGATCCCATCGTCCGCTTCAATGCCTTTGAGTTAAGGGAACTTACGGGGAAAAGCCTTTAGGTTTGGTATCCGGCCAGACTGTGCGCCTCCGGAGTTTCCCCCGCATAAGTCTATGATAATAGGGATTAAATTATGGATAAAGGTATCCAGTGACCAGTCGCTACTGGATACCTTCCGGCTCGACGCGCCGATTGGTCGCGCAATTCTTCGGCGGCTGCTAAAGATTCGAGTCGGATCGCTTGTGGCCCCGGTCGGGATCGTGGACCAAGGTCCGAGCAGCTCGGGCTCGGAGTGACGCAGGGTTCATAGTTCTGTGCTCGACCTCACAGAAGCGCTATGGCACGTGGCTAAGATGATGAATTTGCCTTTGTCTGTCGAACCTTCCGCGGGTGTCAGCCGACATATTGTGCGAGACGGCCAGTGATTACCAAGCAGGCGACTGCGGACGAGGTTCTGATTACCCGCATTGCCTGTGGCGATCGCGCGGCGATGCAAGTCCTCTTTGGCAGGCATCATGTTCGGATTTTTCGCTTCGGGCTGCGGCTGGTGCGGAACGAACAGGTCGCGGAAGACCTTGTCAGCGAGGTGTTCCTCGACGTGTGGCGCCAAGCGGGAAAGTTCGAGGGTCGGTCTTCTGTTTCCACCTGGCTGCTGGCGATTACACGGTTCAAGGCGCTGTCTGCGCTGAGACGCCGCAAAGACGCCGAACTGGATGATGAGGCCGCCGCTGCGATCGAGGATCCGTCCGATGGTCCGGAACTGGCGGTACAGAAAAAGGATACGAGCGATGTGTTGCGAAAGTGCCTCGAGGGACTTTCGCCCGACCATCGGGAAATCGTCGATCTCGTCTACTACCATGAGAAATCGGTGGAGGAGGTCGCAAATATCGTCGGAATTCCGGAGAATACCGTGAAGACCCGACTGTTCTATGCGCGCAAGAAACTGGCCGATCTGCTGCAGGCAGCCGGCGTGCAGCGAGGCTGGCCATGATGGCGATGAGCAAATCGATGCGCGAGCATCAGGAGCCGGGCGACATCGAGGCGCTTCTGCCCTGGTATGCCGCGGGAACGCTGAACGTCCGCGACAGCCGCCGGGTTGCCGAAGCGTTGGAGCGCGATCCGGAACTCGCGAAGCAATACGCTGTGGCGCTTGATGAATATGCCGCGACCATCGAGCTGAATGAGAGCCTCGGCGCGCCGTCGTCGAAGGCGATGCAGAAGCTGTTCGCAGCGATCGACGCAGAGCCGGCGCGTCCGGCGCAGGCGGTGTCGCAGCAACCGGGGCAGGGGTTCGGTGCGCGCTTCACGGGCTTTTTTGAAGGCCTGTCGCCGAAGGTGCTGGCCTGGTCCGCCTCGGCTGCCAGTGTGGCGCTGGTGCTGCAGGCCGGGTTGATCGGGGCGATGGTGGCGTGGACGCCTGGCGGCATGTCGGAAACGGCGTCTTATCCGCCGGCGGGCGACGTTGCGCCCGCAGCGCGTGCCGAGACTGTCCGGCCGGCCGCGCCGCCTGCGGTTCCGCCGCCCGCGCTGGTGGCTCCGCCGCCCGCTGCGGTGCAACGCTCCGCGCCGTTGACCCGCAGCCTCGGCGCGGAAAGCAGCCTGCGCGCCTTCGTCCGCTTCGTGCCGGATGCGCGCGCATCGGAGATTGCGGCGTTGCTGGACGCATATCAGGCCTCGGTCGTCGACAGCGGCAAAGGCGGCGTGTTCCGGCTGCAGTTCGCCGCCGGACAGATTTCAAAACAGGATCATGACAGGTTGATCGCCCGCCTGCAGAATGAGGCGATCGTGGGCACGGTGCTGCCAGCGCCGTAGCAGGCTTGATAGGCGACGCGTTTCGCCCTGCGCCGCCACCTGATCGTTTCATCGGATCGGCGAACCTTCCCGCAGCGCAGCAATCTGTTGTCGGAATCGACGATATGCACCTGCTTGGGGCGCTTCTTCGCGCTCTGACGGGTTGCGGCACCGGCCGCAGAAAAGATCGCGAAAAATTCGCAACCGCGTTGAACGTTTGGCGTTGGCCCGCTGACAAATCGTTGTGGGAGCGGAAAGCCCCTCCCCAACGAGGCTGTATTCGGCGCGAGCGCCCATCCACCCCAGCGCCAATATGGCTTGACCCGCCCGGTTGTCCCCCCGGGCGGGTCATTTCGTTTTAGCGGCGCATCAATCCCGCCATCACGCAGTCCTTGCAGACCCGATGTCGGCGCTTGAAGCCGCGCGAGGGGCGCTGATTCGATTCCAGTCGCAATTCCGACTTCGTGGCACTACGGGGGCACCGATCCGTCTGGACTTGGTAAATTTTTGTTAACAAAATGTCTCCTATGCTTGCGTCGATTCGTGAGTTGCGTGCGTCCGTTTCCCCCATCATCTGGCGGATAGAATATGGAACTGACCGACGCATCGCGCGGCCGCGCGATTGTCGAGCGCTGGTGTGTGCTCGCCGAACAGCGGCTGGAATATCTCACCGAACTGTTCGAAACCGGCCGCTGGCGGCGTTTCTTCAGCGAGGTCGCTTTTCTGGAGAACATTCAGGAAGCCAAGGCCGCGGTCGAGACCTGGCGCGATCTTCTCGATCGCGAGGCCTCTGTCGGCAATCAGCCGGCCGACCTGTCCTGGCTCGGCCGCAACAAGAATCTGCCGCCTCGCCCGATCTTCTATCTCAGCGATGAGACCGCGGCTGATTTTGCCCAGACCCGTCGATTCGCATCGCCGCCGGTTGCACCGGCTTCGGCATGTGCATCAATCGAGATCGACGAAGAGCCGAGCCCGCCGCGTCTGAGCATCGTGGCGTCGGTCGAGCCAGACTTTGCGATCGATCCGGATGTCGTCGAACTGACCCAACCCGACGAGCCGCCGGCCTGGCAGCATGCACTCGACCTTGGGCAACTTGCAGAGCGCTATCCCTTGCTGCGCAAGGCGGGGTAGGCCGCGCGCGCAGGATCGGCCGTAGTGGTCTGCATCGGCCTGACAACTACAGCGAACAGGATTTTCAATTTTAGGAATGAGGCATCCGACGCGCGGAGGTCTCGATACGACGCATCGGCGAGCAGATTGTTCGATATGCGGCGACCTGTCGCTGCGACCAATCGAGTAGCTTCTAAAACTTTCGGCGAAAGGAAAACCATCCGCGTAGGAGTGAACAGACCGTGCGCGGTCGATCAAGAGATGCGTGTGCTGTCAACAAGTACAACGGGAATAAGGCTTTGAGTTGCTCGTTTTGATTGGGATCAATCGCCCGGCGTTCGCCGCTGCTGCGTCGCGAATCCGACCAATCATTCAATTTGCGATTCATACCGCACGCCTCGTTAAACGTTTTATATGGAATTCGGCGCACTGCTCGCGTGCGGATGTCGCCTTCCGCTCAGAACATGCACGCCAGGGAGATCTGCCGCGACGACTCAAACTGGGTACGCGTTGCGGTGGATCGGTGCTTGGCGTGACCCGAACGGTTGCCGACAAACCGCCGATTCCGCGCTCGCAGTGAAAGTCAGGTCATGACCCGAACAACCCAGTCGATTGCCGCACCAGAGTCTTTCAGACTCCTCGCACTGTTTACCAATCTCAAGATCGGCACCAAGATTTCGATCGGCTTCGCCGCCCTTCAGGTGCTGATGGCAGTGCTCGCCGTCATGAACTACTCCAGCTTCGGTACGATTGGGGCTGCGTTCACGGCGTTCGGCCAGCGCGTCGAGGTCGTCGACGTCGCTCACGGGATCGATCGCGGATTCGGCTCCTTCCGCAGCATCGTGCGAGAATACAGCCTGACCGGCGACGACGCGCTGCTCGGCGAAGCGGAGCAGCGCAAGCAGCAGCTCGCCGACAGTATCGCGCAGGGCTCGCGGCATATCCATAATCCCGAGACCCAGGCCGTGATGGCCGATATCGGCCGACAGTTCGGCACTTACAGCATGCAGTTCGCTGAGGTCATCAAGCTGCGGCAGAGTCAGAACCAGTTGACGCTCGAGGTGCTCGGTCCGGTCGGCCAACGTATGATGACCAAGCTCGAGCAATTGCAGACCACGACGATGACCGGCGACGGCAATGGCGGCAACGCGCTGCTGGTCGGGCAGGCGTTGAAGCAGGTCCTGTTGATGCGGCTTGCCGCCATCAAGGTGCTGGGGATCCGGATCGAGAAGGATTCGTCGACCGCTGCCGAGAAGGCGCTGTCGGAGCTGAAGATCACGATGTCGGCGCTGAAGACTTCGCTCCGCACCGACGCGGAACAGAAACAGATCGGCGCGATCGAGACCGATCTCGCGCTTTATTCCGACGGCTTTCGCCGGGCGTCGCGGGACGTCAGTGCGGTCGAGACGAAGATCGGCGAGATGGCCCAGGTTGCGCAGTCGCTGTCCGCTTCGGCCGTGCGAATCAATCAGACCGGCGTCGCCGAGCAGAAGCAGATCGGCGATGAGACCAGGGCGCTGGTCGCGGATACAAGGTACCAAACGCTGATCATCACGATCGCGGCTCAATTGATCGGCTTCGTCCTCGGCTGGCTGATCGGTCGTGCGGTTTCGCGTCCGATCGTGAAGATCTCCGACACGATGCGGGAGCTTGCATCCGGCAATCTCGACGTCGCCGTCGCCGGTTCGGGGCGGCACGACGAGATCGGCCTGATGGCCTGCACCGTCGAAGTTTTCAAGACCAATGCGCTCGACGTCCGGCGGTTGAAGGTCGAGCAGGAGGCGGCCGAGCAGCGCGTCGCCGAGGAGCACAAGGCGGAGATGCGACGGCTGGCCGATGATTTCGAAGGCGCAGTCGGCCAGATCATCCAGACCGTCACCTCGGCCTCGACCGAGCTGGAAGCCTCTGCCGGCACGCTGACGTCGACGGCTGATCGCTCGCAGGAGCTCGCGACCTCGGTTGCGGCGGCGTCCGAGCAGGCGTCGGCCAATGTGCAGTCGGTCGCCTCGGCAACCGAGCAGATGGCGTCGTCGATCTCCGAGATCAGCCGCCAGGTTCAGGAATCGGCGCGGATCGCCGGAGAAGCGGTGGATCAGGCGCGCAAGACCAACCAGCGGATCGGCCACCTCTCCGAGGCGGCGAACCGGATCGGCGATGTCGTCGACCTGATCAACACCATCGCGGGACAGACCAACCTGCTGGCGCTGAACGCCACAATCGAAGCGGCGCGCGCCGGCGACGCTGGTCGCGGCTTTGCGGTGGTCGCCTCTGAGGTCAAGGCGCTTGCCGAGCAAACTGCCAAGGCGACCGGAGAGATCAGCCAGCAGATCAGCGGTATGCAGGCGGCGACGCAGGACTCGGTCGGTGCCATCCGTGAGATCGGCGGCACCATCGAGCGGATGTCGGAGATTGCCTCGACGATCGCTTCGGCGGTGGAGGAGCAGGGAGCCGCGACCCAGGAGATCTCCCGCAACGTGCAACAAGCGGCGCAGGGCACCCACCTGGTCTCGACCAACATCACCGACGTGCAGCGCGGCGCCACCGAGACCGGCTCGGCTTCCGCGCAGGTCCTCGCAGCCGCGCAGTCTTTGTCGCGCGACAGCGGCTTGCTGCGGCAGGAGGTCAGCCGCTTTGTCGAGACGGTGCGTGCGGCGTAGAGCATGATCCCGAAAGCGGACTCCGCTTTTCGGGATAGCTCGAACAACAAGCTGGAGCAGGATGACGACTCGAAGATGAGTCATCCTGCTTCAGCCGGACCCATCGATCAGGCTGCGCGAACCGTCGCCAGGAAATCGGAAACCTGCTTCTTCAATACGTTGCTGTTGCGCGACAGCGATTGCGCCGCCGCCAGCACCTGGTTCGACGCCGACGTGGTTTCGCTCGCGCCTCTCTGAACGTCGATGATATTGGCGCCGACATGCTTCGTTCCGGTGGCGGCCTGCAGCACGTTGCGCGAGATCTCCTGGGTCGCGGCTCCCTGCTCCTCGACCGCCGAGGCGATCGCCGCCGCGATCTCGGAGATGCGTTCGATCGTCGTTCCGATCTCGCGGATTGCGCTTGCCGAAATCTCGGTCGTGCTCTGGATGCTCGTCACCTGCTGGCCGATTTCACCAGTCGCCTTGGCGGTCTGCTCGGCGAGCGTCTTGACCTCGGAGGCGACGACCGCGAAGCCGCGTCCGGCGTCGCCCGCGCGCGCTGCCTCGATCGTGGCGTCGAGGGCCAGCAGGTTGGTTTGTCCGGCGATGGTGTTGATCAGTTCGACGACGTCGCCGATGCGGCCGGCTGCGCCGGTCAGTTCGCCGACCCGATCGTTGGCCATCCGCGCTTGCTCGACTGCGCTGCTGGCGATCCGCCCCGACTCCTGAACCTGGCGACTGATCTCCGCGATCGACGACGACAATTGCTCGCTCGCAGACGCGACCGACTCGACGTTGGCGCAAGCCTGTTCGGAAGCCGAAGCGACGTTGTTGCTGACCTGCTGGGTTCTCTCCGCGGTGTTTGTCAGAGCGGAGGCCGACGCTTCGAGTTCGGTGGAGGCCGCGGTCGATTGCGATTGTTAAAGATTTTCGCAGGCGCCTGACGCGCCGGTCTCGATCAGTTTCGCGAGCCGTCGTGACGGGGTGCGATCAATCAAGCGTCTCTTTGGGCCGCAAAGCGGCAGCGCCAATCCCTGGCGGGCTCGGCCCCGGGGCGATCCCGAGGTGCGCGTCGTCACCGTACCGAATTGCTGCCGAGCGCGATCTGGGCGAACCGCGCCGCCCCAGGCGCGGTGAGGTCCGGCGTCACCGGCCGCGCGTGATCGAGCCCGACGATTGCGCCGCGCGGCGCCTCGGCGATCACGTTGCCGTTGATCGTAGCGGTGCCGGCGCCGTCGGCGACGGACACGCCGATGCCGACGAACGCCTTGCGCACGACGTTGCCGGTGATCGCGACGTCGCGCAGATATCGGCCCCAGCCGGCGACGATGCCGAACGACGGCGCGTTCTCGATCACATTGCCGGTCACCGCGGTGTCGGCCTCGACATAGATGCCGATCCCGGCGTCGTCGTCGGGCGCGGTTCCGATCGGCCGCTTCGGCAATAAATTGCGGATGATGTTGCCCTGCACGACGCTGAGCCGTCCGCCCTCGTTGAAATTGCAGACCGAGACGCCGAGCGCGGCTCCGTCGACGGTGTTACTCGAGATCACCGCGCCCTCGAACGCGAATTCGGAGTACAGCGCGACCTCGCGCACGTCGCTGACGCTGTTGTCGGTGATGTGGATGTTCGATGCCGAATTGCCTCGTACGGCGGAGTAATCGCAGTTCTTGATCCGATTGCCGCTGACGATGACGTTGCCGGCGCGAAACGCATTGATGGCATTGCCGTACTGGCCCGAGCCGCCGGGGCCGGCCTTGATGTTCTCGATCCTGTTGCCGGTGACGATGCTGCCGTCGTCGCCGATCGAGGTGCGCAGGATCTCGATGCCGTTGTTGTTGGCTCCGATGAGGACGTTGCGTGAGACGCTCAGGCCCTTGGCGTCGAACGACACCACGCCGGTCACGGCGATCGCGGTCAGCAGGTTGTCGGTGATCGCGCCGGAGGTGGTTTCGAGCCAGACGCCGCTGCCGCCGCTGGCGGTGATCTCGCAATCCGTGATGCGCAGGTTGCGTGCGCCGACGACATGTACGAGGCCGCGCCGCGCCGGCAGCGGGATCGCGCCGCCGTCGAGCACGAGGCCGCTCAGCGTCGGCGTCTCGGCACCGGCGCTGTCGAACAACGACGGTCCGCCGGTGAAGATCAAGCGCGTCGCGCCACGGACGCCGCTGAGCTGCGCGCCTGACGGCAATCGGAGGGTACCGGTGCGATAATTGCCGGGCGGCAGCGCCAGCGGCACGCGGGCGTGTGCGGCATTGTCGATTGCGCGTTGCAGCGCCGCGGTCTGGTCATCAGAGCTGTCGGGACGAATACCGAGCTGGGCTGCGTCGCGGCCGCGTTGCGAGGTCGGGGCCGCACGTAGAGGCGTTGCCGATAGCGTCAGCGCTGCGGCTGCTAATCCGATCAGTCGACGCCTGTCGAGAGCCATGGTTCGCGTCCTTTCGGTGAGCGAATTCACTCCCAGAAGTAACGTAGAATCCTCGGCGACACGGGTTGCGGCGCTGTCGCATGACGACGATGTTTGGCGGTAGGGTTAATCTGGATCAGGCTGGTCGGCACTTGCCTTGCCGCGCGAGCTTCATCAACTCTAAAAGTATCGCCTCGCCGGCATCGACGAGGTGCTCGGCGGTGATCGTGCTGCCGGGCCATGCGCACCCATCGCGCGCTGTCAACGGCACGTGGACGAAGGCGGCGAGCCGCGGTCCGTTTGCGGTCTGCGTCGCCTCGATCGCGCGCCAGCTGAGATAGTTGCACAGATAGCGCCCGGCGTCGCGCGAAGCCCGAGCGTCGATCCCGGTCAGCCGCGCGGCGCGGGTGAGCCTCGCGCAATGCGGGCCGAACAGCCGCGCGCTTGCGCCAGGCGCGATCGATGCTGTGCGCAGCTTGATCCGGTCGGCGTCGGGCCACAACGTGGTGACGGCGTTGCGCGCGCGGGTTTCGATCCGCAGATGCCGCGTGCGCGCAGCCAGCCCGAACATCAGCAACGCATCGGGGCGATGCGCCGCGAGAAGGTCCGGCAACTCGCGATCCACCGCGCGATAGCTCACCGGAAAGACGTGGCCGATGCGTTCGATCGGGTCAAAGGCCGGGCGTCGCAATTTGACGAGGCGTTCGACCAGCTCAGGGGTCGGATTGTAGGGCGCACCGGGAAACGGGCCGAAGCCGGTCATCAGGATGCGCAGCGCACTCACGCCAAAAGCTCCGCGATCTGATCGGCGCCGATCGCCGGCGTGACTCGGCCCTCTGCAACGGCCGCCTCGGTGTGCTTCACCTTGGCGCGGATTGCCGGATCGCTCTTCAGCCGCGCCTTCCAGCGGTCCTCGAGCATCGTCCACATCCACTTCACTTGCTGCTCGCGCCGCCGCGCGTCGAACTCGCCGGGCGCCTGCGTGGCGTTGCGATGGTCGAGGATGCTTTGCCACAACCCGGCGATGCCATTGCCGGTCACCGCCGAATAGGTCACCACCGGCGGCTGCCAATGCGGCGAACGCGGGGTGAGAATGTGCAGCGCGGCGCGATACTCGCCGGCGGCGAGATTGGCGCGGGCGATGTTGTCGCCGTCCGCCTTGTTGATCGCGATCATGTCGGCGAGCTCGACCAGGCCCTTCTTGATGCCCTGCAGCTCGTCGCCGGCCCCCGGCAGCATCAGCGCGAGGAAGAAGTCAGTCATGTCGCAGACCGCGGTCTCGGACTGGCCGATGCCGACGGTTTCGACCAGCACCACGTCGAAGCCCGCCGCCTCGCACAGCAGCATTGCCTCCCGCGTCTTCGCCGCGACGCCGCCGAGCGTGCCGGAGGAGGGCGAGGGGCGGATGAAGGCGTGCGGCTCGGCCGACAGCCGCGCCATCCGGGTCTTGTCGCCGAGGATCGAGCCGCCGGTGCGCGCCGATGACGGATCGACCGCCAATACCGCGACCTTGTGGCCCTGTTCGATCAGGTACATGCCGAGCGCGTCGATGGTGGTCGACTTGCCGACGCCGGGCGAGCCGGTGATGCCGACGCGGATGGCGCGGCCGGTTGCCGGCAACAGTTCCTGCACCAGCGCCCGCGCAGCGGCCTGATGATCGGCGCGGCGGCTTTCGATCAGCGTGATCGCGCGCGCCAGCGCGGCGCGGTTGCCGGCGCGGATTTCCTTGGCGCGCGCTGCAATGTCGAGGGGAGTCGGCGTCTTGTGAATCATGCCCTGCTTTACAACGGTCCAGCCGGACAGGCGAGGGCCTGTGGAGGTGTGGGAGATCAAGGGCCGCAGTCGCACGGAGCAGGGCGCGCCGCCGGTCTGCGGTCGGAAATCGGGTGGGTGGTGGATGCGGTTGACGCCATATCGCGTGCTCGACCGTCAGCCAATGTCCGGAGTCCGAACATGACCAAAGCCTATTACAGCGCCGTCCTCGATCATCCGCTGGCGACCGTGTGGTCGCTGGTCCGCGATTTCAACAACTACCCGGCCTATATCGAAGGCGTGACCGAGAGCGTGATCGAGGACGACAAGCGCGGCGACGAGGTCGGCGCGGTCCGGCGGTTCTGCTATCTGCACAACTGGGTCCGTCAGCGTCTCGTCGCGCACTCCGACGACGACCATTCGCTGACCTATTCAGGTCTTGAGCCGCTGTCGTTTCCCGAAGCTGAGGGCGGTGACGTCCCGGCGCCGACCGACTACAAGGGAACCATTCAGCTGATGCCGGTGGTCGACGGCAATCGGACCTTCATCGCCTGGTGGGTGGAGCTGGAAACAGCACCGGCCGACGCCGATCGATGGCACGCGCAGTTCGAATCCTGGATACCCGACTGGTGCGGCTCTCTGACCAGGGCCTTGGCGCGGCAATCAGCTAATCAGCTGTAAAGGCGTCTACTGCCCGCCGTTCTCGTCGCCCTTCGGCCGCTCGCCGGCGAAGATCGCGGAGCCTTCCGCAGACAGATACGGCTTCAATGCCTGCCACGGCACGAAGGCGGTGTATCCGCCTTCGGCATAGGCGCCGACCGCGTAGGGCGGGTAGTGGAAGGTGAGGCCGGCGCTCTTGCCGGCTTCGGTCGACGGCGTCAGAGTCACTGCGCCGATCTTCAAGAGGCTCGGCTCGATGCTCTTGACGTAGTCGGTGTCGCTGTCGTCGATGTCGCGCGCTTTTTTCTCGGCCTTCAATGAGGCGAGCACGCCCGCCACCATCGCCTTCATCGCCGGGCCGCCATCGGTGGTCTCGGTGAAGAACGGCCGGATGCTGATACGTTTGGCTTGGGTCTTGTCCCACAGAATGGTGTTGGTATCGGTGTTGGGATGCGCGCCGCCGGTGTAGCTGTAGTCGGTGCGCAGGATGCTGAGATAGCGGTTCACGACCAGCGACGAGGTCGCGTAGCTGCGCTCATAGGTCCATGCGCCGTTGCGGAACAGCTCCGGATCGCTCTTGAATTCCTGTTCGGCTTCGGCGCGGTTTTCGGCGATCCATTTCTTGCCTTCGGCGAGGCAATTCTCGGCGAGTTTCGGATCGGCCTTGATCGTCGCGTCGAGCGTGACGCTGGCGTCGATCGCCTTGGTCTTCACCGCGAAATCGGGCTTGGGCTTCGCGGGTTCGGCGACGGCGGGGGAGAAGAGCAGAGAAGCGAAAGTGAAAGCCAGAGCGCTTCGCCTGAGGGTCAAAAGGTTCAACGGTCGGATTCCTTGCTCACGCGCGTGATGAACTGCTGAAGCGGCTCGAGATCGCGCTGGATCATTTCCCACAAAAGCCGGCGTCGGTCGCGTGGTACGCGTGACGAAGCCAGTTACCGAGGTCGGCGAGCCTGCGCCAATTGATCGATGGATCACTCGCCTTCAAATCGTCGGGAATATGCCGCGACGCTTCGCTGATCTTTTCCAGGAAACGCTCGATCGCGGCAAGCCGCAGCGGATCCGACTGGAAACCGGCGAAATCGCGGTCGGCCAGGGCATCGCGGATGTCGTGGATCGCGGTCGCGATGTGATTCAGTCGATCTCCGAGGCGGGGAGGCACGTCAAAAGACCTCGACGATATTGTCCGCGATTCGCTCGGCGAACGCCGTTGGAATCGAGCGGCGCATCGTCGCTTGGGCATTCAGGCCGGTGGCGTCCTCGATGATGTGCTCAACGCCGATCAGATCGAGCAACGAAAAGCGGGCATCCGGCGCGACTTCCACCAGAACGTCGAGATCGCTGTCCGGCCGGGCGTCGCCGCGGGCGCGGGAGCCGAACACGTAGAGCTTCGCGACGCCCTCGCGCCGGAGCAGGCCGGATCGCTCGCGCAGCCTGGCGAGGATGGTGTCGAGCGGCATGTCGGCGACGGTCGTCATGCGCCGATGCTAGCACATCGCCGACCGTCCCGCAGCTACTCCGCCGCCTGGCTGGCGTGGCCGAGCCGGGCGTTGAGCTTGTGGATCAGCTCCTCGGCGGCGTCGGCGATCACCGTGCCGGGCGGGAAGATCGCCTCGGCGCCGGATTTGACCAGTGCATCGTAGTCCTGCGGCGGCACCACGCCGCCGATGATGATCATGATGTCTTCGCGGCCCTGCTGCTTCAGCGCCGCCTTCAGCTCCGGCACCGCGGTCAGATGCGCGGCGGCGAGCGACGACACGCCGAGAATGTGGACGTCGTTCTCCACCGCCTGCCGCGCCGCTTCCTCGGCGGTGGCGAACAGCGGCCCGATATCGACGTCGAAGCCGATGTCGGCGAAGGCCGAGGCGATCACCTTCTGGCCGCGGTCGTGGCCGTCCTGGCCGATCTTGGCGACCAGGATGCGCGGCCGCCGTCCCTCGGCGTCCTCGAACGCATCGATCAGCGCCTGCACTCGCTCCATCCGGTTCGCCATGCCCGCGACCTCCCGCTTGTAGACGCCGGTGATCGACCTGATCTCGGCGCGATGCCGGCCATAGACCTTCTCCAGCGCGTCGGAGATTTCGCCGACGGTGGCCTTCAGCCGTGCGGCATCGATCGCCAACGCCAGCAGATTGCCGTTGCCGTCCGCGGCCGAGCGTGTCAGCGCCGCGAGCGCCGCGTCGACATCGGCCTGGCTGCGGTCGCCGCGCAGACGCTTCAGCTTGTCGATCTGCAGCCTGCGCACGGTCGAGTTCTCGACCTTGAGCACGTCGATCGGCGGCTCGTCGGTCGGCTTGTACTTGTTGACGCCGATCACCGACTGCCGGCCGGTATCGATTCGCGCCTGGGTCTTGGCCGAGGCTTCCTCGATCCGCAGCTTCGGCACACCGGCCTCGATCGCCTTGGCCATGCCGCCGAGCGCCTCGACCTCCTGGATGTGGCCCCAGGCCTTCACCGCGAGATCGTGGGTCAGCCGCTCGACATAGTAGGAGCCGCCCCACGGATCGATGATCCGGTTGGTGCCACTCTCCTGCTGCAGGAACAGCTGAGTGTTGCGCGCGATCCGCGCCGAGAAGTCGGTCGGCAGCGCCAAAGCCTCGTCCAGCGCGTTGGTGTGCAGCGACTGGGTGTGGCCCTGCGTCGCCGCCATCGCCTCGATCGTGGTGCGCATGACGTTGTTGTAGACGTCCTGCGCGGTCAGCGACCAGCCGGAGGTCTGGCAATGGGTGCGCAGCGACAGCGATTTCGGATCCTTCGGGTTGAACTGGGTCAGCAGCTTGGCCCACAGCAGCCGCGCTGCGCGCATCTTGGCGACTTCCATGAAGAAGTTCATGCCGATCGCCCAGAAGAACGACAGCCGCGGCGCGAAGCGGTCGACGTCGAGCCCGGCGGCGATGCCGGCGCGCAGATATTCGACCCCGTCGGCGAGCGTGTAAGCGAGCTCGAGGTCCTGCGTCGCGCCGGCCTCCTGCATGTGATAGCCGGAGATCGAGATCGAGTTGTACTTCGGCATCTTCGTCGAGGTATAGGCGAAGATGTCGGAGATGATCCGCATCGAGGGCGTCGGCGGATAGATGTAGGTGTTGCGCACCATGAACTCTTTCAGAATGTCATTCTGAATGGTGCCCGACAGTTTCTCCGGCGGCACGCCCTGTTCCTCGGCGGCGGCGACGAACAGCGCCAGGATCGGCAGCACCGCGCCGTTCATGGTCATCGACACGCTCATCTGGTCGAGCGGGATGCCGGCGAACAGCGTGCGCATGTCGTAGATCGAGTCGATCGCCACGCCGGCCATGCCGACGTCGCCGGCGACGCGCGGATGATCGCTGTCGTAGCCGCGATGGGTGGCGAGGTCGAACGCCACCGACAGGCCCTTTTGGCCGGCGGCGAGGTTGCGGCGATAGAAGGCGTTGGAATCTTCCGCGGTGGAGAAGCCGGCATATTGCCGGATCGTCCACGGCTGGTTGACATACATGGTCGGGTAGGGGCCGCGCAAAAATGGCGCGAGGCCCGGCCAGGTATCAAGGAAATCGATGCCTTCGAGATCGGCCTCGCTGTAGCCCGGCTTGACCAGAATGCCCTCGGGCGTCAGCCACGGCTCGGCCCGCCCCGCAGGAGCGGCGGTGCCGGCGGTCTGAAACGCGATCTCGGCGAAGTTCGGAATCTTGGTCATTCTTTTTTCTCAAATTCTCGATGTCGTTCGATCAAGCCGCTAACATTCTTCTTGTAGGCGGGGTCGTTTCGGTAGTCCTTCGACAGGTTCGACGTCCACCTGTCCCAGAACCACCATGTGATCAGATCCCAGATCACGCCGATCATGATGACCTCGGGTAGATCGCAATCTCTTCAACTCGACCGGCCGCTGATGCGTTTATAGCACGGCCGGCTAAGCGCGTCATTTGTCGGCCTCAGTCATGGTCCGGCTGCTGATAGCTGAACACCTGGGACAGCTTCTCGGACCCGTAAATCTGCAACGTCGTCTTGCTCGGCAGGTTCGCGATCGCGCCGACCCAGCCCAGCCGAGACTCGGCGCCGAGTTGCACGGTCGGAACCACGCGGTCGGGCCGGTCGAACGTTCCGGTCATGATCTCGATGCTCGTGCCGTCGTTCTGACGATAGCTCAGCGGCGTGCCACAGGCCTTGCAGAAGTCGCGCTCGGCCAGCGACGAGGATTTGAACGACGCCGGCTTGCCGTGGGTCCAGGCGAAGTGCTCGCGGGCGACTTCGGCCATCGACGCGAACGGGGCGCCGGTCGCTTTCTGGCACATCCGGCAGTGGCACAGCGTGACCCGTAGCGGCGGCGCGCTGAGTGCATAGCGGATCACGCCGCACTGGCAGCCGCCGGTGAGCACCGGTTTGCCGGTCGCGGTCATGCCGCCTCGATTCGCTGCCAGGCGTCGTTCAGCATCGCCAGCGCTTCGCTGCCGGCGAAGATGAAGTCCTGCACGCCGGCATCGCGCAAGCTTGCTTCCTGCTCGCCTGGACGGCCTGCGAGATAGATCCGCGCGCAGCCCGCGTCGCGCAGAGCCTGCGCGGCCGGAGCGGCATGGACGGCATAGGCCTTGTCCGAGGAGCACAGGCACGCAAATGATGCGCCGGAAGCCTTGAAGGCCTCCGCCAGCGCCTGCGGATCGGTGAAGCCGTCGTTGTCGATCGCCTCGATGCCGCCGGTCTCGAAGAAGCTCTTCGCGAAAGTGGCGCGCGCGGTGAAATCCGCCGCGCTGCCGAGATTGGCAAGGAACACTTTTGGCCGCGCTGACTTGGCGGCGAGGCGGGCGTCGGACTTGTCGCGCAGGGTCTCGAATGGCTTCGCGATCCGGATCGGCGCGAGCGCCTCGAAACTGATCTTGGCCTCGCTGTCGGACGGCGCTGCGACCGGCTTGGCGTCGAGCACGGTCGCCCGCGCCTCGTGCAGGTTCGGAAATTCGCTGGCGCCGGTCAGGACGTCGCGGCGCTTGCCGATGTTCTTGTCGCGCGCGGCGCGCGTCGCCGCCACCTTGGGCTGGATCGCATTGCCGCTGAGCGCCGTGAACGCGCCGCCGGCGTTCTCGATCTCTTGAAACTGCAGCCACGCCGCGTCGCACAGCTCGCGGGTCAAGGCCTCGATGCCGCCGGAGCCGGCGGCGGGGTCGGCGACCTTGTCGAGGTTGGACTCTTCGCGCAGGATCAATTGAGTGTTGCGGGCGACGCGGCGCGCAAACGCATCGGGAAGACCGATCGCCAGCGTGTGCGGCAGCACCAGAACCGAATTGGCGCCGCCGAGCGCGGCCGAGAAGGTCGCGACCGTCGCGCGCAGCATGTTCACCGACGGATCGCGCTGGGTCAGCATTCGCCACGCGGTTTCCGCCGCGACGAACAGCGGCTTCGGCGCGAGGCCGCAGCTCTGTTCGATCCGCGCCCACAACAGCCGCAGGGCGCGGAATTTCGCGAGCGTCAGGAACTGATCGGCATCCGCCGCGAGCCGCGCATAGATCATGCTGCGTGCCTGATCGAGCGGCACGCCCGCGCTGTCCAGTGCGCGCAGATAGGCGACGCCGGCCGCGAGCACGTAAGCCAGCTCCTGCGCTTCCGAGCCGCCGGCGTCGTGGATCACGCGGCCGTCGGCCGCCAGGAAGGGCGCCTTGAAGCCGGTGCCTGCGAGGCCAGTGGCGACCTCGGAGACGCCACGCGCGATCTCGCTCCAATCGGTCGGGCTCGATCCCTGCATGGCGCGCGCGCCCAGCGGGTCGATGCCGAAGCGGATGTCACATGCGGCCGGATCGGTGCCGCGGCTCTTGATCAGGTCGACGAGATGACGAACCACGTCGCAGGATTGCGGCGGGAACTGCAACTCGATCGCGATGCCGGCGTCGAGGTGGATGCCCTCCAGGGCCTTGGCGACGGCGTCCTTGGTGCCGGGCAACCCGAAGCCGCGCGCGCCGACGCTGCCGGCGAACACCAGCGTCAGCCCGGTTGCGCCATTCTCGAGGTCCTGCAGCGCCTGTGCATTGGCCTGCGCGGCGTCCGGATGATCGATCCGCTGCATGATTTGCCACGGCTCCGCGGGACCACGGCCGGCCACCGGCGCCGCGTCGCGCGCCCGCGGATAGATCGGGTCGATCTTGACGCCGTCATAGGTCTTGCCGACCAGTTTCTCGAACGACGCGCCTTTCAGCACGCCGTCGACCAGCTTGCGCCAGTCGTCATAGCCGGCCGGAGCGAAATCGGCGGCGAGCGGCAGCTCCTTGCTTGCAGAAGACATCGTGGAAATCGGGCTCCCGAGAATGACAATTCGATTTGGCCGGAAAATGCCACGCCCAGCCCGCTATGCCAAACAGTTGTTTCAGGCCGATAGGCGCAGGACGCGGTTGCTTGTGCGCTGCGCTCAGCGGCGCGGCGGCAGACGCTCGATTCCGTCGGTGGAAAGCGCCGCCAGAGCCAGTTTCAACGATTTTCCGGCGATCATTCCATCCGGCCGAATTTCGACCAGCGGCGCCAGCACGAAGGCGCGCTCGAACAATCGCGGATGCGGCAGCGTCAGGTCGGGGCGCTCGATCGCCGCGTCGGCGTAGGCGAGCAGGTCGAGATCGAGCGTGCGCGGCCCCCAGCGCCGCTCGTGGGCGCGGTCGCGGCCGAACCGCTTCTCGATCTTGTGCAGGGTGTACAGCAGCGCCATCGGATCGAGCGCGGTGTCGATCGCGATGCAGGCGTTGACGAAGCGGTCCTGTTGCTCGTCGCCCCAGGGCGGGGTCGCATAGTCCGAGGAGCGCGCCAGCAACTCGCCCTGGGTCATGCCGCAGATGTTGGCAATCGCCTTTTCGAAGGTCGCGCGAACATCACCGACATTGCCGCCGAGTGCGATCAGCGCCTCAGCCATGCGAAGGCTGCCGCTGCCGCGTGATGATCACGCCGACGTCGTCGAAGATCGCCGCGATCGGCGCGTGCGGCTTGTGCACGGTGATCTTCACCGCGGTGATCTTGTCGAAAGCCGACAGGATCGCGTCGGCGACCGCACCGGCGGCGCGTTCGAGTAGTTTGTAGTTGGTGTCCTTGAAGGCCGCGGTGGCGCAGGCCACCACGTTGGAATAGGACACGGTGTCGGACAGGCGATCGGTGCGCGAGGATTCGGTGAGGTCGGCGGTCAGCGCGAGGTCGATCACGAAGCGCTGGCCGACTTCGGTCTCGTGATCCATCACGCCGTGCCGCGCATGCAGCACCAGGCCGGTGATGAAGATGGTGTCGTTCATCGGTTGTCCTCGATGCTGGTCGTGATGGCGTGGGCGACTTGCAGCGCCTGCGCGGTTTCGGCGACGTCGTGAGCGCGGATGATCCGCGCGCCGTTGCGCACGGCGATCAGATGCGCGGCGATCGAACCGCCGATTCTTTCTTTGGGCTCGGACGGCGACACCGTGCTGATGAAGCGTTTTCGCGAAGCGCCGACCAGGATCGGCAGCCCGAAATGCGCGAACGCGGACAGCCGCGCCAGCGTGATCATGCTCTGCTGCGGCGTCTTGCCGAAGCCGATGCCGGGATCGAGCACGATGTTGGCCTCGGCGATGCCGGCGCGGGCGGCGATCGCCAGCGAGCGTTCGAAGAAGGCGTTGATATCAGCGACGATGTCGATCGAAGGATCGGCGTCGTCGCGATTATGCATCACGATCACCGGCGCGCCACGCGCGGCGACGACAGCCGCCATCTCCGGATCGCGCTGCAGGCCCCACACGTCGTTGGCGATCGACGCGCCATTGTCGAGCGCCCACGCCACCACCGCGGCCTTCATGCTGTCGATCGACACCGGCGTGCCGAGGGCGGCGACCGCCGCCAGCACCGGACGGAGGCGCTGCAATTCCTGCGCGGCCGACACCGGCTGCGCGCCGTAGGGGCGGGTCGATTCCGCGCCGATGTCGATGATGTCGGCGCCGTCCGCAATCATCCGCGCCGCATGCTCCCGCGCCCGCTCCGGTCTGAGAAAGTCGCCGCCGTCGGAGAAAGAATCCGGCGTGACGTTGAGAATGCCCATCACCGCGGGCGCCGGGCGCGCGAGCAACGCGCGCAACGCGGCGGCGCCGCCGGTCGCGGTGGGAGGCGCTGGAGTTTGCTGCGCTGCGCTCATGGCAAGCGCTTTGCGCGGGAAGCGGCGGGCTGTCAAGCGGGGGGTGGGGGAGGAAGGCTGTGGTCGAGGCAATTCGTGTTGGAACTATCGCGGCCAGCGTTGGGCTCACGAAGCGCTCTAGTCTGTTGAGGCTTGATAGCTGACGCGTCATTGCAGGGGATGGCGCCACTTTGGGGCAGGAGGACGCTACTAGGTGTAATGGCGCATGGTCTATCATCGGATGCGATGGAAGCATGGCTTGTGCGGCGCGCCATTTGCCCCTTTGCCGCGATGAATTTGTCGGTGTTGACGCTCGCGAATTCCCGGGCCACGATAGCTCCCGCCTCTGATGGTCGAAATGGTGCGCTCCGAGTTTTTGGCGGCCTTACTAATCATCAGTAAGAGGGCGAATAAATTGACGTTTGACCAGCGCCAAGATTCAATAGCTGGCTGTTTTCATGCAGGTTGATCTGCAATCGTGCTTGAGCCTTGATCTATACGTACGGTTTTTGATGAGAAAGAGATTGCCATGCGTCCGAGTATTGATGCGCTTCGCTTCGCTGTTGCAACGCCGATCATCGCGGCTCATCTTCTTTCCTTTTATCTAATACTGAGTTCCTCAAATGTGGCAACTCTTCAAGAGAGGGTCGATGTGTCGCTCATCATCGGGCCAATATTCGCTGTCTACGTGGCTGCTATTGTCCGAAAAATCAGCTCACTGATGACACAGAATTGGGATGCAACGCCTGTGCATCCTTTGTTTGCAGTCCTCGCGATCGTGGTTGCAACCATATTCGCGGTATCTGTTCCAGCGACACTATTGAGCTTTATTCATCAAGGCATAGCTACGACTCAGGATTTGAAGACGACGTTGGGCATACTCGAGACGGCTCTCGGTCTGTATACTGGAAGCTTAATCGAAAGCCTGTTTGGTTCTCACCCGAAGGACTAAGCAAATGATGTTGTCCAGTGGATGTTTTTTCCGAGGCGGCGTGCGCGGATATCTTATTCTATTCGTTGTCGTGATTGCTGACTTGATGTCCGGTCTGCTGCCGGCTTGGTCGTTGGAGGTCTCCTATTTCCGAACCGACATCTCTTCATCTGTGCACCCGCTGGAAGGTGAATTGTGGCGCGGCTACGCGCGTGTGCAGTTTTCAAGTTCTGGTGAGATTGTCGAGGGGCATCTGTGTCTCAAAGGGAGGCGGCAGCCTTTGGTAATAGCCGGCCAAAAGGGCCTGGGCGGAAGTATTTACATGCGATTGAATGGCCTCGAAGATCTCGGCGTCGGAGCTGGGCTGCTTGAATTCAAAAAGACATCCGATGTTGCAACCGAGTTTGATTCGACTCACTGGAGTTTTTCTCCGCCGGAACGAAAGGAAGATAATGATGGCGCATCAAAGCAGCCGTCACCCGAGGTTTATTCAATAAACCTTTCAGAGATTCCAGCAGCGGAAGCGGAAAAAGTTGCTAAAACAACGAGGCGTCAAAGAAGGCTTGCAGCTATGTCTCTCGCCCACGCCTTCCGCGAGGAACTGAGGCGTCCCACGCGATCTGGTGGAGATGGCGGTATTGATCCCGGTAAAGTCAAGGTGCGCGTCAATTCATCGAAAGTCAGCGACCTCAATAGATTCCTGCGAATCATTAGTGCGAGACCAGTGCTAGACGACATCGCGGCTAATCGCTGCGGAGTCCCAATTCTCGACGAAGAAATTGATGTCGTGCCGTTGCTCGAGAGCTGGTCAGCAGCGAAGATTGCGTCAAGCGGCCTGGTCATATCCGCTGATGTCGTCGTACTTCCTGCTGGTCCCGGCGCGCTTGCACTCACGACGAGCTCAAAGAATTTCATGCAGGTGGTTTCCCACGATAGGCGGAGCGTCGACGTTCGCGACGCCCAGCTATCGCGTGAATTTCAGAGGCTGATGCTCTCTTTCGCAGGGCGTCGGCGGCCGAATTTCGAAGCGTCGGGCAGCGTTCAAAGGCTGATCGATAATACGCCATTCTTCTACCGCTTCGAAATCAAAGGCCTCGCACTAGCGCGCTGTGATCCAAATCGCTGGGAAAAAATAGTTATGCAATTTCTCCTGCACAGGAGTCTGACTAGCGATGATGCCGTCGGCATCGTGCTGCAAATTCAGGAGGGTTTCTTCGCAATGAGTCCGCCTAGCCAACCTCCCGCAGATACTCGCTACCTCGAAAATCGCATTCCTGACGGCGATCTGGAAAATTTGCAGCAAAGGATGGCCGGATACTTAATCGATCGTGGTTTTTCTGACGAGTCCCCCGGAGTTGCTTCCCAAGGCAATCCAGCATGCAAATGAACAGACATTCTCGACGCAGAGTAGGTGTTCGATTCATAGAGCAGAGGCTTTGACAATGTTGAGTGGAAACCAGGCGGCGTCGAAACGGTCGGTGCTTGCAATTCGGGTGTTGGTGGTCAAGGTCGCTAATCAGCAATAAATGACACTGTGTCTTGCTTCATTCCGCTCCGCGAGTCTTGAAAGAGGCGCATGTGGGCTTCGTTAACCGCGCCCCCCAAACGGGCGATGATCGCAGGACGTCAAGCCTCACGCCGTCCCCCCTCAATAACTAATCTTCAGCGGCAGCTTCCGCGCCTCCTCAATGAGCTGCCCGACTTCCTTTTCGGACGGCAGCGCGCGGACGAGTTTGCGCTTGAGGTTGGCTTCTTTCATGTTCTGCGCCAGCCGCGCCGGGTTGCGGTGGGTGAATTCGCGCAGCGTCGAGACGCCGGCGGCGCGCAGCAGTTCGGTCTTGGCCTTGCCCATGCCGGGGATGCGCATGCAGTCGGCGATGTTGGCCCATTCCAGCAGCTGCTGTTCGGTGAGGCCGGTCTTGGTGGCGAGCGCCTTGCGGCCGCGCATGGTGCGGGCGGCTTCGAGCAGGGCTTCGGTGGTGCGGATGCCGATGGATTTCAGTTTGGCGGCTGCCGCTGCGGTCATGCCGTCAATCTGGGAGATGGGGTATGTCATTTTACTCAGAACTGAAGTGTCACGTGAATTGGCGAAGGCCCGGCGTCTCGGCGATGATCGTCTTCATCCGATCCGGGCCGATCTTTTCGCGGCCGATGTGGAACAGCTCGTGCGCGAGCTTCTGGATGTCGGCCATACCGAGGCCGAGCCCCATCAGCCGTGCGCCCATCGCCATCACGCCGCCGCCCATCAGACTCGAGCCCATCAGCCGGCTGAGCCCGCCGCGCGATTCATTTGCGGATTCGATCGCGGCTTCGGCGCCCGGGATGGTGTCGATCAGGGCCTGAACGGGTTCTTGCGGACCCTCGTTGCGGAGAAAGCCGAGGATGATGCCGACGCTTTTGCCAGCAACGGCTTTCTCCAGGCCGGCCTTGTCGGCCAGCCGTTCAATCAACTCGTCCATTACGCCCCCACCACCGGTTGTCTGCCGGATTGTACTTGTCTCATTATCCTGATCTTCCACGTTCCGAAACACAAGCAACGCGCGCGCGCGAAGCCGCTGTTCCGCCAGATTCGATTCGCGAGTGTTGCAACATTGCAAGAGCGTTCTGGCCCGGGCAGCTCTACCAAGAGATTAAGACGGCGAATTTCGCGCCGCCGATACGTCGGATTGCGGCGGCGCCGAATGATCGTTGAACAGTTTTCATCGATATGCAGGATATGCGAAGCAGGAGCCGCTGACGGCTCGATTGTTTCTGCGCGCGGGGAAACGGCACGATGACGGCGAGCGAAACCGGCCACGACGATATCGATGGCAAGATCTTCATCGGCAAGGGCGAGCAGCCGGCATGGCTCACGCTCGGCCTCGCCAATCGCCACGGCCTCGTCACCGGCGCCACCGGCACCGGCAAGACAGTGTCGCTGCAGGTGATGGCCGAAGGCTTTGCGCGCGCCGGCGTGCCGGTGTTCGCCGCCGACATCAAGGGTGATCTCTCGGGCATCGCCGAAACCGGCGAGGCGAAAGATTTCATCCTCAAGCGCGCGAAGGAGATGGGTCTGGCTTTTCAGCCTGATCAGTTCAGCACAGTGTTCTGGGACGTGTTCGGCGAGCAGGGCCATCCGGTGCGGGCCACTGTCTCGGAGATGGGACCGCTGCTGCTGTCGCGGATGCTCGATCTCAACGACGTGCAGGAAGGTGTGCTCAACGTCGCGTTCCGTGTCGCCGACGACATGGGCCTGCCGCTGGTCGACATGAAGGATCTGCGCGCGATGCTCGATGCGATCGCGCCGATCGCCGCGAAGGTTGCCGAGAACGGCGACGTCAACGCCGACATCAGACAGGCGGCGCAGGCGCTCGGCAACGTCACCAAGCAGACTGTCGGCACCATTCAGCGTCAGCTGCTCGTGCTGGAGAATCAGGGCGGCGAGAGTTTCTTCGGCGAGCCCGCATTGCAGTTGAAGGACTTCATCCGCACCGACAATCAGGGCCGCGGCCTCGTCAATATCCTGGTCGCAGACAAGTTGATGACCAATCCCAGGTTGTACGCGACCTTCCTGCTGTGGATGTTGGCGGAGCTGTTCGAGGAGTTGCCCGAAGTCGGCGATCCGGACAAGCCGAAGCTGGTGTTCTTTTTCGACGAGGCGCATCTGCTGTTCAACGACGCGCCGAAGCCGCTGATGGATAAAATTGAACAGGTCGTGCGACTGATCCGCTCCAAGGGCGTCGGCGTTTACTTCGTCACGCAAAACCCGATCGACGTACCGGATCGCGTGCTGGCGCAACTCGGCAACCGGGTGCAGCACGCGTTGCGCGCATTCACCCCGCGCGACCAGAAGGCGGTCGCAGCGGCGGCGACCACGTTCCGACCCAATCCCAAGCTCGACACCACCAAGGCGATCACCGAACTCGGCAAGGGCGAGGCGCTGGTGTCGTTCCTCGAAGGCAACGGCACGCCGGCGATGGTCGAGCGCGTGATGATCCGACCGCCCGCGGCCCGTATCGGGCCGATCACGCCGGAGGAGCGCAAGGCGATCATCGCCGCGAGCCCGGTGAGGGGAAAGTACGACACCGCAATCGATTCCGAATCCGCCTATGAGAAGTTGCGCGATCGCATCGAAAACAGGAATGCGGGCGCCGAAGGCGCGCCGGCCGAAGGCGGCATTCTCGGCCAGCTCGGCAGCATCGTCTCGACCGTGTTCGGCACCAGCGCGCCGCGCGGCAAGCTCACCACCGGGCAGGTGGTGGCGCGCAACGTCGCGCGCAGCGTCACCAACACGGTGATCGGCGGCATCGCCGCCGATCTCGGCAAGCGCGTCGGCGGTTCGCTCGGCGGCTCGGTCGGGCGCTCGATCGTCCGCGGCACGCTCGGCAGCCTGCTGCGCCGCTGATCTCATTCACAAGGAAACTGCAATGTCCGCCACTTCGCAGCTACAAGCGGTGCTCGATCGCGCCGATGCCGATTTTGATCACGCGCTGGAGCGGCTGTTCGCGCTGCTGCGGATCAAGTCGATCTCCGCCGATCCGGCGTTCGCCGCCGACTGCGAGGCGGCCGCTGCGCATCTGGCCGCCGACATCGCCACGATCGGCTTCGACGCCGAAGTGAAGCCGACCGCGGGCCATCCGGCGATCGTCGCCAAGGCCAAGGGCAACACCGGGAAGCGGCCGCATGCTTTGTTCTACGGCCATTACGACGTGCAGCCGGTCGATCCCCTCGCGCTGTGGCATCGTCCGCCGTTCGAGCCGGTGGTGACCGATCACGCCGACGGTCGCAAGATCATCGTCGCGCGCGGCGCGCAGGACGACAAAGGCCAGCTCTCCACCTTCGTCGAGGCCTGCCGGGCGTGGAAGAGCGTCACCGGCGAACTGCCGATCGATCTCACCATCGTCATCGAAGGCGAGGAGGATGTCGGCTCCAAGAACTTCGTGCCGTTCCTCGAGACCAACAAGCAGGACCTCGCCGCCGACTTCGCGCTGGTGTGCGACACCGGCATGTGGGACCCGTCGACGCCGGCGATCACCACCTCGCTGCGCGGGCTCGTCTACGAGGAAGTGAAGATCAAAGCCGCCAACCGCGATCTGCATTCCGGCGTCTATGGTGGCGGCGCGCAAAATCCGATCCGCGTGCTGACGCGGATTCTCGGCGGGTTGCATGATGAGCACGGCCGCATCACCATTCCCGGCTTCTACGACGGCGTAAAGGACCTGCCGCCGGATATTCTGGCGCAGTGGAAGGACCTCAACCTCAGCGCCGAGAGCTTCCTGAAGCCGATCGGCCTGTCGCTTCCGGCGGGCGAGGACGATCGGCTGTTGATCGAACAGATTTCATCGCGACCGACCTGCGATATCAACGGCATCGTCGGCGGCTACACCGGCGAAGGCTCGAAGACGGTGATCGCGGCGGAGGCCTCCGCAAAGGTGTCGTTCCGGATCGTCGAGGGCCAGGACCCGAAGAAGATCCGCGACGCCTTCCGCGCGTTCGTCACGGCGCGGCTGCCGGGCGACTGCCGCGCCGAGTTTCTCGATCACTCCAACGCCCCCGCGATCGCGCTCGACTGGAATATGAAGCCGCTGGCGGCGGCAAAGCGCGCGCTGACGGAGGAGTGGGGCAAGGACGCGCTGCTGATCGGCTCCGGCGCCTCGATTCCGATCGTCGCCGATTTCAAGCGCACGCTCGGCATCGACAGCGTGTTGATCGGCTTCGGCCTCGACGACGACAACATCCATTCGCCGAACGAGAAGTACGACCTGCGCAGCTTCCAGAAGGGCATCCGTTCCTGGGTGCGGATTCTGGCGGCGCTGGCGGAGAGGGCGAAGTAACAGGATAGCAGGCCAGCAAAGCGAGGCGGGAGCGAAGTAATAAGTTTTGTCCTGCACTGACACCATTCTCGCCGCTGACTTCGGTGGTTATGGATTCCGGGTTCGCGCTTCGCGCGCCCCGGAATGACGAACGAGAGGGCGTTGTCGCCGCAGCGCCCCGAACTGAGCGCCGAAGAACGGCGACCCACGCATCGCTTCAGGCAAAAACGCCGCCCGGAATTGGGCGGCGTTTGGATTCAGATCGCGTAGAGGGTGTGTGGCTGAAGACTACATCAATTCCGTCGCCGTTTCAATTGCGGTAGCTCGGGTCCATCCGGTCGAGCTTGCGCAGCAGCGGCGGCCAGACCAGTTTGGTGGAACGCAGTTCCATCGCGTCCTGGTTGGCGATCAGCGTGTGGTTTTTGTCGATCACCACGTTCTCGATCGGGTAGGCGGTCGGGCCGAGCATCTTCGTACGAACCTGCATCGTGCAGGAACGCTCCAGATGATACATCCGCTCGAAGGCGGAGGCGACCGAACGGCCCACCGTCAGCGTGCCATGATTGCGCAGCAGCATGTGGTTCTTGTTGCCGAGATCGCGCTGCAGCCGCGGCCGCTCGTCGTGATCCAGCGCGACGCCCTCATAGTCGTGATAGGCGAGGTCGCCGGTGACGAAATGCGCGGTCTGGTTCGTCGGCAGCAGGCCTTCCATGCAACTCGCCACCGCGGTGCCGTCGGGCGTGTGCAGATGCATGACGCAGCCGGCGTCCTCGCGGACCTCGTGGATCGCCGAGTGGATGGTGAAGCCGGCCGGGTTGATCTTGTACTGGCTCTGGGTGAGCTGATTGCCGTCGAGGTCGACCTTGACCAGGCTGGACGCGGTGATCTCGTCGAACATCAGGCCGTAGGGATTGATCAGGAAGTGTTGCTCAGGCCCGGGCACGCGTGCCGAAATGTGAGTGTCGACCAGATCGTCCCAGCCGTAATAGGCGACCAGGCGATAGCAGGCGGCAAGGTTGACCCGCTGCTCCCACTCGGCCTCCGTCATATCCGAGGGCGCATCTCTCAGGCGTGCTTCGGCTGGCGACATGGCCGTTTCCTCTTTGGGGTTGGTTAGTGTTTGCCGCCGAGGTTAGTCCTGCGAATGTTTTGCAGCAAGCCGCCGCGCGCGCGGCAGCCATGATTCCCGGTCGGCGATTGCCACGCAGAGCGCCGGGAGCCTGGCGGCGCGGGGCGGGGACGCCCGCTCGGTGATCGGCGGCCGCCAGCGTCGGCAAAACTCCCAAAACCACGCCCAACAAGTTGTTTGCAAAGCGGAACGGCGATTGCCGATGCCGATCATATGACGTTATCGTGGCGCGGACGACCGCCGCGCGCAGCGGCGGACTGGAGTTTGGGATGGTTTTTCTGCTGGTGGCCGGGATTGGCTTCCTGTTGGCCGGGCTGGCGTCGATCATATTCGGCGTCCCGGTGAAGGAATTCAGCTTCGGCAATACCTTGATTCTGTCGGGGGTCGCGGGTGGGTGCACCGGCGCGATCCTGCTTGGCCTGCACTTTGTCGTCCGCGAGATTCGGGCAATGGCCGCGGTGGCCGGCGCCGCGACAGAGCGACCGCCGGCCAAGCCGCGGCCGGTGTTTCCGCCGCCGGCGTCTGCGGGCGAGGCCGACAGCAAGGACGGCCAGCTGTTCCCAGGCGATCGTTCTGAGTCCGATCTGGATGCGCCATCCGCCGGGTCTGCGGCTGCGGGGTCCGGCGCCGCGCCGCCGTGGCAGGACGAGGCGGGACCGCGCGACCGCCTCCGTCCGCGTGGCCCCGAGTCTGCTGTTCTGCCGCCTCCGCCCGCCGAATCGAACACGAAGAAGCGCAATCTTCTGTTTTCGTCCTCGTCACGGAAGGAGCGCGAGCGCGCCGCCGCCAAATCGGGCGACCCGATCGAGCCTGAGGGGACCGCACCCGAGCCTGCTTCTTCCGCACCGGCGATCCCGCCGCGCACCTTCGAGGAAGCCTGGCCGGAATCCGATCGGCCGCGTGGCGATTCCGGCGCGCGCCGCGGCCGATCGCTGTTCGGCGGCGGTGAGGCGCGTGAGCCCGCACCCGCGGAGCCGGAGCGTCCCAAGTCGCCGGAGCGCACGCCCGCGCCGCGCAGCGAGGAGACGACCGAGGTGACGGTGCTGAAGTCCGGCGTCGTCGACGGGATGGCGTATTCGCTGTATTCCGACGGCTCGATCGAGGCGCAGATGCCCGAAGGCATGATGCGGTTCGCGTCGATCGACGAGCTGCGCGACCATCTCGACCAGCGCACTTAAGCTCTTGGTCTACCTTGCGTCGACTGAAGGGCGCGAAATACAGTCTTGTATTGGCGAGGTCTTTGTTGCGTTTCGGGCGCGGCCTGCCGATCATCGAGCAACCGACAAGATTCGACCGGCGCGGCGCGCGGACTATCCGCAGCCGGCCCTGATCCGATTGGACGATCCTTCATGAGCGACCCCGCGGGCAAGAGCTTCATCGAACTGACCGCGACCATCGTCTCCGCTTATGTCAGCAACAATCCGACGCCGGCGGGCGAGATTCCCGGCCTGATCGGGCAGGTGCACGCCGCTTTGCAGCGGCTGTCGAGCGGCCGCCCCGAGACTCCGGCGCTGGAGCCGGCGAAGCCCGCGGTTCCGCTGAAGAAGTCGATGACGCCGGAATATTTGATCTGCCTGGAGGACGGCAAACGCTTCAAATCGCTGAAGCGGCATCTGCGCACGCAATACAAGATGACCCCGGAGCAATACCGCGAGAAATGGGGACTGCCGGCCGACTACCCGATGGTCGCGCCGAACTACGCCGTGGAGCGCTCGCAGCTCGCCAAGAAAATGGGGTTGGGGCAGCAGCGCCGGCGGCGGAAATAGCCTTTGCGTCCGACCGGCTGACCCCGTCGAGGAAAAAAATCCGCAAGTGGGCCGTCGAGGGGCTTGCAGGGCGATCAATATTCTGAGAAAATTTTCCTATCAGGAATTTTCTTGGAGTACTCGTCCGATGTTGCAGATCGCTTGGTCCTTCCCAGTTTCGAACGCCTCTCGGCAATCGCGCTGTCGAGCAGGCCTGTTGCGGCCGTTGCCGGCCGGTGCGGAGGCCGTGCAATGAAACGGCGCGATCGCAATGCGACCACTCGCGCAGCCGGAAAGGCCGAGATCGACTCGTTCCGCGCCCAGCATTTGACGTTGGAGGAGCGGCAGATCATGACCGCGGAAGGCATCGCCAGCGTCACGATCGACGACGGGGAAAGCCCGCTGGCGTGGCTCGCACGCCGCAAGGGCCGCGATGGACGCAGCCTGATCAGCAGCCACCAGTTCGTCGCCGGCGAGCGATTGCGCGCGGACTTCACGCGCGGAAACCTGTCGCCGCGGGTGACCTCGAACTGGGGCGCGCCGACCGGCCGGGCAGGCAGCCGCGGGGCCGGCGAGATGACCGATCTGGTCGTGGCCTCGCGTCAGCGCGTGCAGCACGCGATCACCGCATGCGGGCCGGAATTCTCCGGCATCCTACTGGATGTTTGCTGCTTCCTGCACGGGCTCGAGGACGTCGAGCGCGAGCGTGGCTGGCCGTCGCGTTCGGCCAAGGTCGTGCTGCAACTGGCGCTCGACCGCCTGGCGCGGCACTACGGCCTTGCGCCGCGGTCCAGCGACGCGAAACCGAAAATGCGGAGTTGGCTCGCCGAGGATGCCGAATTCGTGGTGACCTGATTTCCTCGGATCGACGTCGCCTTCAGCTCGACGCGGCGAGTGTTTCGTGCGCGTCGAGTTTGATCCGTTCGATCATCGAGCGCAGGCCGTTGGAGCGCTGCGGCGTCAGATGTTCGCGAAAACCGAGTTCGTCGAACACCTTGATCGGCTCGGCTGCAAGGATCTCTGTCGGCGTGCGGCCGGACACCATCGACAGCAGGATCGCGATCAGGCCGCGGACGATGTGCGCGTCACTGTCGCCGAGATAGTTCAGCACCGGCTCGTCGTCGGCGCTCCGCGTCAGCTTGCGCGACAGCCAGACCTGGCTGGCGCAACCATTGACCTTGTTGGCTGACGAGTGCTGCTCCTCGGGCATCGGATCAAGCGTGCGGCCGAGCTCGATCACGTAACGATAGCGATCGTCCCAATCGTCCAGCAGTGCGAAATTGTCCCTGATTTCGTCGATCGTCATCATGATCCGTATCTGCCTGCCGCGGTCCCCGACGGAACCCGATGCCTCACAGATATATTGGATCACGTTCGCTCGAAAGCGATATCCGCCTCTTTCGACTGAAAGTCGATGTCAGTTGGCGGCGGTTTCGGAACCCCGCAGGCGCCATTCGACCTTGACGTCGTCGGGGTTCAGCGTGTCGCGCGGCGCGTAGCCGATCAGTTGCTCGTCGACACCTTCGACGCCATCGATCGAACCGGTCTGATCGCTGCTGCGCTTGTCGATGATGATCTTGTAGATCTTACGCGCGCCCTCCTGGGCGCGATGCCCGATCACGGTGGCGGCATGTTCCCCGATCTCGCAGGCCGAGGGCTGGCGCTTGCAGAACTGGCTGAAATCGGAGACGGCTGCGCTCGCGGCAGACACCGCTTCGGACGCGCCGATCTGCGGGAGCTTTTCGGAATCCGGCGTCTTCTCCCGGGGCAACAACACCAGGACGAGACCGAGCCAAAACGTCAACCGAAGCAGAAAGAACATCGCGCGACCCCGTCGTCCAAATCCCGTTGCGATTGACCTCGCAATCCAAGCCTTCCTTAGCTATCGGCAATGAATTCGGAGTGTTCTGGTTACTTACAATTCGAGGAAAATCCTTAAAAACAAAACGTCGAAGCGATTCGGCGTAAACATTCGATTGACGCGTCACGGTATTTCGTTTCGTGCGAATTGCGCGTCCACCATTTCGAAACCATACCGCCGCGAATTTCGAAACCATGCATTCACCATCCGTGCCGAATGCGACCGTGATCGCAGCACAAATCCGGTGGCGTCGCGCGGTGATCGGATGCCTTAGCGTTCGTTTAAGGTCGCTCTGACACGTTGGGCCAACCAAAGACGGGAGCGCTACCTCCCGTCACACGGCGACAGCGAGCGCGGACAGCGTGGCAGTATCCAACATCATCAGCGAGTGCCTCGACGCATTGCTGCATCCGTCGGCGCGATACGACGCGCTGGCGAGCGCGCGTCATCGCGCGTTCATTGCGCCTCGCCTGCTCGGAAGCCTCGTCGCCTTCGCTGCGTTCCCGATCTACCTCGTGCTCCGGGGCGCGCCGAGCGCGCTCGAAGCGCTGGCGTTCGCATGGCTGATCGCGCCGATTCTGCTGTCGTGGTTTCTGTCACGCACCGGCCGCTATCGTAGTGCCCATGTGCTGTCCTCGCTGTCGCTGGCGAGCCTGATCGTGATCGTCGCGGCGCAGACCGGCGGCATTTCATCTTTCGCCGCGATCTGGCTGGTGCTGGTGCCGCTCGAGGCCGCGCTGTCGGCGTCGCGCCGTGTCGTGAGCTTCGCCGCAGCGCTCGCGCTGGGTTGCGCCGCGGCGCTGATCGCGACCGGTCAGTTCGGCTGGCTTCCGACGCCCACCGGCGCCGACGTGTCGCACGGCACGCTGATGGCGTTCAGTGTCGCATCCGCGACGCTGTACGCGGCCGGACTCGCGTTCGGCGCGGAATCGCTGGCGCGCACCAGCGACACGCTGCTCAGCGTCGAGGAGGAGCGCTACCGGCTGCTCGCCCTTCACATGAGCGATGTGATCTCGCGCCACAGCCGCAACGGCGCGGTGCAGTTCATTTCACCGGCCGTCGAAACCCTGCTCGGTCTGCCTGCGGCTCGGCTCGCGGGGCACGGCCTGTTCGATCGGGTCCACGTCGCCGATCGGCCAGCCTATCTCAAGGCGCTGTCGGACGCAGGCCTTGGCGGCGAGGGACGCAGCGTCGAGTTCCGCGTTCGCCGCGAGGTTGCGCGCGATGATCGCGGCCGGCCGACGGCACCGGAATTCATCTGGCTTGAAATGCGCTGCCGCCCGTTTGCACCCGGCACTCAATCGTCGGCCGCCTGCGAGACCGGCGTGGTCGCGGTGATGCGCGACGTCACCGATCGCAAGCTGCAGGAACAGGCCCTGGAACAGGCGCGCGCCGAGGCGAGCCGCGCCGACGCCAGCAAGAGCCGCTTCCTTGCCACCATGAGCCACGAGCTGCGCACGCCGCTGAATGCGATCATCGGCTTCTCCGACATGATCCTGCACGAAGACGAGCTGATGCTCGCGCCGGAGCGGCGCAAGGAATATGCGCAGCTCATCAACGATTCCGGTCAGCACCTGTTGTCGGTCGTCAACGGCATTCTCGACATGTCGAAGATGGAATCGGGAAATTTCGAGATCGTTCCGGAGCCGTTCGCGCCGCGACCGGCGCTGCTGAATTGCTGCAATCTGCTGGCGCTGAAGGCCCGCGAGAATGGCATCGAGCTGGTGACGCGCGCGCCTGAAGATCTTCCGGAGATCGTCGGCGATGCGCGCGCGTTCAAGCAGATCCTGCTCAATCTGGTGTCGAACGCGATCAAGTTCACAGAGCGCGGCGGCACCGTCTCCGTCGAAGCCGCCGTTGAAGCGGCGCGGCTGGTGCTGCGGGTCCGCGACAACGGCGTCGGCATTGCGGCGGAAGACCTGAAACGGATCGGCGATCCGTTCTTCCAGGCCGGAAAGACGTATCAGCGCCGCCATGAGGGCACCGGGCTCGGCCTTTCGATCGTGAAGAGCCTGGTCGGTCTTCACGGCGGCAAGATCGACGTGACGAGCGAGGTTGATCGGGGCACGATCGTGACGATATCGCTGCCGTTGGCGCCTTCGGCGCCGTGCAACGTCACGACGCTGCAGCCGCCACAGCCGGCCGAGCCTCAATTGCAAGACTATCAGGTGAAGAAGAGTGCCTAAGACGAGAAACGACGATGACGCGCCGCGGCGGCGTCGCGGCGCCGGTGCAGTGGTCGTCGCGGACGGCGACGAGCGCGGTCTGGCGATGCGGCTTCTGACGCGGAGCCCGAAGGACGTGATCGCCGCGATGTTTGCATCCGCTGCGGTCATCGCCATCGTCAGCAATGCGATGTTGATGCAGGCGGGCCAGCATCCGTCGCCGATGTTCGGCCGCAGCGCGGCTTCGTCCTCGGTGTCCGTGGTGACGCTGCCGCGTCCGCGCCCGGCCGACCCGCGCGTTGACACCAAAGCGTTCGATCAGAAGCTGCTCGAACCGAGCGTGACCGAGCTGAAGGCCGCCGAACAGAAGCCGGTCGAGGCCAGGCCGGTCGAGCCGAAGCACATCGACATCAGGCCTGCCGAAACCAAGCGTGCCGATCCGCATCCCCGGGTTCGCACCGCCGATGCCGATCCGAATGATCCGCTCGGCAATCTCGTCCGCAACACTTCGCCGTCACGCGCGCCCGCGCCGGCGCCAGCCGCATCTGGCGTTCCGCGTCCTCCGGGGTCGATCCCGACCGCGGCGCGAGATTCGCTCGGCGACACGATCACATCGTCGCGGCGCGTCGCCTCCGTGCAGCGCGCGCTGACCGACTACGGCTACGGCCAGCTCAAGCCGACAGGTACGGTCGGCTCCGATACACAAGCCGCGATCCAGCGCTTCGAGCGCTCCCGCCGGATGCCGGTCACGGGGCAGATGTCGGACCGGCTGGTGCGTGAACTCGCCGTGGTGACGGGTCGCCCGATCGACTAACTCTCCGCGGCCGGCTCTGGATTGTTGCTCTGGCGCGCTTTTCTTTACGCGAAGCTGTATCCAACTCGCTCGAAAACGCTGTAAGCCTCGCTCCATGAGACTGAAGAGTTCAATTTGGGTGTCGGCCTATCTGCGCCGGTGCCAGTCCGAGGGCGTATTCGGCGCGGTGAGCCGGCGTGGCGCCGAGGAAGCGGGCGCGGTATTCGTCAAGGTCGTGCTGCCCGACCGCACCGCTATGCTTTACGTACCTGCGCCGCAGACCGCTTACGACGACAGCCGGCCGTTCGAGCGCGTTTTCGTGCCGGTGTCGCCGCAGCCGCAGGCCGAAGCCGCGGTGGACGAGCGTCTCGCCAAGGAAATCCGGTTCGATCCGGATGTCTGGATCGTCGAGACCGAGGACCGCGCCGGACGGCACTTCCTCGATCTCGCCAAGCAGAGCTAGGGCGGCTCCGAGCGAACTGAGAAATCTGGCGTCTATAGCGTTTTCGAGCGAAGTGGATACCGGTACGCGTCAAGAAAACGCGTCAGAATAAAGAGTAGCTCAGGTTCTGATTCGATCAGAACCGGAAAAGCTCTAGCGATCGGTGCCGGTGCGTGTCGGCAGCGCCGCTCCCGGCTGCACCGCCGGGCGGCCGCTTTGCGGCGTCGCGGCGCGGGCGCGATGGCGTTCGTCGTCATACAGCGCGGAGCGATACTTCGCGCGCGCTGTCGCGACGGTGGCGCCGCGCCAGGCCGCCAACATGATCAGTGCGGTGCGTTCGCCGAGACGATCGTACAGCCGCGACAGACGATAGACCCGGTCGACCGATGCGCCGAGTTCCGGGTCGAGGAACATCAGCACCTGCTCGAATACCGGACCCGGCATGTCGAGCGCCTTCATCGCGCACGCCAGCGGTTCGCCGCTGCTATCGGCCACCACTCGCTCGGCGGTGTTGGTCGACAGGATCAGCGCATCGCCGAGTTCGCGGGTGAAGTTCTCGGCGTCCGACGCATAAGCCGCCATGTGCAGCGTCTCGATCGCGCGCGCCGCCCGCGGCGCGTAGATCCGCGCCGCCGGCCGCAGCGGCGCCTCGGCGAGATTGTGCAGGATCAACGTGCGCTCCCGGGTGGACGCAGCGAAGAACATCTCGTTGAGCTGCGCGGCGTCTTCGGGCTGCATCTGCAGGCTCGCCGCGCGCTGCTCGGCGTCGGTCGGCGGACGCGACAACCGGGCAGGTGGCTCCGAGGAGACGGCTTCGATCTTGGCGGCCTGCGGCACGCGCTGCTCGGCCGATGTCCGCAACGCCAGCCGCATCGCGATCGCGGGCGGCGTGTGCGGATAGATCGACAGCCGCGCGCGCACCACCGCACGCGTCGCGTCGTCGACCTCGTCGATCAGCCGCGACGTCAGTTCGACGAATTGCTGCTCTTCTTCGCGGGTATGTGAGGCGCTCTGCACATACAGATCCGTCAGGACCCGCAGCAACGTCGGACGAATGTCGACGCCCTCGCGATGCGAGAGCGCCATCAGACCGTCGAATCCGGGAAATGGTGCAGGTGTGATCATGGCGTCGCAAAGCAGGACAACTACGACAAACCTACCGCGCCGAGTTTAATGGCGCGTTAAGTAAAATCCTTCGTTAAGGCGGATGACGCGCTCGAGGTCAGGCGTGCGGCGGAGCGCGACTGCTTCTGACGTCACTAAAGCTATTTCGGTTCTGATTGAATCAGAACCGAAGCTCTAACTTGATGTTCCGACGCATTTTCCTGACGCGAGCCGGCATCCACTTCGCTCGAAAACGCTATAGATGTCGTGCTTACTTCGCGTTGCCGCCGACGGTGCGGATCACGTTGCCGATCGGCCGCGCATTGCTGACGGCCGGCTGCGCAGGGGGCGACCTGTGCGTCGTATTCCGGCAGCGTGTTCACTTTGTCCTTGGCGGTGATGAACACGATCTTGTAGCCGCCGGCCTTGAGTTGCGCGAGTAACTCGGGCAGCGCCTGCGCGGTCGATTGCTGGAAATCGTGCATCAGCAGGATGCCCTTGCCGGCCTTCTTCAGCTTGGTCATCACCGCGGTGATCAGTTGATCCGGCTTGTGGATGCGGAAATCCTCGGAGTCGATGTCGATCGAGAACGTCGCGATGTTGCGCTCGCCGAGATAGGCCTTGAGATCCTGCGTCTGCCGAAGCTGCGGGAAGCGGAAGAACGGCGAGGTCGGCTGCCCGGCCGAGAGCGCGACGCCGCTGATGCCCTTTTCAATCTCGGTCTTGGCGTCCGCAAACGGCTTGGTCGCGAGATTGACGTGCGACCAGGTGTGCGAACCCACGGTGTGGCCCGCGGCCACGACCTGCTTGAGGATCGCAGGATGCCAGCTGGCATGTTTGCCGATCGGGAAGAACACCGCCTTGACGCACTGCGCCGCCAACGCCGCGAGAACCGCCGGCGTGTTCACTGGCCACGGACCGTCGTCGAAGGTCAGCGCGACTTCGCCGGGCTGCAGGAAGTCGTAGTCGCGATATTGCGACATGCCGAGACCCGGTCCGCCATTGGTGTCGATCTCGACGGTGCGCGAGATGCCGAGCGCGTCTGGATTGTTGCAGGCTTGGACAGGCGCGGGGGCCGGCGCAGGCGCAGGCATCGCTGCGGGCTCCCTGGCGACGGCGGGCTGAATTGTCGGCGCCGGCGCCTTGGACGACTCGGAGGTCGGGGTCGGCCAGCGCGACGCGATCGCGCCGGTGGTGAGTTCGGAGGAGGCCGCAACAGTCTGCGCGCTCGGGGCCGAGAAATAAGCGCGTCCCGCACCGAGGCCAACCAGAACGGCCAGGGCACTGCAGCCTGCCGTCAACGCCACAACTTTACGCATACTCAACTCCCGAACCTGATTTCCGCTCGCAAACTTCAACTTGCTCGGAAAATGGTTAAGCTCGGGTTTGCTTCGCCACCTAGCGGCGCGACTTCGTTCGTTTTTGGAAAGACTTCTTCGCCTGGGCCCGGGAACTCCGGGCCGCAGGTTTGGAACGTGCAGCTGGCTTCTCGGCGGTGTCGCCGGGCTGGGTCGAGGCGAACGAATGGCGCAGGCCGTCGAGATTGCTGCCGATCTCTCCGACCTGCTCCGACAGCTTCTTGGTTTCCGAGCGCTGCGCCGCGACGAGGAGCTGGATCGCGCGAAGCTGGTCCTGAACGGCCTGCAACTGGTCGATCGACTCCTGTTGCGACATCTCCAGGCCCTTGGCCTTTTCCATGATCTGTTCGGAGGTTTGTGCAACCCGCGCCTGGACCTGACGGCCGGCGGCGACGCGCTCGGTTTCGGGTGTCATGCCGGTGGCCACCCGCCACAGGAAGATTGCGCCGATGCCGGAAATGATCAGCACCAAGGCTGCTGCCGCGATGGCGATCGGCTGCGCGCCGATCGTCGCCATGGCGCGGGACCGGAAGTCTGACGGCGGAATCTCGGTCATGGACGTCACAAGCCTCGCGTCCGTGTGAAGTTCCCCACCCACCGCGACAAAATAGCATTTTGCGCGTGGGAGCTGCAACCGCCTGGGGCTCTCCATTAACACTGCATTAACCATAACGGGACTTAATGAGTCGCATCCCACCAGATCAGGAAGGGCTGTGAGAGGTCGAAATGGGCACCATCATTGAATTTCCGGCGAACGCGGCATCGCGGAGGTCGGGCTCAACTATGGTCCCCCCGCCGGACCACCACGCGAAGGTTCTGATCCTGCCGGTGGTCCGGATCGAACGCCATGCCGAGACCCGTGACGACGGCGGGCCGGGGCAGGGTGATGCGCCGCGCCGCCCCCGCCGCCGCCGCGTTCGATCCTGAAACCGGTCATTGCAATGCGGACGATCAGCAAACCGGCTTTGGTCCGGGATGATCGCGTCCGGCTTCCAGTCCTGTTGTTCGCGCTGCTCGGCGTGACCCTCGGCGGCTGCGCCGGAGGTGATTTCGGTCGAACCCGGGGGGATTTCGTCACAGACGACATGCATCGCTGGGTCGGCATCGAGGCGACCGGAAGCGTTGGCGCACGGCCGTCCGACTTCCAGCTCACCGACGAAGAGCGCACGCTGCGCGACATGGCCTATCCGCTGATCGAGCCGCCACGGCAGCGGCCGGCGTGGAAGACCGTGTTCGGCGACTATCAGCCGATCGCAGCACCCTGGCGGCAGGCACCGCCGTTTGATCGCACCGCTTACGGCAAGATGCTGGTCGACGAGCCGCATCGCTCGCACACCTCGCGCTACGCCGCGCTAAGCGAAGACATCCGCAACGACCTGACGCGATTCGAGCCGTTCAAATTCACCGCGATGCGGGTGATCGAACTCGACCGCAAGCGCAACGCGGCGCTGAAATACATCTCCGACCTGTCGCCGCGCGAGCGCGCCGATGCGATCGGCCGGATGGAGGAGAACGCGCTGATCGTGCAGTGGGTGCAGCAGTGCCTCCACCGCCGGGTCGCGTCCTATCGCTGGGGGCTGGAGCGGCTGGTGATCATGGCCCCGGACACGCTCGCCGCCGATGCCGACCGCCTGATCGTCGAGCTCGAGGCGCAGGCGTCGAACCTGTCGGTCCCGGCGGGGCCGGCGAGGGGGCATGTGCTCAAAGTCGGCGGCTGAGCACGCAATCTCCTCACGACTTCGCCTGCGGCTCGGGCTGCACCTTGCAGCTCGCCGCACTCAGCGCCGCGCGCGCCTGCGGCATCAGGCCGGGCTCCGAGGCCAGCGCTTTCATTACGATCAGACCCGTGGTGCTCGGCGAGTCGATGATCAGCCGGTCGGCGGCGGTGACGTCTTCGTCTTCCGGCAGATTGCCGTGTTGCTCCGTAGTCATCAGGTCGAGTTCGATGATCTTGCGGCCGGCGGAGCGGTCGTTGATCGCGTAATAGGCGACCTCGCTGCGGGTGTAGAACGACACCGCGGTGTAGGCCTGGCTGATCGGAACAGTGAGTTTCAAGGGACCGTTCGACAGATCGTAGCGGCACACTGCGACGGCGAAGGCCGGATCGAGGAACGGCAGCGGCGCGTTGTCCGGCGACGCCTGTGGGAGTTGCGAAACCTCGTTGACCTTGGTCAGTGGCGTGAGCCGCGCATAGGCGTCCTGGCTCGCGATCCGCGGCAGCGCCAGCACGCTGACGAGATGCACGATGCCGCCGAGCACGATGCCTGCGATGATGGTGGTCAGGAGCCGGATCATGGGCAGCCCAGTGTGGCGATCGTCGGCATCGGCGCGTCGCGCTTGGTGCGGGTCGCGACGCCGACCGGTGTGTCGTAGAGCCGAAGCACCAGCATGTAGCGATCGACGCCGCCGGTCGGCAGCCAGTTGCCGGATCGCGACCGCGCCGCCACGCGGATCTTGAACTCGCCGTCGGCGGCGCGCAGAATTTCCTGGCTGGTGAAGCCGTAGCGCTCGAGGCTGTTGGCGATCAGATAGCCGCGCGGATCGTAAAGCGTCAGTGTCCAGAAGCGCGCCGCCGGCGTGACGCCGCTGACCTCGACGTCGCAGCGGCCGTCGAGCGGGCGCTTGCTGTCATCGGCCGTGGCGATGAAGGCGATGCCGTCGCCGGCGCCGATCGGTAATTCGCCGCTGCGCGCGATCGCGGCGCGGGCATAAGGATCAATCTCGGCCGTGCCGGCGCGCGGCCGTGCGGTCCACGCGCCGATCGTCAGCGTGCCGAAATCGGTGCCGCGCGTCGCCGTCATCCAGGTCGCGCCGACGCCGACGCCCGCAGCGATGATCAGCGCCAGCAAAGTGAAGAAGATCAGCCGCACGTTGCAATTGTCCTTGCGCTTCCCGCGGCCTTCAGTTCTTGCGCGGTCCGGATGCCGGCGCTCCGCCTGGCGACGCCGCCGCGAAGTTGTCCGGGAATCCGACAGTGGTCGACGACACCGGCTTGCCGGGCTCGGTCTTGTCTATCGCCTTTGCCGCGTCGTCGAGCATCTTTTCCAAGCGCGCCAGAATGTCCGCGCCGCGCCGCGTCAACACCGGCGGCGGCGCGGGCTTGGCGTCGTCATCGGCCGCGCGCGCATTGGCCTGCGCCGGCGAGGCGGGAAGCCTGGTGCCCATGCCGACGCCGGCCAGCTCGGAGACCTCGACGCCCTGATGCGCCGCGATCATGATGTCGCGCCAGGTCTGCGCCGGCAGCGAGCCGCCGGTCATCCGGTTCGTCGGCGAGTAGTCGTCGTTGCCGTACCACACCGCGCAGCTGAAATTGCCGGTGTAGCCGACGAACCAGGCGTCGCGATAAGCATTCGTGGTTCCGGTCTTGCCCGCGGTCGGAATGCCGTCGAGCGCGGCGCGCCGCGCGGTGCCTTCGCTGACGACGTGACTCATCATGCCGGCCATGTCGGCGGCGACCGAAGCGGGGATCGCCTGTCGCGGCTTCGGGCCGTCGCGATCGAACCGCCATACCAGATCGCCGGCTCCGGTGCGGACTTCCAGCACCGCATGCGGCGTCGGCGCCTTGCCTTTGTTCGGGAAGGTCGCGTAGGCGACGGCGTGTTCGAGCACAGTGACTTCGGTCGAGCCGATCGGCAGCGACGGGGTGTCGATCAGCGGCGCCTTGATGCCGAAGCGGCGCGCGACTTCGACGATCTTGGCGCGGCCGGCCTTCGGCCCGGCCTTGCCGCCGAGCGTGATCGAGAGCTTCACCGGCACGACATTGATCGAGCGCGTGATCGCCTGCGTCAGCGTCACCGAGCCGGAGTAAGAGTGGCCGTAGTTTTGCGGGCACCAGTTGCCGATGCAGACCGGGCCGTCGACCACGATCGAGGTGGGCTTGAAGCCGTTGAGCAGCGCCGTCGTGTAGACATACGGCTTGAACGACGAACCGGGCTGGCGATAGGCGTCGACCGCGCGGTTGAACTGGCTTGAGCCGTAGTCGCGGCCGCCGACCATGGCGCGCACGCCGCCGTCGAGATCGGACAGCACGGTTGCGGCCTGGGTGGCGTGATAATCGCGGCCGAACTGGCGAAGCTGGTTTTCGATCGCGGCCTCGGCCGCGCGTTGCACGTTCGTGTCGATCGTGGTGCGCACCACGAACACGCGCTCGATGTAGGATTTCGGGAACGTCTCGACGACCTTGCGGACTTCGTCGAACGCCCAGTCGAGATAGTAGTTCGGCGAATTCTCGTCGCGGCGATCGACCACCGAAGCGGGATTGCGCCGCGCGCCGAACACCTGGCCCTCGGTCATGAAGCCGGCGTCGACCAGATTGTCGAGCACCACATTGGCGCGGGCGCGGGCCGCGGGCAGGTTGATGTGCGGCGCGAATTTGGTCGGCGCCTTGAACAGGCCGGCCAGCATCGCGGCCTCGGCGAGGTTCACGTCGCGCACCGATTTATTGAAGTAGAAATGCGCCGCGCCGTCGGCGCCGAAGGTGCCGCCGCCCATGTAAGCGCGATCGAGATAGAGCTTGAGGATCTCGTTCTTGCTGAGCCGCGTCTCGAGCCAGATCGCGAGGAAGGCCTCGTTGACCTTGCGCTCAAGCGTGCGTTCGTTCGACAGAAACAGGTTCTTGGCGAGTTGCTGCGAGATCGACGAGCCGCCCTGGCGCACCCCGCCGGCCTGCGCGTTGGTGACCAGCGCGCGCGCGGTGCCGGCGATGTCGATGCCGAAGTGATCGTAGAAGCGGCGGTCCTCGGTGGCGAGCGTCGCCTTGATCAGACTGTCGGGGAAATCTTCCAGCGGGATCGAGTCGTTGTGCTTGATGCCGCGGCTGCCGATCGGATTGCCGTAGCGATCGAGGAAGGTGACGGCGAGGTCGGATTTCTTCAGCCAGTCTTCGTCGGCGGTTTCGCGGAACGCCGGCTGCGCCAGCGCGAGCAGAACTAACAACCCGCCGGCGCCGATCGTCGCCGCTTCCGACAGCGGTTCGATGAACACCCAGCGCTTCCAGCGACCGACATAGAAACGGTCCATGAACGTGGAGAAGCGCTCCCACAATTCGCGGATGCCGACCGCGGAGGAGAACAGCGTGGAGTCGATCCGCGCGTCGAAATCCAGAAGCCGGTTCCGGATTCGCTGCTTCCAACGGTCTGGCAGAATCTTCGGCACCTGGCTTTGACCAATCGCGTAAGGACGCCGGGCAGGGCGCCTCAATCCGTCTTGCGGCAGCGTTGCGGCAAACCCAAGGCGCTTGCGGCAATCCTGAGGAATCTCCCTCCTTGTAGCCGAGGGCCGCCTCTACACCAATGGCCGCGCAGGGAATTTTCAGGGATCATCGCAGGCAAAGGGTTCAACCTTGCTGGTTTCCGCGCTGCCGGACGGCGACCGCGGAGTGTTGGGAGCGTTGGTGCTAGGGTAAGCAAAGCTGCGCGAAATTATCGATTGACGTATAAATTCGATTTTGGATAATACGACTTATTGCGGAATTCATTTTTGAAGCGAAATGATGCTATGGTGCCTCGTGCCGGGATCGATCGGCCGCTGGCCCGTGACGGCGTAGTCGCCGAAGTCGGCGACTGCTGGCGGTTCCGCTCCGGCCTGCTGCGGCGCTATCGGGTAAAGTACATCTGCACATGAGCAATCTCGGCATCGCCATCTACGATCCGCGTCGGCTCGATCCCGAAACCTTCCTCAAAGGCTTCGTGGCGCGGGGCGATTTCGTCGACTTCCTGCTCGACAAGCTTCGCCAGATGCCGGAGATCGGCGAGCATTTTCTGATCGTTGGGCAGCGCGGCATGGGCAAGACCAGCCTGTTGCGGCGTCTCGCGATTGGGATCTCGGAGGAGCCCGCGCTGCAGGCGCGCTTCATTCCGCTGAGTTTTCGCGAGGAGCAATACAATGTCCGCGCGCTCGATGCGTTCTGGAGAAACTGCGCCGAGTCGCTCGCCGAATGGTGCGAGGATCAAGGCCGGCAGGAGATCGCCGACGATATCGACCGCAGCCTGCCGAGCGCGGAATGGCATGAGTCGAACTCCGCGGTTCAGGCTTTCCTCGCTCTCTGCAAGCGGCTCGGCGGCCGGCCGGTGCTGTTCGTCGACAATCTCGATCTGATCCTCGACGCGCTGTCGCCGCAGCAGAACTGGGAGCTGCGGCGCGCGCTGCAGGCGGCCGGCGGACCGATCGTGTTCGGCGCCGCCACGCAGATGCTGCGACAGAGCGCCGACCGCGACGCGGCGTTCTACGAGTTTTTCCACCCGCACATGCTGCATCCACTCTCCGAAAGCGAGTTGCGGCACTGCATGTCCCGGCTGGCGCAGGCGCGCGGCGATTTGGGCAAGCCGGTCCTCGATGTGCTCGACCGCGAGCCGGAACGCATCCGCACGCTGCACAATCTGACCGGCGGCAATCCGCGGGTGCTGACGCTGGTCTATCAATTGCTCGAGCGCACCGAGAGCGACAGCGTGTTTCGCGATCTCGAAGTGCTGCTCGATCAGTTGACGCCCTATTACAAGGCGCGGGTCGAGGATTACCAGACCGATCTGCAGCGCGCGGTGATCGACGCCATCGCACTGCACTGGCATCCGATCACGTCGAGCCGCCTGAGCGACATCACCGCGGTCGAGGTCACCACGATCTCGTCGCAGCTCAATCGGCTGAAGAATGACGGGCTGATCGAGGAGGTCGAGACTTCCGGCGCGCGCGCCGGCTATCAGCTCGTCGAGCGGTTCTTCAACATCTGGTATTTGATGCGACACGGCACCCGCCGTACCCGGCAGAAGATCGCCTGGCTGACGGAGTTCTTGAGCAGTTTCTATGCACCGGCCGAGCTGATGAAGATGAAGGCTGAGCTGATCGCCGGCGGGAGCGCGTCGCTGCATCCGCTCTATCGCGAGGCGCTGGAGGCGGCCGGTGAGGAGAGGGGGAGCTTGGCGCGGGCTGCAGTGCCAGAGCCCTCTGTCGAGACATCGCAATTGGGGAGGTCGAGCGATCTGTTGAGAGAGGCGGAGCACATTGTCCGCCATTGGGTCGAGCGCGATCAGACGAATTATGACGGTTGGTCCTTGCTCGGTAGTATCCTTGCAGACCATTCTGGACATCCCGCCGAAGCCGAGGCTGCTTATCGGAAGGCAATGACGATCTCCGGCGATCGAGTGATCGCAGAGGCCAATCTGGCGTGGCTACTTCTCGCCTCGGGCCGGTTGTCGGAAATCGCCTCGCTCGAATCCGCGCTGACCAAGCTCGATCCGGTCGGCCGCGCGCTGCTCGATGCGGCGCGCGCGCTCGTGCAAGACAATTTCGGCGACGCGACGGGGCATTTGCAGCAGGCGTTGAACGGCGATCAGGAGCAACTGAACGCGACCTTCTCCGACGATCTGCTTCGATTGCTCCGGATCGCGGCGCAGCGCGGCTATGGCGAGAAGCTGATCGAATGGTTCAACCAGTCCGGGCAGGCGGATCGGCGGGCGCCGGTCTATGCCGCCTTCGTCGCTTTCGTGCGCGGCGAGCGGTTCCTGCTGGACTTCAGCCCGGAGATCCGTAAACCGGCCGAGTCGATTTTCCGCTGGCTGAACTCACGTTCGGACAGATCCCCGTCAACTCCCGACAAGCCCGCGCGGAAACGTGGCAGGCCGCCGCGCAAACGCCAGACCGCATGACAAAGCCGCAAAAAATCTCCGACCAGGACGGTTTCTTCTGGAAAACCAAAACGTTGGAAGAGATGTCCGCGGCCGAGTGGGAGAGCCTGTGCGACGGCTGCGCGCGCTGCTGCCTGGAGAAGCTCGAGGACGAGGACACCGGGCGGATCTATTTCACCCATGTCGGCTGCCGGCTGCTCGATGGCCAGTCGTGCGGGTGCCGTGACTATGCGAATCGGTCGGACCGGGTGCCGGACTGCGTCCGGCTCTCGCCGGAGAATGTCCGCACGCTGAGCTGGCTGCCGCCGAGCTGCGGCTATCGCCTCGTCGCCGAGGGGCGCGATCTGTATTGGTGGCATCCGCTGATCTCCGGCGACCCGAACACGGTCCATGACGCCGGCGTCTCGGTGCGCGGGCGGGTCGAGGCGAGCGAATCGGAGATTCCGGTCGAGGACCTCGAAGACCACATCGTGTCGTGGCCGGCGCTGCTGCCGCGGCGCGCCAAGCTGAAGAAGCGGCCGGCGTGAGGTGAGCGTTCGCGCCTCTCTTGGCCGGCGGCGACGCGATGCGCCGCTCTGCAACGTGCTGATGGGTAGAACTCGTAGCGCTCTTCTGCTTCCGATCGAATCGGTACCGGAGCTCAACTTGATGTTGTGACGCGTCTTCTTCACGCGAGGCGGTGTCCGCTGCGCACGAAAACGCGACAGGTTCCCACGCACCGGTTCCGCACCTCCGTAAAACTACGGCTCGGGACTATCCTAAATAGTACACACGCGCCGATTGTGAGACAAAGGTGACATCCGCGGTGCAGTGCGTCGCGGTCCCCTTCCTTGGGGCGTTTCCTCCCTTGACTTGGCCCGGGCGCCGATTGGCGACCGGGCCTTTTTATGTGCTGGTTTGGCGATGAGGCAGCGCATCGTGTCGCGCGATGACTTCACAGCCCGAGAAATTTGAACGGCGGACTGACCTTGAACTGATCATTGACCACGCCCGAAAAGGTGTTGGTCTGGTTGGCGCCGAGGTCGAGCTTCTTGACCGCGCCTTTGTCGGCGGAAAAATCGATCCGGGTGAGGTCGACCCAGAACACGTTCGGGGTCAGCGCGGATTCGAAGAAGTAGAGCTTGCGCTTGTGGTCGACGACGGTGCGCCAGCGTGTCGAGGAGATGTTCGGCTGATCGGGCGTGGTGATGCCGTAAGGCACCGAGGCGTTGCGGATCACGCCGAACACGCTGGCGATCGCTTCGACCGGGTTTTCCGCCTTCGGGATCGCGTCGACATAGAACGACGCGCGGGCGAAGCGGTCGGCCGCGCGGTTGGTGCCGGGTAGCATCACGGTGCCGCCAATCTGCTTCCAATAGGCGTTGAGCGCGAGCTGCTGATCGAAGGTCGGCGAATTGGTCATCACCTGATATTGCCGGCCGTGATGGATCACCTGCTGGCCGTCGATATATTCGATGATGGCGCTGTCGCCGGTCGAATCCGACAGCGACAGATGTACTGTGGCCAGCCGGTTCTCGTCGGGCAACTGGGCTGTGACCACGGTGAACGGCTGCTTCGCCAGCGCCTCGACCGCCTCCTGCACGGTGCCGAAACTGTCGAGCACATATTGTGGCCACAGCGACAGCGCGAGACCCGGCTTGCTGCCGTCGAGTTTCGGATAGGTCGATTCCGCGAGCCACAGCACGTTCGCGACCAGCCCGGCCTCGTTGACGCCGTCCGAGGTCGCGATGTCATAGGCCGAGGCGATCACGCTGCCGTAACGCGCGGTCCATTGCAGCGAGTTCGGCCCGGCCTCGCCGGAGCGCTTGATACCGCGCGGCAAGATCCAGAGATTGGTGCCGATGTCGCGCGACCAGTCCATCGAGCGGGCGGTGATCACCTGATTGTCGGCGCCGAGATAGACCAGACGGGTGCACGCCTGCGCCACCGGCGGAAGCAGGGCGCCTCCGATCAGAAGCGCTGCGGCGGATGCGGTGACGAAACGACGCCTGAACGGGACCATGGCTGCGACTCCGATGACGGGTTGAGTTCATCCGGTCGAACAGGAGAACGGCTGGGGTGACGATTGATCCCGCGCCGTTCGCTGCATCGCCGGTTCAACGAGCGTTGCACGACAGTGCGACAAATCAATGCGCCAGAACAGTGATCGTTAAGGATTCGTCGATGCGTTCGGCGAAGGACGCTATGATCGGGCGGATCAGGGGCGCGCTGCTGCCCCGATACCATTGCCGGACATTGCCCGGACAGGTTCTGAACTCAATCGCAGCCCGTGCGCGAATCCTGCTCTCGTTTCTCGATGGAGCATGATCTTTTCCGAAAACCGGCATCCACTTTTCGGGATCATGCTCTAAGCTTCGCGCACGACGAGTCCGGTTGGAGGATGTCCTGATGTTCGCGCTTGCGCGCCTCGCGGCGAGGGTTGCCGCCGCTGCATTGCTGTCAGCCCCCGCTGTTGCGCAGGCGCAGACCGCCCCGGAGGCGGGAGCTGCCAAGCCTAAGCCATCGGCCGCGGCGCAGGCCAAGCCTGCGACGGCTGCCGACCCGAAAGCCGCGCCGAAGAAGGAGCCGAAGACGATGACGCGGCGGCAGGAGATCGAGCATGCGATCGACACCCGCACGGTGCCGTCGCGCTACCGCAGCTCGGTTCCGAAAGAGTATCAGAAGTACATCCCGTTCGCGAAATAGCGGCGAGACGCCGTGGTCCGAAATCGGCTGTCGCACGTTATCGGCTATTCCGTGCTGCGGGAGATTTCAGCGGATGTTGGGCCGCGCCGCGCGCCACCCCTGCGTATGCGAACCACCCATGCGCCGGAATGGCTGTTTGGTCGGCATTTGATGCGCTATTGAAGTTCAATAGCGATCTCCCCGCATTGTCAGCCCGACGAGATTTCACGTCCGCATGAGCATGTCCGAGCATCAAAGCCGCGAACCTGCCGGTCGGCCCTTGTCGCCCGACGAAGCGGCGGCGGAACTCTCGCAAAGCTCCACGGACGTGATCGATCTCGGCAATGCGCCGCCGCTGGCGCCGTCTGCGCCGCTGACCACGGACGAGGTCCGCACCATCCTGTTGAGCCTGTTGCTGGCGATGTTCCTCGCCGCGCTCGACCAGACCATCGTGGCGACCGCGTTGCCGACGATCGGGCGGCAGTTCGGCGACGTCGAGAATCTGTCCTGGGTGATCACCGCCTATCTGTTGTCCTCGACCGCGGTGGCGCCGGTGTTCGGCAGCCTCTGCGATATCTACGGCCGCCGCGCCACGATCATCGCGGCGCTCAGCCTGTTCATCGCCGGCTCGGTGATGTGCGCGCTGGCGCCGAGCGTTCTGGTGCTGATCCTCGGCCGCGCGTTGCAGGGGCTCGGCGGCGGCGGGATCATGCCGGTGGTGCAGACGGTGATCTCCGACGTGGTCAGCCCACGCGAGCGCGGCAAGTATCAGGCGTATTTCTCCGGCGTCTGGGTGGCGGCGGGAATCGGCGGCCCGGTGCTCGGCGGGGCCTTCGCCGAGCATCTGCACTGGTCGATGATCTTCTGGATCAATCTGCCGCTGTCGATCGGCGCGCTGGCGCTGCTGCTGCCGAAGATGGCGAAGATTCCGGTGTATCACCGCCGTCGCAAGGTCGACTGGCTCGGCGGCGTGCTGCTGATGGCCTCGGCGCTGGCGGTGATGCTGGTGCTGACCTGGGGCGGCACGCGGTTTTCGTGGCTGTCGCCGGTGATCCTGGCGCTCGCCGGCGGCGCGGTGCTGTTCGCCGCGAGTTTCATCTGGCACGCGCTGCGCGAGCCGGAGCCGTTCCTGCCGCTGCAATTGATGGGCGGCACGGTGGTGCCGTGGGCGATGGCGGCGGGCGGCTTCGCGATGGGCGCGATGATCGGGCTCACCGTGCACATCCCGCTGTATTACGAGGCGGTGTATCACCTCAGCGCCAGCGCCTCGGGTCTGGCGCTGATCCCGATCGCCGCGGTCTCGGTGTTCGGCGCGGCGTTCACCGGCCGCGCAATGACGCATCTCGATCATTACAAGCGGATCGCGATCATCGGCACCGGCTTCTCGGCGCTGATGGCGGCGGCGATCGCGCTGCTGACGCCGTTGCCGCTGTGGGCGTTCCTGACGCTGCTGTCGCTGTTCTCGCTCGGCCTCGGCACGGTGTTTCCGGTCAGCATGGTGTCGATCCAGAACGCGGTGCCGCGACCGCAGATCGGCACCGCCACCGGCGCGATGAACTTCTTCCGCGCGCTGATGTCGTCGTTCACGGTGGCGGCGTTCACCGCTGTGCTGCTGATCACGTTCGGCGGCGAGATCCAGCTCGGCGGCGTCGAGCATCGCCACGCGGTCGGCAGCGTCGCCTCCGCCGACATGGTGGCGGCGTTCCGCTGGGTGTTCGGCGCGGCGGCATTGATGCTGGCCGGCTCGGCGATCTGCGTCGCGATCATGGAGGAGCGCCGGCTCGCCGGCCCGGACAACACGACGCCGCCGCCGCTGGAGCTGGCGGAGTAGGGCGGCCCGGCCGCCGCGACCGATCCGCAGCCTCGCGGAATTCCGACATTCTTTGTCAAAAATGATTAGTCTGCCGCAGAACCGCCTTTCGGGGGCCGCAGGGCGCTCGACGATGGCGCGCATCACGTGCGGCGGCTGAGACCAACGGAATGACAGTAGCGAATGGCAGCACCGGATGACCGCGATGGCATCGCCTGACGGCGGCGACTCCCTGCGCAAGCGACGCAGGCGCAACCGCGCCCGGCTGATGCTGGCGACGGTGCTGACCGTGGTCGGGCTCGTGGCCGGCGCGCTCGGCGTGCTGCTTTACGAGCTGCGGCCGGTGACGCTGCGGATCGCGGTCGGGCCGCAGGGCAGCGACGACATCAAGCTGATCCAGGCTCTGGCGCAGACCTTCGCGCGCGACCGCAGCTCGGTGCGGCTGACGCCGGTGGTCACCGACGGCGCGACGCCGAGTCTGGGCGAATGGACCAAGGGCAACGCCGACCTCGCCGTCACCCGCGGCGATCTCGATCTGCCGACCGACGCGCAATCGGTCGCGATCCTGCGCAAGAACGTCGTGACGCTGTGGTCGGTGCCCGGCAAGAGCAAGAAATCCGGCACGGTGAAAAGCATCGCCGATCTCGCCGGCCGCAAGGTCGGCGTCATCGGCCGCACACCGGCCAACGTCAAGCTGCTCCAGGTGATCCTGTCGGAGTCGGGCGTGGCGCCGGACAAGGTGCAGACCGAGCAATTCGCCACCACGGCGATCGCCGAGATGGCGCGCGACGAGTCGCTTGCCGCTTATCTGGCGGTCGGGCCGCTCGACAGCAAGACCACGGCGGAAGCGATCGCCGCCACCGCGAAGGCCCGCGGCGAGCCGCGCTTCCTGCCGATCGATGTCGGCGACTCGATCGCCAAGAAGTATCCGATCTACGATTCCGAGGAGATCCCCGGCAGCACCTTCTCGACCGCGCCGGCGCGGCCGGAGGACAAGGTCGACACCGTCAGCGTCAACCATCTGATCATCGCCAAGCGCGCGCTGTCGAGCGTCACCGTCGCGCAGCTCACCCGGCAGATCTTCGCCGCGCGGCAGCAGCTCGCGCGCGAACTGCCGACCGCCGGCAAGATCGAGGCGCCCGACACCGACAAGGCCGCAGCGCTGCCGGCGCATCGCGGCGCCGCCGCCTTCATCGACGGCACCGAGCGCACCTTCATGGAGCGCAACAGCGACTACATCTGGGGCCTGGTGGTGCTGCTGTCCGGCCTCGGCTCGGCCGGCGCGTGGTTTCGGTCCTACGTCACCCGCGACGAACGCGCCGCAAGCGCCAGGATGCGCGACCGCGCGCTGGCGATGGTCGCCAAGGCGCGCAAGGCCAATTCGCTCGACGAACTCGACCACATGCAGCACGAGATCGATCGCATCGTACGCGACATGCTGGATTGCTACGACGACGGCGCGATCGACGATCTGGCGCCGTTCAATCTGGTGCTCGATCAGTTCCACAACGCCTTGGTCGATCGGCGCAAGACGCTGACGATGCCGAGCGCCGGCATTGCGCCGTCGCACCCCGAAACCGTCGGGATCCCGGGCGACTAGCGGACGGTCGCGGCGGACGACGTCGCCAGAAGGCCTCTGCAGGCGGCCCTGCGACCTTCGACGGACGCTGTTCCTGGATGGAACCGTGTCAACGCTCCGGTAACTAATCCCCCGTAGTTTTCCGTTCCGGCGCGGAAGGAACCGCGCCTGCCCGCATTCGGGCGAGCCAGGAGAAGACGATGCTGCGACGGCTGATTTCGCGATTCGTCTCCGACACCAGCGGCGCCACCGCGATCGAATACGCAATTCTCGCCGTCGGCATCAGCATCGTCATCATCGGCGTGGTCAACGGCCTCGGCACCAAGCTGAACTCCAGCTATGACTCGGTCAGCTCCGCGATCAAGTAACCGCGCAGCGCGAGAGCTTCTCCGGCTCCGATCGAATCCGAACCAGAGCGCTCGATTGTTACTTCGACGCGTCGTCGGCACGCGAACCGGCGCCGCCTTCGCGCGACAGCGCGGCAGTCGCCCGGCGTTGCGCGGCGATCGATGGCGAAGTTGCGGCCGATGGTTAAGCGGCGCTGACAATGGCGGCGGCAATCCTCGCGATTTCGCGACGGCAATTTTCAGACCCGGCCATTATCAACGCTTCCGCAAACAAGAATGTGCGGGGGCACGATGCAGCAGATCGAACTTCATCCCGGTCCGTTCGGCCGACTGACCAAGGGCGACATCCTGGCTTCGCTGGCGATGGCCGGAATCGCGCTGCTGCTCACGCCGGTGATCGGCCTGCTGGTGCTGCTGATCGTCTGACGCGCGGCTGCCGGCGGCGGTCTCGGAACCTGTCGCAGGAAAATAGTCCTTGACAGCGTGACGCTGCCGCAGTAGGGTTCGGACATGCTCCAGAGTTGGGTTCGCGGGACGGCGGCGTCCAGCTCCGACGAATCAGCTCCGCACCCACGAACTCCTTGAATCATCGGCAAATCACTGCGTCGCGCGCTGCCGCGCCCTTGGTGCCGCGCAGGAACATCACAGGTGATGATGCGTTGGCCGTTCGAGGATGCCGCTCAAGGCATCGGGACGATCAGCAGGAGGGCAGCCATGGTCATCAAGGAAGAGGACCGCGTCGTTGAAACGACAGCGACCGAAGCAAGGCAGGGAGAGCGTGGCTCGTCCGTGCTGGCGCTGCTGATGGTGAGCACAGGCCTTGCCGTCCTCATTCTCGGCGTGATCTGGTTCGTCTGGTTCCGCGTCGAAGGCGTCGGCTGAGGACGCGCTGACGCACATTCGACGATTGCGTTGATCCGAACGACGCTCAACGCCACGACACGCAACGCCTGATGCGGCTGATGTCCGCAGGGATAATCATGACATGACGACGCAGCGATCCGCCCGGCCGGGAGCAAAACCGGCGCGGGCTGGACGTGTGAGTCTCGCCGCGAAACCGGCCAAGGCCGCCGGATCGACGGCCGGGAAGGCTAAACCGACCGCCAACACCGTCGCGACCAAGACGACGAAGAAAACGATCTCAGCAAAGACATCGGTCAAGGCTGCGAAGGCGACGAAGCCTGCGAAGTCGGTCAAAGCTCCGAAGGCGACCAAACCTGCGACGGCGATCAAGTCGGCAAAGTCGACCAAATCTGCCGGGACGTCGGCGAGTAAGAAGTCGGCGATCAAGCCGACGCCGGCCGAACTCAGCGACCCGAAAGCGAACGGCGACGCAAACGTCGCCAAGCGCACTGCAACGCTGCAGCGCGTGACGTTTCGTGGCGATCTGCGCAGCGTGCCGACCGACCCCGGCGACGCGCAGGCGATCGGTGGTCTCGCGCAGCAGATTGCGCGGCAGGATGCTGCGCACGCGGCCGCCGACAGCACGGCGCGGCCCTCGGCGCGCAAGAAACGCAGCGCCGTGGAGCGCCTCGACGATCCGGAGCCCGCCGCCGGGCTGGTGCTGATCGATCGGGTCTCGCAATCGATCGAGCGCGAACTCTGCGCGATCGAGAAAATCATCGGCGTTCGCCCCAAGAAAGGCGAGCGCACCGAAACCGAACGGCGCGCGCGCACGCTGGCGTCGCTCGCCCGCACGCTCGCCGAAGTGCGCAGATTGCGCAGCGACGAGGAGCGCAAGAGGCCGCTCGATGACGACGCCATCCCCCGAGACCTCGACGAGTTGCGGCGCGCGCTTTCGCGACGACTGGAGCAGATGGTCGCAAGCTCAACGCAACTACCTGCTGCAGGGGATGAGTGAGGCCGAACTGGCGTTTCTCGATGCCCAATGGGATGTGTTCGCCCATGATCATCAGCGCCCGCCGGAGCTCGCGCCGAACGGCCGGCCCTGGCTGACCTGGCTGATGATCGGCGGCCGCGGCGCCGGCAAGACCCGCGGCGGCGCCGAATGGGTCCGCTGCCAGGCGCTCGGGCTTCCGCCGTTCGCGAGCGTCCCGGCGGCGCGGATTGCGCTGGTCGGCGAGACCGAACACGACGTCCGCGAGGTGATGATCGAAGGCGTGTCCGGGCTGCTCGCGGTGCATCCGCCGGATCAGCGGCCGAACTGGCTGCCCTCGCGCAAGCGACTGGAATGGAGCAACGGCGCAGTGGCGCAGGCGTTCTCCGCCGACGATCCGGAGAGTCTGCGCGGGCCGCAATTTTCCTGCGCGTGGTCCGACGAGATGGCGAAGTGGCGCTATGCGGAGGCGGCGTTCGACATGCTGCAATTCGGACTGCGGCTCGGCGCGCAGCCGCGGCAATTGATCACCACGACGCCGCGGCCGAGCACGCTGCTGAAGCGATTGCTCGGCGATGCGTCGGCGGTGACGACGCGGGCGCCGACCCGCGCCAACGCGCTGAACCTTGCGCCGACATTCCTGCAAGCCGTGATGGCGCGCTACGCCGGCACCCGGCTCGGGCGTCAGGAACTCGACGGCGAACTGATCGAGGAGCGGCCGGACGCGCTGTGGTCGCGCGCGCTGATCGAAGCCTGCCGCGTCGCCGACGCGCCGCCGCTGCAGCGCCTCGTCGTCGCCGTCGACCCGCCGGTGTCGTCGGGCAAGCGCGCAGATTGCTGCGGCATCGTCGCCGCCGGCATTGCGGAGAGCGGCGTGGTCTATGTGCTGGCCGACGACAGCGTGGCGGCGGCGACGCCGTCGCTGTGGGCCAACAAGGCGATCGCGCTGTGGCGCAGGCTCTGCGCCGACGCACTGGTGGTGGAGATCAACCAGGGCGGCGAGATGGTGAAGACGGTGATCGGCGAAGTCGACGGCAACGTGCCGGTGACGCCGGTGCGCGCATTCCGCGGCAAGTGGCTGCGCGCCGAGCCGGTCGCGACGCTGTACGAGCAGGGCCGCGTCAAACACGCCGGCTGCTTCGCCGCGCTCGAGGACGAAATGTGCGACTTCGGCGCGTCCGGATTGTCGAACGGCCGCTCGCCCGACCGCCTCGACGCGATGGTCTGGGCCGTCACCACGCTGGCCTTCGCACCGCGCGCGGCCGAGCCGCGGATCAGGATGTTTTGAGCGGAGCTGATGCGGATCCCGGTTTCTACCGTGGTCCAGAGAGAACTGGGGCCCCGGATCTGCGAAGCGGTACTTCGTACCGCATCGCGTCCGGGGCACGTAGATCACAGATCGTTCGATAGATCGCGCCAATCTGGATTGAGCTTTTCGATCAGCGCGATCTTCCAGTCACGGCGCCAACGCTTGAGCACATGTTCGCGGGTGCGTGCTTCGAGAATCGAAGAATATTCTTCAACGTGCACCAATATCTTGATGTTGTATTTCTTGGTGAAGCCATCTGCGGCGCCGGCTTTATGCTCTGCGATCCTGCGCGGCAGGTCGTTCGTGACGCCGACATACAGCGTGCCGCGATAGCGGCTGGCGAGGATGTAGACGTCGTACGACCGGCTCATCGTGGCGCGCTCCAAACGCCCAATAGTGCCCGTGTCCCGCGCGCGGCGCAATGCGCAAGCGTTGCGCCGCAGATGCGGGACCCCGGTTCTTGGATGAAATCGAACTAACAACCGGGGCACGAAGGAAGCGGAATCCGCCATGCTCGATCGTCTGAAGGCTTTTCTCGCCCCGCCCGAAGCCAAGGCCTCGCGGACCGCGCAATTGCTGGCGTTTCAGGGGGGAGGGCAGCCGCGCTGGACGCTGCGGGACTACGCGGCGCTGGCGCGCGAGGGGTATCTGTCGAATGCGATCGTGCATCGCTCGGTGCGGCTGATCGCCGAGAACGCGGCGGCCTGCACCTTCCTGGTGTTCGACGGCGCGCAGGAGAAGGACGCGCATCCGCTGGCGCAGCTGATCGCGCGGCCCAATCCGCGGCAGGACGGCGCGGCGCTGTTCGAGACGCTGTATGCGCATCTGCTGCTCGCCGGAAACGCCTATGTCGAGGCGGTGGCGCTGGGCGACGCCGTGCATGAACTCTATGCGCTGCGGCCGGACCGGATCAAGGTCGCGCCCGGGCCGGACGGCTGGGCCGCGGCCTATGACTACAGCGTCGGCGGCCGCAGCGTGCGGTTCGATCAGCATGCGCCGGGCGTGCCGCCGATCCTGCATCTGACGTTCTTCCATCCGCTCGACGATCACTACGGCCTCGCGCCGCTGGAAGCCGCCGCCGTGGCGGTCGACACCCACAACGCCGCGGCGCGCTGGAACAAGGCGCTGCTCGACAATTCGGCGCGGCCCTCCGGCGCGCTGGTGTATTCCGGGCCGGAGGGCGCGCTGCTGAGCGACGCGCAGTTCGATCGGCTGAAGTGCGAATTGGAGACCACCTATGAGGGCGCCGCCAATGCCGGCCGGCCGCTGCTGCTCGAAGGCGGGCTCGACTGGAAGGCGATGGCGCTGACGCCGAAGGACATGGACTTTCTCGAGGCCAAGCACGCCGCGGCGCGCGAGATCGCGCTCGCTTTCGGCGTGCCGCCGATGCTGCTCGGCATTCCCGGCGACAACACCTACGCGAACTATCAGGAAGCCAACCGCTGCTTCTTCCGCCAGAGCGTGCTGCCGCTGGCGACGCGCGTCGGCAACGCGCTGGCGCAGTGGCTCGCGCCGCAATTCGGCGACGGCGTGCGGCTGGTGATCGACACCGACCGGATCGACGCGCTGTCCGCCGACCGCGCCGCGCTGTGGGAGCGCGTCAGCGCCGCGCCGTTCCTGACGCTCAACGAAAAACGCGAAGCGGTCGGCTACGCCCCGATCGCGGGCGGCGACCGGCTGGGGTGAGGGCGGCGCCCGACGGCGCCATCGCGATGCGAGGCTGCCGATGTCCGATCTGATCAAGATTTTCACCGAGCGTGGCGACCTCGCTCATCTGGCGTTGCTGCTGTGGGCCTGCGCGGCCTCGGCGGGGCTGTGGTTCAGCTTGCGCGAGATGGCGGCGGCGTCGCGGCGGTTCGACGATTTCGTCCACGCGCTCGAACTGTTCAACCGTCGCGCGCGGCGTCGCCGTGCGCCGGACGAGATCGGCCGCGATCACGATTAGGAGCCCGCGATGGACAGATTGCACCAGATGCTGAGCGCGATCCGCACCGAGACCAAATCGGCCAAGACTCCCGCCAGCGTGTTCCGCGAATTCCTCAGCCATGTCGATCAGGCGCAGCGCAAGCCGCCGGCCAAACGCCCGCGCCTCAAGGCCGCCGCCCCGCGCCGCCGCGCGGCGAAGCGGACGAAGTAATCGAGTGGCGCGTGCAGCGCCTTCTTCACCCTCCCCTGGAGGGGGAGGGTCGGCGCGTAGCCCGCGCGAGCGGGATGCGTGACGGGGTGGGGTGAGCCGCGCGCACGGCGGATGAACTCTTCGCCACCCCACCCCGCTCGCTGACGCGAGCGACCCTCCCCCTCCAGGGGAGGGTGGTCGTCGCAAAAATCGCAATGTCTCGTCTGCGATCGCCTCCCTGCGGGGACGGTGAGGCGCCGCCGTGCCGTCCGGCGACGCAGCCCATTCAACTCACTTCTGATTCATTCACTCTCACGAGGCCGCCGATGCTTGCCCCGATGTCCGATCCGGTTTCGCCGCCGTCGCGGCTGTCGCTGTCGAGCGACGGCGCGGTCGAGGGCTATGCCAGCCTGTTCGGCGAGATCGACCAGGCGCGCGACATGGTGATGCCCGGCGCGTTCACGCAGACACTGAAGAGCCGCGGCCTGCGAAAAATCCCGATGCTGTTTCAGCACGACCCCAGCGAGCCGGTCGGGGTCTGGCTCGAACTCGCCGAGGATTTTCGCGGGTTGCGCGCCCGCGGCCGGCTGATCCCCGACGTCGCGCGCGGGCGCGAATTGCTGGCGCTGCTACGCGAAGGCGCGATCGACGGGCTGTCGATCGGCTATCGCACCGTGCGGGGCATCATCGATCCGAAGACCCGGGTGCGGCGGCTGTATCAGGTCGACCTCTGGGAAATCTCGATCGTCACCTTTCCGCTGCTGAACGGCGCGCGGGTCTCGACCGTCAAGCAAACGCCGCGTCAGTCGCTGCAGCGTCGCGCCGCGGAAGCGGCATGGCGGGGCGTGCAGAACGCAGCATCGGAATCGGCCAGCGCCGCGGATGCACCGGCGCTGCCGGCGCGGCGCGGGCGGACGGCTTTGACGCTGTCCTCCCGCGCCGATCGCAAACAGGCGTTGGCAGGAGTCGGCCGGCTTCCAGCATCATAAGACGTACCAAGGCCTGCTACGCGGCCATGACTGGGACGGACCGAATGGAGCCCATGCCAGGTACAACAACGCCGTTCAGTAGCCGAGCGAGCGCTTCATGTCGGAGAATCGACTAACATCAGAGATGATGACGCCTGATCATGCCCGGCATGCTCCTGACACGCATCCGAGACTCCGATATTCCGGAGATCAGAAATTACAACCGTGCGATCCGGATGCTGCGGCGCATATTCCGATTGGGCAGGGGACGCGAGTAACCGAGCAGGCCATACGAATGGGAGCAGCGTTCGATGACGGACGAGGAATTCCTGAGGGGCTGGAATGAGCTGCGTGATCGCGTCATTGCCTATCTCGAGAGCCTCGGGAAGACCATCGATGCGTTCGGCGACAAGGATTTCTGGGTGGTTGACGACGATTTCGGCCTGTTTCTTGTCCAGGTCGAGATCATGGACCTCGATCTGTTGCAGCCGCAAGTCATCTACGGACTTCGTGATCTGCTCAACGGATATCCAGAATTCGCAATCACGGTTGCGGTCGTCGCGCCACGCGGGATCGATTGGCCGCGCATGGGCATTTCGCTTGTCAAAGGCCAGATCGTCGACGGCTTGAAGCGCTGGGCGCTGCCGCCCGCTTATCAGCACCTGCACTACGAGGGATCGCGGCCGGACTAGGCGTCGGCATCGCCCGTCGCTCACCGCCGCCGTCCCTGGATCGTTCAACGCCGTGGCCTTCCGCCGCGGCGTTTTCGTTTGCGCGCCTCCCCGACATCTCACCTAGGAGAACCAGATGGACTACGAGATCGCCACCACTGCGCCGGAAACCAAGGCCGGCTTCGCCCCCGCCGATCGCGACGCGCATGACGAGCTGCTGCGCGCTCATGAGGAGTTCAAATCGGCCAATGATGAGCGGCTCGCCGCACTCGAGCGTCGCCGCGGCGACGTGTTGCTGGAGGAGAAGGTCGATCGCATTTCGGACGCGATCGATGCGCGGCTGAAGCGGATCGAGGACTTTGCGCTGAAGCAGGCGCGACCGCAGCTCGATGGCCGCCGCGTCGAGACGATCGGCGCCAGCCGCGAGCACAAGAGCGCGTTCGAGGCGTACATCCGCTCCGGCGATGCGTCGCCGCTGCGGGCGATCGAGACCAAGGCGCTGTCGGTCGGCTCCAATCCGGACGGCGGATATCTGGTGCCGGAGGAGCTGGAGCGCAGCATCGCGGCGCGGCTGAGCGCGATCTCGCCGATCCGCAGCCTGGCTTCGGTGCGGCAGATCTCCGGCAGCGTCTACAAGAAGCCGTTCATGACCGCGGGTCCTGCGACCGGCTGGGTCGGCGAGGCCGCGGCGCGGCCGCAGACAAGTTCGCCGACGCTCGATGCGCTGTCGTTCCCGGCGATGGAGCTGTATGCGATGCCGGCCGCGACCGCGACGCTGCTCGACGACGCCGCGGTCAATCTCGACGACTGGCTCACCGGCGAGATCGACACCGTGTTCGCCGAGCAGGAGGGCGCCGCCTTCGTCTCCGGCGACGGGATCAACAAACCGAAAGGCTTTCTCGCCGCGCCGACGGTGGCCAACGCCGCCTGGAGCTGGGGCAATCTCGGCTTCGTCGCCACCGGCGCCGCCGGCGCATTCCCCGCCAGCAATCCGTCCGACGTGCTGATCGACCTGATGTTCGCGCTGAAGCCGGGCTACCGGCAGAACGCCAGCTTCGTGATGAACCGGCGGACGCAAGGAGCGATCCGCAAGTTCAAGGACAATAACGGCGTCTATCTGTGGCAGCCGCCGGCCACCGCCTCGGGCCGCGCCAGCCTGATCGGCTTCCCGCTGGCCGACGCCGAGGACATGCCGGACATCGCCGCCAATTCGCTCGCCATCGCCTTCGGCGATTTCCGCCGCGGCTATCTGATCGTCGACCGCCAGGGCGTCCGCGTCCTGCGCGACCCGTATTCCGCCAAGCCCTACGTGCTGTTCTACACCACCAAGCGGGTCGGCGGCGGGGTGCAGGATTTTGATGCGATCAAGCTGTTGAAGTTTGGGGGGAGTTGACGCACGGCGTCCGATCTCCCTCTTTCGCTTGCGGGGGAGGGCCGGGGTGGGGCCCCCCGCGCACGGCGCTGCGATCGGACGGTCAGGTTAGGCGCGCAGTCTCGTAGCCCGGATAAGCGAAGCGCCATCCGGGACGCAGCCACCAGCAAAATGCTGCGCTCATGGCGGCTACGCTACGGCGGGGCCGCTCGCATGACTTGATCAGATCGCCAACGAAAGCTGCTTCTGCGACAGACCTTGCAGTCGCGCGCCGAGCCCGATCTTGTCCTCGGCCTTGGCGCGCGCGTGATCCGACATCATCGTCAGTAGATGCTGCAATCCCGCGACATCGCCGACGGTTCTAAGTCAGTATAGCAAGCGGCACTTTTCGAACATCGCGAGCGACAACTCTCCCGGCGTTCCTGCGCCCAATTGCTCCGATGTATGCTGCCGATTCGCTGGGGTAAGCCTTGACTGTCCTCTGCCCAAATCGTTCGACCCAGCTACCATCTGGCTGCTCATCGACAAAGCGGAAGCTATATCCAATCGTCCCAATAGACGCATTAAGCTGAGCTGGATTGCGAGCCTTTACGTAGGTCGCTGCGATCGCTGAAGTGAGTACGTCGATGGCAATACCAATTACTATTGCGAGCTCAATGTTTGTCGACAGGTCGCTTGAGGTCACGTTTCCACTTGGATTGTGGGCCGAACTGTGGCGCGTCCTTGCCAAAGCTTTGTAGTCATCGGATAGACTTACGCGACTATTTCCGATAGCAGTCGCAATCGCCGACAGTCTGTGCCATGGCGAATCGATGCCGAACGCCTTGAAGGCGTTGCTGACGTCCGAATCGGAAACATTGGAGCCGCGGGGGCTAAAGCCGAGCGCCGTGTAGATAGGAGGTTCGATATCGTATGATGAGAGTAGGCGAATATGCCGATCAACGTAAGGCTGCTTATCGTTTTGATCCAGGAACTGAACTCGGTTATTTAGTCCGGAAAACCGCATCAATTGTCAGAAAGCGCTTCAATTTGTCTGAGAAGAGCGCGTATTTGAGTCGGCTGTTGCCTATTCGGGATACGAGTTCTGCGAAGCATCCATCTATATGTTGCTCGAGCATTGCAAATGCGGATACCGAAAGGCCGTGGCGGAGAATTCGAGCTCCGATATTGTGAGTGTCAGTTAGCGGTAGTGTGTCTGTCAAAAGCGGATTCCGCGATAGCAAGAGCGTATGTCGCAGTGTTGTGAAGAATTCGTTCCTTGATGTACTCATTAGAAGGCCTCGAGCATGGCCTTCATTTTATCAACCCGAAGTTTAATTCGAGCGGGAGTGTTGGTTCCTGTTTTGACGGCTTTGTCGAACTCCAGGTCATCGAATAGCTTTCGGGTGTTCTCAAGCACAGCCGGCGGCTCTCCGGTTGCCTTTTTGAATGTCTCCGAACTAATAAGTGACGCTGCAATCATCTGGGCGTCGTAAAGCCCAGCCAATGCTTGGTCGCGCCAACCTGATCCTTCTGGGCGATGAAAGGCATGTTCGCCCCAGAGCGTTTCGCATCGCTGGAGCGCCGTTAGAAACTGCGTTTCAAGAGTCTGTATAACAGTCGGCTCAGCCTTTTGGTGGCTCCGCATGAATTCGTCCATCTCCTTGACGAGGCTACCGCTGAACTCCGCATAGCGGTCTCTGAGCGCTAGGAAGCGCAGCACAAACTCCGCATCGACCATCTCTCGGAACGAATTTGATTTCTTGTCGATAGTTTTAAGTTGCTGCGCTAGGAAATCCTTTTGGGATAGAGAGTAGATTGCGTCATTAAGTGGCCCGCGGAATGCAACATTTCGGATTTCTTGATTATTAAGTGACTCTCCACCTCGGTTTAGCCGAAGAAAGACTTCGTACTTAAGTAGCGGATCCGTCTGCTTAAGGAGTGTTACAACTCTAAGGAATGGACGCAGTCTAAGGGCGTTGGTGATCTCTGTTGGCAATTCATCAAACTGCGCGCCCTCAGCTTGAGTGAGCCTTTCCAGTCGACGTAGTCGAAATCGGTTTTGGATGAAATCCGAAATTGCTCGTAGGCGTTGTTTCCCGTCAATGGCTGTGTAAGTTCCATCCTCCTCCTCGGACAGATAGATTGGAGGAACGGGAACGTTGATTAGGAATGACTCAATCAGGGCAGATTGCTTCTCGCTGGTCCAGCGTTCACGGCGTTGAAATCCGGGTTGGAGGTCGATGGCGGTGCTCTCGACCATTTCGGCCAGCGTGCCGAGTGGCAGGTCTGCCGTTTGAGTAACCAACTTCGATTGTGCGTCGTGGAAGCTTTTTACAAGCTCATTTGTGCCGATCATTTAGTCCCCTATTTCGCAGCGGTTTATAACAGAGACGCTTTTAACGTCATTTAGCTGATGGATGCAGAGTCGATGGTCGGCGTAAGACCTAGCCAGGCGGGTGGGTATTCTACGAATTGATGCCGAAGTCCGAACACGATTTTCAGTTTATTTCGGAATCGTCACAACGACCATCCTTCCCAGCTTCGCGTCGCCGTCCCATCCGCGGCTACACCCCCGAAGCCCTGGCCAACGCCAAACATCGCTACGAAGACACCGACGAGCTGCAGGACTCCATCGCCACCGATCTTCGCATCAGCCTCCGCAAGCCGGACAAGCTGGCCAAGCGCGGAGGCTGGAAGCTGCGCAAACGATCGGCTGCCGCGCGAATTGCCGCAGGCGCTGAAGCTCGTGATGGCCGCGACTGAGGCGTTGACGGCCCCGCGACTGCCCCGCCGCCGCCGGAGCAGAGCGTGACCGACGATCGAGAGAGGGCGCCAGCGGTGCCCTCTCTGGCGATCCGGCTCCAAGCCGCTGTCGAGAACGAACTGCGCAAGGTCGAGGCGCTGCGCGGGGCGTTGGACGCCGGCGAACAGTCGATCGAGGCCCAGCGCAGCGCCCGCACGCCGGCGACGCTGACCGAGATGCTGTCGAGCGGCACTCGGTCGCACCGCTATCGCCGCACGGCCTTCTCGAGCGTCGCGGTGACGAATTTGTTGAGGCTGACGCCGGCGCGCCGGGCGGCGTTGGAGACGTCCTTGTGCAGCGCCGGGTCGGTGCGCACCACGAATTGGCCTGAAAACGGTTTGTCCGGCTCCTCGCCGCGCTGCTTGCAGAAGGCGAGATAGTCCTCGATCGAGCCGGCCAGGGCCTTCTTCAGTTCGGCCACAGACTTGCCCTGGAAGGTGACGACGTCGCGGATATCGGCGACCTCGCCGTGAAAGATCCCGGCGTAGGCGTCGTACTCGATGGTGGCCGTATAGCCCTTGTAGCTCATCGTCGTCATGGTTCGATCCCGGACTCGCTCAGAAAGCGGCGGACGGACTTCACTGCGCCCTTGTCGGTCTCCTTCTGCGGATGCGGCCGGTGAAACACCGCGCGCACGCCGTTGAGAGCGACTCGAACCCGTGACCCGCTGCCTTCGCTGATCTCCGCGCCGCACGCCAGCAGCAGCGCTTCGATATCGCTCCAGACGATGCCGGCCCGGACCGGCGTGGCGAAAATCGCCACAAGGACGGCCTGATGCTTTTTGGTCAGCTTCATATAGTATCACTTTACAGTATCGATGCAAGGTGCCCGCCGGCGCACGCGGCTGACCGCCGTCCCGCATGTCGCTTCGCTCATGGCGGGCTACGCGCTGCATTCTAGGCTGATGCCCGGCGTCTGCCAGTGCGATCGGGCGATCGGGCGTTGCGCTCTCATCCTCGGATGGCCGTGACGCGCGTGCTGTGATTCGGCCGGTCGAGGTGACGGCGCCATGACCGATGATCCGCCGACCATGTCCCTGTCGTAGCGCAGCTCGGGAACGAATATGCTAGACAAGATTTTGCACCAGCGGCGTCGCATCGGCGCGATCGGGAGCGAATGGACATTGGGGAGACATCGGACCATGACGCATGTGATCCGGCTTTCGGCCGTGCTGACCGCGGCGCTCGTCGTTCTCGCGGTGTCCGGCGTCGGCGAGGCGTTCGCGCGCGGCGGGGCGGCGAGCATCATGGACTCGCCGGGCTATCAGCGCCGGCTGAAGGAATCGCGCGAGCAATTGCAGCAGCCTTACACCACCCCGCCGGCGGTGTATCCGCGCCGCAAGCTCGGGCCGTATCAGCGCACCAGGCCCATCCCCAGGGGGTGAGCGGTCGTGATGCGGTCGACGCGTGCTGCGTGACTGTGATCTCGGGGGGCGTCGAAGGTTGTCCGGGCGCGGCCGTCGGCGCAGGCGCGCGCCAGCGTCTCAGCAGTAGCCGTGCCAGCCGCAGGCGTAGGGCAGGCGGCCGTAGATCGCCAGCGGCGCGGTGCCGTAATAATTGAAGTAGTAGTAGGAATTCGGCTTGCCGTAATAGCCGTTGACCAGCGGCGGGATGTCGACCTCCGGTGCATAGACCGGCGAGCCGGTGACGATCGCCCGCGGCGGCAGCACCTCGGCGACGATTCGACCCCTCTGAACGGGCTCCGCGAAGATCTCGCCGATCCGGCTGCGCGCGGGCAGATCCGCGGCGCGCGCGGGCGCTGCGGCGGTGAGCGCGAGGAACAGAACGGCAAGGCGCAGCATCACAGGGCTCCGGTTTCGGGCCGCATGGTGGCGCAACATGGTTAACAAAGATTAACGATCGGGCGGCGTGGCATTTCGTGGCGAGCGGCGCTTGGTGATGCGGCGAGGGGCGGTGCTTGTTGGCACCCGTCGAGGCGCGCTGCGATCGCATCTCAGGATGACGCCTTCGATGCGCGCAAGTGCGTGCAACTCAGGCTGACGCTGCGAGGCGCAACAGTAAGCGCATCAGGAGCGCCTGGGCGACGGCTGTGGTTGGCTATGGCGGCAGCGCGGCGCCCCAGCTGCGGGCGGTCGAGACGATCCAGTCGCGATACAGCGTCAGCGGCGTGACGCCGGTGAGGCCGCCGCAGCCGCTGGCGTTGGCGGCGCCGGTCGACCACGACACCACGCCGACGATGACGGCGCGGCCGTTCTGCTCCTGCAGCGCGGGTCCGCCGGAATCGCCGGTGCAGGCCCCCAGGCCGTCGCGCGCATTGTTGGTGGCGGGATCAACCAGGCGGATCTGCAGCCGGCCCGGACGGCCGGTGGCGATCAACTGCGCGCTCCGCACCACGCCGCCGCTGCGGCCGTCGCCGCGCTGCGCGACGCCGATGCCGGCGATGGTGAAGCTCTGCCCCGCCGCCAAGGGATCGCCCGGCGCGCCGATCGGCAGCGGCGTCTTGCCGGGCAGGGGAGCCGCGAGCTGCAGCAGTGCGACGTCGGCGCTGGCGCGATTGGCCTCGATCGCCCGCCGATCGAATTGCGGATGCGCGGCGACGCGGCGGATGTCGCGCAGCTGCGGCCGCCGCTCTGCGTCGAGCTGCACGATCTTGTAGTCCGCGCCGGGGCCGACGCAATGCGCCGCGCTCAGCACCAGATCGGGCGCGATCAGCGCGCCGGAACAGAAATTGCCGCGCGAGCCGACGATGGTGACGACGGCGCGGCCGATGCCGTCGTCGCTCTCGCGCGCGCCGCCGACCATCGCGGCGGCGGGGGTGGCGAGGGCGGTCAGCAGCAGGATCAGTTTCAAGGTGCGGATCATGGCGGGCTTCAAGAGCCTCGCCGCCGCGGCGCTGTCAACCGGACGATATCGGAGGGATGAGCATGTCGGCGATGTTGCTGGCCGGACCGGCGGTGGAGCCGTGGACGGTTGCCGAGTTGAAAGCGTTCCTGCGGGTCGCGCACGATGACGACGACGCGGTGATCGCGGCGCTGCTCGCCGCGGCGCGCGGCCAGATCGAGGCGATGACGCGGCGCGCGCTGCTGGCGCAACGCTGGCGCGTGCTGCGCGACGGCTGGCCGGACGACGGCCGCATCGCGCTGCGGATCGGGCCGCTGCGGAGCCTGACCGCGGCGGTGGTGTTCGATGCGCAGGGCGTCGCGCATCCGATCGGTCTCGATGGTTTCGTGATCGACGCTGCGAACGGCGTGATCGCCGCGCCGGCGTGGTCGCTGCCGCAGCCGGGGCGCAGCCTTGCGGGGATCGCGCTCGACGTCGAGCTGGGTTTTGGCGCGGTCGCGTCGGACGTCCCGGAGCTGCTGCGCCATGCGGTGCGGACGCTGGTGGCGCATTGGTACGAGAACCGCGGGCTCGCCGCGATCGGCGCCAGCGTGGCGATGCTGCCGGGCAGCGTCGCGGCGATGATCGCGAGCTTCCGGGTGCTGTCGCTATGATCGATCCGGGGAAATTGAACACACGGTTGACGCTCGAGACGCCGGTCGAAAGCGGCGACGGGCAGGGCGGCGTGGTGCGCAGCTTCGCGCCGCAGAATGTGGTGTGGGCGCAGCTCGCGCCGCGCGCCGCGCGCGAGGGCGTCACGGCGGACGCCGACGGCGCGGTGCTGCGCATCACGATCACGCTGCGCGGCGGCGTCGCGCTGACGCGGGCGCATCGGCTGGTCGACGGCGCGCGGATTTATCGCATCATCGCCTGGCGCGAGCGTGATCACGGCGCGCTGATCGAGATCGACGCGGAGCTTCATCAGTCACCGTCATCCTGACGAGCCGGCTCAGCCGCTCGCCGCGCTCGCATCGCGGGATGACGGGCGCATTGCCATCGAGGACCTCCGCCATGCCCACTGCGACCACCGCGCTGCGCGCGGCCATCCATCGCGCGCTGACCACCGACAGCGGCCTCGTCGCCGCGCTCGGCGGGGCGCGGGTCTATGACGAGCCGCCGCGCGATGCGGCGTTTCCCTACGTCACGCTCGGCGAGGCGCGGATCAGCGACGTCTCCGCCGACGACGGGCCGACCCAGGAGCATCAGCTCACGCTGCACGCCTGGTCGCGGCAGGGCGGGCACAGAGAAGCGCATGTCATCACCGGCGCGCTGCTGCAGGCGCTCGACGACGCGGCGCTGTCGCCCGCCGGCCATCGCCTGGTGAATCTGCGTTTTGCGATCGCCGACATCCGCCGCGAGGCCGACGGCCGCACCTATCACGCATCGGTGCGGTTCCGCGCCGTGACCGAACCCGCGAACTGATCGGAGGACAGCCATGGGCGCACAGAAGGGCAAGGATCTGCTGATCAAGATCAAGGACGGCGCGACCTACGTCGCCGTCGCCGGCTTGCGCAGCCGCAAGATCGCGTTCAACGCCGAGCTGGTCGACATCACCCACGCCGAATCCGCCGACCGCTGGCGCGAGCTTCTGGCCGGCGCCGGCGTCCGCCGCGCCTCGATCTCCGGCCGCGGCCTGTTCAAGGACGCCGCCTCCGACGCGCTGGTGCGGCAGGCGTTCTTCAACGGGCTGATCAGCGACTGTCAGGTGATCGTTCCCGACTTCGGCACGATCAGCGGGCCGTTCCAGATCGCCGGCCTCGAATTCGCCGGCGAGCACAATGGCGAGGTGACGTTCGACGTCACGCTGGAGAGCGCCGGCGCGCTCGGCTTCGTAACCTTGTGAGGACGCCATGGCCAACAAATATCGCGGTGAGATCGAAGCGGAGATCGGCGGCCAGCGCCGCACGCTGGTGCTGACGCTCGGCGCGCTGGCGGAGCTCGAGAGCGCGTTCGGCGCCGACGATCTGGTGGCGCTGGCGCAGCGCTTCGGCAGCGGACATCTGTCGGCGCGCGATCTCGCGCGGATCATCGGGGCGGGGCTGCGCGGCGCAGGCGAGGCGGTCGGCGACGACGAGGTCGCGGCGATGACGGTCGCCGGAGGCGCCACCGGCTATGCGATGATCGCCGCCGAACTGATCGCCGCGACCTTCGGCGAAGCGGCGCGATGACGCCGTTTCCTTGGAGCGAGGCGATGCAGTTCGGCTTCGGCGTGCTGCGGCTGTCGTCGGATCAGTTCTGGCGGATGACGCCGCGCGAACTGGCGTCGGCCATCGTCGCGGTGCGCGGCCGCGTCGTTGCGCCGCTCGATCGCGGCGGGCTCGACGATTTGCTGCGGCGCTATCCGGACCAGCGAGGAGGATGACGATGATCGACGACGCCAACGCGCTCGATGCGGCGCAGACGCTCGACGCGCTGAACCTCAAGACTCAGGCCCTCGCCAGCGGCGCTAACAGTTTCGCGCGCGCGATGAGTGCGGCGTTCGCGTCGTCGATCACCGGCGGCAAGCAGTTCGACGACGTGCTGAAGTCGCTCGCCCTGCGGATCTCCGATCTCGCGGTGAAGATGGCGTTCAAGCCGCTCGAGAACAGTCTGGCGACCGGCCTGCAAGGCCTGTTTTCGGGGCTGTTCGGCGGCGACGTCAAGGCGGCCAACGGCGCGGTCAAGCCGTTCGCATCGGGCGGAGTGATCGGCACGCCGACTTACTTCCCGATGATCGGCGGCGGCGTCGGCCTCGCCGGCGAGGCCGGGCCGGAAGCGATCATGCCGCTTCAGCGCGGACCGGACGGCAAGCTCGGCGTCGCGAGTCATGGCGGCGGCAGCGTGGTCAACATCCAGATCGCGACGCCCGACGCCGACAGCTTTCGCCGTTCGGAGACCTACGTCACCGGCCAGATCGCCCGCGCGGTTGCGCGCGGGCGGCGGGGGCTTTGATGGACGATACACGACGCGGCCGTGCTTCGAGGCTCGCTTTTCGGGCGCGCGGCGCAGCATCACGGCTCCTCTGTTGCGAGCAACGCCATGACCGCATTTCATGAAGTCCTGTTTCCGCTCGATGTTGCGCTGAAAAGCGCGGGCGGGCCGGAGCGGCGGACCGAGATCGTGTCGTTCGGCTCCGGCCGCGAGCAGCGCAACGCGCGCTGGGCGGAGTCGCGGCGACGCTACGATGCGGGCTACGGCGTCAAGACGCTGGAGGCGTTGCAGGCGGTGGTGGCGTTCTTCGAGGAGCGGCGCGGCCAGCTCTACGGCTTCCGCTGGCGCGACCGGCTCGACAGTTCGTCGGCGGCGCCTGGGCATCCGCCGTCGCCGCTCGATCAGGGCATCGGCATCGGCGACGGCGTCACCGCGAACTACCAACTGGTGAAAAGCTACGGCGCGGGTTTCGCGCCCTACGCGCGGCGGATCACGAAGCCGGTGGCAGGCTCGGTGCGCGTCGCGGTCGGCGGTGTCGAGGCGGCGGGCGGCTTCACCGTCGATGCGACGCGCGGGGTGGTGAGGTTCGCCGCCGGCCGCATTCCGCCGCCGGGCGCGGCGGTGACGGCGGGTTATCAGTTCGACGTGCCGGTGCGGTTCGACACCGATTATCTCGAAGTCGATCTGTCGGCATTCGCGGCCGGCGCGATCCCGAACATCCCGGTGATCGAGATCAGGGTGTGACGTCACGCTCTACGGGAGCGGGGAGGCGCCTCTCATCTTCTCCCGCAAGGGGAGAGGGGGTGATGTTACGGGTTTGTTTCTCTTCAGATTTGTCCACGCTCAAGGCCTGCTCAGGGTCTATCCAGCCCATGGAGAGTCAAGGATTTAGGCCCTGATGCGCTTTGGCTTGAGCGGGGCTTTCCCGATCACACGGCTCTCGAAAAATCGGGCTGCGACGCAACGCCGCAAGCAACCACCCCAGAAATCAAACACTTGATTCATTCATTCAAATGAATTAAATCAAGCGAAGTTCAGTGCTTCTATGAGGATGCCATGAAACGACGAGAATTTTTGGGACTGTCCGCGGCAGCCATGCTGAGCAATCTGCCCGTGGCCGATGCCAACAACACAACTCCAGCTATGGATGCTACTTCATCGAACCTGCACCTAGACAAGGCGCCACGTCTTTCGATGACCGAACGCGACCGGCGCTGGAAGATGGCGCGCGACATTATGAAGGCGGCAGGTGTCGAGGGGCTCATTGTCTATGGAGACAGGGAATCCTCCGCTCCGGCCCCCTTCTCTCCCGACAGCTATTTTACCAATGATCGGTTGGGGTCCATCGTCGTGTTTAAAGGAGACGAACCACCGGTGGTGCTTGCGTTTGCCCCGATGGCTGTCTCCGATCACATGCAGGCCCGTCTGCGAGGCGACCAACAGTGGCTCGAGCCAAAGCAGATCTTTGTCGGCAAAAGCGGCGCTCACCTAGTTTCCCTCCTCGATCGCATTGGCCTGACAGGAAAGATCGGCGTGATCGGCCTGGAACCCTATCCACCCTTCTATTTCGACGGGGCCATTCCCTTCGGGATATGGAATGCCGTCCGGGAAGCCTTTCCAAAGGCCGAGTTCAAGCCGGTATATCGCGAATACTTTATGTTGACCGCCGCGCACAGTGCGGAGGAACTGGCTCTCATCCGGCATGCCGCTGGCATCGGCGAAAAGATGTGCGAAGCGATGAGGGTAGCGACGAAGCCTGGCGCGTCCGAAGCCGATATCGTGGCCGCGACTACAGCGGAATGCCTGCGCAATGCCGGCTTTACCGCGGAGGTGCTTTTCGGATCCGGAAGGGAATTCATCGGCTGGGGTCCCGCCCCCTGGACCTATCGCGCCCAACCGCCCAGAATCATCGAAGAGGGAGACGTGGTGCTTGCAGAGGTTTTCGCCTTCTACGGCATGTACGAAACCCAGCATCAACCCGCCATAACCGTGGGAAAGGCGCATCCGGAGTTTGAACGGGCTGCAGCCGTTGCGAGAGCCTGTTACGAAGAGGGGCTGCAGGCTCTGCGTCCCGGACGCACGTTCGGCGAAGTGGTGGAGATCATGGAAGCCCCCCTGATCGCCTCTGGCGGTTGGCATGTCCATCCCCTGATCCACAGCATCAATCCTTACGGTCCGATCGGCTTTGGTTCGGCTCCCGGGCCGGAATCCCTGCCCGAAGCATCGGCATACGGCTCGATCGGACGCCTTCCCACGACCTGGCGCGATCTGCCGCTGCAGGAAGGCATGTCTTTCGCCTTCGAAACGAATTGTGCGTTTGGCAGGCATCTGGCAAATCTGGGTGGTACTGTTCTTGTCGGCTCGGACGGGGGCATTGAGCTCAACAGCAACTCGACCAACGTGATGAGAGCAGGTTGACACGAGTCTGACGCCTGGTCGAACCCACGGCCAGGCTTCAGGCGAGACACCAGACATGAAGATAAGCAGCGGCATCGAGATACAGAACAAATCTTCGGAAGCAACGCGCGAGAGACTGATTGAGGCAGGCCTAAAGCTCTTTGCCGAGCTCGGTATGGACGGCGTGCGAACACGCGCGCTGGCCGAGGTTGCAGGGGTCAATCAGTCGGCAATACCCTATCATTTCGGCAGCAAGGACGGCGTCTACAGAGCGGTGATTGAAGAAATCGCCAGGGAAATCGCAGATGGGTTGGCCGCTACTGGCCTGCTGCAGATGTCCGCCGCGGAGGGCAAAACAATGTCGCGAGATCGATGCCTGAAAAACCTCCGCGCCTTGATCCGAGCCTTCACTATTCTGATTCTATCGCCAGGCCGATCTACGGACCGCACCCTTCTGATCGTCAGGGAGCAGCTTCGACCGACAGAAAACTTCAATCACCTTTTCAAAAGCTTCATTGAGCCGATACACAAGACCGTGGGCAGCATAGTTGCCCGACTGAACGATGATCGTGCCGACAGTGAGGTCACGATAATACGGGCACATGCGATCATCGGCCAAGTTCTATCGTTTGCTGTAGCTCAACACTCCTATCTGATGCGATCGAAGAATTCCAAACTGTCGCTCGACAAGGTGGAAGAAATTGCCGATGTCATTTCTGAAATGGCAGTAGTATCTGCGGACTTCAGCGGGCGCTAAGAACAACGCGGCCTTCAATAACCGCAAGCCTGCGGGATCCTGCGATTTGCAGGTTAGCGCCTCGGCAGAGCCCGTCTCGCATCGACAACGGCGAGCCAGAACAGCCGGAGCATTCGGTTCCGGAATCAGGTTGCCATCCCATCCTGCGGGACACGTTCGGGGTCGAGATCGGGATCGACTTCGCCTCGCTTCTGGTCGACGGCGAGGGCTTCGCCGTCGACGCCAGCCTGATCAAGGCCGACGCCAACCGCCGACGTTGCGTGCCCGGCGACGGAGGCCTGCCGTCCGAGGCCGCCAGCCGCGCTATCGACGAGTATCTGGCCGTGCTGGACGACGCGGCCTTCGGCGGCGCGACCTCGGTGACGCCCAAGTTCATCTCACCGGCCGATCCGGCCTCGCGCTGGACTGGCGCCAACAAGGGCCTGGCCTTCTTCGCCTAGCCGCATCCCTGCGAAGCGACGTGATTCCAAAATACGCCACCATCGGTCATGGTCGCGATGTGAGCGGGGCGTAGAGGGAGCGAGGAATATCCCCCTCCCGACTGCACAGCCTCGACACAGCTCATCTAGGGTCGAAAATTCCTAGGTAAAATGGTGGGTTGGTAAGCCTCCTTCTCCCGCAAGGGGAGAGGGAACAAACAGGTGATCGTCCATGCGCGCGATTCCTTCCGCCCTGCAGGCCCGACTCGACTCAGGCGCTACCACGCTGGCGCAGTGTTGGATCGTGCGGCGGCGCGACGGCGCGGTGCTGGGCTTCACCGATCACGATCGTGATCTGATCGTCGACGGCGTGGTCTGCCGCGCCGGCACTGGCTTCGCCGCGTCGGAAGCGTCGCAGCGGTTCGATCTGTCGGTCGACGGCGCGGAGATTTCCGGCGCGCTGTCCGACGATCTGTTGAGCGAGGCCGATCTCGCCGCGGGACGCTACGACGCCGCGACGATCGAGACCTGGCTGGTCGACTGGAGCGATCCGATGCTGCGCGTGCTGATCGCGCGCGGCGCGCTCGGCGAGGTGCGGCGCGAGGGACAGGCTTTCACCGCGGAACTCCGCGGGCTTGCCGATCTGTTGTCGCAGGAAAGCGGCCGTCTCTACACCGCGAGTTGCGGCGCCGATCTCGGCGACGGCCGCTGCCGCGTCGATCTCGCCAGCGCGGCGTGGCGCGGCGCAGGCAGCGTCGCGGCCGCGTTCGGAACGTCGACCGTCGCGGTGTCCGGACTGGAAGGCTATGCAGCGGGATTGTTCAGCGCCGGACGATTGAGCTGGATCAGCGGCGCCAATGCCGGCTGCGCGATCGAGATCAAGCAGCATCGCATCGTGGCCGGCGAAGTGCGGCTGTCGCTGTGGCAGGCGATGGCCGAGCCGATCGCGGCCGGCGATGGCTTCGTGGTCACGGCCGGCTGCGACAAGCAGTTTTCGACCTGCCGCGATTGCTTCGGCAACGCCGTCAATTTTCGCGGCTTCCCGCAGATCCCCGGCAATGATTTCGTCGTGAGCTATCCGGTGCCCGGCACGCCCGGACACGGCGGCGGTTCGATCGGTGGCGGCGGCGGCGGGGTCGTCGGCGGGGGCGGCTAAGCACGCCGGCTGCGATCCTTGTTTCACGGACGAGATCACCATGGACAGAGTTCTCACCCGCGACGCGCTGGTCGCCGAGGCGCGGGGCTGGATCGGCACGCGCTATCGGCATCAGGCCTCGCTCAAGGGCGTCGGCTGCGATTGCCTGGGGCTGGTACGCGGCGTCTGGCGCAGCTGCATCGGCGACGAACCCGAGGCGCCGCCGCCTTACGCGCCGGACTGGGCGGAAGCGCGCGGACAGGAGGCGCTTGCGGACGCGGCGCTGCGGCACCTGCGACCGATCGCGCGCGAGGCGTTCGGCGCCGGCGACGTGCTGCTGTTTCGCTGGACCGAGAGCTGCGTCGCCAAGCACGTCGCGATCGCGAGTTCGGCGACGACGATGATCCATGCCCATGACGGCGCCGCGGTCTGCGAGATCGCGATCGCGCCGTGGTGGCGGCGGCGGCTGGCGTATGCGTTCAGCTTTCCGGGGATGGTGGAGTGATAGCGGGGCATCATCGTCACTCCGCCACGCGCAGCCGAGCCTTGCTTAACCTCTCTTGCTTGCGGGGGAGGCCGGATCGCGAAGCGATCCGGGTTGGGGAGGGGCTCTCGGCGGGTAGCTGATTCAGTGTTCGGCTCGCCCTCACCCCAGCCCTCTCCCGCAAGCGGGAGAGGGGGCGCGCTGCGGCTGTTGTTCGGTCGTGGCTTTCATTTTTCCTGATCGCGTCCTTGGCACTGATCTCTCACACGAAGTAACAACCCATGGCAGCCCTCGTCCTCTCCATCGCCGGCGGCGCGGTTGGCGCGCTGTTCGGGCCGGTCGGCGCGATTGCCGGGCGGATCGCCGGTGCGCTCGCCGGCAGTATGCTCGACCACGCGCTGCTCGGCGGCGGCGACCGCAACGTCGAAGGGCCTCGGCTCGCCGATCTCGACATCATGGCGTCGACCGAAGGCGCGCCGATCCCGCGCGTCTATGGCCGGGCGCGTCTGGCAGGCCAGGTGATCTGGGCGACGCAGCTCGAGGAAGTGATTTCGAACGAACAGAGTTCATCGGGCGGCAAAGGCTTCGGCGGCCCGACCACCACGACGACGACCTACGCGTATTTCGCCAATTTCGCGGTCGGGCTGTGCGAGGGGCCGATCGGCCGCGTCGCGCGGATCTGGGCCGATGGCAAGCCGCTCGACCTGTCGGGCCTCAATGTCCGCGTTCATCGCGGCAGCGAGGACCAGAGCCCGGATGATCTGATCGTCGCGAAACAGGGCGCCGGCGATGCGCCGGCCTATCGCGGGCTCGCTTATGTGGTGTTCGAGCGGCTGCCGCTGGCTGCCTATGGCAACCGGATTCCGCAACTCTCATTCGAGATCGTCCGGCCGATCGGCGGGCTGGAAGCGATGGTGCGCGCGGTGACGCTGATCCCCAGCACCACGGAATTCGGCTACGAGCCGTCGACGCGGGTGCAGATCTCCGGCAAAGGCAGCTCGACGCCGGAGAACCGCCATGTCGCGCACGCCGCCTCCGACGTGGTCGACTCGCTCGACGAGCTGCAGGGCGTATGCCCGCTGCTCGAACGCGTGGCCGTGGTGGTGGCGTGGTTCGGCTCCGATCTGCGCGCCGGGCAATGCTCGGTGCGGCCCGGCGTCGAGAGCCGCGACAAATGGGTCGATCGCGCGATCTGGTCCGTCGCCGGCGCGAGCCGCGGCGACGCCTGGCTGGTGTCGCAGGTCGACGGCCGGCCGGCGTTCGGCGGCACGCCGTCGGACGACAGCGTGGTGCATCTGATCGGCGAGCTGAAAGCGCGCGGGCTGAAGGTCACCTTCTATCCGTTCGTGATGATGGACGTGCCGGCCGGCAACGGCCTGCCGAATCCGTGGACCGGCGCTGCGCCGCAGCCGCCTTATCCCTGGCGCGGCCGCATCAGCTGCGATCCGGCGCCCGGGCAGGCGGGATCGCCGCAAGGCACCGCGGCCGCGGCGGCGCAGGTCGAAAGCTTCTTCGCCGGTGGGACGTGGAATTATCGCCGGATGATCTTGCACTACGCGCAACTCTGCGCGGCGGCAGGCGGCGTCGATGCGTTCCTGATCGGCTCGGAGCTGCGTGCGCTGACGCGGGTGCGCTCGGGCCCGGGCGTCTATCCGGCGGTGCAGCAGCTCGTCGCGCTGGCCAGCGACGTCAAGGCGATCGTCGGCGGCGGCACGCTCGTCACCTATGGCGCGGACTGGACCGAATACGGCGCCGACGTCGTCACCGCCGATGCCTCGGAGGTGCGGTTTCCGCTCGATCCGCTGTGGGCGTCGCCTGCGATCGACGCGATCGGGATCGATTACTACGCGCCGCTCGCCGACTGGCGCGACGACGCCGGCCATCTCGACGCAACGGCGGCCGCCTCGAACTATGACCGCGCCTATCTCGATCGCAATGTGTTCGGTGGCGAGGCGTTCGACTGGTACTACCCGGACGATGCCGCGCGCGCCGCCCAAAGCCGTGCGCCGATCACCGACGGTCTCGGCAAGCCCTGGACCTTCCGGGTCAAGGACATCCGGAATTTCTGGTCGCAACCGCATTATGAACGCGTCGGCGGCGCAGAGCTGACATCGCCGACGGCGTGGGCGCCGATGAGCAAGCCGGTGTGGCTGACCGAGGTCGGCTGCCCGGCGGTCGACAAGGGCGCCAACCAGCCGAGCGTGTTTCCCGATCCGAAATCCAGCGAGAACTTCGCGCTGTATTTCTCCAGCGGCGACCGCGACGATCTGATCCAGCGCCGTTATCTCGAAACCATCATCGCGGCGTTCGACCCCGTATTCGGCGCGAGCGAGGCGCGCAATCCGGTGTCGCCGGTCTATGGCGGCCGCATGGTCGATCCGTCCGCGATCCATCTGTGGACCTGGGATGCGCGGCCCTATCCGGTGTTTCCGGCGGCGCAGGAGGTGTGGAGCGACGCGCCGAACTGGCAGACCGGGCATTGGCTGACCGGACGGCTCGGCGGCGCGCCGCTCGATGCGCTGGTGGCGCGGCTATTGGCCGACAGCGGCGTCGGCGGCGTCGATTCCAGCGCGCTGCAGGAGTGTTGCGACGGCTATGTGGTCGACCGGCCGATGACGCCGCGGGCGATGATCGAGCCGCTGGCGATGGCCTATGCGTTCGACGCCACCGCCGCGGACGGAACGCTTCGTTTCGTGCAGCGCGGCGGCGCGCCGGTTGTCGAACTCACCGAGGACGATCTGGTGCTGCCGGACAGAGCGGCGCTGTCGCGGCTGACGCGCGCGCAGGAGACCGAACTGCCGCGCGAGGTCGCGTTCGGCTTCTCGGATGCGATCGCGGATTATCGCCGCTCGGCGGCGGCGTCGCGCCGGCTGGTCGGCGGCGCGGCCCGCATCGTTCACGCCGATCTCGCGGTAGTGACCAACGACGCCGCGGCGGCGCGGCGCGCCGAAATCTTTCTGCAGGACCTGTGGGCCGGGCGCGAGACCGCGAGCTTCGCGCTCGGGCTGTCGCATCTGTCGCTCGCGCCCGGCGACGTCGTGGCGCTGACGCTGAACGGCCGGCGGCGGCTGTTCGAGATCGGCGAACTGGTCGACACGACCTCGCGCGCGGTCAAGGCGCGCAGCATCGATCCGGAAGTGTTCGCGCTGCCGCAGCGGGCGCCGCGCCTCGGCGCGCCGCAAATCCCCGCAGCGCTCGGGCCGGCGCATGTCGTGGCGCTCGATCTGCCGGTGATCGACGCCGCCGCGCCGGAGGTGCTGACACGGCTCGCGGTGTTCGCCAATCCCTGGCCCGGCGCGGAGCTTATCTACGCCTCCGACGACGGTGCGAGCTACCAGCCGCTGGCGAGCGCGGCTGCGCGCGCGATCCTCGGCGAGACGCTCGATCCGTTGCCGCGCGGGCCGCTCGGGTTGTGGGACCGCCGCAATCGCGTGCGGGTGCGGATCTATGGCGGCGCGTTGTCGTCGCTGTCGGACGCCAGCGTGCTCAATGGCGGCAATGCGGCGGCGGTGCAGAATCCCGACGGCGAATGGGAGATCCTGCAATTCGCCAATGCCGAACTGGTCGACGGCAACACTTATGCGTTGTCGCGGCTGCTGCGTGGCCAGGCCGGCAGCGAGCAGGCGATGCGCGATTCCTTGCCCGCGGCTGCGCCGTTCGTGCTGCTCGACAGCCATCTGGTGCAGCTCGCGCGCGGCGTCGACGCGCTCGGGCGGCCGCTGCAACTCCGCGTCGTCGCCGCGGGCCGCAGCCACGACGATCCGAGCGCAACGGCGCTGGCGGTGACGCCGGGCCCGACCGCGCTGCGGCCGTTCGCGCCGGTGCATCTGAAGGCCGTGCGCACGACCGCTGGCGTCGCGCTGAGCTGGATCCGCCGCACCCGGATCGGCGGAGATGGCTGGAGCGGGGAGGCGCCGCTCGGCGAGGAGTCCGAGGCCTATGCGCTCGACATCCGCGCGCCAAGCGGGGCGGTCGTCCGGTCGATCACGACCGCTGCGCCGCAAGCGCTCTACACGACCGCCGACGAGATCGCCGATTTCGGCGCGCCGCAAACCGCGCTGCGCATCCGCGTCGCGCAGCTTTCCGCCACCGTCGGTCCGGGCTTCGCCGCCGACGCCACGCTCGCGCTGTAGAAAGGCTTCGCCATGACCGTCACCGCCAATCTCGGATTGCCTTTCATCGCGGCGAGCCAGGCGCAGAAGCACGTCACCCACAACGAGGCGCTGTTCAGCCTCGACGGCCAGGTTCAACTCGCCGTGCTGTCGGCGGCGCTGGCGACGCCGCCGTCCTCGCCGGACGATGGCGAGCGCTGGATCGTGCCGGCCGGCGCGAGCGGCGCGTGGGCCGGGAAAGCCGCGCAGATCGCGGCCTGGTACGACGGCGGCTGGCGGTTCTTCGCGCCCCGGCCGGGTTGGCTCGCCTACAATCTCGCGACGCAGACGCTGCTGGCGTGGACCGGCGCAGCCTGGGTGAACGCGCTGGCGGCGTTTCAGAACCTGCCGATGTTCGGCCTCAATACCACCGCCGATGCGAGCAATCGGCTTGCGGTGAAATCCGACGGCGTGCTGTTCGGCAATGACGACGTCACCCCGGGCAGCGGCGACGTCCGCGTCACATTGAACAAGAGCGACGCGGCGAAAGACGCCGGGCTGACGCTGCAGAATAATTGGAGCACGCGGGCGCAGCTCGGGCTGCTCGGCGACGACAATTTCCACATCAAGGTCAGCGCCAACGGTTCTGCGTTCACCGATGCGATCCAGATCGACAGGACTACCGGCAATGTCGGCATCCGCACCGCGCCGAGCAGCGGCGGCAATGCGTTGCAGGTCGCGGGCTCGAACGCATTGTTCAGCAACGGCGCCGGCGGTTTCTCCTTCACCTTCAGCAAGGCCGCCACGGCCCACGACGCCGCTTTGTATCTGCAGACCAACTACAGCACCAAGGCGCTGTTCGGCCTGCTCGGGCTCGACGATTTTTCGCTGAAGGTGACGCCGGACGCCGCGAATTACTACGCAGGACTTCGGGCGTGGTCGGCGCTGCACGGCCGGCTCGACATCAAGGATGCGCGGCGCAGGCAGCCGATGCATTGGTCGCCGCGGCCGGGCAGCACCATGCTCGACAGCATCGGGCTTGGCGCGTCGATCACCGGCGCCGCGACCGCGGTGTCGCCGTCGTCGGGCAATCTGTTTCTGTCGGCCCCGCGGCTCGATTTCAACTCCGCCGCCACGGCCGGCGCCAGCGCCGGCGTCAACGGATCGGCGCTGACGTTGTGGCGCGGCAACGGCGGCGGTCTCGGCGGTTTCTATCTGCTGATGCGGTTCGGCATCGAGACGTTTCAGTCGAACTGCCGGCTGTTCGCCGGGCTGGTCGGCTCCGCTGGCGCGATCGGCAACGTCAATCCGAGCACGTTGTCGAACCTGATCGGCGTCGGCTTCGATTCCGGCGACGCGACGCTGTCGCTGATCAGCAATGACGGCAGCGGCGCGGCGACCAAGACGGGTCTCGGCGCCGGCTTTCCGACCACCGGCGGACAAGACCTGTACGAACTGCTGCTGTCGGCCGAGCCGAACGGCAGCGAGGTTCGCTACCGCGTCGAGCGGCTGAATTCCGGCGACGTCGCCAGCGGCGTTGTGACGACCAATCTGCCCGTCAACTCTCAGTTTCTGACGCCGCATCTGTGGATGAACAACGTCGCCAGCGCCGGCGCGGTCAGCGTGGCGCTGGTGCAGATGTATTGCGAGCCGGCGGCGTTGCTCGGCTCGCGCGGACTGATCGGTTAGTCGCCTCCAAATTCCATTCCGTCAGTGCGAACGAAGCGACGCAATCCAGGGGCGCTGTGCCGGACCCTGGACAGCGTCGCCGCTTCGCTTCGCGCAATGACGGCTGAAGCTCAGGGTGTCCCATGAAAATCGACGAAGCGATGCTGCGGCGGATGTGGCCGCAGGGCGATTGCCGTGTCGCCGGATTGACCGGCGGCGTCGCCGCGGCCTCGGCCAGCGTGTTTGCGCGCTACGCGATCACCACGCCGCAATTGGTCGCGCATGTGATGGCGCAGATCAGTCACGAATGCGGCGCCGGTCGCGACGTGGTCGAGAATCTGAACTACACGGCGGCGCGGATGATGCAGGTGTGGCCGACGCGTTTCCGGACGCTGGCAAGCGCCGCGCCTTACGCGCACGATCCGCGCGCGCTCGCCAACAAGGTCTACAACGGCCGGATGGGCAATCGGCCGGGCTCCGACGACGGCTGGAATTTCCGCGGCCGCGGCGCGGCGCAGACCACCGGCCGCGAGGGCTATGCGCGGCTCGCCAAGGCGACCGGGCTCGACCTGGTGCGGCAGCCGGATCTCGTCAATCAGCCGCAGCATTTCCTTGCGTGCGGCGTCGCCGATTTCATCGCCTGCGGCTGCCTGCCTTACGCGCGGGCCGACGACGTCGTCGGCGTCACCCGCAGGCTCAACGGCGGCACGATCGGGCTCGCACAGCGCAAGGCGTGGCTGGCGAAATGGCAGGCGGCGCTTCGCGACGCCCCGCGCGTCGCATCGCCTCCGGTCGCGCCCGCGCCCGGGCTGCCGCAGCCACAAGCCGGAGCGTCTCGCTTTCAGACATTCATTGCCGCGCTGGTCGCGGCCTGCAAAAGGAGCTGACCATGGAATGGGGTGATCTCGCCAAACAGGTGATCACGCTCGGCGCGCCGATGCTCGGCTCGGCGCTCGGCGGCCCGCTCGGCGGCGCGGCCGGGAAGATCCTCTCCGAGGTGTTGGGCGCAGAATCGCCGACGCCCGCCGCGGTGCAGAGTTCGCTGCCCGCCGCCGATCCGGACAGGATCGCGGAGGCGGAGGCGCGCTGGGCCGAGGCGATCCGCGCCGAGGCCGAGACCCAGCGCACCGCGATCAGCGAGACCAACGCCACGATCCGCGCCGAGATCGCATCCAACGATGCGATCCAGCGCTGGTGGCGGCCGGCCTATGCCTGGGAGCTGACGCTGGAATGCGCGGCGCTGTGGGTCGTGCTGGTGCACGAATTCTGGACCGGCGACATCCAGACCATCAACGCCCTGATCGGCGCCACCGCGCTGCTGGCGACCTATTGGGCTTTCCGCTTCGGCGTGCTAGGCGTCTATGTCAGTGGCCGGACCCGCGAAAAGGTCTGCGCTGCAACCGGGCAGGACAGCCCCGGCGTGGTCGAGAAGCTGGTGAAAGCGGTTGTTAAGAAAAAGTAACGCGTGAGGCGGTGTTGTTCATCGCGTATTCACGCCGTCGCCGCTCATCTTCACGCAGGTAACAACGCCAGTGAATCGAAAGAGCGGAGTTCAAGGTGCGGCTGCTCGTCGTCGAAGATGATCCCGATCTCAACCGCCAGCTCACCACCGCGTTGACCGACGCCGGCTACGTGGTGGACCGCGCCTTCGACGGCGAGGAAGGGCATTTCCTCGGCGATACCGAACCCTATGATGCGGTGGTGCTGGACATCGGCCTGCCGAAGATGGACGGCATTTCCGTGCTGGAAGCCTGGCGGCGCAATGCCCGCGCGATGCCGGTGCTGATCCTCACCGCGCGCGACCGCTGGAGCGACAAGGTGCAGGGCTTCGACGCCGGCGCAGATGACTATGTCGCCAAGCCGTTCCACCTCGAAGAGGTGCTGGCGCGGATCCGCGCGCTGCTGCGCCGGAGCGCCGGCCACGCCCAGTCCGAACTGACCTGCGGCCCGGTGGCGCTCGACACACGCACCGGCCGCGTCAGCGTCCGCGGCCATCCGGTCAAGCTGACATCGCACGAGTATCGTCTGCTCGCCTATCTGATGCACCATTCCGGCCGGGTGGTGTCGCGCACCGAACTGGTCGAGCATCTCTACGACCAGGATTTCGACCGCGACAGCAACACCATCGAGGTGTTCGTCGGCCGCATCCGCAAGAAGCTCGACGTCGATATCATCCAGACCGTGCGCGGCCTCGGCTATCTGCTGACGCCGCCGCCCGAAGCCCATTAGCGCCGCCCGTGACAGCCAGGCGGGGCAGGGTGTCGTCGCAGAAGCCGGGCTGATGGCGAGCCCGGCCGTTCTCGTCAAACCGCCGCGCCGCAGTGGCAGCTCGCTCGCCACGCGACTGTTTCTGTCGGCGACCGCCTGGGTGGTGGTGATCCTGGCGATCACCGGCATCGTGCTGTCCTCGGTGTATCGGCAGGCGTCCGAGCGCGCGTTCGATCGCCGGCTCAATCTCTATCTGCGCACCATCATCGCCGAAGTCGCGACGCCCGAAGCCGCGCCGGACCAGTTTCAGTCGATCGGCGAGCCGCTGTTCGATCTTCCGCTATCGGGCTGGTACTGGCAGATCGTCCGCACCGACACCGACAAGATCGACCCGCGCGCCTCGCGTTCGCTGTGGGACCGCAAGCTGCCGAAGCTCGAGGACCAGGGCGTCGAACTCGGCGCGTCCGGTGTCCGCCAAGGCTATGTCGAGGGACCGGAAGGCCAGACCCTGCGCATGGTCGAGCGCCCGGTCGATCTCGGCGCCGACGGCAAATTCGTCGTGACGGTGGCCGGCGACGGCAGCGAAATCTTCGAGGAAACAAGGACCTTCGACTATTACCTCGCCGGCACCTTCATCGCGCTGTCGATCGGGCTGGTGCTGACCACGATCTTTCAGGTCCGGTTCGGCCTCGCGCCGCTGAAACGGATCTCCGACTCGATCGCCGACATCCGCTCCGGCCGCGCCGAGCGGCTCGAAGGCAAGTTCCCGGTCGAGATCGCGCCGCTGGCCCGCGAGACCAACGCACTGATCGAGGCCAATCGCGAGATCGTCGAACGCTCGCGCACCCATGTCGGCAATCTCGCCCATGCGATCAAAACGCCGCTCTCGGTGCTGGTCAACGAAGCCGCCGCGCGGAGTGGCGATCCGTTCGCCGCCAAGGTGCTGGAGCAGGCCGAAATCATGCGCAGCCAGGTCACGCATCATCTGGAGCGGGCGCGGATCGCAGCACGGCTGACCGTGGTCGGCACTGTCACCGAGGTCGAACCGGTGATCGAGGCGCTGCGCCGGACGATGGAGAAGATCCATCGCGACCGCGACATCCTGGTCCGCTCCGAGGTTGCCAGCGGCCTCAAATTCCGCGGTGAAAAACAGGACCTCGAGGAGATGGTCGGCAATCTGGTCGACAATGCGTGCAAATGGGCGGTGAACCGGGTGTTCATCGACGTGACCGCCGAGCGCGGCCCGACGCCGCTGGTCCGCATCATCGTCGACGATGACGGCCGCGGCCTGTCAGCGGCGGAGCGGGCCCAGGCCGCCCGCCGTGGTCAGCGGCTCGACGAGAGCAAGCCGGGCTCCGGCCTCGGGCTCGCGATTGTCGTCGATCTTGCAGCACTTTACGGCGGCGAGCTGAAGCTCGCTCACGCCCCGATCGGCGGCCTGCGGGCCGAACTGAGGTTGCCTGCGGCGTAACGAACCAGCCACTGCCACAGCATCGCCCAATTTTGCCGCTCCTTTGCCACGCGCGTTAGGATTTTCGGGGTAGGATCCTGCCGCAAATCGATTGGGGACCGGAATGAAGCTTGCGACGTCGTGCTCCGCGAAGCCTTGCGCTTTGACGCCTTGCGCTGTGAAGCCCTTTGCCTCCAAGCGGTCGGCTGCGCTGCTGTTGCTGGCCGCGCTGGCGCTGGCGGGCTGCGATCGCACCACCAACCTTGCGGCGCGGGTCGATTCCTTCACCAGCAATGTCGGGTCGGATTTCGGGCGATCCGGCGACGGCGCTGCCGCCGCGGTGGACAGCGCCGCGATGGGCGGCCTGATCGGCACCAAGATCGGCGCCTTGCTCAACGCCGAGGATCGCCGGCTGGCCTATGCGGCCGAGCTCGAAGCGCTCGATCACGGCGAGTCCGGTGCGCCGGTTCCGTGGAAAAATCCGTCCTCCGGCCGCTACGGCAACATCGTGCCGGGTCCGGCCTACGCCAAGCAGGGCGCGACCTGTCGCGGGTTCTCACATACCGTGACTGTCGGCGGCCAACTCGAGATCGCGCGCGCGACCGCCTGCCGGATGCAGGACGGCGCCTGGACGGCAGCGGGCTAACAGCGCCGCGCGGAAGCCTGCCAAAATCCCGATTTTCAAGTATCGCCAATTAGTTGCGACGTTCGGTTGCGATTGATGTGGAGCCTGAATCCGGTTCGGCATTTGTCTGCCTCAACTCCTTCTTAACACCGCCCCTGTTATCTCTAAGGACAGCGCCTTGGCGGGCACGTCGTGCGGCGGGCGCGATCGCAAGCTTGCAGATTATCGGGCGCATGAGCCAGACACCGACCGAACGGCTGAGGGAGTACCTCGCCCAGCTCCCGCCTCAGTCGCAGGCGCTGCTGATGCGGGAGTTCGAGCGTGCGCTGGAGCGTGGCGACGAGGTCGCCGTGGCCAGCTTTGTGCTCGAAGAGCTGCGCAAGATCGTCCGCGGTTCCGAGGAAGATTCCGCGCCGCGGACCGACGATCCGGCGCGGTTGATGTTCCGCTCGCTCGAGCCGTTTCTGATCGACAATAACCAGCAGCCTCGGCCGGGCCAGATCCGCCGCGCGTCGCTGAGCTCGATCTGGCAATGGCTGGTGAGCGAGGGAATTCCCACGCCAGTCCGGGAATTCGAAGCCGACCTGATCAGGTTGCGCAAGGGCTCCGCCGTCGAGATCGACGCGCTGGTCCGCAAGCTGCAGGCCGTGGCGGCCGAGGCGATCGACAAGGTGATCAACCCGGAGCCGGGGATCGACCGGCAGCGGGCGATGGCGCGGGTCGGGCCGCCATCGGCGGTCGAGGATCTGCCGGCTATCGGGGCGGTGCTCAAGAACCGCGAGGCGCTCGAAACCTTCGACGCCAAGCTGTCGTCGAATCTCAGGGCGTTCGGCGACTCGCAGGTCACGTCGATGATTGCGTCGCTCAACGTTCCGGCGCTGCAAACCCCGACCATGCTGCCGTTCGCGCTGACGATGATCCTCGCCCATTTGACCCAGCCGTGGCAGATCGTCCGGCTGGCGCTCAAGGTCGCCGGCTCCGACGACGAGATCAGGGTCGCCGCCACGCCCTATGGCGTCGCCGTCACCATGGCGATCCACGACGTTGCCCAGCTCACCGCCGACCTGCGGGACGAGATCAAGCGCGGCCATTACAGCAATGTCGCCGAGAAACTGAAACTCGTCCATGACGGCGTGCGCGGGCTGCGGACCGAACTCGATATCCGCAGCGACTCGACCTGGGGCAAGCGGCTCGCGGCGATCCGCGTCGACATTTCCAACGCGCTGAAATCCGAGATCGAAAGCGTTCCGGGCCGTGTGCGCCGGTTGCTGCGGCAACGGCCCGACAAGGAGATCTCGGCCAACAGCCGGATCGACCAGATCGAGGTCGATGAAGCCGCGGCGCTGATCGACTTCGTTGCGATCTGTCGCAACTACGCGAGCGAACTGGCGATCAACGAGATGACGTTGCGGACCTATTCCGAGCTGCAGCAATATGTCGAGAAGTCCACCGAGGCGCTGGTGCAGTCGCTGCGCGGCTGCGATCCGCGGGTGCGGCCGTTCCGGCACATGCAGGCGCTTGCCGCGATCCGGTTCTGCGAAGTGCTGTTCGGCCACGACTATGCCCAGCTGATGCGCCGGGCGGTGGAAAGCGCGATGGTCGTGGTCGACCGCAAGCCGGCCCGGGCGGGGTAAACCCCGGCGCTTGATTCACATCAAGTTTGAACCCGGCAAGGCCGGTATCCGGTGTCGCAAATGTCAATTGCGCCCGCGCTCCGGCCATGGTGTAACCCGCCCGGATTATGAACGCGCCGCAGTCCCGCGTTGGCGCATTATCACCCGGAACCCCCAATCTTATGGCGCTCTGGTTTGTGTTCGCGATCATGACGGCCATCGCGGCGTTCGCGGTGTTGTGGCCGCTCGGGCGCGGCGTCCGGACGCTGCGCGAAGGCACCGAGGCCAACGTCTACAAGGACCAGCTCGCCGAGGTCGATCGCGACGCCGAAGCCGGGCTGATCGGCGCCCCCGAAGCATCCGCCGCGCGCGTCGAGATCGGACGCCGGTTGCTCGCCAGCGCCGAGGTCGAACGCCCGGCTTTGTTCACAACGAGCCGCGGGCTGCGGCGGGGCGTCGCGGTGTTCGCGCTGATCGGCCTGCCGGCGCTGGCGCTGGCGGTGTATCTGCCGCTCGGCTCGCCGATGCAGGGCGACGATCCGCTGGCGCAGCGCACCAAGACCGCGGCGGCGTCGCAGCCGCTCGAGAATCTGGTGGCGCAGGTCGAGGCGCATCTCGAGAAGAACCCGACCGACGGCCGCGGCTGGACCGTGCTGGCGCCGGTGCTCTTTAAGCTCAGCCGCTTCGAGGACGCCGCGCGCGCCTACCGCAATTCGATCAACTACGCCGGCGAGACAGCGGATCGGCGCGCCGATCTCGGCGAGGTGCTGTCGATGGCGGCGGGCGGCGTGGTCACCGCCGAGGCCAAGTCGGAATTCGAGCGCGCGGTGAAGCTGAACGCCGACGACCCGAAGGCGCGCTACTTCCTCGGCCTCGCCGCCGAGCAGGACGGCCGTCCGAAGGATGCCGCGGCGATCTGGCGGGCGATGCTGGAGAAGGCGCCGGCCGAAGCGCCGTGGAAGCCGATGCTGCAGGCGCAGCTCGCGCGCCTCGAGGGAACGCCGTTGCCGGCGTTGCCGGACGACACGATCGCATCGGCGCAAGGCATGAGCGAGGGCGACCGCAACGCGATGATCCGCGGCATGGTCGACAAGCTCGCCGCCCGGTTGCAGCAGAACGGCGACGACGTCGAGGGATGGCTGCGGCTGGTGCGCGCCTACATGGTGCTCGGCGACGCCGACAAGGCCAGGAGCGCGCAGGCGCAAGCGCGGCAGGCGGTGGCCGGCAACGCGGAGCGGCTCAAGCAGCTCAATGACGGGCTCAAGAACCTCGGGCTTGACGGATGAGGGCGCCCCCGGTTCGCATGCCCTTTTCCGACAAAATCATCCGGCTATCATTGCGCGGGGGCGAAGCGCACAGTTCGGGCGTATCGCGACGCCGACACTCAGGACGCCGACAAGAAGGCTGACCATGACGCGTAAACAGCGGCGATTGTTGATGATCGGTGGCGCGGGCGTCGTGCTCGTCGTCGCTGTGGGCCTGGTGCTGAACGCGATGCGCGGTTCCATCGTGTTCTTCTCGACGCCGAAGATGGTTTCAGAACAGCAGATCGGCGCCGGCACGCGCTTCCGGCTCGGCGGCGTGGTCGAACCCGGCTCGCTGCACCGCGGCGATCAGCTCGCGGTGTCGTTCAAGGTGTCGGACGGTGCCGCGACCGTGCCGGTGGCGTTCAAGGGCATTTTGCCGGATCTGTTCCGCGAGGGGCAGGGCGTGATCGCCGAGGGCGCGCTCGACACCGCCGGCGTGTTCAAGGCCGACACCGTGCTCGCCAAGCACGACGAGACCTACATGCCGAAGGAAGTGGCCGACGCATTGAAGAAGCAGGGCCACTGGAAGGACGACTACGAGAAGAAGCCGCCCGGCGCCCCGGGGGCCTCCGCCGACGCCGCGGGGCCGTCGCGATGATCGCCGAAGCGGGGCACTACGCGCTGGTGCTGGCGCTTGCGCTGGCGTTGATCCAGTCCACCGTGCCGATCCTCGGCGCGCGGCTGAACGACGGCGGCCTGATGAATGTCGCGCGCTCCACGGCGCTCGCACAATTCGCCTTCGTCGCGGCGTCGTTCGGCGCGCTGGTTTATCTCAACGTCACCTCGGACTTCTCGGTTCTCAATGTCTACGAGAACTCGCATTCGGCAAAGCCGCTGCTCTACAAGATCACCGGCGTGTGGGGAAACCACGAAGGCTCGATGCTGCTGTGGGTCGCGATCCTGGCGCTGTTCGGCGGTCTGGTCGCTGCATTCGGCAACAATCTGCCGCTGTCGCTGCGCGCCCATGTGCTGGCGGTGCAGGCCTGGGTCGCCAGTGCGTTCTATCTGTTCATCCTGATCACCTCGAACCCGTTCCTGCGGATTCCCAATCCGCCGATCGAAGGCCGTGACCTCAATCCGGTGTTGCAGGACATCGGCCTCGCGGTGCATCCGCCGCTGCTCTATCTCGGCTATGTCGGCTTCTCGATCTCGTTCTCCTTCGCCGCCGCTGCGCTGCTCGAAGGCCGGCTCGACGCCGCCTGGGCGCGCTGGGTGCGGCCGTGGACGCTGATGGCGTGGATCTTCCTGACACTCGGCATCGCGATGGGCTCGTATTGGGCTTACTACGAACTCGGCTGGGGCGGCTGGTGGTTCTGGGACCCGGTCGAGAACGCCTCGCTGATGCCCTGGCTCGCCGGCACCGCGCTGCTGCATTCGGCGCTGGTGATGGAGAAGCGCAACGCGCTGAAGGTCTGGACCATCCTTCTCGCGATCCTGACGTTCTCGCTGTCGCTGCTCGGCACCTTCCTGGTGCGCTCCGGCGTCTTGACCTCGGTGCACACCTTCGCCACCGATCCGTCGCGTGGCGTGTTCATCCTGGTAATTTTGTGCGTCTTCATCGGCGGCAGTCTCGCGCTGTTCGCCTGGCGCGCTTCGGCGTTGAAGCAGGGCGGGCTGTTCGCACCGATCTCCCGCGAGGGAGCGCTGGTGCTGAACAATCTGTTCCTCACCACCGCCTGCGCCACGGTGTTCGTCGGCACGCTGTATCCCTTGGCGCTCGAAGTCGTCACCGGTGACAAGATCTCGGTCGGCGCGCCGTTCTTCAATCTCACCTTCGGGCCGCTGTTCGTGCCGCTGATGCTGGCGATGCCGTTCGGGCCACTGCTGGCGTGGAAGCGCGGCGACATCGTCGGCGCGGCGCAGCGGCTGATCGCGGCCGGCGTCGTGGCGCTGCTGACGGTCGCCCTGGTCTGGGCCTGGACCACCGGCGGCCCGGTGCTGGCGCCGCTGGCGATCGGGCTCGCGGTGTTCGTGATCGCCGGCGCGCTTGCCGACATCGCCGAACGCATCGGACTGTTCCGCAACCCGCTGTCGATCTCCGCGCGCCGTGCGCGCGGGCTGCCGCGCTCGGCCTGGGGCACGATGTTCGCCCATGCCGGCGTCGGCATGGCGCTGATCGGCATCGTCTGCGAGACCACCTGGAACAGCGAGCACATCGCCGCGATGAAGGAGGGCGATACAGCGCGGATCGCCGGCTACGAACTCAAATTCGAAGGCGCGATGCAGCGCCAGGGGCCGAATTTTCGCGAATTGGAGACGCGCTTCTCGATCAGCGAGGGCGGCCAGCCGGTCGGCGTCATGACGCCGTCGAAGCGCAGCTTCGCCACCCGCGGCACATCGACCACCGAGGCGGCACTGCTGACCCGTGGCTTCAGCCAGCTTTACGTCTCGCTCGGCGAGATCGACGCCGCGGGCGCGGTGACGGTGCGGATCTATCACAAACCGATGGTGCTGCTGATCTGGTTCGGCCCGCTGCTGATGGCGTTCGGCGGCCTGTTGTCGCTGTCCGACCGCCGCCTGCGCGTCGGCGCACCGAAACCGGCCAAGCCGCAGCGTACGCTGCAGCCGGCGGAGTAGGGCGGAGGCCGGAGATGAGAAAGCTGCTTGCCATCGTTTCGATCGTGATCGCGTCGGCCTTCGCCGCGCCACTGGCGCATGCGGTGCAGCCCGACGAGGTGATGGCCGATCCGGCGCAGGAATCCCGGGCGCGGGAGTTGTCGCGCGAGTTGCGCTGCATGGTCTGTCAGAACCAGTCGATCGACGATTCCGATGCGACGCTCGCCAAGGATCTGCGGCTCCTGGTGCGGGAGCGGATCGCGGCCGGCGACAGCAACAACCAGGTGCTGGACTATCTGGTGGCGCGCTACGGCGAATTCGTGCTGCTGAAGCCGCGGTTCGAGTTGCACACCTTGGTGCTGTGGCTGGTGATGCCACTTGTGCTGATCGGCGGCGGGCTGGCGCTGTGGCTGAACGTGCGTCGGCGCGCCCGCAATGCACCTCGGGCGCTGGACACAGCGCAGCCGCTCACTGCCGATGAGCAGGCAAGGCTGGACCGGCTGATGGCTGATGGGTCGGCAAGGTCCGACTAGAGCTTTTCCGGTTCTGATCAAATCAGAACCGGAGCTCTGACTTCTTGGTCTGACGCGTTTTCTTCACGCGAACCGGTTTCCACTTCGCTCTAAAATCGCGACCCGCTTACGCGGCCAAAGGACACCTGACCATCGCGGGTCATTTCCTGGATCGGCACGCTGCGGACATGAAGGACGATGTCGCGGCCTGTCACCTCGTCGATCTTTGCATTCAGACGGGCGACGGTCTCGGCCGTCAGGAACTCGGGGGTTCTGACCACGGCGAACGCCAGTCGCTTGCCGGCTTCCGTGGTCAGTCGGACTTCGATCACCCGGGCGCCCGGCTGCGTGATCAGGCCCTCCTCGAGAACCCGCTGCACACTGCTTCGCACTGAACTCTCGTCAATATTCCTCCTGAAGGCATCGACGAGGTAGGTCCCAAGCACTGCCAGCACGATCAGCGGCACCAGGCGGGCCGACCAGGTGGCGCGAAACGACGGCCCGACGGTTTGAGCGCGGTGGCCTATCACCAGGAACACGGCCATGGCTGCTGCGGAGATCGCCGTGAGATTGGTCAGGAACAGCACGAAGGCGCCGCCGGCGAGCTGGAAATAGCCGCGGGCGATCAGGATGCCGCAGGCGGTGAGCGGCGGACAGAGCGCGGTCGCGATCGCGACGCCGACCACGGCGCCGCTGATCCGGCGCGATGCGGCCGCGTAGGCGCCAGCTGCGCCGCCGACGAGCGCGATCATCATATCGAGCAGGTTGGGCGTGGTGCGCGCCAGCAATTGCTCGCTGATCGGCACGTTGTCGTGCAACCACCCGATTCCCGTGCCGATCGCCAGCACCCACACGACGCCGACGATCTCGGTCGCCAGCGCGCCCGCGAGCATCCTGACGTCGAGTTCAGCGAGTGCCAGCCCAATCCCCAGAATCGGACCGTAGAGCATCGCGATCAGCATCGCGCCGATGACGACCGCCTCCGAATTGGCCAGCAGCCCGTAGCCGGCGATCAGCGTCGCCGACGCATTCATCAGCAGGTAGCTGATCGACAGCTGGGCGCCGGCGGCGACCGCCTGCCGCGTCTCGGAGAGGTCGAAAAACGCCTCACGATCGATCCGCAGCAGCTTGAGAGCCGCGCCGGCAAAGGATTGTGGGGTCTCGGACATGGTTGGCGCCATCAAAATCCAGACATCAGAAAACGTCGTTCACTGCCCGGCCTTCACCAGATCCGGACGCGACTGTCCTGCGGCAGATAGAGTTTGTCGTCATCCTTCACGCCGAAGGCTGCGTACCACGCGTCGACGTTGCGCAGCGCGCCGTTGACGCGGAATTCGCTCGGGCTGTGTGCATCCGAGAGCAGGTTCTGGCGGGCCTGGTCCGGAGTCGTGAAATCTCGCCAAACCTGCGCCCAGGACAGGAAGAAGCGCTGGTCACCGGTGAAGCCGTCGATCACCGGCGCCTTGCCGCCATGCTCCTGATCGACGAGCATCCGATACGCCTCATGGGCGATCGTAATGCCGCCGAGATCCCCGATGTTCTCGCCCAGCGTCAACTCGCCGTTCACCCGCATGCCCGGAAGCGGCGAGTAGCCGCTGAACTGCTGCACAAGCACTGCGGTTCGTTTGTTGAATTCCGCGCGTGATACGTCCGTCCACCAGTTGCGCAGCGCGCCGGTCGCGTCGGACTGGCTGCCCTGATCGTCGAACGCGTGGCCGAGCTCATGGCCGATCACGGCGCCGATCGCACCGTAATTGACGGCGTCGTCGGCATTCGGATCGAAGAACGGCGGCTGCAGAATGCCCGCGGGGAAGGTAATCGAATTCATCTGCGGACTGTAGCCGGCGTTGATGTCGGTGGCCGGATAGCTCCACTGCCATTCGCGGCGTTTCTCGCCGAGCTTGGCGATGGCGTCTGCCCGGGCGAACGCCTCGGCCTTGCGCCGGTTGCCGACCAGGTCGGTCGGATCGAACGCGACCGACGACCAGTCGCGCCAGCGGTCCGGATAGCCGACATGTTTGACGATCGCCTCGAGCTTGACGATCGCCGCCTTGCGCGTCGCCTCGTCCATCCAGGGATTGGCGTCCAGCCGCTTGTGGAAGGCTGCGCGGATGTTGGTGATCATCCGGTCCATCTTGGCGCGATAGTTTTCCGGGAAATAGGCCTTGGCATAGGCCCGGCCGAAGATCTCGCCGAATGTCGACGTCACGAAAGTCTGGGCGCGTTTCTCGAGCGCCTCCTGCTCGGGGACGCCGTGAAGCCGTGTGCTGTTGAAGGCGAAGCTGGCCCGATCCAGTTCCTCGGTCAGGTTGGGGGCAAAATCATCGACGAGGTGGAAGGCGAGATAGGATTTGATGGTTTCGATATCCGTCGCCTTGAAGATCTCGGCGCTCTTCTGGATCGCCGTGTCCGTCGTCAGCACCAGCTCGGTCGGCCGGCTGAAGCCCGCCGCCTCAAGATAGATCTGCCACGGGAACGCAGGCGCGTAGGCCTGAAGCTCGGCGATCGACAGCAGCCGATAGCTCTTCACCGGGTCGCGTTGTTCGGCCGCGGTCCACTGCGCCTCGGCGAGACGGGTCTCGAAGGCGAGGATGGCCTTCGCCCGATCGCCGCCATCGGCAACGCCGACGCGTTTGAAGATGTCGGCGACATAGGCCAGATAGGCGGCGCGATGGCCGTCGAAGGGCTCGCCGGCGGTGAGGTAGTATTCACGGCTGGGCAGGCCGAGGCCGGCCTGCATTGCGCCGATCACATAGCGTTCCGGCTTCTTGTCGTCGGTGACGACACCGATATCGATCGGTGATTTGAAGAACGGCTGGCCCTGCAGCCGGGCGGCGTCCTCGTGGGTCCTGATCGCCCAGATCGAGTCGAGATCGCTCTTGATCGGCGACAGGCCGCGCTGGTTGCGCCCGGCCACGTCGATATAGCTCCTGTACAGCGCTGCGATCTTGGCCTCGTCGCTGCCCGGGGCTGGCGTCGAAACGAGGATGCCGTCGATCAGCTTCTGAAGCTGTCCCTGCGTGCGCTGATAGGCATCCACGAAGGAATTTGCATACGCCATTCCCGGCGGCGGCGCGGCGGTCTTGAGCCAGCCTTCGTTGACGTAGCGATAGAAGTCGTCACCGGGCCGGACCGTCGCGGAAATCGTCTGGGTCTCGATCCCCCAGTTCCCGAGCACCGGCTTGTCTCCCGCGCGCGCAGGCGCGGTGAGGGTCACTATCGGGGAGATCACGAGGAGCATGAAAGCGAGGCGGCGCATGATGAACTCCAGATCGTTGAAACCGCGGCCTTCGGCGCCTTCCGATCGCATCATCGGAGGTGGTGGCCATTCTGAAAACAGACAGCCTTGAAACAGGGGCGGAGCTGTGAGGATGCCTCGACCGCCGCAGATTGCGATGCGCGCTTATTCTCCGTCCGGGGTCATGGCCATGATGTGGTCGAAGCTGCCGTCCGCCTTGAAGATGCAGCGCAGCTTCTTGATTCCCTCTGCCTGTTTGTCGGCGGTCCCGTCGATTTCTGAGCCACGGGGGGAGGTCCGGACCGGGCCGACAGCGATCCGTCGCTGGTCGACGCCATACATGCCGGCCGCCTCGGCCTTGCAGACATCCTGCTTGATACGGTCGGAGACGCCTGCGGAGACACCGCCCGGTGCGCCGGTGAGTTCGACCGAGAGCTGATAGCGGCAGACCTCGTTGCGTCGAGCCGCATTGCGCATCAGGTAGACCTGTACCCGGTAAGTGCCCGCTTTGGTCCGCTCAACGCCGAACTCATTGCCGGCGGTTGATCCGATATGAGCCGCTTCAGCGGCGCCCGGCTCGAAAACGTTGAAGTAGCAGGATCGATTCGACGGCGCGAAGAGCACCTGCATGGTTTGTCCGGCTCCGGCCTCGACCAGGTGATTGACGCCGTTCCGCCCCGAGATCTTGCCGGCCACTTTTGTAGCGGTCGCGCCCTGCGGAAAAGTCAGCTTCCGCTCCGCATCGCCGGCGCTCGCGGAGCCGACTGCGAGACCGAGAAGCATCGTAGTGACGATGAGGTGTCGCGACGTCAGCATGAATGGCTCGATCCAACTTTTGTCGAAGCATTCTGACGGAGGCGAGTTCGGCGCACAAGAGAGGACGAGATCAGCTTGCTCGTGTGCAAGCGAAACACCATGCCGCCAGCAACTCAGACGAGAGTTCTGACAGCAAGTCGATCGTTGTGAATAGCGCCTAGGAAATCTACGAGGTTCGGCGAATGACAGGCGAAGGCGGTTGATCTGACAGCTTGCCGAGCGAGCGATCCGGCGACATCACTGAAGTGCGGGACGTTCTGGTCGCGCGCGACGGCGAATTTGCGCTGCGGCAAGCCCGGATCGAGCAGAGGGCAGACGGAAGTACTATTCCGGCGGCGTTGAATAGACAGGTAACACTTGCATCGTGACGAGCTTCACGGCGTCTGCCGGGTCAGGATGATATGATGCAGGATCTATTGGCGAGTGCAGGGGTCGCGGTAGCGGCATGGTTTGCCGTCTATTTCGTCGGCAAGCCGGTCGTTGCGCTTCAGGAAACGCGGCTCGAGGCGCTGAAAGTTGCCGAGCGCTACTACAACGTCGACATGAGTGCGAGCGAAGACGAGCGGGACGCCGCCTTGAAAGCTCTGTTCGAGGTCGGCACGGCGCTTCGCACGCTGCACCGGGGCTGGTCGACTGCCGTCAGGCTGTGGTGCTGGGTCTGGAGATACGATCTGGATCTCGCCGCTCAGGCCGTGTTCGGACTCGCCGAGGGCCCACGCGGCAAGATTTCGATTGCGCCGGAAATCCGGAAGAACACCCTCGACGCGCTCTACGTCGCGCTCGGTGCGCACAAGCACCTCTCGTCGGAAACCGTTCAGGCGATCAGGCGAATGATCGCGCAGACGCAAGCAGCCGGGCGCCAGACCACCAGCGCGAGCGGCTCACTGTCGTAATCGGACCAGACGAAGGGCGTCGCTGACGGGCCGCGCCCTCAGAACGGGACGATCTCCATCGGCAGCGGCTTGCCGGCCTTGTGCAGGGCGATCCAGCGATGCAGCTCGGCGACGTGGCCGCTTTCCTCGGCGACGAACTCTTGCGCCAGAGCCTTGATCTCCGGATTGTCGGTGGTGTCGAGCACGTTCTTGTACCAATCGTAGGCGCCGGTCTCGGCTTCGAGCGCGATTTCCAGTGCAAGGTCGCGCCCGATGAAGGGGTCGGTGCCCCAGATCGCCGCGGTCTCCGGGCTCTCGATCCCCGGCCATTTGAAATCGCCGGATTCCATCTCGGGGATGTCGCGGAAACCGGCGCGCGCCTGGGCGTCGGCCTGATGCATCCGTGAGTAGTCCGCGAGCTGCCGGAACAGCTTCGAGACTTCCTTGTTGCCGCAGGAATCCATTGCGTCGGCGAGTTGACCGAACCGCAGCGCCGCTTCTTGCTCGAGGCGGATGGAGTGCGCCAGAAACTGTTCGACCGTTTCCATGTGATGATCCTTCGTTGTTCGGCCGCCGACGGGTCGACGGCGGCCGTCTCCATTGTCGGACGTTCTCGTCAGGCGTTTTCAGCCGCCCTGGCGTGCTTGAGCGACCATTCTTCCTGGGTGATCCAGGCTTCGAGGATGCGGACGTGCTCGGCTTCCTCGCCGACGAATTCCTTCGCCGCGGCCGCGACCTCCGGCGATTTAGTGGTGGCCTCGACCGCGCGGTAGAACTCGTAGCCGCGGCGCTCGCCCTGCAGCGCCGCCTTCAGACCGCCGAGGCGGGTCATCGTCGTGTCGGACGCCCACACCGCGGCGCGCTCCGGCGTGGCGTGATCAGGCCACGCGTAATCCGGCGGCACCGACTTGCCGGGATCGATATTGCCGGCGCGCGACTTCACCTCGGCGAGATGCAACCGCGAGAAATCGGCGAGCTGCGCGAACAGCTTGGCTACGGCGCTGTTGCCGGCCTCCGCCATCGCCTTGGCGAGTTGGTCGTAGTGCAGGGCGGCGTCTTCCTCGACCTTTGCCGCGTAGCTGAAGAACTCCGGCAGCGTCGCGATCTCGAGGCCGCCCTTGAAGCGTGCGGCGGCGTGCGTGACGGCGAGTTTCTGCGGCTGGGTCTTGTCGCCTTCGAACCGCACCATGATGTCCTCGTTGCGAACGAAGCACTGGCAAGCGAGACGGTAGCGCGGCGGAATGTCGTTGACCTCGGCGTTGGCGATCTCGTCCTTGGAGATCTTGCCGAGCTGGCGCAGCACTTCCTTCTCCTTCTCGGTCAGCGCCACGGCGGACTTGGCCTTCGGATTGAAGTGCTCGACCTGCACCAGGCAGGAGCCGCATTCGCCGTCCTGGCAGTCGAACGGGATCGGAATCTTGTGCGCCTTGGCGACGGCGAGAATGGTGCCGCGATCGCCGGCGACGGCGTAGACGGTGACGTCCTTCGCCATCACGGGCGAAGAGAAGGTAATGTTGGCCAAGGCGCGCTCCTGTTAGCTGGGACCGGGATCGACGCCGCACGGCGTCCTTAGTGAGCGCCTTGGCAAGAAGCAGGCCATCGCAGATCGTTTGATAAATCAGGTAGTTGGTAGGTGCGCGGCGATCGCCGCCGCAATCGGCTGCCGATCGAACTCCGACACAAATGTATGAGTGTTGACAAAACCGTGAGGGGCGGGCCGTCGCACGCGCGACCAAGCGTCGCGGCGGATTACCGCCAAGTTACAGAAGTTTAATTCGTCATCCAGCGCGCTGTAAGGCGCGAGCCCCCATCTTCATACCCGTTGGTGCGATCGTTCGCCCCTCACAAATTCATGGTTCTGGAGCCCTTTGCATGACCGACCGACATACCGATCTTCCCTCGCAGCCGTCCCACCAGCCGGATCGCCGATCGCTGCTGTCAGCGCGCAAACTCGCGTTGATGGCCTCGGTGGTAGCCGGTCTCGGCGCGGGCGCGTTCGGCCTGTCGCAGACCTCGACGCCGGTCGATCTGTTCAGCACGCCGGCGCATGCGCAGGTCGGCAACAAGGTCAACCAGGCTCAGCAGCCGGTGGGCTTCGCCGATATCGTCGAGAAGGTGAAGCCGTCGGTGATCTCGGTGAAGGTCAACATCGCCGAGAAGACGGCGAAGAACGAGGATCGCGCCGAAGACTCGCCGTTTCAGCCGGGCTCCCCGATGGAGCGCTTCTTCCGCCGCTTCGGCGGTGAGATGCCCCCCGGTATGCGCGGCCATCGCGGCGGCGGCACGATGACCGGGCAGGGCTCGGGCTTCTTCATCTCGGCTGACGGCTACGCCGTGACCAACAATCACGTCGTCGACGGCGCCGACAAGGTCGAGGTCACCACCGACGACGGCAAGACCTACAAGGCCAAGGTCATCGGCACCGACCAGCGTACCGATCTGGCGCTGATCAAGGCCGAGGGCCGCACCGACTTCCCGTTCGCCAAGCTGTCCGAGGGCAAGCCGCGGATCGGCGATTGGGTGCTCGCGGTCGGCAATCCGTTCGGCCTCGGCGGCACCGTCACCGCCGGCATCGTCTCGGCCTCCGGCCGCGACATCGGCAACGGTCCGTACGACGATTTCATCCAGATCGACGCGCCGGTGAACAAGGGCAATTCCGGTGGCCCGGCGTTCGACACCAACGGCGAAGTGATGGGCGTCAACACCGCGATCTACTCGCCATCCGGTGGCAGCGTCGGCATCGCGTTCTCGATCCCCGCCAGCACCGTCAAGACGGTGGTGCAGCAGCTCAAGGACAAGGGTTCGGTGAGCCGCGGCTGGATTGGCGTGCAGATCCAGCCGGTGACGCCGGAGATCGCCGACAGCCTCGGGCTGAAGAAGCCCGACGGCGCGCTGGTCGCCGAGCCGCAGGCCAATGGTCCGGCGGCGAAGGCGGGCATCGAATCCGGCGACGTCATCACCGCGGTCAACGGCACGCCGGTGAAGGACGCGCGCGAACTCGCCCGAACCATCGGCGGCTTCGCGCCGGGCAATACGGTGAAGCTCACCGTGGTGCACAAGGGCGCGGACCGCGAGCTCAATTTGACGCTCGGCCAATTGCCGAACCAGGTCGAGGCCAAGGTGAATGATGGTGGCGACAACGGCAACAGTTCCAGCCGCGGCACCGAGGTGCCGAGGCTCGGCCTGACGGTCGCGCCGGCCAGCTCGGTCGCGGGCGCCGGCAAGGACGGCGTCGTCGTCACCGACGTCGATCCCAAGAGCGCCGCAGCCGACCGCGGCTTCAAGGAAGGCGATGTGATTCTCGAGGTCGCGGGCAAGAACGTGGCCAGCCCGGGCGATGTTCGCGAGGCGATCAACACCGCCAAGGCCGACAACAAGAACAGCGTGCTGATCCGGGTCCGCTCGGGTGGTTCGTCGCGTTTCGTCGCGGTGCCGATCTCCGCCAAGGGCTGAGCCCAGCGTCGAGCGGCCCGCGCCGGATCGAGTTGGAGAGTGTCGCCGGCAATGTCGCCCCCGCTGGCGGCGCTTTCCGGGGGACGGGTGAACAGCCCGTCCCTGCTTATACCTTCCGTCCGGAGCAAGCCCCCCTCCGTCGGAAGGTCAGGCGGGCGGTGGAGTTCCCCCAGCTCCATCGCCCGCTTTCATGTTCAGAGGGCGCGTCGTGCCGCCTTGCATGGAGGTTGAAGTCCCGCCATGGTGCGAGAAAGTCTGAAGCCCTTGAGCGAATCCGATGCCAATATGCGCCTGCTGATCATCGAGGATGACCGCGAATCCGCCGATTATCTGGTGAAGGCGTTTCGTGAAGTCGGCCATGTCGCCGATCTCGCCAGCGACGGCGAAGAGGGCCTCGCGCTCGCCGACAGCGGCGATTACGACGTGCTGGTGGTCGACCGGATGCTGCCGAAGCGCGACGGCCTGTCGGTGATCGGCACGCTGCGCGAGAAAGGCAACCGCACGCCGGCGCTGATCCTGTCCGCGCTCGGCCAGGTCGACGACCGCATCAAGGGCCTGCGCGCCGGCGGCGACGACTATCTGCCGAAGCCCTACGCCTTCGCCGAACTTCTGGCGCGCGTCGAAGTTCTGTCGCGCCGCCATGGCGGCCCCGCCGAGGAAACCAGCTACCGCGTCGGTGACCTCGAACTCGACCGGCTGTCGCACCGCGTCACCCGCGGCGGCGAGGAACTGACGCTACAGCCGCGCGAATTCCGGCTGCTCGAATATCTGATGAAGCACGCCGGCCAGGTGGTGACCCGCACCATGCTGCTGGAGAACGTCTGGGACTATCATTTCGACCCACAGACCAACGTCATCGACGTCCACATCTCCCGCCTGCGCGCCAAGATCGACAAGGGCTTCGACCGGCCGCTGCTGCACACCATCCGCGGGGCGGGGTACATGATCCGTGACGGCATTCGGTAAGCTGATCCGAACTACCGCGTTTCGGTTGACGCTGGTCTATCTGTTTCTGTTCGGGCTGTTCGCGGCGTCGCTGCTGGGGTACTTCGCCTGGAACACCCGCCGGCTGATCACCGATCAGATCACCACCACGGTGAACGCCGAGATCGGCGAGATCGATGAGATCTATACGCGGCGCGGACTGCGCGGGCTGGTGTACACCATAGAGAGCCGCGCGCTGCGACCCGGCGCCAATCTCTATCTCGTCACCACGCCGGCAGGGCAGGCGGTTGCCGGCAATGTCGGCTCGCTGGCGCCCGGCGTGATGAGCAAGATCGGCTGGACCGAAACCTTCTATCGCCGGCTCGACGATCAGGATCGCGCCCAGCATCGGGCCCTGGTTCGCGTCAGCGAATTGTCGAGCGGCTTCCGGCTGCTGGTCGGTCGCGATCTGGAGGAACGCCGGCGGCTGTTCAATGTGGTGCGCTCGGCGGCGCAATGGTCGGTGCTCATCGTTGTCGTGCTGGGCCTGGGCGGCGGCATCTTCGTCGCCCGCCGCGTGTTGCGACGGATCGACGCGATGACCGGCACCACGCAGCGGATCATGGCCGGCGATCTCTCCGGCCGGCTGCCGGTCGGGCGCAGCGGCGACGAACTCGACCGCCTCGCGGAAAATCTCAACGCGATGCTGGAGCGGATCGAGGCGCTGATGAATGGCCTCAAGGAGGTCTCCGACAATATCGCCCACGATCTGAAGACGCCGCTGACACGGCTGCGCAATCGCGCCGAGGAGGCGCTGGCGCAGTCCGGCAGCGAGGCCGACTACCGCGCAGCGCTGGAGCGCACCATCGAGGAATCCGACGGGCTGATCCGCACCTTCAATGCGCTGCTGATGATCGCCCGTGCGGAATCCGGGCATTCGCGCGGCGACATGGATACGTTCGACGCGGCCGACACCGCGCGCGACATCCACGAGCTGTACGAGCCGCTGGCGGAAGACAACGGCCTGACGCTGCAGGTCCGGAGCGAACCGGCGCCGGTTCGTGGCAATCGCGATTTGATCAGCCAGGCGCTCGCCAATCTGGTCGAGAACGCCATCAAATATGGCCAGCCGCAGCTCGCGCTGGCGGCGCCGGGCGCCGAGCCGAACCCGCCGCCGGATGCCGTGATCCTGATCGAGGCGCGGCGTGACGGCGATCAGGTGCTGCTCAGCGTCACCGATCATGGCCGCGGAATACCGGAAACCGATCGCAAACACGCGGTCGAGCGTTTCGTGCGGCTCGAGGCCAGCCGAACCCAGCCGGGCTCCGGGCTCGGTCTCAGCCTTGCCTCTGCGGTGGCGACGCTGCATGGCGGTGAATTGCGGCTGTCGGACGCCCAACCGGGTTTGCGCGCCACGCTTGCAATTCCGGCGCACACGGGCGAAGGACTGGCTTCGGCCAACACAACACCAGAACCGACGCCAGCATGAATTCTTCCGCGATCGACGCGGACATTCCTCCCTCCGCACTGGCCGCACGCTTTGCCGCCGGACCGCAGCTCCATGCCCCGGAAGAGGCGGAGAAGCGCCTGGCCGACTGGCTCGGCGATGTTCCGGCGGACCTCGCCGGCGCGATCCGCTCTGTCGCCGATCGCCATCCGCATGTCGGCGTTGCGTTGCGGTCGATCGCCGAAGCCTCGCCCTATCTGTTCGACCTGATCCGCGCCGACCCGGCGCGGCTGCTCAGCCTGCTGCGCTCCGATCCGGAAGCCGGCTTCGTGGCGTTGCTGGACCGCGCCTCGGCTGCGGTCGCCGCCGCCTCCGACGAGGCCGAGGTGATGGCGGTGCTCCGCAAGATGAAGGCGGAGGCAGCGCTGTCGATCGCGCTGTGCGACATCGGCGGGCTGTGGCCGGTGATGCAGGTGACGCAGGCGCTGACCGACCTCGCGGTGAATTCGGTGCAGATGACGCTGCGCTTCCTGCTGCGGCAGGAGGCGGCGCGCGGCCGCATCATTCCTCCGAACAGCGACGCGCCGGAACAGGGCAGCGGCCTCGTCGTGCTGGCGATGGGGAAGATGGGGGCGGGCGAGCTCAACTACTCCAGCGATATCGATCTGATCGTGTTTTACGATCTCGACGCGCCGACGCTGGCGCCCGACATCGAGCCTCAGCCGTTCTTCGTGCGGGTGACGCAAGGTCTCAGCCGCATCCTGCAGCAGCGCCGGCACGACGGCTACGTGTTCCGCGTCGATCTGCGGCTTCGCCCCGATCCGGCCTCGACGCCGGTGGCGCTGTCGACGGTGTCGGCGCTGAATTACTATGAGCGCGAGGGCCGCACCTGGGAGCGCGCCGCCATGATCAAGGCGCGCGCCTGCGCCGGCGATCTGGTCGCCGGGGAAGCGCTGCTCGGCGACATCGCGCCGTTCGTCTGGCGCAAGCATCTCGACTTCGCCGCGTTGTCCGATGTCCATGACATGAAGCGGCAGATGCAGACTTTCCGCGGCCAGACCGAGGTTGCCGTCGAGGGCCACAACGTCAAGGTCGGCCGCGGCGGCATTCGCGAGATCGAGTTCTTCGCGCAGACCCAGCAATTGATCGCCGGCGGCCGGCATCCGGAATTGCGGGTGCGGCCGACGCTCGCCGCGCTCGATATCCTCGCCGCGCGCGACTGGATCACCTATCAGGCGCGTGACGAGCTGTCGGTGGCTTACCAGTTCCTGCGCCGCGTCGAACATCGCATCCAGATGATCGCCGACGAGCAGACCCACACGCTGCCGGACAGCGTCGAGGCGGTGGAGCGGTTCTCCCGATTCTTCGGCTATGAAAGCAGGGAGGCGTTCGCGCGTGACCTGCTGGCGTATTTCGACTGCGTGCAGGGCCATTACGGCAAGCTGTTCGAGGGCGACCCGACCGGCACCGTCAAGCTGCCGATCGACTACGCCGGAGGTCCCGACGACACGGGGCTGCTCGATCATCTGCATGGCCTCGGCTACAAGAAACCGCTGATGGTCGCGACCACGCTGCAGCAATGGATGACCGGCGGCTATCGCATCCTGAAGGTCGAGACGACGCAGCGCGCATTCCACGAATTCGTGCCGATGCTGATCGAGGAACTGGCGCGCGCCGAAGAGCCCGACAATGCGGTGAACGCGTTCGACCGTTTGCTGCAGGCGCTACATCGCGGCGGCCGGCTGATTTCGCTGCTGAGCCAGAACCGCGATCTGCTGACGCTTGTCGCGCTGGTGCTCGGCGCGGCGCCGCGGCTCGGCGACATGCTGGCGCGGCAGCCGCAGATCCTGGACGGGCTGATCGATCCGCGCTTCTTCGGTGCGATGCCCGACCGCGCCGAACTGTCCGCGCGGCTCGCGGCGACGCTTGCCGACGCCGGCCCCTATGAGGAATTCCTCGACCGGCTGCGGCTGTTCGGGCAGGAGAGCCTGTTCCTGATCGGCACGCGGATTCTCTCCGGCACGGTATCGACCCAGCAGGCCAGCGTCGCCTTCGCCGACGTCGCCGAAGGCATCGTCGGCACCGTGCATGATCTCGTCAGCGAGCAGTTCATCTCGCAATACGGCCGGATCAAGGATCAGCAAACCGCGATCCTGGCGATGGGCAAGCTCGGCAGTCGCGAGATGACGGCGTCGTCCGATCTCGATCTGATCCTGATCTACGATTTCGATCACGAGCAGCCGGACAGCGACGGCGAACGCTCGCTGCAAGGCGCGCAGTATTTCGCCCGCTTCACCCAGCGGCTGATCTCGGCTTTCACCACGCGCACCAATTACGGTGTGCTGTACGACGTCGACATGCGGTTGCGGCCCTCGGGACGCGCCGGCCCGCTGGCGTCGCGGCTGGACTCGTTTGCGGAGTACCAGGAGGTCGAGGCCTGGACCTGGGAGCATCTGGCGCTCACCCGGGCGCGGGTGATCTCTGCGTCGCCTGAATTCCGTGAGCGGATCGAACAAGTGATCCGCGCCGTGCTGACGCGGCCGCGTGACGCCGCGATCATCGCCAATGACGTCGCCGAAATGCGCCACGCGATCGCGCAGGAGAAGGGCGAGGACGACGTCTGGGATATGAAATACGCCGCCGGCGGCATGGTCGATATCGACTTCATCGCCCAGTATCTGCAACTCGTGCACGCCGCCGCGACGCCGGAGATCCTCGGCGTCAGCACGCTGGGGGCGATCGACAATGCGGCCAGGCTCGGTGTGCTGGCGCAGTCCGATGCGGATGTGCTGCGCCCCGCGGCGCGGCTGTATCACGATCTCACGCAGATCTTGCGGCTGTGCGTCAGCGACAAGTTCAAGCCCGAGACGGCCGGCGAGGATTTGCTGCGGGTGTTGGTGCGCGCCGGCGATGCGCCGGATTTCTCCTCGCTGGAAGCGCGCGTGAAGGAAACCCAGGCCGAGGTCCGGGCGATCTTCAACCGGCTGATCGGCGGCGACAGCGCGTAAGCGCTATTTCGCGCTCGTCGCGGATGCAGGCGTGTCTGCAACCGGCTCGGCCGGAGTTTGCTCGCAATCCATCGAATACACCAACTCGCCGTCCGCGGTTTGGCCGATCGGCTGGCATGGGGCGAAGTCGCCGACCTGTGCGTTCGGCGTTCCCGCCTGCGACGCGACCAGCCGCGCGCCCGGCATGTCGGCATCGCCGCGCATCGCGAGATAGACGACGCCGAGCAGGCCGCCCAGGATCGCGGCCCGGAACGACCACGTTGCAAACTGATGGAAAAGCGCACTGAAGTTCAACGCCGATCCCTCCGCGGACGGACCATCCGCTCATACACGCCGGTGACGAAACCGCACAATACTGAATTCGGCTAGTCGTTCAGGCAGGGCGGGTTGCTGTTCACTCGACATCCGTGCCGGCGACTTGCCTCAGTCTCGCGAAGTCGAACCGACCGCCGTCCACCATTGTTGCACCACAGCCGGGCTGGTGAGTTGGATCGCAGCGGATGCGTCGAGTTGCGCTTTGCGATGCGCGCTGGCCGTCACGCCGAAGCGGGCGCGGAAGCTCCGACTGAAATGCGCTTCGCTCTTGAACCCGAGGTCGGAGGCGAGGCGGGACAGACGCCGCGTTTCGATCGGATCGCTCAGAGCCGCCTGAACGGCGAGGAGCCGGCGTTCCTGTACATGGCGCATGATGCCGCCACGGTCCGCGAACAGGCGATACAACGACGCGCGCGAGACATCGAGCTTCTGCGCCAGCCAATCCGGCGACAGTTCGGGCAAGGCGAGGTTGTCGCGTATCAGTGCTTCCGTGAGCGTCAGGATCGTCTCGTCGCTTCCGTTTTGCGTGGCCAGCGTATCGTCCGGCGCGGGAGCAAGCAGCCGTTTCAGGAAATCCGTCGTTTCGGCGATCGTGCGCGCCACGTCCGCCTCGGTCAATTGCGCGCTGCGTTCCTGCAGCGACAGCATCTGCGCTGCGAGCAGATTGTTGCGGAACGCATCGAGCCGCGGCTTGAGCGCGTCTAACGGCAGGTCACCGAGAAGTTTGCGCGGAACGATCAGGCAGACCGTGCTGGATGCGAAGGCACGGGTCGCGATCGGACACGCCAGATCGATCAGCGCGACCTTGCCGGGCCCGATAGCGGTCTGCTGCCGGGTGACGATGCCGTTGAAACCGCCGGTGACGTAGAGCTGCAGCAACAGGTGATCCGGCGTTGCGGCGATACGCTGATCGTCGCGCACGAAGTCCTGCGCATTGAATGCGACCTTCGCGATGATGAGATCGCCGATGATGATTCCGGAGGCCGATCCGGTGGGCGTCTTGGTGCCGGGGCGGCACGGGCGAGGTTCGAACAGCGGCGAAATCACCGCACTCCAGGTCGCAAAAGCGGTGGCCTCGTCGAGGCCGGAGGTGACGTAAAACAGGCGGGGTAGGGACACCATGACCGGCGATGAGGGGACTGTAACTTCCTTCGGATCGTCTGGGGCTATGCCGCGTCCGAACCGCTTCCAATCTAGCGCATGTTCCGGCGGGACACGATGGATATGTCGGTCGCCGCGCACTGAATCACCGCGAAAGCCCGCGCGGCCGCCGGCTTGTTCGGTGCTGCTTCCGCGCGAGTGTCGGCCCGGCTCCCGGAACAGGGGCGAGGCATCGCTGCAATTGAGACGCTCGGTCAAAGGAAAACGCCGCTTGCGGGGCGTCCAGGTCGACACCGGACTGTTCCACCCATCCGCCTCCGTTCTAGAAGCGCGCTCAATGAGGTCGCTGGCATTCGAACGAGCATTGATGTGCCGGGATTGACGGGGAGGATGCGCGCGGCTCGAGGCGCGCTCTGCTGAGGAAAGGCACTATCCGTGGGCGCTAGCAGGCATTTTCGCAATCTCTCGACGCTGTTTCTCTGCACGACGTTTCTCGTGAGCGCGCCGGTTTCCGCCGCGCTGTACGCCGCGGAAACCGGCGCAACGCCCAAGCCGGTCGCGAAATCGTCGTTGCCTGCCGATCTGAAATCGAGATTGGCCGAGGCCGTTCGGCTAGGCGAACGCGAGCTGATCGCGCAGGCCTATGACAGCACCTACCGCAATCCCGGCCTGCGCAATGCCGTCGTTCACTATGCGTCCGAGCTGTCGCCCGCGGCGCTCCGCGACGTCACGACCGCCGCCGATCTCGGGGTGCTGACATCGGGGCAGCGGATGACGTTGGCCCCGAACGCCGCACAGGTGTTGTCGACGAGGACTGCGACCGCGTCCGGTCTCGGCGCGACGTCCTATCAGAACGTCGCGGCGGCGGTGAACAACTCGCCGAATCTTCCAAACCCGATGCCCAGTCTTCAGGCTCAGACCTGGAATCTCGACCTGATCGGCGCGACGGCTGCGTATGACCGCGGCTTCACCGGCGCCGGCGTCAAAGTGACCGTCGCAGACACCGGCTTCGATGTCACCAATGCAGGCCTCGTCAACAGGCTGGTGACCAGTGTCGGCCGCAACTACGTCGTCAAGGACGGGACGACCTACGACCCGAACGAACTGACACCGCTGACCGGCACCGATATGCATGGTTCGCACGTCGCCGGCATCGTCGCGGGAGAGAAATTCGACAACGTCGGCGCCCATGGCGTGGCCTATGACGCGCGCGTCATTCCTTTGCGCATTCTGACCGCCGCCGGCTATTCCGTCGCGGGAGACGGCGACTCGTCGGCGAGCGCGCTGAACTACTTCGCCGGTTTGACCGGAACGATGGTCTACAATGCCAGCTACGGCCCCAACTTCAACGACTTCACCAACCTGACCCGGTGGACGGTCGGCAACATCGCCGATGAGGGCAATGCAGCGCTCAATGCGCTTCGCGCCGGCAAGCTCGTCGTCGCCGCCAACGGCAACGACCGCGGCTCAAATCCGATCGCGGCCAGCAATCCCTCGGGTCTTGCGCTGCTGCCGTTTCTCAATCCTGCTCATGCGGGCCTCGGCGTCTACGACGATCAGGGGCAGCAACTCGACGGAATCGTGCTGCAACGTCAGAATGGCCAGATCATCGCCGTGATGTCGGTCGGGATTACCAAAGCGGCGGCCTGGTACTCGAACCTCTGTGGCGTCGCCGCAAGCTGGTGCGTCGCTGCGCCGGGGGGCGACGATCGCACCGGAGCGGAAGTCTATTCGACCGTCCCGCAAAACACCTATGCGTTCGAGTCGGGCACCTCGATGGCTGCGCCGACCGTGTCGGGCGCGATCGCGGTTCTGATCCAGGCCAACCCGAGCTACAATGCTCGGGACCTCGCGAATCTGCTGTTCTCGACCACGGAAGATCTGGGCGCGGCCGGCGTCGACGCCGTGTTCGGCTACGGCCTGATCCGTCTCGACCGCGCGACCGATGGTCCGACCTCGCTGGCCGCGAACTCCACGGTCGAAATTGCCGCCGGCCAAACCTCCTATTGGAGCCGGCTGCTCACCACGCAAGGCGATTTCAGCAAGGCGGGTGACGGCATTCTCACGATCTCCGGCCGCACCACTGCCGGCGGCAATGTGTTCGCGCAGCTCGGCACGCTCGCGGTGGACGGTACGCTGACGATGGCGGCGGGCAACAGGCTCACCGTCGCCCAGCCTGCAACGCTGGCCGGCTTCGGCACCGTCGTCGGCGATACCAGCATCGCGGGCACGCTCTCGCCGGGCAAGATGGCAAATGTCGGCGACCTCGTGGCGAACAATGTCGTGCCCGCGGGCACGGTGCTGAACGGCAATTCGGTGGGCACGCTGACCTTCAACGGCAACGTGACGCTGACATCGACCGCCAATACGATGATCGACATCGACGGCTCGCTGCTCGTCCCCGGCGGTCCCGGCACCTATGACAAGATCTATGTCACGGGAGCAGGCAACGTGTTCTATGCGGCCGGTACGCTCACGCCTGTCCTGCGCGGCAGCGTCGGCACCGTCAGCAACTACACGCCTGCGATCGGCGCCGAGTTCGCGTTCGTGCAGGCGCAAAATGGCGCGAGCACGGCGGGAAGTTTCTCCTCTCTGGTGCAGCCGACGTCGGGTCTGCCGGCCAATGGCCGCTTCGATCTGATCTACCAGCCGACCTCGATCACCCTGGTGGTGACGCCGGCGAGCTTCAGTGCCGTCGCCATTGCCGATCAGCTCGGCCCCAACCAACGGTCGGTCGCCCGTATTCTCGACAATGAGCGAGCAGCTTCGGGCGTGATGCCGTCGGCGTCTGAAAAGGCCTTGTACGATGCGCTCTACAAACTGAATTCGGAAGCGGCGCTCGACAAGGCTCTGACGCAGCTGGCGGGGCCGGGCCAGCCCGCGATCTCGAGCGCGCCGCTGCACGCGTTTGCAGGCTTCCTCGGCGCGATCGGAGACCGCCAGGATATGATGGCGCTCGGCGGTGAGCAGGGGCAGAACGGCACGGCGCAATCCTTTGCGTTGAACTATGCCGGTCGAACCATGATGAGCGCCGAGACGAATTCGGCCATCAACGCTTTCGCCAGCATCAATCCGGCAGAGCGCGTGCGCGACGGTTGGGCGACGTGGGGGCAGGGCTTCGGTCGCACCAGCCGGGTCGGCGACGCCGGGGATCTGGCCGGCTCAAAAGCCGTCAGCGCCGGCTTTACGCTCGGCGCCGATCGCTGGTTCTCGAACAGTCTCGTCGCCGGTGGCGCGTTCGGCTACGCGCGGACCACCGCGACCAGCACCGATATCAGCGGTAACGCGGATACTTACGCCGGCGCAGCCTATGCCAGCTGGATGCCGGGGGCGGCGGTGTTCGATTGGCGGATCGCGGCCGGTCCGAGCCAGATGTCGACCAGCCGCCAGATCTTGCTGGCGACCAACGGCCTGCAAGGCAATTCCAACGGAGTCGGCGTCGGGACCGCGCTGGAGGCGGGGTATCGTGTCGCGCTCGCGCCCGACGTGACCTTGAAGCCGTTCGCCGGCCTGAGCTGGCAGGGCTTCCGGCGCGACGGCTACAGCGAAAGCCAGCAGCCGATCGGTCTCGTCTACGCCGCGCAGACCTACGAGAAGCTGACGACGACCGCTGGCGCCGCCCTGAGTGCGCGTCTGCGCACCGCCGATGGCGCCACCTTGATGCCGGAACTCAAAGTCGGATGGGGCTACGATCTGCGCGACACGACGCTGATCAGCCAGGCCGCCCTGCTGGATGAAGGCTTTGTGGTCTCGGCGGCCCAACCCGGCCGCAACGCGGCGCTGGTCGGCGCCAAGATCTCCGGCTGGCGCGCCGAAACCTTCCGGATGTTCGCCGCCTATAATGGCGAGTACCGCAGCAATGCGATCAGCCATCAGCTGTCGGCTGGGGCGCGCTTCAACTGGTGAGGGGTGGTTTCGTCCGGAGAAGTTTCGGTTCTGACTGAATCAGGACCGAAGCTGCGGCTTCCGGTGTCGACGCCTTGTCGTCGCGCGGACCCGTCCGGCTTTCACTTAGCATCGCCGGCCACGGCTTTGCTCGTGGATCGACGCCGACAAACCGCGGAGGTCAGGCCGCCATCCGGCGCTTCTGGCAGTCGCGCGGCAGCGTGACCATCACCACCGTTCCGGCGCCGAGCGTCGAGCGCAGGCGCATCGAGCCGCCATGCAGCCGGGTGAGCGACTTGGCGATCGCCAGACCCAGCCCGGAGCCGTGATAGGTCTTGGTGAGCTGGCTCTCGACCTGCTCGAACGGCTGTCCGAGCCTTCGCAGCGATTGCGGGGCGATGCCGATGCCTGAATCGGCGATCATCATCACGATCGAATCTTCCAGCGTCCGGCTGCGCACCGTCACCCGCCCGCCGTCGGGGGTGAATTTCACGGCGTTCGACAACAGGTTGATCAGAATCTGCTTGATCGCGCGGCGATCCGCCACGATCGGGATGCCGTCCTCGATTTCGGCGCGAAGCTCGAGATGCTTGTTGTCGGCGCGACCGGCGACGACCTTGAGCGATTCGCCGAGCGTTCGGGCGAGATCGAGCTCCTCCATCTCGAGCCGCATGCGGCCGGCCTCGATCTTCGACATGTCGAGAATGTCGTTGATCACCTCCAGCAGATAGTGACCGCTGGTCATGATGTCGTGGCAGTATTCCTGATACTTCTCCGAGCCCAGCGTGCCGAACATGCCGCTGCCCATAATCTCCGAGAAGCCGATGATCGCGTTGAGCGGCGTGCGCAGCTCGTGGCTCATATTGGCGAGGAATTTCGACTTGGCCTGGTTGGCTTCTTCGGCCCGGGTTTTCTCCTCGGAGTATTTTCGCGCGAGATCGGCGAGTTCGATCGCCTGGCGCTCCAGCTTGACCTGCGAGATTTTCAGGTCGGCGACGGTTGCGCGAAGCCGCAAATCGTTGTCGACGAGCTTCTGCTCGTGCGCCTTGATGCGGGTGATGTTGGTGCCGACCGCGACGTAGCCGCCGTCCTTGGTGCGGCGTTCGCTGATGTGCAGCCAGCTTCCGTCGTCGAGTTGGGCCTCGAAGGTGCGCGCGCCGGGTGGCGACCCCGCGCCGACGTCGCATTGCCGGGTGCGGATTTCCGGCATCTGCCCGACCTCGATCACCGTCTCATAGGACGTGCCGGGCGCAATCGCGGAATCCGGCAGCTTGTGCAGCCGCTGGAAGTGCGAGTTGCACAGCACGAGTCGGTTGTCGGAGTCCCACAGCACGAACGCCTCGGGCAGGGTTTCGATCGCGTCCCGCAGCCGCAGATCGGCTTCGACGGTGCGTTCGGCGAGGCTCTTCTGTTCGGTGACGTCGACCGCGATGCCGATCAGATGCTTGTTTTCGGTGGGCGATTCCTGGCTGAGCTCGCAACGCATCCGCAGCCAGATCCAGTGACCGTTGGCGTGCCGCATCCGGAAGCTGTGGTCGATGTGATCGGCGGCGCCGGCGATCAGTTCGTCGCCGATCGTGAACAGGTCGATGTCGTCGCTGTTCACCAGTGCGTTGACCTCGCCGAAGGTCAGGAGGTCGTTGCGGCTCTCCAGGCCGAGCAGGGTGAACATCGACTGCGACCAGAAGATCCGGCCGCGCGACAGGTCCCAATCCCACAGGCCGCAGCGGCCGCGATTGAGCGCGGTGTCGATCCGGCTGCGCACCGCGTCGTTGATCAGATCGCCTTCGCGCGCGCGGGTCGACTGCCAGTGGAAGGCAAAGCCGAGGATCAGCACGACGAAGCCGGTGGTGGCCGACAGGGTGATCTGCAGCGCCGCATCGGAGCGCAGGATCGAGCCGGTATCTTCCTGGATGATGATGACCTGGCCCGGCAACGACTTGATGGTGTGCAGCGTCGCCAGCGCCGAGGCGCCGCTCGGCAAGGTGATCTCGCTGAGGACGCCTTGCTGTGAGGACTTCGTCAGCGTCGGCGTGGCGCTGATGATGTCGAGGAATCTGTTGGCGGCGCTGGCGCCTTCATCGCCCGGCACCCGCGCCAGCACGCGTTGATCGGCGCCGGTGACGATGACATGCCGTCCCGCGGCGATGCCCCACGATGGAACGAGGCCGGGTAGCAGGCTCTGCAGGCGTTCGATCGACGCCGCGCGGTCGAGCCGCACCACACCGATATGTTCGAGCCGTTCCGCGAGCAGGTCGGCGAGGGCGGAGAGGTCGCGATTGAGCGCGGCGCGCTTCTGCCGGCTCTGGTCGATGACCTGAACCGCGGCGCCGAAGCAGATGGTCACGAGGAAAGCGATGATCAGGATCGGGACGGCGCGGCGGAGCACCGGCTCGGCCGTCAGCAGCCGATGGTAGGCCGGTTTAGCGATCGATTGCGCCAATCCCTTGATTGAATCGGATTGAACGCAAGCGTTCGCCGCCTGCACGCGCGCCATACCGTGGCCCTCACCAAAATGTCTGTCAGTGTCCGTTCGAACGATTTTTGCCGTTCGAATCATGGCCTGATTTGAATCCACTTTTGTCGGGCTGTCGAGAGTCAACGATTCGGCAGATCGGAAAATTTCTTATCCAAAGATGAATCGCGCGCTCATTTGTGCGTGAGTCGAGTCCGAAACGGGAACGACGACTCGTACTTGTCTCAGTCGGCGTTCGGCGGCTCGGCGTGACTGATCACGCGCTTCACGGTGGGGAAGGCGCGGCGCAACCTGCGCTCGATCTCGTCGACGTGTTCGTGCACTGCGATGACGCTGAGCGAGGGTTCGGCGTAACAATGGAAATTGACGATCTCGCCGGCCTCGGTGTCGCGGACCCGGACGTTGTGGATGTGATGGATGACGCCGTCGCTGGCGAGTTTGATCAGTGCGCCGCTGATCTCCTCGACGCGCGCGGGCGACGCGTCGGCGCCGTGCGGCATCTCCGGCTCGAGCGGCTCGATATGGGTGTCGACTTCGACGTCGGTGCCGAAATCGTCGCGAATGTGCCTCTCGAGTTCATGCGCGATGTCATGGGCCTCGATCAGCGGCATGTTGCCGTCGACCTCGAGATCGATGCTGACGGTGATCTTGCAGCCGAGGTCGTGCACGGTGACGTGGTGGACGGCGAGGCCGGAATTGCGCGCGATCACCATGATGCGCTCGCGCACGGTCTCGTTGTCGCGCGCCACCGGAATCGCGGTGAAGGTGAGGTCGGCGTCCTCGAAGGCGAGTTTCAGCGCGTCGTCGGTGCGACGCTTGATCTCGTCGATGCGATCGATCGGGTAGGTGCGGGGGACCTCGACCAGCGCGTCGATGAAATGCGTCGGGCCGACCATCCGCGCCCGCAGCCGCTCGATGCCGACGACGCCCGGCACCGCGCCGATCACCTCGCGCGCCTTCTCCGAGACGCCCTCCGGAGCGCGGTCGAGCAAGGTCTGGATCGTCGAGCGGCCGAGCCGCAGCCCGAGGATCGAGATCATCACCGCGACGCCGATCGCGGCCCCGGCGTCGCCCCAGGCGAAGCCCATCGCCGACAGCGACAATCCGCCGATCACCGCGAACGATCCGAGCACGTCGGAGGCGAAATGCAGCGCGTCGGCGGCGAGCGCCTGGCTCTTGGTCGCGACCGCGGTCCGGTGCAGCGCCCAGGCGCGCCACAGATTGACGACGATGTCGACGCCGAGCACGGCGAACGCGAGCAGTGAGAACGCCGGCGGCGGAGCGCCCTCGCGCAGCCGGGTGACCGCCTCGACCAGAATGCCGCCCGCCAGCACATACAACAGCGCGATGACGCCGAGCGCCGACAGGCTTTCGATCTTGCCGTGGCCATAGTGATGCACGTCATCGGCCGGGCGATCGGAGACGCGTACCACGAACCAGGTGATGATGGTCGCAATCAGATCGATCGAGCTGTGCAGCGCTTCGGAAATCAGCGCCAGCGATCCGATCGCGATGCCGATGGCGAATTTCGCCGCGGCCATGCTGGCGCTCGCCAGGACGGAGACCGCGGCCACACGCGATTTGGTGCTGGCGTAATTACTCATAGGCTGCGGTGTAGCAGCCCGATCCCGAACATAAAAGCCGAGGAATGCGGAACCTCGTTGTGATTTCGCGTCCGCTGCAATTGCAATTTGTTCTTAGCTAAATCGGTTGCGCTGCGTGCTCGCAGGAGCCGATCAGAGCGTTACGACGATCTTTCCGAAATGACGGTTCGCCTCCATGTGTGCGAAGGCCTTGTCGATCTCGGCGAACGCGAAGACGCGGTCCACCGGCAACTTCAGCTTGCGTGTTTCGACGGCCGGCCAGATATCGCCGCGCACCTGGCGGAAGATTTCGCGAATCTCTTCAATGCTGCGGGTGCGGAAGGTGACGCCGACATAGTCGATCCGCCGCGCCGCATGCAGATCGAAATTGAAATCGGCGTGGGCGCCGCCGAGCCGGCCGACATTGACGATGCGGCCGAGCACGCGGGTCGCGGCGAGGTTCTGGTTGGCGACGCTGCCGGAAATCTGGTCGATGATCAGATCGACCCCGGCGCCGCCGGTGGCGGCGAGCACCTGATCGACCCAGCCGCTTCCCGACGAATCGATCGCGAGGTCCGCGCCGAACTCGCGCAGCCGGTCGCGGCGGCTGTTGTCGGTCGACGAGCCGATCACCAGCTTGGCGCCCTTCAGCCGGGCGATCTGCAGCGCCATCAGCCCGACGCCTGAGCTCGCGCCCTGGATCAGCACGGACTGGCCGGCGCGCAGCTTGCCGACCGCGATCAGCGCGTTGTGCATGGTGGTGAGCGCGACGGGCAGGGCGGCGGCATCCTCGAAGCTCACGCCATCCGGTATCGGGAACAGCCGGCCGTGATCGGCCAGCGTGTACTCGCCGAACGCCGCGGCGCCCGAGCCCATCACGCGGTCGCCGACCTCGCAGCCATAGGCCTCGTCACCGACCGCTTCGATCTCGCCGGCCCATTCCATGCCGAGCACGGCGCCGCCGCCACCGGCCGCGCCGTGGGCATGACCCTTGGTCATGCCGAGGTCGGCGCGATTGAGGCCGCAGGCGCGGACGCGGATCAGGACCTGCGGTCCCTTCGGGGCCGGCTTGTCGACGTCGGTGATGGCGGCGCCGCCGGCGCCATAGACATAGGCCTTCATTTCAGCTCGCTCGGTGTCTCATGGTCGTCATTCGGCAGCTTCGCGCTGGCCGCCCGACAGCATCGCTTCGAGCCGCGCACGGATGATCGCCTCGGCGTCGCGCATGATCCGCGACACCAGCTCGGCGCAGCTCGGAATGTCATGAATCAGGCCCTGCACCTGACCGGCCGACCACACGCCTTCATCGGTGTCGCCGGTGGCGTAGACCATCTTGCCGCGGGCGCCGGCGACGAGTTCGCGGACCTGCTCGAAGGTCGCGCCCTGCTTCTCCAGCTCGATCACCTGCTGGCTGATCGCGTTCTTCGCGACGCGCGAGGTGTTGCGCATGGTGCGGAAGATCAGGTCGGTCGAGCGCTCGTCATTGGCGACGATCTTTTCCTTCACCGCCTGATGGATCGGGCTCTCTTTGGTGCACATGAATCGCGTGCCCATGTTGATGCCGTCGGCGCCGAGCGCCAGCGCCGCGACCAGGCCGCGCCCATCGGCGAAGCCGCCCGAGGCGATCATCGGGACCTTGATCTTGTCGGCGGCGGCGGGAATCAGGATCAGGCCGGGCGTGTCGTCCTCGCCGGGGTGGCCGGCGCATTCGAAACCGTCGATCGAAATGCCGTCGACGCCCATCCGCTCCGCCGACAGCGCGTGGCGGACGCTGGTGCATTTGTGCAGAACCTTGACGCCGTGCTTTCTGAATTCCTCGACGTGCTCCTGCGGCTTGTTGCCCGCGGTCTCGACGATCCTGACGCCGCTCTCGATGATCGCCTGACGATACTCCGCATAAGGCGGCGGCTTGATCGCCGGCAGGATCGTGAGGTTGACGCCGAACGGCTTGTCGGTGAGGTCACGGCAGCGCGCGATCTCTTTGGTGAGATCCTCCGGCGTCGGCTGCGTCAGCGCGGTGATCATGCCGAGCGCGCCGGCATTGGCGACAGCGGCCACGAGCTCGGCGCGGCCGACCCACTGCATCCCGCCCTGGACGATCGGATGCTGGATGCCGAATGTTTCGGTAAAACGCGTCTTGATCATGGCTCTATCCCTCGGACATTCGCGGCGCCTCGCGCGCCTGTTGCTGTTGTGACGCCGGCAGGATGCCGAACCGGCGACGAAATGTCCAATGGGGAGGGAGACTGCGTGCCTGGTCATTCCGGGGCGCTCGCGCAGCGAGCGAACCCGGAATCTCGAAGTGAAAAGACAACGAGTGCGCAACAACCTTGAGATTCCGGGTTCGCGAACTGCGTTCGCGCCCCGAAATGACGGAGAACAGGCGAGGCGTGTTACGCTTTCACTGTCTGACGGAATTCATTGTGCAACTCGCCGATACCTTCGATCGCGATGGTGACGCTGTTGACCGGCTCCTTCATCACGCCGACGCCGACCGAGGTGCCGCAGCAGATCAGGTCGCCGGGCTCGAGCGTCATGTCGCGCGAGATCAGGCTGACCAGCCTCGCGGGGCTGAAGATCATGTCCGCAACCGGATAATTCTGCCGCTCGGCGCCGTTCAGAATGGTGCGGATCGACAGCGTTGCGGGATCGAGGCCGGTGACGATCGCCGGCCCGAACGGGCCGAAGCCGTCGAAGCTCTTGGCGCGCGACCATTGCGGGAAGCTCGGGTCGCGATTGAGGATGTCGGCCGCGGTGATGTCGTTGACGCAGGTGTAGCCGAAAATGTGCGAAGCCGCGTCGGCCTCGGAGACGCCCCGGCACTCTTTGCCGATCACGACGCCGAGCTCGCCCTCATACACCACCTTGCCGTCATACGAGGCCGGACGATCGACGACGGCGCCATGCGCGGCGACGCTGGTGGTCGCCTTCAGGAAGTACAACGGCTCCGGCGGGACCGATTGATTGAGCTTGGCGGCCAGTGCGTGAAAATTGTTCCACAACCCGATGATCTTCGCCGGCGCGCAGGGCGCAAGCAGCTCGACATCGCCGAGTTGCAATGTCTGTCCGGTCGGCTTGTTGGCGCCGAACATCTCGCCGTCATGCACGGCGATGTCGGATTGTGCGATGGTGCCGAAGCCAATCGCGCCGTCGGCGCGGAAGCGAACCCATTTGGTCATGGCGGGTGTTCTCCTCAACAATGCGGGTCATTCCGGGGCGCGCGTGAAACGCGCGAACCCGGACTCTCGATGGAATCGGCGTACGAGCAACCTCGGTATTCCGGGTTCACTCGCTTGCGCGAGCGCCCCGGAATGACGTTGCTACGGCGCCAGTTAGTACAGCCCCGCCACCTTGGCGCGCTGGATCACCAGGCCGAGCACGGCGTCGATCGCCGGGGTCGGGATATTGGTCATGCGGCCCATCTCCTGCACCACAGTGACCAGCGGATCGATCTCCATCGGGCGGCCGCGCTCGAGGTCCTGCAGCATTGAGGTCTTGTGCGCGCCGACTTTTCGCGCGCCCTCGATCCGCCGCTCGACGTCGACGCGGAACTTGACGCCGAAGGTTTCGGCGATCGCCTGCGCTTCCAGCATCATCGCCTTCGACAGCGCACGCGTCGCGGGATCGGACGCGATCACGTCGAGCGTGGCGTGGGTGAGGGCGCTGATCGGGTTGAAGCAAACATTGCCCCACAGCTTCAGCCAGATCTCGTCGCGGATCCGGTCGAGGATCGGCGCCTTGAGGCCAGCAGCCTCCAGCAACTTGGACAGATTCTGCACGTCGGCGGTGGTCTCGCCGGAAGCTTCGCCGACCGGGAATTTATCGCCATAGACGTGGCGGATCACGCCGGGGGCTTCGAGCTCGGTGGCGGGATAGACGATGCAGCCGATGCCGCGCTCGGGCCCGAGCTCCTTCCACTGCCGGCCGCCGGGATCGATGCTCTCCAGCGTCGAACCCTCGAACTGATTGCCGTGCTTGTAGAAGTACCAATACGGCACGCCGTTGACGGCGGTGACGATGCGGGTGTGTGAGCCGAGCAGCGGCTTCATCGCGTCGATCGCGCCGGTGATCGAATGCGCCTTGAGGCAGATGATAATGAAGTCCTGCACGCCGAGTTCGGACGGGGTGTCGGTGGCGCGGACTTTCACCACGCGCTCCTCGTCGCCGATCAGCAGCTTCAGGCCGTTCTCCTTCATCGCCGCAAGATGCGCGCCGCGCGCCACCAGGCTCACGTCGGCGCCGGATTGCGCGAGTTGCACGCCGAGATATCCGCCGATCGCGCCGGCGCCGTAGATACAGACTTTCATCGAACTTCCTGGGCTCAACGCCAGAACGCCTGGCGATCGTGGAGACTGCAGCCGCGAAAGAGGCGGTGCGGCGGTTATCGGTCAGATCGGCGCGTGGTTCAAGCGCGCCATCTTCATTCGGTTATTCGTAATCCGGGCCAGCCGCTCGCGGCCGTCCGGTCGCCGCGGAACGCAGCCGGACGTAGCCCTCGTTGATCAGCGACCAGAACAGCGCGATCAGCCCGAGCGCCATGATCGTGCCGACCAGCCCGTTCGAGAAGAACACGCCGAGCGCGCCCTGCGAGGCGAGCAGCGACTGCCGGAACGCTTCCTCCGCCTTGTCGCCGAGCACGATCGCGAGCACCAGCGGCGCCAGCGGATAGTTGCACTTCTTCAAAAGATATCCGATCACCCCGAATACCAGCATCAGCATCACGTCGAAGGTGGAGTTGTGCACCGAATAGGCGCCGATCGCGCAGAGCACCAGGATCAGCGGCGCAACGATGCTGAATGGAATCCGCAGGATCGCGGCGAACACCGGCACGCAGGTGAGCACGATCAGCAGGCCGACGACGTTGCCGAGATACATCGAGGCGATCAGGCCCCAGACGAACTCCTTCTGCTCGACGAACAGCATCGGCCCCGGCTGCAGGCCCCAGATCAGGAGGCCGCCGAGCAGCACCGCGGCGGTCGGCGAACCGGGCACGCCGAGCGACAGCATCGGCAGCAGAGCGGCTGTGCCGGCGGCGTGCGCCGCGGTCTCCGGCGCAATCACCCCTTCGATCTCGCCACGACCGAAATTCTGGCCGTTCTTCGACATCCGCTTGGCGATGCCGTAGCTCATGAACGACGCCGGCGTGGCGCCGGCCGGCGTGATGCCCATCCAGCAGCCGATCACGCTGGAGCGCAGCGATGTCATCCAGTAGCGCGGCAGCTCCTTCCAGGTCTGCAGCACGACGCGCAGATTGATCTTGGCCTTGCTGCCGCGGAAGCTGAGCCCGTCTTCCATCGTCAGCAGGATTTCGCCGATGCCGAACAGGCCGATCACCGCGATCAGGAAGTCGAAGCCGTTCAGCATCTCGGTGAAGCCGAAGGTCAGCCGGAGCTGCCCGGTCATCGAATCGAGCCCGACGGCGGCGAGAGCGAAGCCGAGCATCATCGCCGCGACGGTCTTGAAGGGTGGTTCTTTGGATAGTCCGACGAAACTGCAGAAGGCGAGGAAATACACCGCGAATTTTTCCGGCGGGCCGAACTCCAGCGCGAAGCGCGCGACCAGCGGGGCCACCAGCGTGATCATGACGATCGCGAACAGCGCGCCGACGAAGGACGAGGTGAAGGCGGCGGTCAGAGCCTCACCGGCCTTGCCCTGCTGCGCCATCGGATAGCCGTCGAATGTGGTCGCGACCGACCATGGCTCGCCGGGGATATTGAACAGGATGGAGGTGATCGCGCCGCCGAACAGCGCGCCCCAATAGATGCACGACAGCATGATGATCGCCGAGGTCGGCGGCATGCTGAAGGTGAGCGGCAGCAGGATTGCGACGCCGTTGGCGCCGCCGAGGCCCGGCAGCACGCCAATGATCACGCCGAGCACGATGCCGATGACCATCACCAGGATGTTGAACGGCATCAGCGCGACGGAGAAGCCGTGAAACAGGTTGGCGAGTTCTTCCATTCGGTGAGGTCCTGAAATGCGAGAGCGCTAAAGGCCGAGCCATTCCTCGAGCGGCCCTTTGGGCAGCGGGACCAGGAACCAGCGTTCGAAAACGAGATAGGTGATCACCGGCGCGCCGATCGCGACGGCCAACACGGTCAGCCAGCGATATTTGCCGAGCCAGCGCATGAACCAGCCGATGAACAGCGACGACGAGACGTAGAGGCCGACGAATGGCATCGCGCCGACGAACAGCGTGCTCGGGATCAGCACACTCATCACATGGCCGAGCTGGCTCCATTCGGCGAACAGATGATGGTTGCGGGAACGCAGCGCTGTAATCAGGTTGATCACGCTGGCGACCACGATGAACAGCCCGATATAGAACGGGAAGAAGCCGGCGCGCGGCCCGTCGGCGCCCCAGCCGATCCCGGCCTTGATGCTGCCGATGATCACCACGATCCCGGCGATGCCGATCAGCAACGCGACGCCGGCCTCGACCAGTTTGTGCGAGGGACCGAGGTTGCCGTCAGTCGATGCAGACATGAGAACGTTCCCGACAGGAGAGGCGGCGTGGGCTGATGCTCCACGCCGGAGCCGATGTCAGTAGTTTAGTCAGTCGCCATGATCAGTTGGCCTGGGCCAGGAAACCGGCTTCACGCATCAGGCTCTCGTGTCGCTTGTCCTCGGTCTCGATCCATTTGGTGAAATCGGGGCCGGTCAGGAAGGTGGTGTTGAACGCACCGCTCTTCATGAAGTCTTTCCATTCCGAGGTTTCGCGCACCTTGTTGAACAGGTCGACATAATAAGCGACCTGGTCAGGCGTCGCCTTCGGCCCCATGAAGATGCCGCGCAACATCAGATACTCGATGTCGAGCCCCTGCGATTTGCAGGTCGGAATGTCCTTCCAGGCCTGGCCGTCCGAGATCGGTTCGCTGTAGTCCATCGGCTTGGCGTCGAATACGCAGAGCGGACGCAGCTTGCCGCCGCGCCATTGCGCCACGGCCTCGATCGGGTTGTTGACGGTGGCGTCGATGTGATTGCCGACCAACTGAACTGCGACTTCGCCGCCGCCCTTGTACGGGATGTAGGTGAGCTTCGACGCGGTCGCCTTCTCCAGCGCCACGGTGATGATCTGGTCTTCCTGCTTGGAGCCGGTGCCGCCGAATTTGATGCTGCCGGCGGGGGCCTTCTTCACGGCGTCGATGAAGTCCTGCGCGGTCTTGTAGGGCTTATCGGCGTTGACCCAGAGCACGAACTCGTCGAGCGCGAGCATCGCCACCGGGGTGAGGTCTTTCCAGCCGAACGGGATGCCGGTGGCGAGGGGCGTCGTGAACAGGTTGGACAGCGTGATGATGATCTTGTGCGGATTGTTCGCCGCCATCTTGACGTCGAGGAAGCCTTCACCGCCGGCGCCGCCCGATTTGTTGACCACGACCAGCGGCTGCTTCATCAGATTGTATTTGGTGACAATGCCCTGCAGCGTGCGCGCCATCTGGTCGGCGCCGCCGCCGGTGCCGGCGGGAACAATAAATTCGACCGGTCGCGTCGGCTGCCAGTCGGCATTCGCCGGCGCGATCCAGCTCGCGGCGCAGATGGCGGCGATCACGCCGGACGCAATTCGAGTCGCTCCACCCTTCATATTTCTCTCCCCTGAACTCGAAATATGAGGAGCCGATCTTCGCCGGCTTTTCCTCGGATACGCATCGCTTTGGTTCGAATGTTTCCATCAACCAGCGAAGCTTGCAAACAAAAACGCAGAAATCTCAACCGGTGCGTCGTGAAAATTCGGGCAAGCGCTGTTTTGTCGCGAGGCGAGGCTGCCAGCCTCGCCTGACGCGTGGTGATTACTCCGCGGCCTGCTTGCGCGGCGGTGCAAGTGCTCCGGAATCGTGGATTTCGGCGATCTGATGATCGTTGAATCCAAGCACCTCACGCAGCACTTCGTCAGTGTGCTCGCCGAGCAGCGGCGATCGCTTGACCTCGGTCGGTGAGTCCGACAGCTTGATCGGGTTGCCGACGGAGAGGTATTTGCCGCGGGTCGGATGATCGACCTCGACCACTGTGCCGGTGGCGCGCAACGACGGATCCTCGGCGAGTTCCTTCATCGACAGGATCGGCCCGCAGGGGATGTCGTCGCTGTTGAGGATGTCCATCGCCTCGAATTTGGTCTTGGTCATCGTCCATTGTTCGATCCGGGCGAAGATGTCGTTGAGGTGCTTCAGCCGCGCCGGCGGCGTCGCGTAGTCCGGGTGAGTCTTCCAGCCGGTCTCGCCGATCACGTCGCAGATCTTCTCCCACACCGGCGCCTGGGTGATGAAGTAGATGTAGGCGTTGGGATCGGTCTCCCAACCCTTGCACTTCAGGATGCGGCCGGGCTGGCCGCCGCCGGAATCGTTGCCGGCGCGCGGAACCGCGTCGCCGAACGGAATGCCTTCGCCGTACTGGCTGTACTCCTTTAGAGGGCCGTGGGCGAGACGCTGCTGGTCGCGCAGCTTGACGCGCGACAGATTGAGGACCCCGTCCTGCATCGCGGCGGTGACGCGCTGGCCGCGACCGGTGTGCTGGCGTTGATACAAGGCCGTGACGATGCCGAGCGCGAGGTGCAGGCCGGTGCCCGAGTCGCCGATCTGCGCGCCGGTGACGAGCGGCGGACCGTCGCGGAATCCGGTGGTCGAGGCGGCGCCGCCGGTGCACTGCGCGACGTTCTCGTAGACCTTGCAGTCCTCATACGGACCGGGGCCGAAACCCTTGATCGACGCGACGATCATTCGCGGATTGATCTCCTGGATCTTGTCCCAGGTGAAGCCCATCCGGTCGAGCACGCCGGGGCCGAAATTCTCGACCAGCACGTCGCAGGAGCGGATCAGCGCGGTGAGGACTTCCTTGCCCTTCGGGTTCTTGGTGTCGAGCGTGATCGACCGCTTGTTGTGGTTGAGCATCGTGAAGTAAAGGCTGTCGACCTTCGGGATGTCCTGCAATTGCCCGCGGGTGATGTCGCCGGTGCCGGGGCGCTCGACCTTGATGACGTCGGCGCCGAACCACGCTAGCAACTGGGTGCAGGTCGGTCCGGACTGGACGTGGGTGAAGTCAAGAATGCGAACGCCGTCGAGCGCCTTGGTCATGGTCGTGCTCCGTCTGTTATCCCGATGCGCGCGCGAGGCGACATCTCTCCCAATCGTGGTTCCCGATGCGATGTTGCGCGCCGGGACGTGTTTTCAGTCGCGTCGTGTGGACGCCTCAGGCGCTGGCCGGCGCCGTCAAGCAAACAATTCCTGTCCGTGCGCCTCGACATAAGCGGCGAGGCGCAAGGTGTGGTCGCGCGCCAGCTTCTCGGCGAGTTCAGTGTCGCGTTCCTCCATCGCCTCGATCATCGCAAGATGCTCGGGCAGCGAGGCCGCGATGCGTTCCTTGCGGCCGATCGTGAGCTGGCGATAACCGCGTACGTGAAGCAGGATGTCGTTGGTCATGTCGACCAGCACCTGGGACTCGCTGAGCGAGATTAGCGCCTGATGAAACACGATGTTGGCGCGGGAATACTCCTCGATGTAGTCCTGCGGCAGGTGATCGGGACCGAATGCCTTGAATACATCGCGCAGCGCGGTGATATCGCGCTTGCGCGCCATCGTGGTGATCAGCCGCGCGGCCATGCTCTCCAGCGCCGCCCAGGCGCGGATCATATCGACGATCTCCGCCTTGGTCCGACGCACCACGATGATGCCGCGGCGCGGTACCGCCTTCACGAGGCCATCCTGCTCGAGCATCGCGATCGCCTCGCGGATCGGCGTGCGGCTGACGCCGAGCTTGTCCGACAGAGCGCGCTCGTCGAGCATCACGGGCTCGGGCGTGGTGTAGATGTCCATCTTGAGGATGGCCTGCTTCAGCGCCTGGTAAGCCTTGGCCTTGTAGCTGGCCTCGGGCGCCAGCGGCGTTATCGCGAGATTCGGCTCGGCCATCAGGTCCATCGAACTGGTGCGGGCGCGGGCGACCATTGATCTTCCATGCAGATCCAGAAAGGACGACGTCTGCGGCTCAACTGGCATACCAGATGCCAGAGTGTCAAGGCGAGGCCTCTGCTTTGGCAATGAAGCACTTAGCCGCAGGCCTTTTCCTGGGATGCCAACCGTCTGAACACGTGCTGAGAGCCGCAGGGAGGGAGCCGGGAACTCCTCATTGGCGACGGTGAGCGATCGATGGGAGCCGAAGGAGGTCACCGAGCGGATTGCAGTTCTGCCACTGGCGGGTTCCGGTCCGGCCGCGAAGCCGAGCTGTTCGGCTTGATACGGATTGTGTTGCGGTCGCGAGATCAGAGTGGCGCATCGCACCAGGTTGTTGCAGTGCGCAGGTCGTGTTGCGGTGCGTATCGTCTGTTCACCGAGCCTCGTGCTGATTGCGGATCGCGTGCCGCCAGATGCTTGCGCGCCTTTGATCCGGGACCTATCTTCAACGCATTGCGACGATAGTTCTGCAATTCTCGGGAGGACATCATGGCCTGGAAGAAACCTGCGATCGTTGAAGTTTCCGTCGGTATGGAAATCAACATGTACGCCTGCGCGGTGCGCAAGTAATCGACAGCGGCGCGATTTGTGACGAGCGTAGGCAGCTGGCGCATCCACGCCGGCTGCTTTCGTTTTCACCGCGTGCTTGGTGCATCGGGCGGATTTCCTTAGCGAGCGGAGGCTCTCGATGATGCGCGTCGTCGTTCTTGGAGCGGCGGCCGGCGGCGGCGTGCCGCAATGGAATTGCGGCTGCGCCGTTTGTCGCGCCGCCTTTGCCGATCGTGACCTTCGACGCACCCAGGCGTCGCTGGCGGTCAGCGCGGATGGCGATCACTGGTTCCTGATCAACGCGTCGCCCGATCTGCGCCAGCAAGTGATCGCGACGCCGCAGCTCCATCCAAAGCCGGGCGCGCTGCGCCATTCGCCGATTGCGGGTGTGATCCTGACCAATGGCGAGGTCGATGCGGTCGCGGGGCTGCTGTCGATGCGCGAAGGATCCCCGTGCGATCTACGCTCACGCCAAGGTGCTGGCGATCCTGAAGGCCAACAGCATCTTCAATGTGCTGAACGAGAAGCTGGTGTCGCGTCGGCCGATCGAGACCGATCAGCGGTTCGAGCCGACGCTGCCGGACGGAACCCTGTCGGGTCTCGACGTCGTTGCTTTCTCGGTTCCCGGCAAGGGCGCCTGGTATCTCGAAGGGCAGGCGCACCCGGGCGGCGATGCTGCCGATGGCGATACCCTCGGCTTGACGATCACCGACAAGGCGACAGGTCAATCCATCCACGTGCTCACAGCCTGTGCGCGCGTGACCGATGATCTGAAAGCGCGGCTCGCTGGTGCGCCGCTGGTGTTGTTCGACGGCACGGTGTGGCGCGATGACGAATTGATCGCCGCTGGGCTCGGCCACAAAACCGGGCAGGCGATGGGCCACATCGCGATGTCGGGCGACGACGGTGCGATTGCCGCGCTCGGCGACCTCGACATTGCGCGAAAACTATTCGTGCATATCAATAACTCCAACCCTGCGCTGCTGTGCTGTTCCGCCGAGCGTGAAGCTGCCGAGCGAGCCGGTTGGGAAATCCCGTCCGACGGGACGGAGGTGACGCTGTGAATGCGATGACCGCGTTTTCGATCAATGGCGCAGCCTCGCTGCGAAGCGCCGATGAGCTGGAAGCCGCGCTGCGGCAGATCGGCGCGGCGCGCTATCACAATCTGCATCCGTTTCATCGACTGTTGCACGGTGGCCAACTGACCAAGGGGCAGGTGCAGGCCTGGGCGCTGAACCGCTATTATTATCAGAGCACGATCCCGATCAAGGACGCGGTGGTGATCTCGCGCTTCCGCGACCGCGCGACAAGGGTGGAATGGCGGCACCGGATCGAAGATCACGATGGCGACATCGGCAGCGAGGGCGGCATCGAGCGCTGGCTGAAGCTGACCGAAGGTCTCGGACTCGACAGCGCCTATGTCGAATCGACCGAAGGCATCCTGCCGGCGACGCGGTTTGCGGTGGACGCCTATGTGCATTTCGTGCGGGACCGGACGCCGCTGGAAGCGATCGCATCGTCGCTGACCGAGTTATTCGCGCCGAACCTGCACGAAGAGCGCATCTCCGGCATGTTGGCGCATTATGATTTCGTCAACCCGGAGATCATGAGCTACTTCAAGCGACGGCTCGCGCAGGCGCCGCGCGACGCCGAGTTCGCTTTGGACTACGTCAAGCGCCATGCCGCCACGCCGGCCGAGCGCGAGGCGGTGTGCAACGCCCTGATCTTCAAGACCAACGTGCTGTGGGCGCAGCTCGACGCGCTGCACCACGCTTATGTCGACGGCCACATCCCGCCCGGCGCATTCGTGCCGCAGGCCGGGTGAGGGCGCGGCGATGGCGTCGCGCAACATCACCGTCAGCGAAGCGAGCCGGCCGGTGCTGCCGCGGCACGCGAAGCTGCGGTTCGACGAGACGCGGCAGCGCTGGGTGATCCTCGCGCCCGAACGCGTGCTGGCGCCGGATGACATCGCCGTCGAGATCCTGCAGCTTTGCGATGGCGCGCGCAGCGTTTCGGCGATCATCGACCAGCTTGCGACCAAGTACACCGCCGATCGCGCCGAGATCGGAACCGATGTCGTCGCAATGCTGCAGGACCTCGCCGACAAAGGATTTCTCACCGAGGCGCGGGAGAGCGCGCCATGAGCGCTCCGGTCGATCGCCCGACGAGCGCGGTTGATCCAGCCGATGGCGTCGCGGTGTTGGAAACCCGCGGCTCGGTCGCGGAGAGCTTCGGCATTCCGCTCGCGGTGCTGGTGGAATTGACCCATCGCTGCCCGCTGCAGTGCCCGTATTGCTCGAATCCGGTGGAGCTGGAGCGCGGCGGCGCGGAGCTGTCGACCGACGAATGGAAGCGGGTGTTGAGTGAGCTCGCCGCGATCGGCGTGCTGCAGATTCATTTCTCCGGCGGCGAGCCGACCGCGCGCAAGGATCTCGACGAACTGGTGCGGCACGCCAGCGAGGTCGGGCTGTACACCAATTTGATCACGTCGGCGGTGCTGCTGACGCGCGAGCGCCTCGCGGCGCTTGCCGACGCCGGGCTGTGCCACGTCCAGATCAGCTTTCAGGGCAACGAGCCGGCCGTCGCCGATCGCGTCGCGGGTTTCGCCAGCGCTCATGCGAAGAAAATCGAAGTCGCGCGCTGGACCCGTGAGCTCGATCTGCCGCTGACCGTCAATGCCGTGATGCATCGGCAGAACCTGCATCAACTGCCCGATATCATCGAGATGGCGGTCGCGCTCGACGCCGACCGGCTCGAAGTCGCCAATGTTCAATATTACGGCTGGGCGCTGAAGAACCGCGCTGCGCTGATGCCGACGCTGCAGCAGATCGAGGGCTGCACGGCGATCGTGGAGGCCGCGCGCGAAAGGCTGAAGGGTGTGCTGGCGATCGACTACGTCATCCCGGACTACTACGCGCTGCGGCCGAAGAAGTGCATGGGCGGCTGGGGCCGGCAGTTCTTCAACATCTCGCCGAGCGGCAGGGTCCTGCCGTGCCACGCCGCCGAGACCATCACCGGACTCGTCTTCGACTCGGTGCGGGACGGCAAGTCGATTGCGGAGATCTGGCGCAGCTCCGAAGCGTTCAACCGCTATCGCGGCACCGGCTGGATGCAACAGCCGTGCGCAAGCTGTGCCTTCAAGGAGGTCGACTTCGGCGGCTGCCGTTGTCAGGCGTTCGCGCTTGCCGGCGACGCTGCCGCGACCGATCCGGCCTGCGCATTGTCGCCGCTGCACGCGCGCATCTTCAAGACAGCGGAGGCGGAAGCGGCGGAGGGCAGCGACCGCTTCCTGTATCGCAATTTCGCCGGCGGGACGGCGGAGGCGTGATCGGCTCAAATCTCTCGTTCGTCATTCCGGGGCACGCGCAGCGTGAACCCGGAATCCATAGCCACTGGAATTGATGCTTTACTGAAGAAGTGACAACGGCCGCGCGTAAACGAGAGCACGGGGCGTATGGATTCCGGGTCTGCGCTGCTACGCAGCGCATCCCGGAATGACGACCGGAGAGGTATGTCGTTGTATCGGATTCCGGGTTCGTCCGCAGCTTCGCTGCGGCGCCCCGGAATGACGTTGAGATGTGTGTAGTCGCTTCGGATTCCGGGTCTGCGCGCCAAGGGCGCGCATTCCGGAATGACACGTCGATAGGACGTGCCTAGAACACCACCACCGACCGGATCGACTTGCCCTCGTGCATCAGGTCGAAGCCCTTGTTGATGTCCTCGAGCTTGAGCACGTGGGTGATCATCGGGTCGATCTCGATCTTGCCGTTCATGTACCAGTCGACGATCTTCGGCACATCTGTGCGGCCGCGAGCGCCGCCGAAGGCCGATCCCTTCCAGACCCGGCCGGTGACGAGCTGGAACGGTCGCGTCGAGATTTCCTTGCCGGCTTCCGCGACGCCGATCACCACCGAGACGCCCCAGCCGCGATGGCAGGCTTCCAGCGCCTGCCGCATCACAGTGGTGTTGCCGGTGCAGTCGAACGTGTAGTCCGCGCCGCCGTCGGTCAGGCCGACGAGGTGTTGCACGATGTCGCCGTCGATCTTTTTCGGGTTGACGAAATGCGTCATGCCGAAGCGGCGGCCCCATTCCTCCTTGTCGTCGTTGATATCGACGCCGACGATCTTGTCGGCGCCGACCATCCGTGCGCCCTGGATCACGTTGAGGCCGATGCCGCCGAGCCCGAACACCACGATGTTGGAGCCGGGCGTGACCTTGGCGGTGTTGACCACCGCGCCGACGCCGGTGGTGACGCCGCAGCCGATGTAGCAGCTCTTGTCGAACGGCGCGTCGTCGCGGATCTTCGCCACCGCGATCTCGGGCAGCACGGTGAAGTTCGAGAAGGTGGAGCAGCCCATATAGTGATAGATCGGCTTGCCGTTGTAGCTGAAGCGGGAGGTGCCGTCGGGCATCAGGCCCTTGCCCTGCGTCGCGCGGATCGCGGTGCAGAGATTGGTCTTCTGGCTGAGGCAGCTTTTGCACTGCCGGCATTCCGGCGTGTACAGCGGGATGACGTGGTCGCCGGGCTTCACCGAGGTGACGCCGGGGCCGATCTCGCGGACGATGCCGGCGCCCTCGTGACCGAGGATCGAGGGGAAGATGCCTTCGCTGTCGAAGCCGTCGAGCGTGTAGGCGTCGGTGTGGCAGATGCCGGTCGCCTTGATCTCGACCAGCACTTCGCCGGCTTTCGGCCCGTCGAGATCGAGTTCGACGATTTCGAGCGGCTTCTTGGCTTCGAACGCCACGGCAGCCCGTGTCTTCATGACGATTCTCCCTGCATCAGTTTTGCTTCGACTGGCGTTACTCTTTTCCGGTTCTGATTGAATCGGAAACGAAGCTCTAACTTGATGTTCTGAAGCGTTTTCTTGACGCGAACCGGCATCCACGTCGCTCGAAACGACATAGGTATCGCAAATCGGCGGCGGGACCGGAACCGTTTTTTGGCGAGCGATTCTGAACAGCGCGCGGGGGCCGCTTCAAACCGACGGCGCGTCGCAGGCGTCTTCGGCCGGCATTTCTTCGGCGGCGTTGGGGTCCCCGGGCGCGGTCGCCCAGGCGAGTTCGACCAGCGTCACCGTGCGCCGGCCGGTGCCGTCGAACTGGCAGACGATCAGCCCCTGTTCCTCGATATAGGTCAGCAGCCGCCGCGCCCGGCGGAGTGAGTGTGTGCCATAGGCGCGGGCGATCGCGGCGTCGCCAGGGCAGGGCCAGCCTTCTTTGGCCGCGCGCGCGATCATCATGAACACGCCCTGCATGTCCTCGGGGAGCATCCCGGCGCGGATCGAGACGTCCTGCCAGCCGTCGTCGTCCGCCATGTCCTCGGTGGTGAGACCGGCACGGGCGTGGGTCAGCATTCGGCGGAAGTCGGTCATGTCGGGGACCGACGCCACCAGGCCTTCGATCCGGCAGCGCACTACGAACTCCTGATACAGCACACCGATCGCACGAAAGCCGGCGTCGGGTTCGGCAAGGATCGCGCGCAGGATGCGGTCGAGCCGCTCGCGGCGCGCCGTCAATTCCTCGGCACTGAGCGGCTGCTCGACCGGCTCCGGACGAACCTCCAGCGCCGCGGACTTCGCCGCCATCAGCTGGCTCAGCAGATCGGGCGCAGAGCGGCGCTGCGGCCGCATCACGGTCTCGGGCGGCGGTTCGGCGAGGATGATGGCGCGGGCGTCTTGCAGCGCCGCTTCGGGCAGCGGCATCAGCCGCGGGGTGGCGTTGCGCGGGTGGGTGTCGGTCGGCCCGATCCGCAGCGCCAGCGGGCGGCGGGACAATGCGGGGCCGAGCGCCATGAATTGCCCGCGCTCGAGGTCGCGGAATGCATCCGCCTGGCGCCGCTCCATGCCGAGCAGGTCGGCGGCGCGCGCCATGTCGATATCGAGGAAGGTGCGGCCCATCAGGAAGTTGGACGCCTCGGCGGCGACGTTCTTGGCGAGCTTGGCCAGACGCTGCGTCGCGATCACGCCGGCGAGGCCGCGCTTGCGGCCGCGGCACATCAGATTGGTCATCGCGCCGAGCGACAGCTTGCGCGCTTCGTCCGAGACTTCGCCGGCGACGGCGGGGGCGAAGAGTTGCGCTTCGTCCACCACCACGAGCATCGGGTACCAGTGGTCGCGTGCGGTGTCGAACATGCCGCCGAGAAAGGCCGCCGCGCGGCGCATCTGATTCTCGGCGTCGAGCCCTTCGAGATTCAGCACGGTCGAGACACGATGGATGCGCGCGCGCTCACCTGCAACCTGCAGCCCGCGCTCGGTGTGGTCTTCGGCATTGATGACGAGGTGGCCGAACGGCTCGGCCAGGGTCACGAAGTCGCCTTCAGGATCGATGATCGCCTGTTGCACCCATGGCGCGCTCTGCTCCAGCAGGCGGCGCAGCAAATGCGATTTGCCGGAGCCGGAATTGCCCTGCACCAGAAGGCGGGTCGCCAGCAATTCCTCGAGGTCGAGTGTCGCCGATCCGCCCGCCGTGGTTTGCCCCATTTCGATCGCAACGGTCATGGCTCAGCCGACTCTCCTTTCGGAGGGGCGGGCTTAACAATCCGAGCGCAACCCGTCGAGCGCCGCGGGCGCTCGGCTCATTGTTATGCACGGCTGGTTGCCGCGAGTTCCGTGGAACCCGATCATGCGCCAGCGGTTCTGTCTGGCCGCTTCACGCATGCAGCGGCCCGATCATTTGGCAAGGCCGCGCATGATGAGATCGATGCTGGCTTCCGTGAAGGCGCCCATGTCGAATTGTCTCCGTGTGCCGAACAGTAATGACCACAGACTCAGCAGCAGCGCGGGACTCATGACGATTTCGGTGAATGCGGTCGCGGGGGCGTCGCGGAACTCGCCGGCGGCGACGCCGGAATCGATCACATTCTTGAACTGCTGCATCATCGGCTCGACGAACTCGTCAAAATGCCGGTCGACCAGCCCGGGGAATCGGCCTCCCTCTGAGATCAGGAAGCGCAGGATCTCGCGAGACGCCCTGTTCTCCGCAATGTGCGCATAAGTGAAGATCACCAATGCACGCAGGCGGTCTGTGTGCGAACCTCCGAGGGTGAGGGCGTAGTCTTTTAGATTCGGAAGAAACTCGTTGGATTTATGCCGGACCATTTCCTCGAACACGCGTTCCTTGGTGTCGAAGTAAAAATAGATCGTTCCCTTGGTAACCCCGGCGAGGGCGGCGACGTCCTCGAGACGAGCCGCTGAGTAGCCGTGCTTCACGAATTCCTCGAAGGCCGCGTCGAGGATCTCTGCCGGCCGCTCGGCTTTGCGCCGGGCACGTTTCTTTGTTTCAGGAGGCATTATGGGAACTCCATTCACCTGCATCATATTATTGACTTTCGGGTCAGTCAATAGTAAGCAAATGCCTATGCTATTGTTCAAATGAGCCGATCCCTCATGCTCCCTTCGCTCCGGAACGTCCTTTGGCTGCCTGTTTGCGTGGTGCTGGCGGGCTGCAGTGAAGAAGCTCCCCAGAATCGGCCGGCGGCCTTGGTCAAGACCGAGCTCGTGCGGTTGCAGCCCCGGCAGACCGTCATTCGTCTGACCGGCGACGTTCAGGCGCGCGTCAGCACTGAATTGTCATTCCGGGTGAGTGGGCGGGTGATCGAGCGCCTTGTGGATGTCGGCGCCCATGTGAAGGCCGGCGACGTGCTGGCGAGGATCGATCCGACCGAGCAACGCGCCGACCTTGTCGGCGCGCAGGCGGCAGTGGCGGCTGCGGAGGCTCAATTGCGTCTCGCCAAGGCGACCTTCGAGCGGCAGAAGTCGCTGATGGCCAGCGGCTTCACCACCCGGGTGGCATTCGATCAGGCGCAAGAGGGGTTGCGGACCGCGGAAGGATCGCTCGACACGGCCAAGGCGCAGTTGGGCATCGCCACCGATGCGCTGAGCTATACCGAGCTTCGGGCCAGCGCTGCGGGGATCATCACTGCGCGCAACATCGAGGTCGGTCAGGTCGCGCAATCCGCCCAGTCTGCTTACACGCTCGCCGAGGATAACGCCCGTGACGCCGTGTTCGACGTCAACGAGTCGATCTTCCTGACGCCGCTCGAGGGCAGCACCGTCAAGCTGACAATGGTGTCGGACCCGTCGATCAGCGCGATCGCGCGTCCGCGCGAGATTTCTCCCACGGTCGACCAGAAGAGTGGGGCGGTCCGGGTCAAGCTGTCGATCGAAAATCCGCCGGCGGCGATGACGCTCGGCAGCATCGTGACCGGCGAGGGGCGCGGCAGGCCGGTCGACAAGATCGTGCTGCCCTGGAGTGCCCTGAACGCCAATCTCACTGGGCCGGCCGTCTGGGTCGTCGATCCAAAAACCCGCGCGGTGGCGCTCAAGAATGTCGTGATCGAGAGCTACGAAACCAATTCGATCGTGGTCGGCGGCGGTCTCACCGCCGGCGAGCGGGTCGTCGTCGACGGCGGCAAGCTGCTCCGGCCGGCACAAATCGTCACCTATGACGGGGAAAACTCATGACCTCGCCGCGGATCATTGGCGTGATCGCAGTCTGCGCGCTGGTCGCCGGCTGCCAGGAGAAGGCCAGCCAACCGGAACCGATCCGGCCGGTGCTGTCGACCGTCGTCGCGCCGCTGGAGGCAACAAGCCTGGCCGTGGTCGGCACCGTCGAACCGCAGTTCAAGACGGATTACGGCTTTCGTGTACTCGGGCGCCTGATCGCGCGGCCGGTCAATATCGGCGACGTCGTTTCGAAGGGGCAGGCGCTCGCTGCGATCGATCCGTTCGCGGCGGAACTGGCCGTCCGCTCGGCGCTGGCCGACGTTGCGACGGCTCAGGCGCAATTGGCGAACGCCAACGCCACCGCCAACCGCCAGCGAACGCTGATCGAAACCGGCGCGACCACCAAGGCGACGCTGGATTCAGCAGAGCAGAGCAATTCGGCCGCGCAAGCTGCGGTCATTCGTGCCCAATCAAGCCTGACCAAGGCGCGCGAACAACTGAGCTACACCAAGCTCGAAAACGAATATGCCGGGGTCGTCACCGCAGTCGGCGTGCAGGTCGGACAAGTCGTCAATCCCGGTCAGACCGTGGTGACGGTTGCACGACCGGATATCCGCGAGGCGGTGATCGACGTCGCCGACGATCTTGCTGGCGTTCTGCGGACCGGCATGCCGCTGACGGTGGCGCTGCAACTGGATCCCCGAATTCGCGTCGAGGGCAAAGTGCGTGAGATTTCGCCGCAAGCCGATCCCGTGACCCGAGCACGCCGGATCCGCATCACTCTCGACAATCCGCCGGAGACGTTCCGGCTGGGATCCACGATTACGACGCTCATTCCGGGAAAACCGGCGCGGGGATTTCGCTTGCCGGCAACGGCGATCCTGACGGAGGGCGGCCAATCGAGCGTCTGGATGATCGATCCCGCCGCCAAATCGGTCACCAAGCGCAAGGTGCAGGTCGTGACCAATGACGACGGTTCGGTCGATGTCGTCGAGGGAATCGAGGCCGGCGCGCGCATCGTGACGGCGGGGGTGCATCATCTCAAGCAAGGCCAGAAGGTCCGGTTCGAAGAGGGAAGCGTCTCGTGAAGTCTTTCAACCTCTCCGACTGGGCTCTGCAACATCGTTCGCTGGTCTGGTACTTCATGATCGCGTTCATGTTCGCCGGGCTGTTCTCCTACCTCGAGCTCGGACGCGAAGAAGACCCTGCCTTCACCATCAAGACCATGGTGATCCAGGCCAAGTGGCCTGGCGCCTCGGCTGAAGAAACCACGCGACAGGTCACCGACCGGATCGAGAAGAAGCTCGAGGAACTGGAGTCGCTGGACTACACCAAGAGCATCACCACGCCGGGGCAGACGACGGTGTTCGTCAATCTGCGCGACACCACCAAGGCGCGCGACGTCACGCCCACCTGGGTCCGCGTCCGCAATATGATCAACGACATCAAGGGTGACTTTCCGGAGGGCGTGATCGGACCGGGTTTCAACGACCGCTTCGGTGACGTGTTCGGCAATATCTACGCCTTCACCAGCGACGGCCTGACCCAGCGGCAGTTGCGAGACAAGGTCGAGGAAGTCCGCGCCCAGGTCCTGCAGGTGCCTAATGTCGGCCGCGTCGACATCGTCGGCGCGCAGGACGAGGTGATTTTTCTCGAGTTCTCGACCCGCAAAGTCGCGGCCCTTGGTCTCGACCAGCGTTCGATCCTGACATCGCTCCAGGCGCAGAATGCGATCACTCCGTCCGGTGTGCTGCAAGCCGGGCCGGAGCGGATCAGCGTGCGGGTCAGTGGGCAGTTCACCTCGGAGGAGAGCCTCAAAGCGATCAATTTGCGCGTCAATGATCGGTTCTTTCCGCTCACCGACGTCGCCACCATCCGCCGCGGCTATTCCGATCCGCCGACGTCGCTGTTCAGGTTCAAGGGTGAGCCCGCGATCGGCTTGACGATCGGCATGAAGGCCGGCGCCAATCTGCTCGAATTCGGCCAAGCGCTGAAGAAGGAGATGACGCGGATCTCAGCCGACCTGCCGGTCGGCGCCGAAGTTCATCTGGTATCCGATCAGCCGCAGATCGTCGACGACGCAGTTTCGGGCTTCACCCGGGCTCTATTCGAAGCGGTCGTCATCGTGCTGGCGATCAGTTTCATCAGCCTCGGAATGCGTGCCGGCCTCGTTGTCGCGATCTCGATTCCACTGGTGCTGGCGATCACCTTCATGGTGATGTCCTATTCCGGAATCTCGTTGCAGCGGATTTCGCTGGGGGCGCTGATCATCGCTCTCGGCCTTCTGGTCGATGACGCAATGATTGCGGTCGAAATGATGGTGGCCCGGCTCGAGGTCGGCGACACGCTCGCCAAGGCCGCAACCTACGTCTACACCTCGACTGCCTTTCCGATGCTGACAGGCACGCTGGTGACGGTCGCGGGCTTCATCCCGATCGGCCTCAACAGCAGCGCGGCGGGCGAATTCACCTTCACGCTGTTCGTCGTGATCGCGGTGTCGCTGCTGACATCGTGGATCGTCGCGGTCCTGTTCACGCCTCTGCTCGGCGTCACCATCCTGCCGGACAAGATGAAGAGCCATCACGAGAACAAAGGATGGTTTTCGACCGGCTTCAGTCGCGTGCTGATTTTTTGCATGCGGCGGCGCTGGTTGACGATCACGGTGACGCTGGCAGCGTTCGCGCTGTCGATCGTCGGGATGCGGTTCGTCCAGCAGCAGTTCTTCCCATCTTCCGATCGCAAGGAACTCATCGTCGACTGGAATCTCCCCAAGAACAGCTCGATTGCCGAGACCAGCGCGCAGATGGCGCAGTTCGAGCGCGAGGCGTTGCAGGGTAAGGACGGCATCGATCACTGGTCGACCTATGTCGGTCAGGGGGCGCCGCGTTTCGTGTTGTCGTTCGATGTTCAACCCGCGGATTTCTCGTTTGGGCAGATGGTGATCGTGACCAGAAGCCTGGCTGACCGGGACCGGCTGAGGGGCGAGTTGCAGGGCTATCTGAAAAAGACGTTCCCCGGGACCGACGCGCTGGTGAATTTGCTCGACATCGGCCCGCCAGTCGGGCGGCCGGTCCAGTATCGTCTCAGCGGCCCGGACATTGCAAAAGTACGTGCCCTGTCGCGCGAGCTCGCTGGCATCGTTGCCGGCAACCTGCATCTCGGCGACGTGGTGTTCGACTGGATGGAGCCCGCGCGGGTCGTCAAGGTCGACGTGCTGCAGGACAAAGCGCGGCAGCTCGGCGTGACCTCTGAAGACATCGCGTCTACGCTCAACAGCATCGTCGACGGCGTATCTATCACTCAGGTTCGCGACGACATCTATCTGGTCAAGGTGCTGGGCCGCGCCAACGCTGCAGAGCGCGGTTCGATTGAAACGCTGCGCAATCTGCAATTGTCGGGCAGCAGCGGACAGTCTGTTCCGCTCGCGGCGGTGGCAACGTTCCGCTACGAGCTCGAGCAGCCGACGATCTGGCGGCGGTCGCGTCTGCCGACGATCACCATCAAGGCAAGCATTCGGGATGGCGTTCAACCGGCGACTGTCGTCCAGCAGCTGAAGGCGCCGATCGCCGAATTCTCCTCGAAGCTGCCGGTCGGCTATTCCGTCGCGGTAGGCGGCAGCGTCGAGCAGAGTGGAAAGTCCCAGGCGCCGATCGCCGCGGTCGTGCCGATCATGCTGTTCGCGATGGCGACCATCCTGATGGTACAGCTGCAGAGCTTCAGCCGGCTGTTTCTGGTGTTCGCCGTCGCACCGCTGGCTTTGATCGGCGTCGTCGCGGCATTGTTGCCGAGCGGGGCGCCGCTCGGCTTCGTCGCGATCCTCGGCGTGCTGGCGCTGATCGGAATTCTGATCCGCAATTCGGTCATTCTGATCGTGCAGATCGAACATTTGCGCAGTGAGGGCAAACCGCCATGGGAAGCGGTGGTCGAGGCGACCGAACATCGTATGCGACCGATCCTGTTGACCGCCGCCGCGGCCAGCCTGGCGCTGATCCCGATCGCGCGCGAGGTGTTCTGGGGGCCGATGGCCTACGCGATGATGGGTGGCATCATCGTCGGAACGGTTCTGACGCTGCTGTTCCTGCCCGCGCTCTACGTTGCGTGGTTCCGTATCAAGATGCCCGAAGAAGGCGCGCCTGCATGACACGTAAAGACTTGGACTCCTCGCTGCCGTCGCTGTGTCGCGGCGCCCGTGTTCGGATGAGCGCGCTCGGACGAGCCCGCCATCCCAAATACGGCGATCGGGAAGGGCTGATTGTGGGCCAGGGCTCTCCGAGCAGTTGGAGGGTCAAATTCGATGACCGCAAGACCATTCAGGCCATCCATCAGGATTACCTCGAACGTGTTCCCCGGTCGACGCAGTCGCCTCCTCAATCCGCCGATCCGAGGGCTGCCCGGCATCGCGCTGCCTCGTCAAATCCTTAAGTCTTTTCTCCGATTGTGTGGGTATGGTCATGCGTAACATTCAACGGTCGCTTGTCGTCCCTCTCGTCATCGCGCTGAGCGGGCTGCTGGCCGGGTGTGCGTCGCAACCGCGCGTGCCGTACACCGCCGCGGAGGCGGCCGATGCACGGGTTCTCGATCTCACAAACCTGCGGCGCTATGCCGACGAGCCGGCGGCGGCGTTCCGGGACGACAAATTGATCGCGGGGCCGCGCACCTATCTGGCGCTGTCGGGTGGCGGCGCCGACGGCGCCTATGGCGCGGGCGTGCTCAACGGATGGACGGAGACGGGCACGCGTCCCTCGTTCTCGATCGTCTCGGGGGTCAGCACCGGCGCCCTGATCGCGCCCTTTGCGTTCCTCGGTCCGCAATACGACCCGACCTTGCGCGAGTTCTACACCAGCGGCATCGCCGAGAGCCTGCTCGACTCGCTGAACCCGTTCAATGCGATCTTCGGGTCGGGTTTGTTCGGCAACACCCGGTTGCGCGAACTGGTTGCTCAGTACATCGACGCGGATTTCGTGGCGGCGGTGGCCGCCGAGCACGCCAAAGGGCGATTGTTGTTCGTTGTGACGACCAATCTGGATTCCCAGCGTGCGGTGATCTGGAATCTGGGGCGGATCGCTTCGCTGCACACGATGGAGGGCCTCAACCTGTTCAGAGACGTGGTGGCCGCATCAGCGAGTCTGCCGGCGGTGTTTCCGCCGATGCTGGTGAATGCGCAAGCCGCTGGCGTCCGGTTTCAGGAGATGCATGTCGACGGCGGCGTGACCGCGCCGGTCCTGACGCTGCCCGAGGCCTATTTGCTGCGCAACGCGTCATGGGGCAAATCGTTGGACCTGCAGCTCTACATCCTCATGAACAACAAGATCGAACCGGAATTCCAGGTGGTTCAGAACCGGACGCTCGAGATCGCGGCGCGGTCGTCGTCAACGCTGATCAAGGCGCAGACCCGCTCGATCCTCTACACCACCTATGATTTTGCCCGCCGCAACAAATATGGCTTCAACCTGACCTACATCGAAACCGAGCGGCCGCCGTCCCCAACCGGATTCGACACCGCTTACATGCGCGCGTTGTTTCAATACGGCTACGACAGGGCGAGGTCGGGCCATGCATGGTCGAAATCGCCTCCCCCGCTTGGTCCGGCGGTGGCGCCCGTCGCCGACACGGCACCAGTCCGGCGTCTGGCCGGCGCGAACTGAACCAACGCTGGCGATGCGGCGGCAGGCCGCCGCATCATGGACCAATGACTCATCGACCAGTGAATTGAGGCGGGCATGTCTGTGCGTATGGCTCTCACAGCGCTGACGACGGCGTTGCTGTTGCTCGGTCAGGCGTCCGTTGTGCATTCCGCGCTTGAGCTTCCGGATGCAATTGAAGATCCGGCCGGGACGTCCAACCAGGAACAAGCCGGACCGATCGTCGGATCCGGCGCGGACATTGTCCGGATCGTGGAAAAGAACCTGATCGGATTCAGGGTCTATGATCTCAGCTTCAACGGCGACGGCGCCGCGCCATCGTTCGACGTCAAATCCTATCGCGGCGACAGGATCTGGAACACCGTGGTCGACGCCACGACACGACAGATCGTTCGGTCCGCGATGGTGATGTCGACGTCCGACCTGCACGGCGAAGACCGGAGGAATATCGACGACTTCAAGCGATCGAGGATGGCTCTTTCCGAAGCGATTGCGATTGCCGAGAAATACGGCCCTGGCAATGCGATCAGTGCAGGGCTTCACCACGCCGGCGGCAGATTGGTGTTCGTGGTGGTTGTTGTTTCCAACGGTGAGCTGAAGGAGATCGTGATCCGTGCGGACCGCGACAAGCGGGGAAGGCGGCTCGATACGGAGAATCCGGTCAGCGATGGCGCGCTACGCGCGCCTGCGTGAGCGATATCCAGCCGACCGCCGCAGCGGCGCCAGTTCATACGGGCCATCCCGAGGCGAGCCCAAGCCCATGATGTCACTGGAAATAATCCCCTGCTTCATGTATCGCTGCCACGATCAAATCTGGTGTCACCGATCCGCGGACGAAGTCATTGGTCGATAAGTGGAAATTCTGCACTGCGCCGATGATGGAATGGACGGATACGCGCTGCCGCGTATTCCATCGTCTGCTGACCAGACGCGGCCGGCTCTACACCGAGATGCTGACCTGCGGCGCGGTGATCCGTGGCGACCGGCAGCGGCTGCTCGGGTTCGACGCATCTGAACATCCGGTGGCGCTGCAACTCGGCGGTTCCAATCCGGCCGACCTCGCGACCGCCGCGACGATCGGCGAAGACTTTGGCTATGACGAGATCAATCTCAATGTCGGCTGTCCGTCCGATCGGGTGAAGGAAGGCCGGTTCGGCGCCTGCTTGATGGCGGAGCCGATGCTGGTCGCGGACTGTGTCGCCGCAATGAAACGAGCGGTGACGATTCCGGTGACGGTCAAATGCCGGATCGGAATCGACGATCAGGATCCGGAGACGGCGCTCGACAATCTGGCGCAAAGCGTCGTCGCGGCCGGCGTCGATGCGCTGATCGTCCATGCCCGCAAGGCCTGGCTCAATGGCCTGTCGCCGAAAGAGAACCGCGACATCCCGCCGCTCGATTACGACCGGGTGTATCGGCTGAAGCGGGCGATGCCCGCGGTTCCGATCATCATCAATGGCGGTATCACCAGCATCGCGCAGGCGAAGCAACATCTCGCTTATGTCGACGGCGTGATGCTTGGACGCGCCGCCTATCAGGAGCCTTGGCGGCTGCTCGACGTCGATCCCGAGCTGTTCGGCGAAGCTGCGCCCCACGCCACGATGAAAGACGCGCTCGAAGCGTTGATGCCGTATATCGAGGATCAGCTCGCGCAGGGCGTGCGGCTGCATGCGATCACTCGGCATCTCATCGGCGCGTATCAGGGCGTGCCCGGCGCGCGGGCTTTCCGGCGCTATCTGTCCGAATTCGGGGTGAAGCCGGACGCCGACGTCAGCGTGTTGGCAAAGGCGATGGTCGCGGTCGGAGAGAGGACGTCCGAGGCGGCGTGATCCTGCCGGGGCACGGAGCGCCTCGTCGTCGATAGCTTCGTCACGGATAGCCTTGCATCCGCAACTGATCGGCGCGCACTTCCCAGCTCTCCAGCCTGTCGAGGAAGCTCATGCCGAGCAGATTGGTCTTCATCTGGCCGCGCGGCACCACCAGCGCCGGCACCGAGCGTTCCACCAGTCTGCCGATCGCGATGCTGTCGAGCGACAGCCTGGCGGCGCGGGTGCGCCCCCCCGCGGTTTCCACATCGACGTTGAAATCGAGAATCTCGAGTGGCAGCCCGGCCGCCTTTGCGGTCTCATAAGTGAGGACGACCGAGGTCGCGCCGGTATCGATCACCATTGGGGCGCTGACGCCGTTGACCTTCGCGCGCAGGGCAAACTCACCGCCGGTGCCGCGCGGAATCTGCACGACGCGGCGATGGCCGGTGGCGGCAGTCGCCGCGGCGACACGATTGCGCAGCATGGTCGACATCGCATCGCCCGCGTCCGAGATGCGCTTCGGATCGCCATAGGCAACCACCGCGCCCGCCGTCCCGAGCAACACCACGAGCACGAGCAGGATCCGGCTCACGGAACACCTGTCAGCGTGTGCGGTCCATGCGCGGCTTGGGCGGCTTCAGGCCGGCCTCGGCCATTCGACCCGGCAGCGTCGCCATGATCGCGATCCGCTCGTCGGGCGCGAGCCGATGCCAGCGTGCGATCTCCGGCATGGTGCGACCGCAGCCGAAGCACAAGTCGGTGTGCGGATCGATCAGGCAGACCGCGATGCAGGGCGTCTCGATGCTCATACTGGATCGTGACGGACATTGGACGATTCCCGCAAGTCCCCATCGCTACAGCCCGGTGCCGGCGTTCATGATCGGCTTGCCGCGAACACGGCTGCGCTCGTCGGTCTCGACGAGGCTCGGCTGCAGCGGCGCTTCGTCCGCCATTGGCGCCAGCGCCGACATCACACGCTCTGGCGGGAAGGTCACGATCACTTCGGTGCCGATCCGCAATTTCGACTTCAGCGTGAAGGTGCCGCCGTGCATGTCCACCAAGCTCTTGGCGATCGGCAGTCCGAGGCCGGCTCCCTGTTCGGCAGATTTGATCGAGTTGGAGCCTTGGCCAAACGAGGCCAGCACGATCGGGATTTCCTCCTCGGGGATGCCCGAGCCGGTGTCCTTGACGCTGAGATATTGACCGCCCGACGCGGTCCAGCCGACCTTGAGCCAGATCTCGCCGCCCTGCGGCGTAAACTTGATCGCGTTCGACAGCAGATTGAGCACGACCTGACGCACGGCGCGCTCGTCGCCCCAGATCCGCGGCATGCCTTGTTCGAAAACTTCGTGGATAGTGATGCCGCGGCTGGAGGCGCGCAGCTTCAGCAGGTGGTGACAGTCGCTCACGACATGGACAAGTGAGATCGCTTCCTCGTTGAGCTCGTAGCGGCCTGCCTCGATCCGCGACAGGTCGAGAATTTCGTTGATCAGGTTGAGCAGGTGGACGCCGGAATTGTGGATGTCCGCGGAGTAGTCCTTGTAGACCGGCACGGCGTGCGCGCCGAAAATTTCGCTCTTCATCACTTCGGAAAAGCCGAGAATGGCGTTGAGCGGCGTGCGCAGTTCGTGACTCATCTGCGCGAGGAACCGCGACTTGGCGACGTTCGCGGCTTCGGCGCGGTGCCGCGCCTCGTCCGAAATCGCCTTGGCCTGTTCGAGTTCGCCGATCAGCGCGTCCTTTTCGGCGCGCGCTTCCAGGGTCGCCAGCGTCGTCGAGTGCAGGCGATGGGCGAGCAGGGCGAAATAGCCCTCGGCCGCGACCGTGAGCGCCGCCAGCACGTAGCTGTCGAAGGTGCCGCCGAGGATGAAGTTCAACGCGATCGCGCAGGTCACCGGCACCGTCGTCGCCAGCGCCGCGATCGGCAGGCTCGCGGCCAGCATGCTGGAGACCGCGACCACCAGCAGCATCAAGAACATCAGCAGCGTGTTGGAGACGACAGTGAGCCCGAGAGGGTGCACCAGGATCGTGGTCCAGGCGAGGCCATACAGCAGATCGAGCGCTACGAAGCGCCGCCGCCAGCCGCGAGTGCGGGGCGGCGAGGCCGGTTCCTGCAGGAAGCGGTTGCAGTTGCGGATCACCACGGCATGGACGCACAGCATCCCGACGGTCCAGGCGCCGGCAGTGATCGGATCGAGCCAGACTCCGAACAGCGCGCCGGTGACGACCACCAGCAGCATGATGACGAAGGACGCCGACAGCCGGGTCTGCGCGTATTGCCGGACGAGTTCGTGATCGAAGGCCGGGCGGGTGCCGCTGGTCGAGGTCAGCCGATCGCGAGCTTCGCGCACGCGCTGCGCGGCAGCGCGCCGGTTACGTGCCGGGGCGACCACCGGGCTCTCGGCCGGAAGCTGGAACACTTCGGGCTTTTCGGCGGACTCACTCATCAACCAACACAATTCCAGCGCAAAAACGCGCGCAGTTACATCAGCCTATATCTGGCTTCAAATCCTTAAGAGCAGCCTTAGAGGGAAAGATATTCCGGTTAACGACTGGCTAATGATCGAGGTTACCGCGCCGTGAAAACCGCGATCCTCAGACAATTGTGAGCCCGTCGCCTCAGCGTTCGAGCCGTGCCAGCAGGCTGGATGTGTCCCAACGGCGTCCGCCGATCTTTTCGACTTCGGCGTAGAAGGCATCCACCAGCGCGGTCACCGGCAGGCTGGCGCCGTTGCGGCGGGACTCGGCCAGGCAGATCGACAGGTCCTTGCGCATCCATTCGACCGCGAAGCCGAAATCGTATTTGCCGTCGTTCATCGTCTTGTGCCGGTTCTCCATCTGCCAGGACTGCGCGGCGCCCTTGGAAATGGTGTCGATCACGGCGTTGACGTCGAGGCCCGCCTTCTTGGCGAAGTGGATGCCTTCCGACAGCCCCTGGACCAGCCCGGCGATGCAGATCTGATTGACCATCTTGGTGAGCTGGCCGGAGCCGGCCGGTCCGAGCAGCTTGCACATCCGCGCATAGGACGCGATCACCGGCTCGGCCTTGGCATAGGCCCCGTCGCTGCCGCCGCACATCACCGTCAGCACGCCGTTCTCGGCGCCGGCCTGGCCACCCGACACCGGCGCATCAATGAAGGCGAAGCCGGCATTGGTCGCGGCCGCATCCAGCTCGCGCGCGACCTCGGCGGACGCGGTGGTGTGATCGACGAAGATCGCGCCCGATTTCATCGCCGCGAATGCGCCGTCGGCGCCTGTGGTCACCGCCCGCAAGTCGTGGTCGTTGCCGACGCAGGCCATCACGAAGTCCTGATCCTTGGCCGCTTCAGCCGGCGTCGCCGCCGTGCGGCCTCCAAACTGATCGGCCCAGCTCTTTGCTTTTGCGGCGGTACGATTATAGACGGTGACGTCGTGCCCTCCCTTTTTGACGAGATGTCCGGCCATCGGAAACCCCATCACGCCGAGACCGAGGAAAGCGACTTTGGCCATGTCTGTACCCTTCAGATTGCGCGGCCCGATCGAATGCCGGCCGAATCGAGTTGAGGCAGTCAGCGCAGCCTGATGCAGGCCCGCGGCAGGTGCGCAGCATAGGCCGCGAGGCTCGACGGGCAAGGGGCTGACGGGGGCAATTGTCTTCGATCGAATTGCTGGGGCCGTATCTCTTGCAGTGCAAAAGACCGTTTCGCCGAGATCATCCGCTGCTGTAAGACCAGCCGTAACGATGGCGAGGGCGGGTGAGAGTTGAATTCTGTCCTTGAACCCAACCACCCCATATGTTCGGTCTGGCGCGGATCGGCGGAGGAGAAGTCCATTGAGCGTGACGCAACAACAGATTCGCGACAGCCTGGCCAAGGTGATGACGCCGCGCGGCGTGGCACTCACGCAAGCTGATGTTCTGTCTGAAATCGCGGTAACCGACGGCAAGGTCTATTTCTCGATCAATGTCGATGCCGCCGAGGCGCGGTCTTGGGAAAGCGTGCGGGCCGCGGCCGAGGCGGCCGTGCGTGCGGTTCCCGGCGTCACCAGCGCGCTCGCCGCGTTGACCGCCGAGCGCCGCCCTGGCGCGGCGCAGCCGCCACGATCCGGCGTCGCGCCGGCCGCGGCGCATCGGCCGGCGCCGGCCGGCGGCGCGCAGTCGCCGATGTCGAAGCAGGCGGAGATTCCCGGCGTGCGCGCGGTGATCGCGGTGGCGTCCGGCAAGGGCGGCGTCGGCAAGTCGACCACCTCGCTCAATCTGGCGCTCGGGCTGCGCGATCTCGGCCTGCGGGTCGGGCTGCTGGACGCCGACATCTACGGCCCATCGGTGCCGCGGCTGACCGGCATCCAGGAGAAGCCGCAGCTCGACGACAGCCGCCGGATGATCCCGATCAAGCGCTTCGGACTGTCGATCATGTCGATCGGCTTCCTGGTCGAAGAGGAAGCGCCGATGATCTGGCGAGGGCCGATGGTGATGTCCGCGATCACCCAGATGCTACGCGACGTCGATTGGGGGCAGCTCGACGTCCTCGTGGTCGACATGCCGCCCGGAACCGGCGACGCTCAGCTCACATTGGCGCAGAACGTGCCGCTGAAAGGGGCGGTGATCGTCTCGACGCCGCAGGATCTGGCGCTGATCGACGCGCGGCGCGGGCTGGCGATGTTCACCAAGGTCGATGTGCCGGTGCTCGGCATCATCGAGAACATGAGCTACTTCCTGTGTCCGGAATGCGGTACGCGGTCCGATATCTTCGGCCACGGCGGAGCCCGCCACGAGGCTGAGCGGCTGGGCGTGCCGTTTCTCGGCGAAGTGCCGCTGCACATCGACATTCGCGCCGCCTCCGACGCCGGCAGACCGGTGGTGGAGAGCGAGCCGAACGGTCCGCATGCGGGGATCTATCGCGCTATCGCAGGTCAGGTCCGTGATCGCCTGAAGACCGCCGCAGCAATCTGACGCAGGGGCGCTGCGCGCGGTGCCGCAACGGACCGCGCACAGCCGCAAAGAATATTCGCCTTCGACTTTGGTTTAATCTCCACGTTCATGCCCGCCGCGGCGTTCCCGCCGCCAGCCATCCGTGATAGAGACGCTTCACCAAGCGGCTTCGTGCGGATCGCTTCTTCCGTCAAACGCAAGCCAAGGAATCCGGGAACGCCGGCAACAAGGAGATGCCTTATGAAACGTCGTGACTTTCTGAAAGTATCAGCAACCGGTGCCGCGGTCGCGGCGGTGGCCTCGCCGGCGATCGCTCAGTCGTCTCCCGAGGTGAAGTGGCGGTTGACCTCGAGCTTCCCGAAGTCTCTCGACACGATCTATGGCGGTGCGGAATATCTCGCGAAGCAGGTCGCCGAGATGACCGACAACAAATTCCAAATCCAGGTGTTCGCCGCCGGCGAAGTGGTTCCGGGTCTGCAGGCGCTCGACGCCACGTCGAACGGCACCGTGGAGATGAGCCACACGGTTTCCTACTACTATGTCGGCAAGGATCCGACCTTCGCGGTGTTCGCGTCGGTGCCGTTCGGTCTCAACGCGCGGCAGCAGAACTCGTGGCTGTATCAAGGCGGCGGCAACGAACTGGCCAACGAATTCTACAAGAAGCACGGCGTGGTCGGCTTCCCCTGCGGCAACACCGGCACCCAGATGGGCGGTTGGTTCCGTAAGGAAATCAAGACCGTCGCAGACATGTCGGGCCTGAAGATGCGGATCGGCGGCATCGCCGGTCAGGTGCTGCAGAAGGTCGGCGTTGTGCCGCAGCAGATCGCCGGCGGCGACATCTATCCGGCGCTGGAAAAGGGCACCATCGACGCGGCCGAATGGGTCGGCCCCTATGACGACGAGAAGCTCGGCTTCCAGAAGGTCGCGAAGTACTATTACTATCCGGGCTTCTGGGAAGGCGGCCCGACCGTGCATGCCTTCGCGAACCTCGAAAAGTTCAATGCGCTGCCGAAGAACTATCAGTCGATCCTGGCCAACGCCGCCGAGTCAACCAACACCTGGATGGCGGCACGCTATGATATGCAGAATCCGACCGCGTTGAAGCGACTGGTGGCGAGCGGCACGCAGCTGCGTCCGTTCTCCAACGAAATCCTCGATGCCTGCCTCAAGGCCACCAACGAGCTGTGGGGCGAAATCTCGGCGAAGAACGCCGACTTCAAGAAGGCGATCGACGCGATGCAGGCCTATCGCTCCGACCAGTATCTGTGGTGGCAGGTCGCCGAATACACTTACGACAGCTTCATGATTCGCTCGCGCACCCGCGGCTGATCCGACGCCTGAAACAACAAACCCGGCCTTCGAAAGAAGGCCGGGTTTTTTATTTGGCTGAGGGGGTGAGATGGAAGGCGGCGGCGTTATCGCCGCCAGCCGAGCAGGGTGCTCAGAACTTCGGTGGGCCGAAGTCGAGCTGCGGGGTTTCCATCTGCGGGATATCGATCTGCACCTTGGACGGATCGACCGTGCTGGCGACGCCCTTGTAGTGCATCACCATCGCCGGGAACGTGATCACCAGGGCGACCATGATCAGCTGGATGATCACGAACGGCACTGCGCCCCAGTAGATCTGTCCGGTGGTGACCGGCGCCATCCGTTTTCCGGTGACCCTGTCGAGATAGGATTCCTTCGGTGCCACCGAGCGCAGATAGAACAGCGCGAAGCCGAACGGCGGGTGCATGAACGAGGTCTGCATGTTCACGGCCATGATGACGCCGAACCAGATCAGGTCGATGCCGAGCTTCTCTGCAGCAGGTCCAAGCAGGGGAATGACGATGAAAGCCAGTTCGAAGAAGTCGAGGAAGAACGCCAGCACGAACACGAAAGCGTTGACGAAAATCAGGAAGCCGAGCTGCCCGCCGGGCAGGCCGACCAGTAGTTCCTCGACCCAGCGATGGCCGTCGACGCCGTAGAAGGTCAGCGAGAACACGCGGGCGCCGACCAGGATCATCACTACGAAGGCCGACAGCTTGGCGGTCGCCTCGGTGGCCTGGCGGGTGAGGTCGAAGGTCAGCCGGCCCTTCATCAGCGCGAGAATCACCGCGCCCGCGGCGCCCATCGCGCCGCCCTCGGTCGGGGTCGCTACGCCGATGAAGATGGTGCCGAGCACCAGGAAGATCAGCCCGAGCGGCGGCACCATCACGAACACGACCTGCTCGGCGAGTTTGGACAGCAGCTTCAGGCGGAGAAACCGGTTGATCACGGCGATGACGAACGACAGCCCGACGGTCACCGACATCGTCAGCACGACGTAGTCCGCGCCGCTCTTCACCTCGGTGTAGCGCATCGCGATGATGCCAATCGTGGTCGACAGCACCACGACCAGGTACAGCGAGGTCGTCATGGTGCGGATCAGGCCGATGAACGGCCGGAACAGCACCGCGAGCAGGATCACGAACCAGAAGCCCTGCATCACCAGCGTGGACAGGCCGACCTTGTCGAACGCCGGCATGCTCCAGCTGAATCCGTCGAGATGCACCGCGAAAAAATAGGCGGCGGCGGCTGCCGAGATCGCCGCGAGCGGCAGGATCATCGGGCTCTGCAGGGTGCCGTGTTCGCGCAGGGTCTGCGCTTCCAGCGGCAGACCGGGCACGGCCTTCGGTGCGAACACCGTCACCAGGAAGATGTACCCGGCATAAAGCAGCGACAGCACGATGCCGGGAATGAACGCGCCTTCGTACATGTCGCCGACCGAACGGCCGAGTTGATCGGCCATCACGATCAGCACCAGCGACGGCGGGATGATCTGCGCCAGCGTGCCCGATGCGGCGATCACGCCGGTGGCGACGCGGCGGTCGTAGCCGTAGCGCAGCATGATTGGCAGCGAGATCAGGCCCATCGAGATCACCGATGCGGCGACCACGCCGGTGGTGGCCGCGAGCAGCGCGCCGACGAACACCACCGCATAGGCGATGCCGCCGCGGATCGAGCCGAACAACTGCCCGATGGTTTCGAGCAGGTCCTCGGCCATGCCGGATCTTTCAAGCACAAGCCCCATAAAGGTGAAGAACGGAATCGCCAGCAGGGTATCGTTGTTCATCACGCCATAGACGCGATCGGGCAGGGCCTGCATGAAATCGGGCCGGAACAACCCGAGTTCGATGCCGATGAACGCGAACATCAGGCCGTTGGCGGCGAGCGAGAAAGCGACCGGATAGCCGAGCAGCAGGAAGATCACCAGGGAGCCGAACATGATCGGCGCCATGTAGTGAATAAACATAGCGGTCATACGAACCGGCTCCCCAACGCAATGACCACTGTTGTTCTCAAAGTTTGTCGCCGCCGATATGCATCACCAGTCGCTCGGCCTCGAGTTCAGCGGCGTGCTGCGACCCCTGCAGCACGTTGCTGTCGGGTATCACTCCCGCCAGCATCGCGGCGCGCTTGATGATCTCAGAGATGCCCTGAATGATCAGCAACAAGCAGGCGATCATGATCAGCGACTTCGCCGGCCATTGTGGCAGGCCGCCGGCGCTGAACGACTGCTCGTTCTGACTCAGGGACACCAGGAAGAATGGAATCGACCACCACAGCAGGACGATCGCGAACGGCATCAGGAAGAAGACGTGGCCGATCATATCGATCCACCCGCGCAACTTCAGCGGGAGGCTGTGATTGATGATGTCGATGCGGATGTGTTCGTTGCTGAGCAGCGTCCAGGGCGAGCACAGCAGAAACACGATACTGAACAGCACCCATTGCAACTCGAGCAATGAGTTAGATGACATGTCGAATGTCTTGCGGATAACGGCGTTGCCGGCAGATATGATCACCGCCAGGACGATCATCCACGACAACCATCGCCCAACCAGGGTGTTGAACGCGTCGATCTTCCGGCTCAGTCCGAGCAACGCCTGCAACGCTGGTCTCCTCCCGTTTCCGCCCGGTCTACGTGACGTGCGAGAAGAGGCTCTCACAGCCGGGGGCGCGAAGCGATGGCACCATCTCAGCGCATAGCGACGCCGTCAATGGAAAATGGCAATCTGGTGACAAGTCGAAAGGTTGATGTGGCAGCACGCCGCTGCTGCATCAGCCGCCGGTGACGCTCATATGACGGCCGACACTGGGCCGGTTGTGCTTGCGGTCGATGATGAAGTCGTGCCCCTTCGGCTTGTGGCCGATCGCACGATCAATCGCGGCGTTGAGCAGATCGTCGTCCGGCGATGCGCGGAGCGGCCGGCGCAGGTCGGACGCATCCTCCTGTCCGAGGCAGGTGTGTAGGGTCCCGGTGCAGGTGATCCGCACCCGGTTGCATGATTCGCAGAAATTATGGGTGAGGGGCGTGATAAAGCCGAGCTTGCCGCCGGTTTCATCGACCCGGACGTAGCGGGCTGGGCCGCCGGTGCTATCTGGCAAATCAGTCAAGGTGTAGTTGTTCGAAAGCCTCGCGCGAACCAGCGACAGCGGAACATATTGATCGATCCGGCCTTCGCCGATCTCGCCGAGCGGCATCACCTCGATCAGCGTCAGTCCCATGCCGAGGCCGTGGGCCCATTGCATGAGTGAAGGAATCTCGTCCTCATTGATGTTCTTCAGCGCCACGGCGTTGATCTTGACGGCGAGGCCGGCGGCGCGCGCCGCCTCGATTCCGGCCAACACCCGGTCGAGGTCGCCCCAGCGGGTGATCGCGCGGAATTTTCCGGGATCGAGCGTATCGAGCGAGACGTTGATGCGGCGGACGCCGCAGTCGCTTAGTTCTTCGGCGAATCGGGCGAGCTGCGAGCCGTTGGTGGTGAGGGTGAGTTCGTCGAGCGCGCCGGTGCCGAGATGGCGCGACAGTGAGCGCACCAGTGACATCATGTTGCGCCGGACCAGTGGCTCCCCCCCCGTCAGCCGAAGCTTGCGTACGCCGCGGGCGATGAAGGCCGAGCAGAGCCGGTCGAGTTCCTCCAGCGTCAGAAGATCGGCGCGGGGCAGGAAGGTCATGTCTTCCGACATGCAGTAGACACAGCGAAAGTCGCAGCGGTCGGTGATGGACACCCGCAAATAGCTGATCGTCCGGCCGAACGGATCGGTCATCGCCGAAGCGCCGACGGTCGGTGGAGTCATCACTGCACTGCTCATCCGGCGAGGCCTGTTACAAGCGCCGCCGCGGCGGCATGTCGCTCGCCACTATCTAAGCATGATGAGCGCCGCACACAATCGTGCGACTTGCTGCAGTGCGGAAGGCTCAGCGTGCCGGCGCGGCCGCAGCCGGGGCAGGGAACGGAGACGATTCCTCGGGGGCAGTGGTTGCGGCGGCTGCCGGCTTCGGCTTCTTCACGCGCTTGACCACCGGCTTGCGCTTGCGCACCGGCGTCGCCGGCTGCAGTTCGGCCACCACCGGGTTCGGTGTGGCCGTCGCGGTGGCGGAGGTGGTGAAATCGCCCGGGTTCACGACGACCTGCACCGGCACGGTCGCAGGCTGGAACTTGTTCTGGGAGAAGGTCACGCTGAAGTCGGCCGCCGGCGCGGTGATCGAGCAGGGCGTCTTGCAGCTCTGGCCACCGGACGTGAGCGCCTCGGCGCCGGGCGGCACCGAGTCGAGCTGCACCGTGACAGTCGGCGGCGCCGATTTGAAGGCGTCAAACGACAACGACGAACAGCCGGCAAGGCTCAAGCCTGTCGCGGCAATGACAACGAAACGACGCATATGACACCACCCTTGGTGCGGCCATCAGCCACAGTCCCGCGGAGACCATATGAGCCTCGGCGGGGGCTTGCAACCGGATCAGGTACAATCTTAAGTATTGGTTGGATCGACATCGCGCGTGCGCGAATTGTCGTGGTTTGTCAGCGTTATAGAAGTAGGTGCGTCATGCCGGCGGCAGCAGGCGCGCGACTGCGCCGGGGAGGTCCCGCATATGGCCGACCAACAGGTCCGGATTGAGTTCCGCGATGGGAACTTCGGTGTAGCCGAACTCGACGCCGATCACCGGGATGCCGGCTCGCCGCGCCACGCCGACGTCCGGTCCGGCGTCGCCGACCATCACCGCCGACGACAGATCGCCGCCTGCTTTGGCCACGGTCTCGCGTAGAATCGCTGGATCGGGCTTGGCGACGCCGAAGGTGTCCGCGCCGCAGATCGCGGCGAAGCGCGAGCTAAGGCCGAGCTGGTCGAGCAGCAGCTTCGACAGCCATTCCAGCTTGTTGGTGCAGACCGCAAAACGGTAGCCTTGGCCGGCGAGTTCATCCAGCGTGGCTTCGAGGCCCTCGAACGGCCGCGACTCGACGGCGATGTTGGCCGCGTAATAGTCGATGAAGTCGACGGCGAGCCGGTTGACGTCGTCCGGGCTGATGACGCGGCCATCAAGCTCGAGGCCGCGCTCCAGCAATCGCCGCGCGCCTTGCCCGATCATATTGCGCGCAGACGCAAACGGGACCGCGGGCATACCTTCGCGGACGAGGATGTAGTTCAGGGCGTTGATCAGGTCGGGCGCCGTATCGATCAGCGTGCCGTCCAGGTCGAAAACAACGGTGCGGGATGTGCTCATGCGAGAGGGCTAGCGTTCCCGGCGGATTTCCGCAACCGGCCCGGGCCGGGATGTCGACAGATTCCGCCCTGTTGTTATGCGGCAAACGTCGCTAGATATGCCCGCGCTGCGCCGGAGACGGTCGGTGGGGAGCGGGGGTAGGTATTCCTATGGACAAGGAAGATTTGAAGAGACAGGCCGCAGCGCGGGCGTTGGAAGAGGTTCGCAGCGGCATGAAGCTGGGCCTCGGCACCGGCTCGACCGCCAGGCATTTCGTTGAACTGCTGGGGGAAAAGGTCCGCGGCGGACTCGATGTCATCGGCGTGCCCACCTCCGAGGTGACCCGCGCCGACGCCGAGCGCTGTGGTATCCGGCTGACCACCCTCGACGAAATCGACCGGCTCGACCTGACGGTGGACGGCGCCGACGAGGTCGATACCCGCCTCGAATTGATCAAGGGCGGCGGCGGCGCCCTGTTGCGCGAGAAGATCGTCGCGGCCGCATCCGATCGCATGATCGTGATTGCCGATGAATCGAAATGGGTCGACTGTCTCGGCAAGTTTCCGCTTCCGGTCGAGGTGATCCCGTTCGGACTCGCGGCGACCCGGCGCGCGATTGAAAAGGCCTTCACGCAAGTCGGGGCGGCAGGGCAACTAAAGCTTCGCGATGGCGAGGCCGGCCATGCTTTTGTCACCGATGGTGGCCACTGGATCGTCGACGCCCATCTCGGGCGGATACCGGATGCTCCTCGCCTGGCCAAGTTGTTGTCCGAGATTCCGGGCGTAGTCGAGCATGGGTTGTTTATCGGGATCGCCAGCACGGTGGTGCTCGCGGGGACCGAAGGAATTCGAACTGTCGAACGGGCGTAGCGCCGAAATCCAGGAGAATTGGAAATGAAACTTCTATCGAACGCTTTGCTGGCCACTGGGCTGGCACTGGGAATCGCATTGTCCGCGGGACATGCGATGGCGCAGGCCAAACCGCCGACGCCGGCGGCGGTTGCGGCGGCCAAGGAAATCCTGGAGCTGAAGCGCGCCAACACGATCTATGCCAACGCCGTGCCCGGCATCGTCCAGCGCACAATGGACACCTTGATGCAGACCAATCTGAACTATCAGCAGGACCTCAAGGAAGTCGCCTCGGTCGTCGCCAAGAACCTGGCGGGACGTGAGAAGGAAATCGGCGACGGCATGGCGAAGATCTACGCCCAGGACTTCACCGAACAGGAGCTGAAGGATTTGGTGGCGTTCTACAAGACGCCGCTCGGCCAGAAGCTGCTGAACGAGGAGCCGAAGGCGATCGCCGCCAGCATGCAGTACATGAACCAGTGGGCGCAGACCTTCTCCGAGGAGGTCAACGGCCAGTTCCGTGCCGAGATGCGCAAGCGCGGCAAGGCGATCTGATACGGCCACGACAAGGCCGACGGCTACGGGGCGACCATGGCTGATTTCGATACGGATCTGTTCGTCATCGGTGGTGGGTCCGGCGGCGTGCGCGCCGCCCGGATCGCCGCCGGCCATGGCGCCCGCGTCACTGTCGCCGAAGAGTACCGCTTCGGCGGCACCTGCGTGATCCGCGGCTGCGTGCCGAAGAAGCTGATGGTCTACGCCTCCCACATCCATCAAGATATTCGCGACGCCGCCGGCTTCGGCTGGACAATTCCCGAGGCGCATTTCGACTGGCAGACGCTGATCGCCAACAAGGATCAGGAGATCGCGCGGCTCGAGGCGATCTACGCGGCCAATGTCGAGAAGTCCGGCGCCCGCATCGTCAAGGCGCGCGCCGTATTCGAAGATCCTCACACACTGCGTCTATCGACGGGCGAGACCGTTCGCGCGAAGTACGTCCTGATCGCGACCGGCGGCGCGCCCAATCACGGCGAGATGATCCCAGGCATCGAGCATGTCATCTCGTCGAACGAGGTGTTTCATCTGCCGGTGCTGCCGAAGCGGATTCTAATCCAGGGCGGCGGTTACATCGCGCTGGAATTCGCTTGCATCTTCGCCGGCCTCGGCTGTGACGTCACCGTGGTGTATCGCGGCGACAATATCCTGCGCGGCTTCGACGAGGACGTCCGTACCCATGTCCGAACCGAAATGGAGCGGGCGGGCATCACGATCCTGACCGGTTGCACGGTCACCAAAGTCGAGAAGCTCGGCGATGAGTTCACCTCGCATCTGTCGAGTGGATCGAGCGTCGCCTCCGACCAGGTGATGTTCGCGATCGGGCGGCATCCAAACGTCGCCAATCTCGGTTTGGAGACGGCCGGCCTCGCGATGAATCCGGACAATGGCGGCATCGCGGTTAATGAGTTCTGTCAGACCTCGGTGCCGCACATCTATGCGATCGGCGATGTGACCCATCGCACCAATTTGACCCCGGTGGCGATCCGCGAAGGCCACGCTTTCGCCGACACCGTGTTCGGCAAGCGGCCGGTGCAGGTCGACTACGCCGATATCCCGACCGCTGTGTTCTCACAGCCGGAGGTCGGCACGGTCGGACTGACCGAGTCGCAGGCTCGCGCGCTTTATCCCCGCGTCGACATCTACAAGGCCGACTTCCGCCCGTTGAAGGCGACGCTGTCGGGTAGCAAGGTCCGCACCCTGATGAAGCTGATCGTCGACGGCGACAGTGATCGCGTGCTGGGCTGCCACATCGTCGGTCCGGAGGCCGGCGAACTGGTCCAGGTGATCGCCATCGCCGTGAAGATGAAGGCCACCAAGGCCGATTTCGACGCCACCATGGCGCTGCATCCGACCGCTGCCGAAGAGCTGGTGACGATGCGGACGCCCACCGTGCGGTACGGCCGGGACGCCGCCGAATAAGGCGCGGCTCGGCGGCGAGGACCGGCTGCCGGCCGCTTTGACAAAGCGAATTGAGCTTTCTCCGCAACGGGTTGTATTCTGACGCCGATTTGCAACTAGCGGCTGGCGGAGACCCTGTGTATAACGCGGCCTCCGCGCACGCCTATATGGAGCGGCAGGTCCTCAGGAGTTGGTCTCATGTCCGAACGTTGGACACCCGATAGCTGGCGCAGCAAGCCGGTTCAGCAGATGCCGGATTACCCGGACGCGAAGGCGTTGGGCGATGTCGAGGCGCAGCTGTCGACCTTTCCGCCGCTGGTTTTTGCAGGTGAGGCGCGCAACCTGAAGAAGGCGCTGGCGAGCGTGGCGGCTGGCGAATCTTTCCTGCTTCAGGGCGGCGATTGCGCCGAGAGCTTTGCCGAGCACGGCGCCAACAACATCCGCGACCTGTTCCGCGTCTTCTTGCAGATGGCGATCGTGCTGACCTATGCGGGCGCCTCGCCCGTGGTGAAGGTCGGCCGCATCGCCGGTCAGTTCGCCAAGCCGCGCTCGGCGCCAGTCGAGAAGCGCGACGGCGTCGAACTGCCGAGCTACCGCGGCGACATCGTCAACGACATCGCCTTCACCGAGGACGCGCGCCGGCCTGATCCGCGCCGCCAGCTCGAGGCTTATCGCCAGTCCGCCGCGACGCTCAACCTGCTGCGCGCCTTCGCCAAGGGCGGCTACGCCAGCGTGGAGAACGTTCACCGCTGGATGCTGCAGTCGGTCAGCGATAGTCCGCAGTCGAAGGCCTATGCGGATCTCGCCGACCGGGTCTCCGGCGCGCTCGATTTCATGCGCGCCTGCGGCCTGACCTTCGCGGTCGACAGCGCGCTCGGCACCACCGATTTCTACACCAGCCACGAAGCGCTGCTGCTCGGCTACGAGCAGGCGATGACCCGGATCGATTCGACAACCGGCGACTGGTACGCGACCTCCGGCCACATGATCTGGATCGGCGATCGCACCCGTCAGCTCGATCACGCCCATATCGAGTATTTCCGCGGCATCAAGAATCCGATCGGCCTGAAATGCGGTCCGTCGCTGAAGACCGATGAGCTGCTGAAGCTGATCGACGTGCTCAATCCCGAGAACGAGGCGGGCCGGCTGACGCTGATCGGCCGGTTCGGCGCCGACAAGATTGGCGACAGCCTTCCGGCGATGATCCGCACCGTGCAGCGCGAGGGCCGCAAGGTGGTGTGGTCGTGCGATCCGATGCACGGCAACACCATCACCTCGACCTCGGGCTACAAGACCCGGCCGTTCGACCGCATTTTGTCGGAAGTTCGCTCGTTCTTCACGATCCACGCCGCAGAGGGCACCCATGCCGGCGGCGTGCATCTGGAGATGACCGGGCAGAACGTCACCGAATGCATCGGCGGCGCGCGCGCGATCACCGACGAGGACCTCAACAACCGCTATCACACCGCCTGCGATCCTCGGCTCAATGCCGAGCAGTCGATCGACATGGCGTTCCTGATTGCGGATCTGCTGAAGCAGGGCCGCGACGGCAAGGTGAGCCCGCTGCCGGTCGCCGCGGGACTGTGAGAACTCGCTGATCCTGAGTATCCGACGGATGCATCTCGAAGGATGAGGCCGTTGCTGCGGTTCTGGCGGGCGACGATCAACTCGCGGAACGGACTCGCCTTCGCGATCCGTTCCGAGCAGGCGATCCGCGAGGAGCTGATCGCGCTGGCGCTGGCCGTTCCCGCCGCCTGGCTGATCGGGATCACGACGATGCGCCGCGTGGAACTGGTCGCGGTTGTCGTGCTGGTGCTGGTGGTCGAGCTGTTGAACACCGCGATCGAGAAGCTCGCCGACCGCCTCACCACCGAGCATGATCCGCAGATCGGGCGGGTCAAGGACATGGGATCGGCCGCCGTCGGCGTCGCGCTGGCGATGGCCGGAGTGTTCTGGCTGTTCGCGCTCGGCGAGCGCATGGGTGTGTTTTAGCTCGGCCAATTGCGGAGCGGGCAGGGGGCGGCTAAATCTCGGACATGACTGACACAGCCGCCCGTTTGACGATCTCGCTCGCCCAGCTCAATCCGACGGTCGGCGACATCGCCGGCAACGCCGCGATGGCGCGCGCCGCGCGCGCGCAGGCAGCCGCCGAGGGCGCCGAGCTTGTTGTCTTTCCCGAATTGTTCATTTCCGGCTATCCGCCGGAAGATCTGGTATTGAAGCCGGCGTTTCAGACGGCCTGCCGCGCGGCGGTCGAAGACCTCGCGCGCGAGACGGCGGACGGTGGACCGGCGATGCTGATCGGCTCGCCATGGCTCGACGGCGGCAAGCTCTATAACGCCTGCGCGCTGCTCGACGGCGGCCGGATCGCTGCGATCCGCACCAAGGTCAATCTGCCGAATTACGGCGTGTTCGACGAGAAGCGGGTGTTTTCACGTGGCCCCGTCTCCGGTCCGATGACCATCCGCGGAGTGCGCGTCGGCGTGCCGATCTGCGAGGACACCTGGCTCGAGGAGTCCGAGGATTACGAGAACGTCGTCGAATGTCTCGCCGAGACCGGCGCCGAAATCCTGATCGTGCCGAACGGCTCGCCCTATGCGCGCGGCAAAAGCGATCTGCGGCTGTCGGTGCAGGTCGCGCGGGTGACCGAGAGCGATCTGCCGCTGGTCTATCTCAACCAGGTCGGCGGGCAGGATGAGCTGGTGTTCGACGGCGCGTCGTTCGTGCTCAATGCCGACCGATCGCTCGCGGCGCAATTGCCGGCATTCGCCGAGTCCATCACCACTCTGCATTGGCAGAAGGGGGCATCGGGCTGGCGCTGCGACGGTCCGGTGGCGCCGACGCTAGACGGCGACGAGGGCGACTACGCCGCCTGCGTGCTGGGCCTCCGCGACTACGTCCGCAAGAACGGCTTTCCGGGGGTGCTGCTCGGGATTTCCGGCGGCATCGATTCCGCGCTATGCGCGGCGATCGCGGTCGATGCGCTCGGCGCCGACCGCGTGCGCGGCGTGATGCTGCCGTTCCGCTACACCGCGCAGATCTCGCTGGATGACGCGGACGGGCTCGCGCGTGCGTTGGGGTTTGGTTACGAGGTGCTGCCGATCGCCGCCGCGGTCAATGGCTTCGAGGACATTCTGGCGAAGCCGTTCGCCGGCCTCGAGCGAGATATCACCGAAGAGAATCTGCAGGCGCGCACCCGCGGTACGCTGTTGATGGCGATCTCGAACAAGACCGGCGCGATGGTGGTGACCACCGGCAACAAGTCGGAAATGTCGGTCGGCTACGCCACGCTGTATGGCGACATGAACGGCGGCTTCAATCCGATCAAGGACATCTACAAGACGGAAGTGTTTCGGCTGTCCAGCCTGCGCAATCGTTGGAAGCCGGACGGTGCGCTCGGCCCCGACGGCGAGGTGATTCCGGAGAGCATTATCGTGCGGCCGCCGACTGCGGAGCTGCGTGAAAACCAGACCGACCAGGATTCGCTGCCGCCCTACGAGGTGCTCGACGCGATTCTGGAACGGCTGGTCGAGCGCGAGGAGCCGCTGGCGACAATCGTCGCCGAAGGCTTCGACCGCGACACCGTGGTGAGGATCGACCGGCTCTTGAACATCGCCGAATACAAGCGCCGCCAAGCCGCGCCCGGCGTGAAGGTGACACGCAAGAATTTCGGCCGCGACCGCCGCTATCCGATCACCAACCGGTTCCGCGACAAGGCCGAGCCTTTGGCTGCACCCGACGAAGCGCTGCTGGTGCGCGCCAATCGGGCGTCGAGTGAGGCGTTCGAGCGGTAGGGGTTAGTTGAGGCTGGCGGACCGATCGGACCGGCGATCCTCACGCCGCCTCCGTCCAGTCCTCGATCCTCAGCGCGTCGTGAGGCACGCGGGCGAACGCCTTGTCTCGCGTGACCAGCGTAGCTTCGGTGGCTGTGGCATGGGCGGCGATCATCAGGTCGAGTGGCGAAAGCGTGACGCCTTTCGCTTCGCACGCTGCGCGCAGGTCGGCGTAGGTTTGGGTCACGTCATGATCCCAGGGCAGCACGTCGACCCGGAGCAGGAATTGCCGGACGCGTTCGGACAGAGCCTTCGGATAGCCGCGCTTGGCCAGACCGTAGAGCAGTTCGCCTTCGGTGACGGACGAGATGACGACGTCGGCGATCGGGAGCGACACCAGCCGATTGATGATCTCCGGACGGTCGCCTTTGATGATGTGGCTCGCGATGTTGGTATCGAGCATCCAGGCGGTCATTCCTGCCAACCTTCGAACGGATCGCGGGACTGCGACGGCTGGCTTCGATCGGCGGGGCTCATGAAGTCGTCGGGCGCCTCATCGCGAACGTGCAGCTCCAGGAGGCCGTCCCAGGAATCCGGCTTGCGGGACAGGATCACGTCGCCGGTTTTGGGATCGCGGCGCACGTAGACTTCGCTGCCCTCGAAGCGAAACTCTGCCGGCAGCCGGACGGCCTGGCTGCGGCCGGTCGTGAAGATCTTTGCGGTCCGGGATGTCATGGCGGCCTCCATGCCGATAGCTACCATGGTATATATCACGGAAGTCCACCATCAAGGAAGCTCGCTCGCAGGCGAGCGCGGTCGCGCAGAAGCGTCATCCTTCGAGGCTCGTGCGCTCGCACCCCGGATCAAGTCCGGGGCAGGCTCTCAGGATGCAGGATTCAGGATGACGTCTGCGGGAACAGGTCGCGATAGAAGGACGCTGATATTACTGCATCTTCGGCAGGAAGGTCGGGCCGACTGAGCGGATCGTGTTCGGATCGGACGACCCCGTCGTCGCCGGCGGCTTCGCGTCGCCGGTTGCGGGCGCAGGCGCTGCGGTGGTGCCCTTGCGCTGGGCTGCCGCCCGTTGCGCCGGCGGCAGCGCCATCCGCTTCGCGCTCTCTTCAGTGACGATGATGTCGCCGTGTTCGCGTGCAGACGTATCGTCGACGCCCTTCAGCGCGTCCGCCCAGCTCTGATTCGCCGCCTTGCACGAGCAAGCCGGGTTGAACTCCTGACGATAGCGGAATGCTGCCGGCAGCGAGGTGTAGGGCTGGCCGTTAATCGATACCGCCTGGTTCATGTCCTGGCCCGGATTGCGGTGAGCGTAAAGCGCCGCTTCGGACGCCGGGCACAGGTTCTTGCAGGTCTTCTCGTCATCGGCGAAGCGTGCCGGCACGGTGGCGAAGGAGATCGGGAAGTAGAAACCGTCGCAGGTGCGGACGCAGACCGTGCGGAAGGTGCCGGAGTCGGTGTTGAAATCGGGCAGCGCGCCGGGAGCGCCCTGAGGGTTGCCGCGGAACAGATTATCGAGAAAACCGCCGCCGCCTTGCGCCGCCGCGGCATATTGCGGGCCGCAATTGTTCTGCGCCAGCGCCATCAGCACCGACCTGCGCTGGTTGTCGCGCTCGCCGCCGCCAGGGCCGCCGCCGCGTAGCCGCTCGAGGCCGGAGGTCATCTGGTCGAGATTGCCGCGCATCTGCTGGATCTGATTATTGACCGGGCCGCATTGCGCCGACTGGCCGTTGAACAGCGAGAAGAAGCCGGAGCTGTCGCAGCCCATCCGCTTCGCCTGCATCGTGACCCGGTCGAGCTCGGCCTGCTGGCGGTTCACGGAATCCTCGTAGCGCCGGATCTGCTCGGCGCGCGCCGGGTCGGCGCCGCCGCGGTCGATCGAGGCGAGCTGTGCCTCGAGCCGCGGGCAGATCGGATTGACCGCGGCTTGCGGTGCGCCGCCCGGCGGAGGCGGATAGCCCTGCTGCGCGCTCGCGCCGGAGCCGAGCGCCGCGATGTCCAAAAGCACAGCTGCGGACAGCACAGCGCCGGCCACAAACCGGCGGCGGAAGCAACTCGCGGTCTCGAACATGTCCGGCATTCAGGAATTCCGAGCGGATCTTGATATCGGCGTCCGCCGAATCGTCTCAGCAAACCCGCACGATCGATTCCGTCGGGCAATCCGTTGAAACCGCGACGGTAATCCACGTCTTAACGGCTTCTCGCGGCATCGTCACGTCGTTTCCGGGGCGTCTGTGTGGCGGAGCCACAGGCGATTTCAGGCTGCTAGCGCTGGCAGGTGATGGCGACGTATTCGTCGCAGCCGCCACGGCCGCAGGCGGCGCCGACGGTTTTCGGCACCGCGCCGGTCACCTCGTCGGGATCGACCCGCCGGTACTCAGTTGCCTGGATGAAATCGTGGGCCTTGCAATAGGCCAGGGCGGCATGAGCGCCGCAGCGTTCGCTTTTGGCCAGGCACCGATCGATGCCGTAGCCGTCCGGCTGATTGGCGATGATGAAGACACGGCTGTCGGCCAATGCGGCGGACGCGGACAGCAGCGCCGCGCAGGCAAGAAAGGCGGAAATCAGTTTCATGGGACACCGGTGAACAGGGGCGTCGACCCCCGAATCATTAGTCGTGAATCGGTAAAGAATCGTTAACCATAGGGGGGGGGCCCGATGCGCGGGGCCTAGGCGCGGATCATGGCGGAAATCGGTCGGGAAGGTTGCTTAGGGCATTCGACGGGCTTGACGCCATCCGAGCGGCTGGCCATGGTGCGCCAATGAACGGTCTTTTCTCGATTTGTGGCATTTGCCGCGAGATTACGAGCTAGCTCAACGCTGGCTGAGGCCGTCTTTTCTCTCATGAGATCACTGGACGCCCGGCCGCAGGGGACGGGAATCCATGGCATTGCGCCTCTACGATACGCTGACCAAGGAGAAGCGCGACTTCGCGCCGCTCGATCCCTCGCGTGTGCGGATGTATGTCTGCGGCCCGACGGTCTACGACTTCGCCCATATCGGCAATGCGCGGCCGGTGATCGTGTTCGACGTGTTGTTCCGGCTGCTCCGGCATCTCTACGGCGAGAACCACGTCAAATACGTCCGCAACATCACCGACGTCGACGACAAGATCAACGACCGCGCCGCGCGTGACTATCCCGGCCTGCCGCTGAACGAGTCGATCCGTAAGGTCACCGAGCAGACCGAGCGGCAATTCCACGACGACGTCGATGCGCTGGGCTGCCTGCGGCCGACCGTCGAGCCGCGCGCGACCGAGCATATCGGCGAGATGCGGACGATCATCGACCGGCTTGTCGAAGGCGGCTTCGCTTATGTGGCCGATGATCACGTGCTGTTTTCGCCCGGCGCGATGAACGCCGCCAATAGCGTGCTGCCGCGCTACGGCGCGCTCGCCAATCGCTCGCTCGACGAAATGATCGCCGGCGCCCGCGTCGACGTTGCGCCCTACAAGCGCGACGCCACCGACTTCGTGCTGTGGAAGCCGTCGAAGCCCGGCGAGCCGTCCTGGCCGTCGCCGGCCGGCATCGCGACGCAGGGTCGGCCCGGCTGGCACATCGAATGCTCCGCGATGTCGTGGAAGCACCTCGGCGAAACCTTCGACATCCACGGCGGCGGCATCGACCTGGTGTTTCCGCATCACGAGAACGAAGTCGCGCAGTCGTGCTGCGCTTTTCACACCTCGCGCATGGCCCAGACCTGGATGCACAACGGCTTCCTGCAGGTCGAAGGCGAGAAGATGTCGAAGAGCCTGGGGAATTTCGTCACGATCAGGGAATTGCTGGCGACCGACAAGTTCGGGGGACGGAAGTGGGACGGAGCTACGCTGCGTCTCGCAATGCTGAAAACGCATTATCGGCAGCCGATCGATTGGACCTCCGATGCGCTGCACGAGGCGGAGAAGGCGATTTTCGATTGGTCCGACTTCACCAAAGACGCGGCGCCCGGGTCTTGCGACGACGTCATCGCCGCGCTGACCGACGACCTCAATACGCCCAAGATGATCGCTGAATTGCACGCGCTGCGTCGCGCGGGCAAGGCCGATGAATTGTGCGGCGCCATGCACTTGCTGGGCATTTCACCTGTCGTTCGCGACACGGTCGATCTCGATGCGACGGCGAAGTCGCTGATTGATGCACGCACCGCCGCCCGTGCGCGAAAAGACTTCAAGGAGTCTGATCGCATCCGCGACGAACTCGCCGCGATGGGCATCGCGATCAAGGACGGCAAGGATTCCGACGGCAAGCCGGTGACGACCTGGGAGATCGCCCGATGATCGGCGCCCCCTCGGTCGTCATTGCCGGGCTTGACCCGGCAATCCATCAACTCAGAAGCGCGGCGCTTTCTCTTTCGATGGATGCGCGGGTCGAGCCCGCGCATGACGGTGGTGTTTGGGGGGCCGCACTGCGTCTCACCGACGTCATTCCGGGGCGCGCGCAGCGCGAGCCCGGAATCCATAACCCCTGCAGGGAGTATGGATTCCGGGTCTACGCCCCTGGCGGGGCGTATCCCGGAATGACGAACGTGAGGCTGTCTGGCGTAGCAAGAGCCAAAGCCGAGATAGCCCAACCGGAGTTCATCCAATGACCGACCCGCACCCCTCGCATCGCCCTGATACGCCGTTTCCAAAACACTGGCTGTACTACATCGCCATCAAGATCGCGTTGCTCGCCGGCGCGACGGCGCTGGTGTTGAAGCTGTATAATTTCTGGTGACTGATGAACGCGAATTCCAAGCCTGCGCTGCGGCCGTATCTGCCCGAGGACTCCGAGATCGTCGCGGCGATCTTCGTCGCGGCGATCGAGCAACTCACCGCCGACGACTACAGTGAGGCCCAGCAGGAAGCCTGGGCGTCGGCGGTCGATGACGATGAGACGTTCGGTGCAAAACTCGCCTCGCAGCTCACGCTGATCGCGACGCTCGGTGGCGCGCCGGTGGGTTTTGCGTCGCTGCAGGGTGCCGATCACATCGACATGCTTTACGTGCATCCGGATTTCGTCGGACAGGGCGTCGCCGCGACGCTGATCGACGCGCTGGAAAAGCTCGCGGGTGCGCGGGGCGTTCCTGCGCTCACCGTCGACGCCAGCGACAATGCGGCCGATTTCTTCGCGCGGCGCGGCTATGCCGCGACCCGGCGCAACACCGTCACGATCAACGGCGAATGGCTCGCCAACACCTCGATGAAAAAGACGTTCGCGGATGTCGCGGCGCCGGGAGCGGATCAATGAGTCGGGAACGTTTGTATCTCTACGACACCACGTTGCGCGACGGCGCGCAGACCAACGGCGTCGATTTCACGCTGCACGACAAGCGGCTGATCGCGGGGCTGCTCGACGACCTCGGCATCGATTATGTCGAAGGCGGCTATCCCGGCGCCAATCCACTCGACACCGAGTTCTTCGCCACCGAGCAGAAGCTCGAGCGCGCGACCTTCGCGGCGTTCGGCATGACGCGGCGGCCGGGCCGCTCGGCCTCGAACGATCCCGGCGTCGCGCTGCTGCTCGACGCCAAGGCGGATGCGATCTGCTATGTCGCAAAATCGTCGGAGTATCAGGTCCGCGTCGCGCTCGAAACCACCAACGAAGAGAACATCGCCTCGATCCGTGACAGCGTCGCGATCGCCAAGGACAGAAGCCGCGAAGTTCTGGTCGATTGCGAGCACTTCTTCGATGGCTACAAGGAGAACCCGGCGTTCGCGCTGGACTGCGCCAAGGCGGCCTATGAGTCCGGCGCTCGCTGGGTGGTGTTGTGCGATACCAATGGCGGCACCATGCCCGACGAAGTCGAGGCGATCGTCGGCGAGGTGGTGAAGCATATCCCGGGCAGCCATGTCGGCATCCACGCCCACAACGACACCGAACAGGCCGTGGCCGTGTCGTTCGCCGCGGTGCGCGCCGGCGCACGACAGATCCAGGGCACGCTGAACGGGCTCGGCGAGCGTTGTGGTAACGCCAATCTGGTGTCGATGATTCCGACGCTGAAGCTGAAGAAGGAATTCGCCGACAGATTCGAGATCGGCGTGTCCGACGACAAGCTGGCGACGCTGGTGCAGGTGTCGCGCGCGCTCGACAATATTCTCGACCGCGCACCCAATCCGCACGCGCCCTATGTCGGCGGCAGCGCCTTTGTCACGAAAACGGGGATTCATGCCTCGGCGGTGATGAAGGACCCGCACACCTACGAGCACGTCACGCCGGAATCGGTCGGCAATCATCGCAAGGTGCTGGTATCGGATCAGGCCGGCCGCTCCAACGTGGTGGCGGAATTGTCGCGTACTACGATCGAGTTCGACCGCAACGATCCGAAGCTCGGCCGCCTGATCGAGAAGATGAAGGAGCGCGAGGCGGCCGGATACGCCTACGAATCCGCCAACGCTTCGTTCGATCTCCTGGCGCGCGGCACGCTCGGCAAGGTGCCGGAATTCTTCCGCGTCGAGCAGTTCGACGTCAATGTCGAGCAGCGCTACAACTCGCACGGCGAACGCGTCACCGTGGCGATGGCGGTGGTCAAGGTCGAGGTCGATGGCGAGACGCTGATCTCGGCCGCGGAAGGCAACGGCCCGGTCAATGCGCTCGACGTCGCCTTGCGCAAGGATCTCGGCAAGTATCAGAAGTACATCGAGAACCTGAAGCTGATCGACTATCGCGTCCGTATCCTCAATGGCGGCACTGAAGCGGTGACGCGCGTGCTGATCGAGAGTGAGGACGAACTCGGCGAGCGCTGGACCACGATCGGCGTGTCGCCGAATATCATCGACGCCTCGTTCCAGGCGCTGATGGATTCGGTGGTCTACAAGCTGGTGAAGTCGAACGCGCCGGCGTGATGAGTATTGCGGCGGCGCAATCGCCGCCGTGACCGGCGTCGCCGTCCATCCGTTGTTTCCGTAAGCGCGTACCGCTCGCGCGGTGAGCCTTGTCGTATCGTCGCAGTTGTCATTGCTGGTCCGCGCTGACAACATGTGTGCAATCAAACACACAAAATGCGACAGGGACAGGGAGACGGTTCAGTGGGCGACACCATCAACGGTGCACAGTCGGTTGTGCAGACGCTGGTCAATTGCGGCGTCGAAGTCTGCTTCGCCAATCCCGGCACCTCCGAGATGCATTTCGTCGCGGCCCTGGACACGGTCAGCGGGATGCGGCCGGTGCTGTGCCTGTTCGAAGGCGTCGTGACCGGCGCCGCCGATGGCTACGGTCGGATCGCCGGCAAGCCGGCGGTGACGCTGCTGCATCTCGGACCCGGTCTCGCCAACGGCCTTGCCAATTTGCACAACGCCCGCCGCGCCGCGACGCCGATCGTCAACATCGTCGGCGACCACGCCGCGCATCATCTGCAATACGACGCACCGCTGACCTCCGACATCGTCGGCTTTGCTCGTCCGGTTTCGAACTGGATCGTCGAGTCGAAGAGTGCAGGCGCGGTCGCCAGCGACGTTGCGCGCGCGGTGCAGGCGGCGAAAGCTGCGCCGGGCGCAATCGCAACACTGATCATGCCCGCCGACGTTGCCTGGAACGCCGCGGCGCGCGCCGCGCAGCCGCTGGTTGATTATGGGCCGGCGCGCGTGCACGCCGACACGATCGAGGCCGTCGCGAAGCTGCTGTCGAACGGCAAGAAGTCAGCGCTGTTGCTACGCGGCAATGCGTTGCTGGGATCGGGACTTGAAGCGGCAGGGCGGATCCAGGCGAAATGCGGCGCCCGGCTGATGTGCGACACCTTCGCGCCGCAAACGGAACTCGGCGCCGGCCGCGTGCCGCTCGAGCGCATCCCGTATTTCTCGGAACAGATCACTGCGTTCCTGAAAGACGTTGAGCAGTTGGTGCTCGTCGGCGCCAAACCGCCGGTGTCGTTCTTCGCCTATCCGGGCAAGCCGAGCTGGGGCGCGCCCGACGGCTGTCAGTTCGAGTATCTGGCGCAGCCGCACGAGGACGGCGCGCAGGCGCTGCATGACCTCGCCGCCGCGCTTGATGCGCCGGCGGAGCCCAAGACGCGCACGCAACTCGCTTTGCCAGATCTGCCCAAGGGCAAGCTGAATTCGCTCGGCGTCGCGCAGGTGATCGCGCATCATACGCCCGACCACGCGATCTACGCCGAGGAAGCGGCGACGTCGGGCCTGCCGTTTCAGATGATCGTGCCGCGGGCGCGGCCGCATACGCATCTGCCGCTCACCGGCGGTTCGATCGGGCAGGGGCTGCCGCTGGCGATCGGCGCGGCGATCGCCGCACCCGACCGCAAAGTGGTGTGTCCGCATGGCGACGGCGGTGCGGCCTATACGATGCAGGCGCTGTGGACGATGGCGCGCGAGCAGCTCGACGTCACCGTCGTGATCTACGCAAACCGGTCCTATGCCATTCTCAATGTCGAATTGCAGCGCGTCGGCGCGTCGGGTGCGGGATCGAAAGCGCTGTCGATGCTCGACCTGCACAATCCGGAAATGAACTGGATGAAGATCGCCGAAGGCCTCGGGGTCGAGGCGAGCCGCGCCACCACGGCGGAGGAGTTCGCCGCGCAATACGCCTCGGCGATGAGCCAGCGCGGCCCGCGCCTGATCGAAGCGCTGATTTGAGGCGACCGCAATGTCTGTTGATCTCGTCACTGCACTCCGAACCATCGTCGGCGACGGCGGCGTGCTCGATGCCGCCGAACTCGGCAAACGCTCGGCCGGTGCGTATCGGTTCGACACGCTGAAAGCCGGCGCATTGGTTCGGCCAAGCTCGACGCAGCAGGTTTCCGATATCCTGCGCTGGTGCCACGCCAACGGCGTATCAGTCGTTACCCATGGCGGGCTGACCGGTCTCGTGCACGGCGCGGATGCCGATCCGGGCGAGGTGATCCTGTCCCTGGAACGAATGCGCGCGATCGAGGACATCGATCCGCAGCAGCGCACCGCGACAGTGCAGGCGGGCGTGGTGCTGCAGACGCTGCAGGAGGAAGTCGACAGGCACGATCTGGCGTTTCCGCTCGATCTCGGCGCACGGGGCAGCGCGACGCTCGGCGGCAACGCCGCGACTAATGCGGGCGGCAATCGCGTGATCCGCTATGGCATGACCCGCGACATGATCCTCGGCCTGGAAGTCGTGCTCGCCGACGGCACCGTGCTGTCGTCGCTGAACACCCTGATCAAGAACAATGCCGGTTACGATCTCAAGCAGCTGTTCGTCGGCTCGGAAGGCACCCTCGGCGTGATCACGCGGCTGGTGCTGAGGCTGCGGGAAAAGCCGCTTGCCACCAACATGGCGTTGGTTGGGTTCGACAGCTTCGACGCGGTCGCGAAATTTCTGAAGCACATCGACCGTTCGCTCGGCGGCACGCTGTCGGCGTTCGAGGTGATGTGGCAGTCGTTCTACCGGCTGGTGACGACGGCGCCGGCGAAAGGCCGGCCGCCGATCTCGCAGGATCATGCCTACTACGTGCTGGTCGAAAGCCAAGGCGCCGATCAGGAGCTTGATACGAGGCGCTTCAACGCGGCGATGGAGGCCGCGCATGAGGCGGGACTGGTCGCGAACGCCGCGATCGCGCAATCCGAACAGGATTGCCGGGCGTTCTGGGCGTTGCGGGACGACGTCGGTCAGGTGCTGCAGGGCGGGATGCCGGTGGTGTTCGACATCTCGCTGCCGATCGCGGCGATGGAAGGCTACGCCGACACCCTGCGCACGACGCTCGCCAGCGAGATCGGCGAGCACAGGCTCTGGATCTTCGGCCATCTCGGCGACGGCAATCTGCATGTCGTGGTGCAGGTCAAGCCGATGGACTATCTCGCGCTCCGCCCGAAGATCGAAGCGCTGGTGTATCGGCCGCTGGCGGCCTGCAACGGTTCGGTCTCGGCCGAGCACGGCATCGGGCTGGAGAAGAAGCCGTATCTCTGCGTCAGCCGCAGCCCCGCAGAGATCGCGCTGATGCGCACGCTGAAGGCCGCGCTCGATCCCAAGGGCATTCTCAACCCGGGCAAGATCTTCGATGTCCATCCCGCGGCCGGCGCGGACTAATCCGACGCCGGTCGTTGGAGAGTAGCGTCTTGGACGCGATCAGTAGCGCGCGTCCTTCGGCTTTGGATCCTTCGGCCAGTCCTTGACCTTGCCGGCGAAGTCCGGCCGCTCCATGTGGGTGAAATACTCCGCGACGTCGATCGCCTCCTGATCGGTCAGGCCGCCTTGCCCGAGCGGAAACTTCTCGTGCGTGCCGATCGGCATGTTGCGCTTGACGAAGGCCGCGGCGGTGAAGGTGCGGGCCATGCCGGCCCCGATGTTGAACGAACGCTCGCCCCACAGCGGCGGATAGACCAGGCGTCCCGCGGCGTCCTTCAGGCCTTCGCCGTTCTGGCCGTGGCAGACAGCGCATTGCGCTGCGTAGATCGTCTTGCCGTTCTCGGGATTGGGCTTCAGGCTGGTGTCGACCTTGCCGACGCCGCGTCCCGCCACCTTGTCTTCGGGCTTGGTCGCGCCCTTCATCCAGTCGAAATAGGCCACCATCGCCTTCATATCTGCGCCGTCGACCGGCAGCGGCTTGCCGTTCATCGAGCGCAGGAAACAACCGTTGATGCGGTCCTCCAGCGTGATCTCGCGACCGGCGCGCGGTGCGTAGCTGGGAAAGAACGCCGAGACGCCGACATAGGGGCTGCCGTCTGCAACCGTTCCGGCGTTGAGGTGGCACGAGGCGCAGTTGAGATCGTCGCCGACATGGTTCGGCAGCAGCGCGCGCGTCTCCGCGTTGAGCCGCATGCCACGAACCAGTTGGGTGGCGTTCGGCTGCGACAACAGATCGGCGATGCGCGGAGTCTCGAACAGCGACTTGTCGATCTTCGGATCAAGCTCGGCGCGCGCTGCCGCCACTTGGGCGGTGCTGACCGGCCCGGCGCCTTCGCCCCAGCTCTCGCGCACGAAGGACAGGATTTCGGCGATCTCGCGATCGGCGAGGCGGGCGAAGGCCGGCATCGTCCAGACACGCGGGTGGGTGGTGGTCGCGGTGGTCTTCCAGCCGGTCAGCGCGATATGGACCAGCGTCGCCGGGTCTTTCGCGGTGACCGTCGGATTGCCCGCGAGCGGCGGGAATACGCCTCTCACACCTGCGCCGTCGGGGCGGTGGCAGTCGGTGCAGAATTGTGCGTAGCCGAGGCCGCCGCGGCTGGTGAAGGTGTTCGCAGGCGCTTCGGTCGAGACGATCCGCGGCTCGGCCTTGGGACGGTCGGAGGGCAGCGCCTTGAGATAGGTTGCGATCGCCGTCAGATCGTCATCGGCGAGGTGCTGCGTCGAATGCAGGATGACTTCGGTCATGCTGCCGGAAGCGGTGGCGAAGCGGTTCTGTCCGGTCTTCAGCAGCTCGACGGTGTCCTTGACGGTCCATAGATCGCGCAACTCTACGGCATTCCAGTTCTCGACCTTCGCGCCGGCAAGATAGAAGCGCCCGTCCGGACCGGCGTCGCTCATCGCTTTCTCCTGGAAAGCGATGCCGCGCGGCGTGTGACAGGCGCCGCAATGGCCGAGACCCTGGACCAGATAGGCGCCGCGATTCCACACGGCGTCCTTCGCCGGATCGGGTTTGAAAGGCGTCGCGTCCAGGAAGGCGACATTCCAGGCGGCGAGGCCGACCCGCATGTTGAATGGAAACCGCATCTCGGCTGCGCGATTTGCTTTCTCGACCGGCGCGACGCCCTTGGTCAGATAGGCCCAGAGCGCCTTCATGTCCTCGTCCGTCATCTTCGCGTAGGACGGGTAGGGCATCGCCGGATACAGGTTGTGACCGTCAGCGGCCACGCCTTTGCGCATCGCGCGGTCGAACGCGCCGAACGACCATTGCCCGATCCCGGTTTTCGAATCCGGCGTCACATTGGTCGACCACACCGTGCCGAACGGTGTCTCCAGCGCCCGGCCGCCAGCCATGACAGGACCGCCTTCGGTGGTGTGGCAGGCGACGCAATCGCCCAGTCGCGCGACGTACTCGCCACGCGCCACCAGTGCGGGATCGACAGTGGCGCCGAAACCCGGATCGTTGCGTTCGATCGGCGGGGGCTGCACGACCCAGGCGATCGCGCCGCCGATCGCAACGATGGCGACCGCAGCGACGATTCCGAAGCGTTTGACGAGCTGGCTTTTGTTCGCAGTCATGAGTTTTTGGATTCCGGTCGTTTCTTTTTTGGCGGGGAGGTCAGGCGGGGCAGAGGGGAGCACCTCGGCACGATCCCCCACGGCAAACCCTCAATCTCACATCATCGATTTGCTGATTTGAGCCAGCGCAAGCGAAGCGCACTCGGCAGAGGTCCGAGTTGCCGCGATGCCATTGAGAAGCCGCCGTGACGTCACGAGCGACCGTCACAGACAGCATCAGCGAACGCAGATGGGTTGATTGACGATAGCGTTTTCGAGCGAAGTGGGTGCCGGTCGCTTCAAGAAAACGCGTCAGAACATCAAGTTAGAGCTTCGGTTCGGATTCAATCAGAACCGAAAAAGCTCTAAAGGCGCCGCGCGATTTCCGGCGGCATCGTCCTGGCACGTTCAGGCGCCGCCGCGGCGCGCAGCTTCGGCAAGATTTCGCTGACGGAATTGGCGGTGAGGACCTTGACCGAGAGCGACGCGCGGATGAAAGCCGTCTCGGTCATATGCGTCAGCAGCCCGAGCAGCGGGTCCCAGAAGCCGTCGATATTGGCAATCAGGATCGGCTTGGTGTGGCGGCCGAGTTGCTGCCAGGTCATCTGCTCGACAAGTTCCTCGAGCGTGCCGATGCCGCCGGGCAACGCAACGAACGCGTCTGAGCGTTCGAACATCAGCCGCTTGCGCTCGTGCATGTCGTCGGTGACGATCAATTCCTGGACACGATCGAGTGCGATCTCCTTGGTGCGGAGAAAGCCCGGGATGATCCCGGTGACCGTGCCGCCGTGGTCCAGCACCGCATTGGCAACCGCGCCCATCAGCCCGATCGCGCCGCCGCCATAGACCAAGCTCACGCTGCTCTCGGCGAGGTCCTTGCCGAAGGCCTGGGCCGCCTCGATGAAATGAGGATTGGTGCCGGGGCCGGAGCCGCAATAGACGCAGACTGTTTTGATTTCGCTCATGCTCGCGATGTGGCACCGCAGGATCACAGCGTCAAGACGGTCGTTGAGGTTTGCGCGGCGCAACAGCCTGTTATGACGGAAAGAATCGTCATCTCGGGGTGCACGGCGGGGGCGAAACACTATATGAAGGCGGACCCGACGGGATTATCCCTCCACGGCCGCGTTCCGGCCGTGGGCTGCTTCAGGCATGATTAATGGCTCACCCACATTCGCACTCGCAGAGCGGCCCCGCGGCCGCGATTCCTGAGGACGCTGTCGCGCAGAAGGCGACCTTGGGCGGCACGCTGGTGCACCTGTGGCCGTATATCTGGCCGGGCGACCGGGTCGACCTGAAGATGCGGGTGTTGTGGTCGGTGGTGCTGCTGCTCGTCGCCAAGGCGGCGACGCTGATTGTTCCGTTCACGTTCAAATGGGCGATCGACGCGCTCACCGGCGCCGACACCGCGCCGATCGAGCCTTCGAACTGGATGCTGTGGCTGTTCGCTTCGCCGCTTCTCCTGACGTTGAGCTACGGTCTGGTGCGGGTGCTGATGGCGTTGCTGACGCAATGGCGCGACGGCCTGTTCGCCCAGGTCGCGATGCATGCGGTACGCAAGCTCGCTTATCGCACTTTCGTGCACATGCATGAATTGTCGCTGCGGTTTCACCTCGAGCGCAAGACCGGCGGCCTGACGCGGGTGCTGGAGCGCGGCCGTCTCGGCATCGAAGTGATCGTGCGCATGGTGATCCTGCAACTGGTGCCGACGATCGTCGAGCTGGCGCTGGTGATGGGCGTGCTGCTGTGGCAGTTCGACTGGCGGTACGTCGCGGTGATCATGGTCACCGTCGTGGTCTACATGTTCTATACCTACAAGGCGACCGAGTGGCGGATCGCGATCCGGCGACGGATGAACGATTCCGACAGCGACGCCAACCAGAAAGCGATCGACTCGCTGTTGAACTACGAGACCGTGAAGTATTTCGGCGCCGAGGAGCGCGAGGCGCGGCGTTACGACAAGTCGATGGAACGCTACGAGGACGCCAGCGTCAGCACCTATACGTCGCTCGCGGTGCTCAATGCGGGGCAGGCGGTGATCTTCACCTGCGGTCTGACGGCGACGATGCTGATGTGCGCCGTCGGCATCCGCAACGGCACCAACACCGTCGGCGATTTCGTGATGATCAACGCGATGATGATCCAGTTCTATCAGCCGTTGAACTTCATGGGTATGGTGTATCGCGAGATCAAGCAGGCGATCATCGACATCGAGAAGATGTTCGCCGTGCTGTCGCGCAATCCCGAAGTCCAGGACAAGGCCGACGCAAAGCCGCTGGTGGTCACCGACGGCGTGGTGAAGTTCGAGGATGTACGCTTCGCCTATGACCCGTCCCGCCCGATCCTCAAGGGCCTCAGCTTCGAGGTTCCTGCCGGCAAGACGGTTGCGATCGTCGGGCCTTCCGGCGCCGGCAAGTCGACGATTTCGCGGCTGCTGTTCCGCCTGTACGATGTCTCCGGCGGCCATATCCGGATCGACGGCCAGGATATTCGCGACGTCACTCAGACATCGTTGCGGGCGGCGATCGGCATGGTGCCTCAGGACACCGTGCTGTTCAACGACACCATCCGCTACAACATCCGCTACGGCCGCTGGAACGCCTCCGACGCTGAAGTCGAAGAGGCGGCGCAGACCGCGCAGATCGACGCCTTCATCAAGGCGTCGCCGAAGGGTTACGAAACCGAAGTCGGAGAGCGCGGCCTGAAGCTGTCGGGTGGCGAGAAGCAGCGCGTCGCGATTGCGCGAACCGTTCTCAAGTCGCCGCCGATCCTGGTTTTGGACGAAGCCACCTCGGCGCTCGACAGTCATACCGAGCACGAGATCCAGGGCGCGCTGGAGCGTGTGTCACAGAACCGCACCTCGCTGGTGATCGCGCACCGGCTTTCGACAATCGTCGGCGCCGACGAGATCATCGTGCTCGATCAGGGCCGGATCTCGGAGCGCGGCACGCACGCCCAACTGCTTGAACATGGCGGCCTTTACGCGAGCATGTGGAATCGGCAGCGCGAGGCCGAAGAGGCCCGCGAGCGACTGGCGATGATTGGGGACCAGGATTCACCGGTTCGTTCCGCCATCATCGACGATGATCTGGCAACTTCCGCGGCGGCAGAGTAATCGTGTTGCAGCATCCGGCTATCCGCTTTTGAAGTTAGGGGACTTCCCATGTCCGTCGTCAAATCCATCCGCGCCCAGATCCCGCCGATTCATCGGGAAGGCTATCCGTTCATCGGCGCGTTCGCGCTTGCCACCCTGGTTCTGTTCCTGATTTGGGCCCCGCTCGGCTGGATCGGCACGGTGCTGACGATCTGGTGCGCGCTGTTTTTCCGGGATCCTGTGCGCGTCACGCCGGTGCGTGAGGGCCTGGTGGTGGCTCCCGCTGACGGGCGCGTCTCGATGGTGGTGCAGATGATCCCGCCGCCGGCCCTCGGGCTCGGCGACAAGCCGCTGCCGCGCGTCTCGATTTTCATGAGCGTGTTCAATTGTCACGTCAATCGAAGCCCGGTCGCCGGCCGGGTCGAGCGGATCATCTATTCGCCGGGCAAGTTCATCAACGCTGAACTCGACAAGGCCAGCGAGGACAATGAGCGCAATTCAATGGTGATCTCGACCCCCGCAGGGCAGATCGGCGTGGTCCAGATCGCCGGTCTGTGGCGCGTCGGATCGTCTCGTTCGTGCGGGAAGGTCAAACGCTGGCGCCCGGCGAGCGGTTCGGCCTGATCCGGTTCGGGTCTCGGCTCGACGTTTACCTGCCGGAAGGCGCCAAGCCGTTAGTGTCCGAGGGGCAGACCGCGATCGCCGGAGAAACCGTGTTGGCGGACTTCAATCTCGGCGACGGCGGCCGGACCTACCGGGCCGATTGAGATTTCTCGGGTATCGGCCCGAAGGCCGCCACGATGGCGGCCCAGGCTGAGGGTTGCTAGATCGGGGCGATGCCAATGCAATTCGACCAGAAACCTCCCGAAATGCCGCGCCGCCGATTCGGTCCGATTCCGGTGCGAATGCTGGTGCCGAATGTCATCACCCTGCTGGCGATCTGCGCCGGCTTGACGGCGATCCGGCTGTCGACGGAAGGCCGGATGGAGCTCGCGGTCGCGGCGATCGTCTTCGCCGCGGTTTTGGACGGCATCGACGGCCGCGTCGCCCGGATGATCAAGGGCCAGTCGAAATTCGGAGCCGAACTCGACAGCCTCGCCGATTTCGTCAATTTCGGTGTGGCGCCGGGTCTGATTCTGTATTTCTGGCAGCTGAACGACCTCAACAATGTCGGATGGATCGCGGCGATGATCTTTGCGATCAGCGGCGGCCTGCGGCTGGCGCGCTTCAACGCCACGATGGACGACCCGAACAAGCCCGCATTCGCAGCGAATTTCTTCACCGGCGTTCCGGCCCCCGCGGGGGCCATCACGGTGCTGCTGCCGGTGTACATGGCATTCCTCGGCGCGCCGACGCCGCCCGCGGTTCTGACCGCGATTTATACGTTGTTGATCGCCTTCCTGATGGTGTCTCGGCTGCCGGTGTTCTCCGGCAAGACCGTGCGGATGAGGGTGGCGCCCGAGATGGTGCTTCCGCTGTTCGTCTCGGTGGTGCTGTTTATCGCGTTGCTGATCGGCTATCCGTGGCACATCCTGTCGGCGTGCTCGGTGCTGTATCTGCTCAGCCTGCCGCTCGGCTGGCGATCCTATCGCGATCATCAGCGCAATGCCGCCACGCAGGTGGCTCCTGTCGCTGCAGCCCCCGGCAACAATCCGACGCTGGTGGTCCCGGAACCGCCGCAGCAGGACGATCGGCCCACGCGGTTGAACTGAACATTTCTGCGTGTCAGCTAACGCAGGTCTGCAGGCGGTTTGAACGTGTGCCCTTGGGGCGCTCCATGAAATTCGCTATAGGCGGGTGCGTTAGCTCGGTCTGAACGGCCTCCGCGATGAGACGGCCGGGTCCGGGGACGCTGGAGGAAACCCGTGTCTCAGCCCAAAACCGAAGCGCTGCCTGCAGCCGTTCTGGAAGCTCTGGCGCGCTATGACACCCCGACCATCTGCAATGCGATGGAGATCGTCGCGCCCGAGCGCCGCGCCATCGGCTTCACCACCCGCCCGCTGATTTGTCCGTTTCCGCAACTGCCGCCGATCGTCGGTTACGCCCGCACGGCGACCATCCGCGCAACGGTCGCCTCCGACCTGCCGGCGGCCGAGCAACAGGCGAGGCGCATGGCGTATTACGAATATGTCGGCTCCGGCCACGGCCCGCGCATCAGCGTGATCCAGGACATCGACGGACCCGACGCCGGCTTCGGCGCGTTCTGGGGCGAGGTCAACAGTGCGGTCCATAAGGCGCTCGGCTGCCTTGGCGTGGTGACCGACGGTTCGATCCGCGACGTCCCGCAATGGGCGCCTGGATTCCAGGCGCTCGCCGGCTCGCTCGGTCCGTCGCACGCCCACGTGCACGTTACCGGCTTCGCCGCCGAGATCCGTGTCGCCGGCATGACGGTGCGGGACGGCGACCTGATCCACGCCGACAGCCACGGAGCGATCGTGATCCCGCATCACCTCGCGGAGGAGTTGCCGGCAGCGGCCGAACTATGCGGGCGGCGGGAAGTGCCGATCCTGGAGATCGCGCGCGATCCGTCTTTTTCGTTGCAGCGGTTGCGCGAGGCGATGATCCGGTCCGGGGAGATTCACTAAGTATAAGTACCTGGTCGCCCCCAAATAGTTATCAAAAAGTTGACGCGCCACACCGCGCTTCGCCGCCGAGCGCCTATCTCCCTGTCGGTTCTAATTCAGGGAGCGGTTAGCACGGCTTTTCCCTCGCACCGGCCGTTTAACCTTTACGCGTCTTTAATGGCGGCTGCTTACGGTCGATCCGCGCAGCGCAGAATGAGTTGCGCCGCCGCCAGCGCGGGCTGGCGCGCGTGTGCGCGTGTCGGAGTACAAGATGGATATCGCCACACTTATCGGCCTGGTCGCGGGCGTTATCGTCGTGTCGACGCTCATTCTGATGGGCGGCAATTTCGGGATGTTCTATGACATCCACGCGGTGATCATTATTTTCGGTGGCTCGTTCGCGGCGACCTTGATCCGCTTTCCGTTGTCGGCGATGTTGCACGGCCTGCCGCTCGGCGCAAAATTCGCCTTCACCATGAGCAGTCTTTCGGCGCGCGACCTGGTCGACGAACTGGCTCGGATTGCGGAGATCGCCCGCAAATCGGGTCCGGTCGGCCTCGAGAAAGTGGAGACCGACGAGCCGTTCCTGGCCAAGGGCATCCGCTACGTCGCCGATGGCTACGACCTCGAATTCATCCGCGACAATCTCGAACGCGATCGCGACAATTTCCTGCTGCACCTCAACGAAGGCTCGAAGATCTATCGCGCGATCGGCGACTGCGCGCCGGCGTTCGGCATGATCGGTACGCTGCTCGGCATGGTGCAAATGTTCTCAAACATGTCGGACCCCTCGAAGCTCGGCCCGTTCATGGCGGTTGCGCTGCTGGCGACGCTGTACGGCGCCGTCGTGGCCAACCTGATCTGTCTGCCGATCGCCGACAAGCTTCACGGCAAGCTGGTCGATGAGGAAACCAACCGCACGTTGATCATCGACGGGATCCTGATGATCCGCGACTCGAAGAGTCCGACGCTGGTCAGGGAAATGCTGCTCGCCTATCTGCCCGAGAAGCATCGCCACGAAGAGGGCGAAAGCGTTCCGGCTTAGTCGGGGCGAGGGTAGCCCGGAAAGCGAGCCATGGCCAAGAAGAAGCGTGAGGAAGCACACGGCGGTCACGGCTGGTTCGTGACCTTCGCCGACTTGATGGCGCTGCTTCTCGCGTTCTTCGTGATGCTCGTCGCTTTCTCCACCCAGGACAAAGACAAGCTCAAAATCGTCGCGGGCTCGATGCGTGAAGCGTTCGGCGTACAAAACGACTCGCGCTACTCAGGCATCATCGAGAACGACGGTCTGCCGACCCGCGGCAAGGTCAAGAACACCGAACACGTCAATCCGGAATTGTCGACCAGTAAGCCGGCGCCTGGCGAAGTGACCCGCGACGAGGGGGTCAATACCAAGGAGGAACGTGAATTCGCGTTGGCCTCCGCATCGCTGCGGCAAGCGCTGCAGGACTTGCCGGAGATTTCCGAACTGTCCAAGAACGTGATGTTCGAAGAGACCAAGCAGGGACTCAACCTCGAGATCATGGACCAGGACGGGCGGGCGATGTTCGCTGACGGCTCCAAGGCGCCGTTCGAGCGTACGCGGCTGTTGCTACAGCGACTAGCAGCGCCGCTCCGCGCGACGCCGTTGCGGGTCAGCATCGTCGGGCACACATCGGCGGGATCGGTGTCGCAGCGGAGCGACTATAACGGCTTCGACCTGTCCGCCGATCGCGCCAACGTGGTACGGCAGATTCTCGAACGGGAAGGCCTGCCGGTTTCACATATCTTCGCTGTGACCGGAAAGGCGGACACCCAGCCGCTGTTTCCGGAAGATCCCTCGATCGCCGCAAATCGGCGGGTGACCATCACGCTGATGCGCGAGAGCCCGGCATTGCCGCCGGGCCTCAAGCCCTAAATCCAAGGCCGGGACTGAGTTGATCGACCGCTCGAAGAAGCGACCGCCGCGCCCGGTCCTGGCTCGGCCATGGTCTGACCTGCGATCCGGACTACGCGCCGACCGCCTTGTTGTGGTCCGGCCTAATGTTACGATTTGCCCGCCCGCGTTCGACCAATGGACGATGCAATCCGGCCGCTGGAGGACGATCCAGCAGACATGACCGCAACCCGTTTCCAAAGCTTGATTTTCCTCGCCTTAGGCGCGACTTTGGCGGCGCAATGGCCGAGCTTCGTCCTCGTTGTTGCGCAATTGGGTCCGGACAGTGCAATCGCGGGAGATTCGAGAGTGGTAGGCCAGGTTGAAGATTTGACGCCGCAGGATGTCGCCCAGGGAATTGCCGAGGGACGTTACCTGCTGGTCGATGTCCGCGAGCCGAATGAAGTGGCTGCGGAAGCCTATCCGGACGCCGTGGTGGTTCCGCTGTCGGGCTTCGACCCCAAGCTGATCCCCGATCCGGCCGGCAAGCAGGTCGTGTTCGCCTGCCGCTCCGGCAAGCGTTCGGTCACCGCCTCGCAGGCGGCGCAGGCCGCGGGACTCGCCTACAACAAGCACCTTGCCGGCGGCATCCTCGGTTGGAAAGCGGCGGGCCTGCCGACCAAATCGGGCCACTGATCGGACGATGAACAGGGTCTTCGCCGATCTGCCCGTCACCGTTTTCGAGGCGATGTCGCAGCTTGCGCGCGACAACAATGCCATCAATCTCGGACAAGGGTTCCCGGACGATCCGGGGCCGGAGGATATCCGTCGCGCTGCCGCGGACGCGGTGCTGAACGGCTATAATCAATATCCTTCGATGATGGGGATCCCCGAGCTGAGGCAGGCGATCGCGACCCATTACGGGCATTGGCACGGCGTCAATCTGGATCCGATGACCGAAGTGATGGTCACCTCGGGCGCGACCGAGGCGCTGGCGAGCGCGATCCTGTCGGTGGTCTCGCCGGGCGACGAAGTCATCGTGTTTCAACCGGTCTACGATTCTTATCTACCTATCATCCGGCAGGCCGGCGGCATTCCGCGGTTGGTCCGGCTCGAACCGCCGCATTGGCGGGTGACCGAGGAAGCACTGCGCGAGGTCTTCAATCACAAGACGAAGGCCATCGTCTTCAACAACCCGCTCAATCCCGCAGCGGTGGTCTATCCGCGTGAGGATCTCGAACTGCTGGCGCGTTTCTGTCAGGAGTACGACGCCGTCGCGATCTGCGACGAGGTCTGGGAGCACGTCACCTTCGATGGCCTCGGTCATATCCCGCTGATCTCGATCGAGGGCATGCGAGAACGCACCATCAAGATCGGCTCGGCAGGCAAGATTTTCTCGCTGACCGGCTGGAAAGTCGGCTTTGTCTGCGCCGCGCCGCCGCTGTTGCGGGTAGCGGCCAAGGTGCACCAGTTTCTCGCTTTCACGACGGCACCAAATCTGCAAGTCGCTGTGGCCTACGGCCTCGGTAAGTGCGATGACTACTTCCTCGCAATGCGCAAGGATCTCGCCCGAAGCCGTGACCGGCTGGCGCAGGGGTTGGCCAGCATCGGCTTTCCTGTGATCAAATCGCAGGGTACATACTTTCTCACCGTCGACCTTGCGCCGCTCGGTCTCAACGAGACCGATGAGGCATTCTGCAAGCGGATCGTCAAAGACTACAAGGTGGCTGCGATTCCGGTGTCGGCGTTCTATGAGGAAGAACCGGTCACTTCGGTGGTACGGTTTTGTTTCGCCAAAAACGACCAGACGCTCGACACTGCCCTCGAGCGTCTGTCGGTCGCAGTGCACGGGCGCTAGGGCTTTCGACGATGCGGGAAAATTGCTACCGGCGGCTGCGCTTGGGAGGCGCGGCGATCGTGTTGATCGCGGGTCTGAACGCGCCGGCGCTGGCGCAGGAACGCGTGGTCAATTTCTACAACTGGTCGAACTATGTCGCCCCGGGCGTGCTGGAAGAGTTCACGCGCGAGACCGGAATCAAGGGTGTCTACGACACCTTCGACGGCAACGAGACGCTGGAAGCCAAGCTTCTTGCCGGAAAGTCCGGCTACGACGTCGTGGTGCCGACTGCCTATTTCCTGCAACGCCAGATCGGCGCGAAGGTGTTCCAGAAGCTGGATGCGTCCAAGCTGCCGAACTTGAAAAACGCCTGGGACGTGGTGACGAAGAAGCTCGCGCTGTACGATCCCGGCAATCAATACGCCGCGAACTACATGTGGGGCACTACCGGGATCGGCTACAACGTCGCGGCGGTGAAGAAGATTTTCGGTCCCGATGCGGTGATCGACAGCTGGGACATCGTTTTCAAGCCTGAGAATCTGGCGAAGCTCAAGGATTGCGGCGTCCAGATGCTGGACTCGGCGGACGACATTCTGCCGGCGGCGCTGACCCATCTCGGCCTCGACCCCAACTCGACCAAGCAGCCCGATCTGGAGAAGGCCGCCGACGTCGTCGCCAAGGTGCGGCCGTCAGTCCGCAAGTTTCACTCGTCCGAATACCTCAACGCGCTCGCCACCGGCGAGATTTGCCTCGTGGTCGGCTGGTCCGGCGACATCAAGCAGGCGCAGTCGCGTGCGGCGGAGGCCAAGAACGGCGTTGATATCCGCTATGCGATCCCGAAGGAGGGCGCGCAGATGTTCTTCGACAATCTGGTGATCCCGGCCGACGCCAAGAACGTTGCTGAGGCGCACGAGCTGATCAACTTCCTGTATCGCCCGGACATCGCTGCGCGCAATTCCGACTTCCTGTCCTACGCTAACGGCAACAAGGCCAGCCAGGAATTCGTCAATGCCCGCGTGCTGAGCGACAAGACGATCTATCCTGACGAGGCGATGCAGGCGCGGCTGTTCGTGATCACGGCGCGCGATCCGGCAATCCAGCGATCGATCAACCGGCTGTGGACGCGGGTGAAGACGGGACGGTGAAGCCGCCTTTGGTCAGTGGGTAAGGGTCCCCGCCAGGTTCGGCGCAGATGCTTCGCGAACGGCAGGCTTTCCGGGAGCGCTCAGATTGATCGTCCCGGGAAGAGCGTGATCGGAAGGCTTGTCGCCGACACCACGCATCGGAATCGGACTGACGGGCACCCGGTCGTATCTCCCGATATCGTCGCGAAACAGTCGCCATGCCCATCCGGCCGTGCGGCGGTAAGTTTGGAAAAGTCCGATCATGCCGTAGATCTGGGCGCCGGCATCGATCAGATGGGCCCGCACTCTGAGCTCGGCGCGGCGGCGCATCTTTTTGGCGGCAGAGAAATCCTTGACCTCATCCGCGGGCCTGGTTTCCGCGCTCGAGAACACCCCTGCCGATTTCGAGAACATCAATGCGGCCAGCAGGCGAACAGGATTGAAGAAATAGGTGTAGGCGATCAGCAGATTGACCTGCTTGATCCAAGGGCGGGGATGTTTCGAGGCAACGACGTAGTTGCCGTCCATGATGTGCGGCTCCACCGCGACGTCGCCAGCCTTGCTGAAAGCCATCCCTGAATCGAACACGTTCTCGTACCATTTGGATCCGGGCGCCGGCGTCAGCATCATCACTTGCGTGGTGATCGATCCTGCCTTTCGCAGCAACCTGATCTGGTTGAGAAGACCGTAGTTCGATTTCCAGGTCACCAGCGGCTGGCTGTCGTGATGCATCATCATGGGCATCGGCAGAATGTTGTTTTCCCGCAGCAATCGGAAAGCGAGTTCGGTCTTGTCCTTGTCCTGCGCCTTCTTGACCAGCGTCGCCGTCATGTCCTCCACGCCGAGCCACACCGCTGCAAATCCGGCGTCGCGGATCAGCGGCAGGTGATCGCGTATGCCGACCGTGTCGTGCACGGTGACTTCGGTTCCGAGGCGGACCTTGCAGTGCGGCCTGCCGGCCCGGGCCTTGCGGGCCAAGGTTCCCGCGATATCGAGCGCGCGTTTGGTGTTGTTGAAGAAATTGTCGTCGGCGCCGAAGAAGTGATAGAGGCCGAAGGTCTCGGCGATCTGCCCGATTTCTTCCGCGATGCGCTCGCCGCTCTTGGCCCGAAACTGCGATTGGTTGTAGGCGGGTATCGGACAGTACGAACAACGAAACTTGCAGCCGGCCGTCATGACGATTCCGGCGATCGGGCTGTACTTTCTCACACGATTGGCGGGCAACGCTTGGCTCGCCAGCGTCATTTGGTTGCTGGGCGGCTCTAGCAGTTTGTAACCGTGGACCGAGTCCGGTAATTCATCGAGATCGCCGAGCAGGCGCTGGACGCCGGTGTCGACCAACTCCTCGATCGGTCCGCCGCGCGGCGCTCTACGCGCGTAAACGATCCCCGGAATTTCATCGAGTGCGCCGCTGTCACGCGCGCGCGCGAATACCGATCGCATCGATTCGCCGGCCGCCCGCATCGACAGCAGCACTTCCAGCAGTTCGAGAAAAACATATTCCTCGCCGGTGACGGCGACGTCCGCGGCCCAATTCTCGTTCGGGTCAGCACCGAAGGCGTGCCAGGGTTCGTACCGGATCCGCGGACCGCCCACCATGATCAGCGGACGCTTGTCCGGCTCGATCCGGCAAACCTCCCGGATCAGCCGGTCGCATTCCGCCGAATGCAGATGCATGCTCGAAATCATGAAGAGGTCCGGGATGCGGCCATCGAGGCGCATGTGCAGCGGACTGAAATTACGGTTCCACTGCTGCAGGACAATCCGCGTCTTGTCGAAGCCGACATCCACAAGCGCTGAACCGATCGCCCGCACGCCGCCGGGGGCCATGCGCGTATCGGCAAGAATGAAGGGGAGGACACGGGTTCTGTGGTCGAAGGCGCTGACAATGACTGTCGCAAGGTCGTGCCCTGCGGAAAGATGGCGCAGTCGCTGTCGCAGCGCCAGCATCTTGCCGGGGATCAGTAGTTCGTCACCACGGGCACGCCTGGGAAGCTCCATGTCGGGCCTCGTCCCTTGCCGAACTCGTTATAGTTTCAGTGTGAGATCAATACACCTGTGGGTCAAGTCGACAGCTGTCTGGTGCGATCGTCGGACATGAGCTGCCCGAGCGTTTCCCAGCGCACACGAGTTGCGCCGCTGACGTAGTCTCGGCCTCGATCCTAATTCGAGCAAGCAGCCCGATCTGGGGATGGCTTGCGATCTGTCGCCGAGTGCCGTTCTCGGTATGCAAATTCAGTCTTCGGACTACCTCGCGCGCTCGCCAGCACAATGCCCGCCTGGAATTCGTCACCCCGCGCGTGGGAGGCGCAGACCTTTATTTCGTTCAGCACGAGCACCGTCCGCTGTATTGGCGGATTGGACTGGACTCGCATGGGCCGATCTCCACGGCATGGGGCAGTCCAGGACTTTAGGATGTAGGCTTCTCGACCGTGGTCGTGACATCGAAGCGCTCACGAAAACGCCTCTCACCGCCACCTTCGATGCAGCCACAACCACTGCTCGGGCGTCTCGCGAATCCAGCCTTCGATCACCGACGTCACCGCCTGCATCGTGCCCTGGATATCGATCTCGCCGTTCGCATTGCGGACCGGCGGGATTTCCTCGGTGAGTTCGGCGCGGAAGCGGTGGCCGGGCAGGCGGATGACGCGGGCACCGTGCAGCGGGCAGTCGATCTGGCGGAGCAGCCGCGCCAGCATCGGGTTGGCCTTGCAGGTGCGGCCGAAGAAGGTGACGTCGACGCCCCTGGTGTAATGCTGGTCGACCAGCATGCCGACGTGTTTGCCCTCCTGGAGAGCCTGCGCCAGCTTGAACGGCGCGGTGCCGCCGGCGGCGACCAGCTGGCCCATCTTGACCGAGCGGATGTCCTCGACGATGCGATCCGCGGCCTTGATGTTCGGCCTGCGATACAGCACCGCGGTGTCGAGCCCGTGCGCGACGGCGGCGACGGCGGGCAGCTCCCAATTGCCGAGATGGCTGGCGAAGATCAGCGCCGGCTTGCCGTCGGTGCGGAGCTGCTCGAACAATTCGAGCGAGCGTGGAGTCACTTCGATCCGGCTGCGCTCCGGATGCTCGGGGTCGTAGTCCCAGACCGAATCCAGATGCGCGAACTCCGCGCCGGAGCGGCCGAGATTGTCCCAGACGCCGGCGAGGATGGCTTCGATCTCTTCCGCTGACTTCTCCGGAAAGGCGGCGGTGAGATTGGCGCGGCCGATGCGCTGCTCGGGCAATCGCGGACCGAGCTTGCGCACCAGGGCGCCGAAGAAGTCGGCGGTCTTTGTCGGGTCGAATTTCCGCGCCAGATGCAACGCGCCGATCGCCGCCGAACCGGCGACATTTCCGAGCGCGGTCTTGGCTGCGCGTTGCGCACGCAGCTTGGCGCGGAGCAGATGCAATTTCATCAGAAGTGAACGATGATCTTGCCGAACACCTGGCGGCTTTCCATCCGCTTCAGCGCGGCGCCGACGTCGTCGAGCGATACTTCCGTGTCGATCACCGGCAGCATCCCGGCCGCCATCTTGTCGAGGCTTTCGGCGATGTTCGTCATCGTCGCGCCGAACGAGCCGAAGATGCGGTACTGCTGCTGGAACAGCTGCATCAAGTTGATGGTCGCGGTCGGGCCGGAGGTCGAGCCGCAGGTCACGAGGCGACCGCCGCGCTTCATCACCAGCAGCGAGCCGTTGAACGTGTCGGCGCCGACGTGTTCGAATACGACGTCGACGCCCTTCTTCTTGGTGATCTTTCGCGTCTCGTGCTCGAAGCGGTCGTTTCGATAGTTGATGACGTAGTCCGCGCCGAGCTTCTTGACGCCTTCGATCTTGCTGTCGTCGCCGACCGTGGTGATCACGGTGCAGCCGATCGCTTTCGCCATCATGATCGCGACGGTGCCGATGCCGGAGCCGCCGGCGTGCACCAGAATGGTCTCTCCCGGCTGCAGCTTGGCGTTGTCGAACAGCATGTGCTGCACGGTGGAGAACGCGATCGGCGCGCAGGCGGCGTCGCGCAGGCTCACGCCGTCCGGGACCGGAATCACCAGCCGAGCAGGGATGTTCATCAGTTCGCGCGCGAAGCCGTCGACGTGGAAGCCGATCAGTCCGCCGACATTCTCGCAGAAATTATCGCGGCCTTCGAGGCACGCCTTGCAGTGGCCGCAGGTCAGCGCGCCGTACATCACGACCTTCTGGCCGGGCGTGAATCGGGTCACGCCGTCGCCGACCGCCTCGATCGTGCCCGACGCTTCTGCGCCAACCACGATCGGCAGCTTGCGCTTGACGAAGGCCATGCCGCGATAGCCCCAGACGTCGATGTGGTTGAGCGCGACCGCGGCGACGCGGATCTGCACCTCGCCGGCCGCAGGCGGCGGGGGCGGCGGCAGATCGGAGACCGCGAGATCGCGATCGGCAACGAGAGTGAGCGCGCGCATGAATCGTGTCCGAAGCGGTTGCGTCCTGGCGCGGCTAGACCGGCTCGCGCGTCAGGATCAGGGAAGCGTTCTGGCCGCCGAACCCGAACGAGTTCGACATCACGGCGGTGACGCGGGCGTCGCGCGCCTTATTCGGCACCACGTCGAGCGGAATTGCCGGGTCGGGCACGTCGTAGTTGATGGTAGGCGGAATCCGCTGATGCTCGAGCGTGAGCAGCGAGAAGATCGCTTCGACCGCGCCGGCGGCGGACAGCGTGTGGCCGACCATCGATTTGTTGGACGACACCGGAATGGTGGACGCGCGTTCGCCGAACATGCTGGAGATGCCGAGATACTCCATCTTGTCGTTCTCGGGCGTCCCGGTGCCATGGGCGTTGATGTAGTCGATCTGCTCGACGCCAAGGCCGGCGTCGGCCAGCGTCTTCTTGATGCAGCCGATGATCGGCTTGCCATCCGGGCTCGAGCGGGTGCGGTGGAACGAGTCGGCGAGTTCGCCGCAACCGGCGACGACGCCGAGAATCGCCGCGCCGCGCGCCACCGCGGATTGGTAGCTTTCCAGCACCAGCGCGCCGGCGCCTTCCGCCATCACGAAGCCGTCGCGGTTCTTGGCGAACGGCTTGGCCGAGGCCTGCGGCGGGTCGTTCTGGGTCGACAGCGCCGACAGCAGCGAGAACCGGATCAGCGCCTCGGCGTTGACCGAGCCGTCGGTGGCGACGCACAAAGCGGCGTCGGCCTCGCCGCGGCGGATCGCTTCGACGCCGAGCTGGATCGCGCTCGCGCCCGAGGCGCAGGCGGTCGACAGCGAAATCGGCGAGCCCTTGGTGCCGAACGTTTCGGCGAGATGATCGGCGACCGAGCCGAACTGGAAGCGGTTGTGATAGTGCGTGAACCGTCCGCCGCCGCTGACGCGGAGCAGCGCGTCGTAGTCGATCGCGGTGTTGGCGCCGGTGGCGCGCGCCAGCTCCTGCCGTGGCAGCCATTCGAGTTCGACCGGAGCCACGGCGAGAAACAGCGGGCCGGGGAAGTCGCCCTTGCGGCCGATGCCGGCCTGCGCGATCGCCTCCTCGGTGGCGATGTCGGCGAGCTTCTCGCCGAGCACGGTGGAGGAGAACGGCTCGACCGGGACGAAGTCGACGGTGCCGGCCATCGTGGTTTTCAGCCCGTCGATCGGAAACCGCGTGATGGTGCGGATGCCGGATTCGCCGGCGGTCAGCTTGGTCCAGTTGTCGGTCTTGCCGGCGCCGAGCGAGGTCACCACGCCCATGCCGGTGACGACCACGATCGGCCTGCCGAATTTGTCATGCGTGACGGTCATCGCGTCCCCTTCGCTCGGTCGATCGAACTCACCGAATGGCCTCGACCAGCGCCATGCCTTCGCCGCGCCAATGGCCGGCGCCGATCACCACAATCTGGTCCGGAGCTTTCGGCGTTTCAATCTCCAACCCGCTCGGATCGTTCGGCGGAAACAGGCCGCCGCGCGACAGCGACAATGCCGCGAGCGCGATGCCGAGCGGAAATTGCGCTTCCATGACGTGGCCGAACGCGGTCCCGGTTGCGCGCACCGGATGATCGGGATGGGCGCGCAGAAACGCGGCTTCTTCCGACGTCGCGGGCTCAGCGCCGGTCGCGCCGGTGATGATCGCAGTGTTGTCGTGCAGCGGGCCGAGTTGCGCCCAGAGCTTGTCCATCGACATGGTGATATCGCCCGGCGCCCGCCGGCGCGACATGTCGGCGACGACATTGGTCAGCCGCGCAAACGGCTTTGCGCCACGCGCCTGCGCATGCGCCTTCGATTCGATTACCAGAAAGGCACCGCCGGAGCCGAGCGCAAAGCCGCCCTTCGGGCCGCGCGCAAACACCGGCGCGTAGTTGTCCTTGAGATTGAAATCGCCGAACTCGTAGAGCATCAGCAGGTCTTTGCGCTCGCCGTTCTGCGCCGCCCCGATCAGCGCGATGTCGCTCTGTCCGGCGGCGATGCGCGCCAACGCAATTCGGGCGGCGTCGACGCCGGCTTCTTCTTCGCCCATGAAGGTGCGAGACGAGCCGGTGACGCCGTGCACGATGGCGATATTGCCCGCGAGCAGATTGGAGAGCTGGGCCAGAAACAGCGTCGGCCGCAGATCGTTCATCAGCCGGTCGTTCAGCGCGCCGGGCGGAGAGTCGCCCTGGGCCTCGGAGTTCAACACAGCGGAGTCGACCGCGAGGTCGCGTTCGCCGCCGCCGGCCGCGACGATCATGTCGGTCCGGGACAGGATTTCGGTGTTGCCCTTGATGCCCGCCGAATCCAGCGCGAGGCCTGCCGCATAGGTGCCGATCCGCTGCCAGGCTTCCATCTGGCGCTGATCACCCTTCTTGGGGATCTGCTGATCGAAGCTGAGTGGCGCCAGCGGATGCACAATGTAGGGCGCAAAGCTCGTCGCGTCGGCGTTGACCCGGCGCTGCGCCAGCGCGTCCCAATGCGCGTCGAGGCCTTCGGCCAGCGAGGTCGCGAGGCCGATGCCGGTGATCCAGGCTTCCGCCGGTTGTTTGCGTTGTGTTTCCGTGTCAGCCATTTCCGTCTCAGTCATGGGTGATCATCTGCTCCGGAAATCCAATCTGCTTGGCCATCGCTTCCATGTGCCCGCGCAAATCCGGGTTGGGGAAGGGCACATGGCGGAAGGTCAGCGTCGCGTTGCACGCCAGCTTGCCGCCGCTTTTGATCTTCGCTTCGGTCATGGTGTAGCCCGAACCCTCATGGATCACCGATGCCTCGACCGACAGCGTCTCGCCCGGCGTGACGAAGCTGCGCATCTTGGCTTCCTTGACCGCAGCCAGGAACGGCATACGCTGGAATTGCATCAGCGCGATCAGCAGCCAGCCTGAGGTCTGCGCCATCGTCTCGATCAGCAGCACGCCCGGCATCAAAGGATAGCCGGGAAAGTGACCCTCGAAGATGGTGCTCTTTTCGGGCACCCGCGCTTCGACCGTGATGCTGCGCTGCTCGAGACGAAGGTCGGCGATCCGATCAATCAGATGGAAATATTCGAGGTTCATGGCGCGGGCGGGCTCTCGACCGCCACGCTATGCGCCCTTGGCGGCGACCAATTCGTCGATGCGCGCGGCGAGGTTGCTCAGCACGAAATACTGCTCGGTGGTCGCCTTGCCGTCATTGACCTCCTGGGTCCATTTCTCCAGCGGCAACTTGATACCGAACGCCTTGTCGATCGCGAAGGCGATGTCGAGAAAATCCAGGCTGTCGATCCCCAGATCATCGATCGCGTGGCTCTCCGGGGTGATGGTATCGCGCGGGATGTCGCAGGTTTCCGCGATGATGGTGGCCACCCGATCGAATGTGGAAGTCATCATTAAGCCTTTGAAAGTTTGTCGGAAATGGCCGTCCGCGCCGGGCGGGACCGTGGTCGTGACGACAGGTGAGTGCCCGTATATCGGAGCGCTGCCCGGAGTTCAATGGCGGGGGGATCGCCCGCCTCTTGGCGCAGCGTTGGCCCTTCCTTTCGAAGGTTGGCGGCAATCAACCCGGCAGGGTGGCGATGTTTGCGCAGTCGCGCCGGCCCATCAACACGCAATCCTGTGTCTTGCTCAGGTCGGAAATGCTCGTGGCCAGCCAAAAACCGATCGCCGTCAGGATGACAGTGAGGACCAGACCGGCGATGTTGGTCAGCATTCGGTGGCGGAAATCGTCATGCGATTCGTCGCCGCCGTGTTCGTAGCGGGACAAATCAGCTTGAACCGGCGGAAGTTGTCGACCATGGGCCAGCGCCGCCGAGGGCGGGATGCGCGGTTGGAACGGCAAGACGTGGTGGTCTTCATCGCCGGGGAGGGTGAGGCGGTGGTTTTTCATGGCTGCCGGCCCAAGACGGCGGATTTATCGCGCAATCTATCCTAGTCGATGCCGGGCGTGAGGCCAACTCCACAACGCGACGGAACCGACGGCTCGGCCTGCGGGCTGTGCAGCGTTCTCAATATGTTCGATGGCCGATCCGCCGCTGGCGTCGGCGACCGAACCGCGCCGGCGTCAATCTTCCGCCGCGGCAACCCCCTTGTTTTCGGCGTCGTGCTTCTCAGTCTTGTGATCCGACTTCTCCTCAGATTTGCCGTTGGCGGAATCCTTGCCGCCGAGCAGGCGATGTAGCAGGCCCTCCAGCCGGTGGCCGCCGGTCAGCACAGCGAGCGTGATCACCATTGCGGCCAGGACGCCCGGCCATTGGCCGGCGCCGCAGGCGATGCCGATACAGGCTGTCAGCCAGGTGCAGGCCGCGGTGGTCAGGCCGTGCACGTCCTGATGGCCGCCAGTGTGGACGATCACGCCGGCGCCGAGAAAGCCGATGCCGGTGAGGATGCCCTGGATCACGCGACTGGTCGCGTCGGAAACGTGGGCAAGGTCGGCGCTCTGGTCGGCGAGCGCGACCAGCAGCGCCGAGGCCACGCCGACTAGCGCCAGCGTGCGCATCCCGATCGGCTTGCCCTGGAGATCGCGATTGAGCCCAATCAACCCGCCGGCGAACGCGGCGGCGCCAAGGCGCATCAGAATCTCCGACCAAGGCAGCACCGCATCAACCTCCCGGTTCGATCGGCGGCGTCATGTCTTCGGCAGCCGTCCCATCAGATAGAATTCGTCGTTGGGCCGCATGGCGGTGACGTTGGCCATGCGGTTGGACAGAGCGAAGAACGCGGCAACCGCCGCGATGTCCCAAATATCGTCCTCGCTGAAGCTGTGACGTTTCAGCGCATCGAAATCCGCGTCGCCGACGGCCTCGGCCTCGCGGCTCACCTTCATCGCGAAGTCGATCATCGCTCTTTGCCGCGGGGTGATGTCGGCCTTGCGATAGTTGGCCGCGATCTGGTCGGCGATCAGCGGATTCTTGGCCCGGATGCGCAGGATCGCGCCATGTGCGATCACGCAATACTGGCACTGATTGGCCGCCGAGGTCGCAACCACGATCATCTCGCGTTCGGCCTTCGACACGCCGCTGTCCTTCTCCATCAGCGCGTCGTGATAGGCGAAAAACGCACGGAACTCGTCCGGCCGCGCGGCCAGCGCCAGAAACACGTTCGGCACGAAGCCGGACTTTTCCTGGACGGCGAGAATGCGCGTGCGGATGTCGTCGGGCATTTCGGCCAGCGAGGGAATTGCAAAGCGGGAGATTGCAGGAGAGGTCATCGATGGTTCCGCGAGGCGCGACATGCGCCTCGCGAACTTAAGCGATGATTACGCCGGCGCAAAGCGCCTGCCCAATCGTGGGCGGCTCAGCGCAGCGGCTTCTTCAGCAGCGAGAAACGGTCGGGATCGAGCCCGAGCGAGGGCTGCAGCATCGGAGCGTCCATGGTGCGTGCCAGCGGCCGCTCGACCACGCCTGGATCGTTCGGAATGTCGCGATGCGAGGTGGCGCCTCGCCAGCGTTCCAGCACCGCGCTGACGAAATGCATGTCGTGGCCCGCGGTCGCCGACGGCACGGTCGAGATCGCCGCTTCCGAACGCGGCAATTGCTGCACTGGCACTTCCTTGAAGCGCAGCCGGGTCGGCAGCGCGACGCCTTCGCCGAACGCCAGCACTTCGCGGGTTCCGAGCGAAGGCACGAACGACAACAGATTGGCGGCAGCGTCCGACACCGCCGAGCGCAGCAGCGACTGGTCGCGGTCGTTGGCGAGCCGCATCGCGAACAGCGTGTTGCACTGGGACAGGATCGTCGCGTCGAGTTCCGCCGGGCGCTGCGACACCAAGCCGAGATAGACGCCGTATTTGCGGCCTTCCTTGGCGATCCGCGACACCGCCTTGCGGGTCGGGCCGAAACCGATCGAACGGTCGGCGGCCGCGTAGCGATGCGCTTCCTCGCAGACGAACAGCAGCGGCGAGACGCCGTCGCTCCACAGCCCGAAATCGAACGCCATCCGGCACAGCACCGACACCACCGAGTCGACGACCTCGGCCGGGAAGCCGGCGAGCTGCATGATCGTCATCGGGCGACCATTAGCGGGCAGCCGGAACAGGTGACTGATCACCTCCGCCATGGTGTCGCCGCCGACATTGGCGTTATCGAACATGAAAGCGTAGCGCGGGTCGTTGCGCACGGTCTCGATGCGCGAGATCAGCTTGTGATAGATGATGCGCGACGAGCGGTTCTCGAGCTTGCCCATGCGCTCGTCGATCAGCGAGATCAGATCGACCAGCCGATACGGTACCGGAGTGTCGGCGGTATAGCCGACCGACTTCGGATCCATTCGCTTCAGCCCGATCCGGTCGGCGTTGGTGTACTGCACGTACAGGCCCTTCGCGATCGGGATCACCTCGGCGAGGACGTCGAGTTCTTCCGGAACGCCCGGGCGGCCGGCGAACAGCACGTCGACGATTTCATCGAAGTTGAACAGCCAGAACGGCAGCTTGAGGTTGCGCGGGTTGAGCACCAGCGCGCGATCGCCGAAGCAACGGCCGTACTCGTTGTGAACGTCGAGCAGGAAGACGCGCAAGGCCGGCCGAGATTTCAGGATCTCGTTGAGCAGCAGCGATACACCGGTCGATTTGCCGACGCCGGTCGAGCCGAGTACCGCGAAGTGCTTCGACAGCATTTCCTCGATGTCGACATAGGCGATCACCGACGGGTCCTGCTGCAGCGTGCCGACATTGATCTGGTCGGAGCCGGTCGGCGCATAAACGACGCGCAGGTCTTCGCTGGTGATCATTTCGACCGCGTCGCCGATCGTCGGATAGTTGGTGACGCCGCGCTGAAACTTCGCGCGCGCCGGACCGGGCAGGATTTCGCCGAGCAGATCGACCGAGGCGCTGGCGCTGTACTGGTCGCCGACCACGTCTTCACACGATACTTCGGTGATGATCGCGATGATGGTGGAACTCGCCGTACGGATGCTGATGAAGCGGCCGACCGTGGCCCGGATTGCGGCAGGCGACAGGTGGCTTTCGGGCAACAGGCCCGCGCGCGCCATCGACCCGCGCACCGAGATGATCTTGCCGAACGCCGGAGCGGAAACAGCTTCTGCCATTATCGTAAACTCACGCGATTTTCTATTCAAGGCGCGACTATGCGGGGCCGTTGCTGAGAAATTGTTAAGTCTGGCGCCGCGGCTCGCTGACGCACCCGCGCTACGGGCTACCTAATCGCTGCTTTTACTGGCAATTCGGCGCGATCGCGTTCGCCTGCGTTAACGTGGCATTGACCATTGTCGACTTTGGGGGCGGCGGGGCCGGGAGGGCTGCGTTGCGTCAGCAGGCGATCGATCTGGTTTGCGCGAACGGCGTTCAGATCTGTCCCGCTTCCCAAGCATCGTCGCGAAGCGCCCTCACGGACAGGTGAGTAGGATTAATGTCCGAGTTGGAGAATAGGTCAATGGCGAAATCCCCGGCGCGGGACGATAGCGATACCCGTGCCGCCGCCGTCCGTTCAATGGCGGTTGAAGTCCCATCACATTCAGAGCCACGTCGTTGACCAGCGTCGTCGAATTCGAGAAGTTTCTACAGGGCCACGACACCGCCACGGCTGCGCTCGTCGCGTGGTGCCGGCGCTACGATGGCCGCGGCGCAGACGATCTGGCGGTCACGCTGCTCAGCGACCGGGTCGCGCAGCCGGGGGAATACCAAGGTCCGCTGCGGCCTTGCGCCGGCGAGACGATTCAGTGCCGCCGCGTCTTGCTCAGATGGGGTCAGCGGGTCGTGTCCGAGGCCGAAAATTGGTACGTGCCGCAGCGGCTGCCGGTGGCGATCCGACGAATGCTTGCCGAAGGCGCGCTCCCGTTCGGTGCCGTCGTCGCCGAGCTGATGCCGCGGCGGACGACGACGACGATGCTCCGCTGCGAGCAGATTGCGGGCGGTGGCCGCGAAGCCGCAGAACTGCTGGAGCAATTGGCAAGGGCGCAGGTATTTTCACCGCCGGAAGCGTTCGTGCTGCACGTCCATGCGATGATGACCGTGTCCGGCGTCATGCTGGCCGATGTGCGCGAGCACTATCGCCGCGAACTGCTGATGTCGTAGCCCGTCCTCGGCGCCTCTTGTATCGGCGCCGCATCATCATGCCGCCACGCGGTGCGGCAACGCCGGATCAATCAGCCACGAATTCGAGGCGCTTGTAGCCTTGCGCATACAGTAACGCGGTGAGGTCGCCGTGGTCGATGCGGCCGTGGGCCGAGGCTGCGACGGCGGGTTTGGCGTGGTAGGCGATGCCGAGGCCGGCGGCCTGGATCATGCCGAGATCGTTGGCGCCGTCGCCGATCGCCAGCGTATCGATGGCATCGAGGTCGTCGGCTTCGCGCAGCTCCAGCAGCGTCGCGAGCTTGGCTTCGCGGCCGAGGATCGGCTCGGCGACCTTGCCGGTGAGCTTGCCGCCCTCGGTCAGCAGTTCGTTGGCGCGGTGCTCGGCGAAGCCGAGCCGCTCGGCCACAACGTGCGTGAATTGGGTGAAGCCGCCGGAGACCAGGCACGTATAGGCGCCGTGCGCCCGCATCGTCTGCACCAGAACGCGGCCGCCGGGATTCAGCGTAATCCGCGAGTCGAGCACCTTGTCGATGACGTCGAGCGGCAGGCCGGCGAGCAGCGCGACGCGCCCGCGCAGCGCCGGTTCGAACTCGATCTCGCCGCGCATCGCGCGCTCGGTGATCGCGGCGACATGCTCCTTCAGCCCGACGAAATCGGCGAGCTCGTCGATGCACTCCTGGCCGATCATGGTGGAATCCATGTCGGCCAGAAAAAGCTTCTTGCGCCGCGTGGCTTCAGGCTGCACCACGACGTCGATCGGCAGATCGCCCCGCGCGGCGCGCAGCCGGTCCGCGAGGACCAGCGCATCCTCGGTGCTACGGAAGGTGATGTCGGCGGCGACCTCGTTGTGGAGCCAGACCGCTTGGTTCGGCTGCGGCAGCACCGCGCGCGCGCCTTCGATCACCGCGGAATCGAGCGCGGGAATGTTCGGATTGCAGATGAGCGTGGCGACGAGCGACATGAACGGGTCGGATCCGGGGCAGCCAGGGCAAAGGCCGGCGGCCGTGCTTATCGCAGGGCCGACCGCCAGCGGCAAGTCGGCGCTCGCGTTACGGCTTGCGCAGGCGCGAGACGGCGTCGTTATCAACACCGATTCGATGCAGATGTACCGCGACCTTCGGATCATCACTGCCCGCCCGACGGCCGAAGAGGAGGCGCTGGCGGCGCATCGGCTGTACGGCAGTGTGGACGCTGCGGTGAATTTCTCCGCCGGCGCCTATGTCGAGGCGGCCGCCGGCGCGCTGGCCGAAGCCCGCGCTGCCGGGCGGTTGCCGATCTTTGTCGGCGGCACCGGGCTGTATTTCAAGGCGTTGACCCGCGGGCTTTCGGCGGTGCCGCCGGTTGCTGCCGAGGTGCGCGACGCGGTCCGGCTGCGGCTCGACCGCGACGGCGTGCTGGCGCTGCATGCCGAACTGGCCCGGCACGATCCCGCCGGAGCCGCGCGGCTTGCGCCTGCCGACCGGTCCCGGATCGCCCGCGCGCTGGAAGTCGTCCTGGCCACCGGTCGGCCATTGGCCGACTGGCATAATCAGGCGCCGCCGCCGCCGCTGCCGTCGGAGGGCGTCGTCGCCGTGTTTCTCGCGCCGGAGCGCGAGGCGCTGTATGGGCGGATCGACGCGCGCTTTGCGGCCATGCTGCAGGCGGGCGCGCTGGAGGAAGTCGCGGCGCTGGCCGCCCGCAACCTCGATCCGCTGCTGCCGGCGATGAAGGCCCACGGCGTGCCGGCGCTGATCCGGCATTTTCGCGGGGAGCTGTCATTAGAGGAGGCCGCCGCGATCGGCGCCGCCGACACACGACACTATGCCAAGCGGCAATTCACCTGGTTCCGGCACCAATTACCTGAATTTCGCTGGGTGACGCCGGAACAGGCCGAGAGCGGACTGCTCGGGACGTAAGCGCCGGAGCGAGGCGTTGCGGCGCAGCAAGTGCACCTATTTACTGCTCGCGACCGTGCCGAAATCCGGCTAAGGTTTGATCCTTAGGGCGTTTCACCGCCTTGACATTGGAAGTTTGAGCGGTATGGTCCCGCGCAACCTTTGGGAAGCCCGAGCGATCTATGCGAAACAAAATTTCCAATCTGCTTCTCGTCATCGTACCCAGGCGCACCGCCGGGGATGGCTAGAGTCCATCCCGCGAACGGACGGTGCGCTGAGGGCCTTCGAGGGCCCTTTTTTATTGTCCGAAAACTAAGCGTCCAAACAACCGAGACCCGAACCACCCGACAGTCGAGCGCCAGATGGCGCATCCGGAGCCCAACATGAGCGAGTCCAAGAGCCACGATCCGAACCAGATGACCGGCGCCGCGATGATCGTTCGCGCGATGATCGATCATGGCGTGCAGCATCTTTTCGGCTATCCGGGCGGCTCGGTCCTTCCGATCTATGACGAGCTGTTCCAGCAGGATCAGTTGCAGCACATCCTGGTCCGCCACGAGCAGGGCGCCGGCCACGCCGCCGAGGGCTATGCGCGTTCGACCGGCAAGCCCGGCGTGGTGCTGGTGACGTCCGGTCCCGGCGCAACCAATATGGTGACGCCGCTTGCCGACGCGCTGATGGATTCGATTCCGCTGGTGTGCATCACCGGCCAGGTGCCGACGCATCTGATCGGCAACGACGCCTTCCAGGAATGCGACACCGTCGGCATCACCCGTCCTTGCACCAAGCACAACTGGCTGGTGCGGGACATCAAGGATCTGGCCCGCGTGCTGCACGAGGCGTTCTACGTCGCCAGCTCCGGACGGCCGGGGCCGGTGGTGGTCGACGTGCCGAAGGACGTTCAGTTCGCGGTCGGCACCTATCATCCGCCGCGCAAGGCCGACGTGCATATTTCCTACACGCCGCAGGTGAAGGGCGATCCCGCCGCGATCCGCAAGGCGGTTGCGCTGTTGGCCGGCGCGAAGCGGCCGGTGATCTATTCCGGCGGCGGCGTGGTCAATTCCGGCGACGAGGCCTGCAGGCTGCTCCGCGAACTGGTCGAGGTCACCGACTTCCCGATCACTTCGACCTTGATGGGGCTCGGCGCCTATCCGGCCTCCGGCAAGAACTGGCTCGGAATGCTGGGGATGCACGGCACCTACGAAGCCAACATGACGATGCATGATTGCGACGTCATGCTGTGCATCGGCGCGCGGTTCGACGACCGTATCACCGGCCGCACCGACGCGTTCTCGCCGAACTCGAAGAAAATCCACATCGACATCGATCCGTCGTCCATCAACAAGAACATCCGCGTCGACGTGCCGATCATCGGCGACGTCGCCAACGTGCTCGGCGATCTGCTCGCGATGTTCAAGGCCGAGGCGAAGAAGCCCGACATCAAACCGTGGTGGCAGCAGGTCGCGACTTGGCGCGCGCGCAATTCGCTCGCCTACAAGAAGAACAACGACCTGATCATGCCGCAATACGCGATCCAGCGGCTGTACGAGGCGACGCGGGGCCGCGACACCTACATCACCACCGAAGTGGGCCAGCATCAGATGTGGGCGGCGCAGTTCTTCGGCTTCGAACAGCCGAAGCGGTGGATGACCTCGGGCGGCCTCGGCACCATGGGCTACGGCCTGCCGGCCGCGCTCGGCGTTCAGGTGGCGCATCCAGGCAGTCTGGTGATCGACATCGCCGGCGACGCCTCGGTGCAGATGACGATGCAGGAGATGGCGACGGCGGTGCAGTACGAACTGCCGATCAAGATCTTCATCCTCAACAACCAGTACATGGGGATGGTGCGGCAGTGGCAGCAGCTCTTGCACGGCAACCGGCTGTCGCATTCCTACACCGAGGCGATGCCTGACTTCGTCAAGCTCGCCGAGGCTTATGGCGGCGTCGGCATGCAGGTGACCAAGCCCGGCGATCTCGACGGCGCGATCATGGACATGATTAAGGTGAAGAAGCCGGTGCTGTTCGACTGCCGCGTCGCGGCGCTCGAGAACTGCTTCCCGATGATCCCGTCCGGCAAGGCGCATAATGAAATGCTGCTGCCGTCGGAAGCGACCGACGAAGCCACCGCAGCCGCCTTCGCTGGCGGCAAGGCGCTGGTGTGAGGACTCACCGGCGCCGGTGAGAAACGGGTGAGACGAGCCGATGTTCAACCTGCAACAATTGGAGAGCGCACGGAGTGTCGTCGGCGCAGCGATGCCGCCGACCCCGGCGCTCCGCTGGCCCTTGCTGGCGGAACGGCTCGGCACCGACGTTGTCGTCAAACACGAGAATCACACGCCGACGGGCGCCTTCAAGGTCCGCGGCGGGTTGGTTTATGTTGACCGCTTGAAGCGCGAACGGCCGCGGACCGCCGGCTTGATCTCGGCCACCCGCGGCAATCACGGCCAGAGCTTGGCGTTCGCGGCGACCCGCCACGGGCTGCCGGTGACGATCGTGGTGCCGCGGGGCAATTCGATCGAGAAAAATCGTGCGATTCGGGCATTCGGTGCGAAGCTTATCGAATACGGCGATGACTTTCAGGCGGCCCGCGAAGAAGCCGGCCGCCGCGCCGAGAGCAGTGGCCTGGAAGTGGTGCCGGCCTTCCAGCCCGATCTGGTCCTTGGGGTGGCGACCTATGCGCTGGAATTATTCCGTCAGGCGCCTGATCTCGACATTCTCTATGTCCCGATCGGGCAAGGCTCCGGCATCTGCGGCTGCATCCTCGCCCGCGATCTGCTGGGACTGAAGACGGAAATCGTCGGCGTGCAATCCACGCAAGCGCCGTCCTATGCGCTGTCGTTCGCGGCCGGCGCTGTGGTGACCACCGAAACCAGCGATACCTTGGCAGATGGCTTGGCCACGCGGATTCCCGATCCGGACGCGCTGGAGATCATTCGCAACGGCGCCTCGCGCATCGTGCAGGTGACCGACGCCGAGATCGCCGCGGCGATCCGAACGTACTGGACCGATACGCACAATCTTGCCGAGGGCGCGGGCGCGGCGTCGCTTGCGGCTGTCATGCAGGAAAAGGCCAGGATCCACGGCAAGCGGGTCGGCCTGATCTTGAGCGGCGGCAATATCGATTTCGATCTGTTCAATAGGTGGGTCGGACCCGACGTGGCCGTCGCCGGCGCCATGGAGCTGGTGTGAGGTGAGTACTTAACCGTCATCCCGAGGTGCGAGGACAAAGCCCGAGCCTGAACGATGATCGGATACAGAGGATGAACATCCGTCGCCCTTCGAGGGCCGCTGCAGGAGCGACCACCTCAGGGTGACGGCGCAACAACAACAGGAAGACGAGGGACGACAATGAATCAGCCTGCATCCGCCTACTTCATGGAAGAGCGCCAAGACCCCAACGAGACCCATACGCTATCGGTGCTGGTGCAGAATGAGCCCGGCGTGCTGGCGCGGGTGATCGGCCTGTTTTCGGGGCGCGGCTACAATATCGAGAGCCTCACCGTCTCGGAGACCGAGAATCAGAAGCACCTGTCGCGCGTCACCATCGTCACCACCGGCACGCCGATGGTGATCCAGCAGATCAAGCATCAGCTCGATCGCATGGTCCCGGTGTATCGCGTGGTCGACATGACGCTGACCGGACGCGCGATCGAGCGCGAGCTGGCGATGGTCAAGCTTCGCGGCACCGGGGACCACCGGGTCGAATCGCTTCGGCTTGCCGAAGCGTTTCGCGCCCGCGTGATCGACGCGTCGACGGAGAGCTTCGTGTTCGAGATCACCGGCAACACTACCAAGATCAACCAGTTCATCGAACTGATGCGCCCGCTAGGCCTGGTCGAGGTGGTTCGCACCGGCGTCGCCGCGATCGGCCGCGGCGCCGAGGGGATGTAATCGCCCGCCGCTACACCGCGATCGCCTCGGCGATGTCGTCGAACGAGTGGTTGGTGAGGTCCTTCGCCAGGGAGCGGATCAGCGAGGCTTCGACGGTCTTGTGCAGGATCGGACGCATTTGACCGAGTGTCTGTGGGTCCGCGATCAGCACCAGCTTCTCGAACTCGCCGTCAAGCTTCATCTTGTTGATGGCGTTGCTGAGCTGCTTGGCGAAGGTGGCCTCGTCGGTTTGGCTCTGGGTCTGGTCGCCGGGCCGCGATCCTGACGGGCCGTCATTGTCGAGGTTGTTCGGCTCCAGCCGGCGTTCCTCGCGCAAGCTGATGGCGCCGGGTTTGCCGGCGTTGCGAAGCAGGATCGCGCCGCCGCCGTCTGCCACGACAATGAGTGCGTTATGCGGAATGAGGGTCATGGTACGGTTCTTCCTCCCGATCGATCGGCTGGCCGCCGTGGTGGCGACGCCGGCGCTGTGTGGGCAACAGACCGAGCCGTGCTTCGTTCCGCGGTTTCGGATGCGTCGTCGTGGGCCGGAATGCTGATCGTGGTTGCCGGCCTCGCCACCATGCTGCTGTTCGGCCGTGCCGGGCCGACGCTGCCGGAGACCGCCTGAAAGTCGTCGAAGCCCTCGCTTCGCAGTGCGGCAGCCATGCCGCAGCCACAAAACACTGCTGCGGGCTTGTCTCAGGACACCTAGCGCCCTAGAAACCGGCAGCAATTTCACGGTCGGCCGCGAGTGGCCCGATCACCATAGCAGGGGGCGGGACGGGCCGCCGAACGAGAGGAACGAGGATGCGAGTTTACTACGATCGCGACGCCGATCTGAACCTGATCAAGGGCAAGAAGGTCGTCATCGTCGGCTATGGCAGCCAGGGCCACGCCCATGCGCTGAACCTGAAGGATTCCGGCGTCAAGGACGTCGCGATCGCGCTGCGCAAGGGCTCGGCGACCGCGAAGAAGGCGGAAGCCGCCGGGTTCAAGGTGATGGAAGTCGCCGAGGCCGCGAAGTGGGCCGACGTGATGATGATGCTGACTCCGGACGAGTTGCAGGGCGAGATCTATCGCGAGCACCTGCACGACAACATGAAGCAGGGCGCGGCGCTGCTGTTCGCCCACGGCCTCAACGTCCACTTCAACCTGATCGAGCCGCGCGCCGACCTCGACGTGCTGATGGTCGCGCCGAAGGGCCCGGGCCACACCGTGCGTTCGGAATATCAGCGCGGCGGCGGCGTGCCCTCGCTGATCGCGATCCACAAGGACTCGTCGGGCAATGCGCACGACCTCGGCCTCAGCTACGCCTCGGCGATCGGCGGCGGTCGCGCCGGCATCATCGAGACCTCGTTCAAGGAAGAATGCGAGACCGACCTGTTCGGCGAGCAGGTCGTGCTGTGCGGCGGCCTGGTCGAGCTGATCAAGGCCGGCTTCGAGACGCTGGTGGAAGCCGGCTACGCGCCGGAGATGGCGTATTTCGAGTGCCTGCATGAAGTGAAGCTGATCGTCGACCTGATCTATGAAGGCGGCATCGCCAACATGAACTACTCGATCTCCAACACCGCGGAATACGGCGAATACGTCACCGGCCCGCGCATCGTCACCGCCGAGACCAAGGCGGAGATGAAGCGGGTTCTGGCCGACATCCAGAACGGCATCTTCACCCGCAACTGGATGCTCGAGAACAAGGTCAACCAGACCTCGTTCAAGGCCACCCGCGCCAAGCTGGCGCAGCACCCGATCGAGGAAGTCGGCGCCAAGCTCCGCGAGATGATGCCCTGGATCAAGAAGGGCGCGCTGGTCGACAAGACGAAGAACTGAGCCGACGCGACGGGTCCGGCGTCATCCTGAGGCGCCGTCGCGAAGCGGCGGCCTCGAAGGATGGGCCGCAGGCGCTGTGCTCGGTCATCCTTCGCGGCGTTCCGAACAGGTGCGCATCTCGGGATGACGGCAACTCACAAACCGGATCGCGGCAACGCGGTCCGGTTTCGTTTTGTGCTAGGATTGCGGTGCACAAAGGAGCCTGCCATGCGATCCATTGTTATCACCGGCGCATCGACCGGGATCGGCCACGCCACGACGAAGCTGCTGCTGGCACGCGGCTTTCGGGTGTTCGGCAGCGTGCGCAGGCAGGCCGATGCGGATCGGCTCGAGCAGGAGTTCGGTGACGCCTTCACGCCGCTGCTGTTCGACGTCACCGACGAAGCCGCGGTGCACGCGGCGGCAGGCGAGGTGCGCACCGCGCTGGGTGGTGATGCGCTGGCGGGCCTGGTCAACAATGCCGGCATCGCGGTGTCGGGCGCGGTGATCGACCTGTCGGCCGATGATTTCCGCCGTCAGTTCGAGGTCAATGTGATCGGCCCGATCATTGCCACGCAGGCGTTCGCGCCGCTGCTCGGCACCGATCCAACGCTGCGCGGGCCGCCGGGTCGGATCATCATGATGTCGTCGATCGCGGGGAAGTTCGGCAATCCGCTGATGGCGGCTTACTCGGCATCGAAGCACGCGCTCAACGGCCTGTCGGACGGGCTGCGTCGCGAGATGATGCTGTTCGGCATCGATGTCGTGATCATCGCGCCCGGCGCGGTCAAAACGCCGATCTGGGCCAAGGCCGAGCAGGAAGACATCTCGCGCTTCGCGAACTCGCCATTCTACCCTGCGCTGCAGAAGATCCGCGCGATGCTGCCGCAGATGGACGAAAGCGGCCTGCCGCCGGAGACCATCGCGCAGCACGTGTTCGATGGGCTGACCTCGGCGTCGCCGAAAGCGCACGACGTCATCACACCCGGACCGCTGCAGTTCTGGTTGTCGACCAAGCTGCCGCCGCGGTGGGTCGACAAGATCGTCGCCAGGCGGCTCGGGCTGAGGCCGGCGAAGTAAGCCCGCGGCCGTCGCTCACCGCGGCTTCACGCTGTCCCACAGCGCACGCGCCACCACATCCGGCGTGCCTGTGCCGCCGCCGGAAGCGGCCCGGAGATTGGCCGCTCGCATCGCCGCGATGTCGATACGGCCGACGAGGGGGCTGAGCGCGTCGCGCAGCTTCGTGTCACCGGCGCGCTTCGGCGACACCAGCAGCACGGCGTCGTAAGGCGGAATCGCCTGTCGCGGATCGTCGAGTACGACGAGATCGTATTTCGCGATCAGTCCGTCCGAAGTGTAGCCGGCGATCAGATCGACCTCGCCGGAGGCGACGGCGGCATACATGAAGTCCGGCTGCATCTGCCGCTCGTTCTTGAACGAAAGCCCGTAAGTCCTGCGCAGGTTGGCCCATTCCGGGCGCGAGAAGAATTCATAGTCGCCAGCGATCGTCATCTGCGGCGCGCACGCAACGAGATCAGCGATCGACCGGACGCCGAGCGCCTCCGCTCTGGCGCGCGGCATCACCAGCGCATAGGCGTTCGCGAAGCCGAGTTCGCCGAGCAGCGTGACGCCGTCCTTGGCGAGGTCGGTCGTCAGGTCGGCGAGGACCTGGCCGCGCGGGGCAATGCCGGGGTGGTGAAACTGGTTGGCCCACAGCGTGCCGGAATAATCGACGTAAGCATCGATATCGCCGCTTTTGAGCGCGTCGTAGATTACGCTGGAGCCGAGGCCGGCGCGGATCGTGGCGGGAAGACCTCGGTCGTCGAGTTGCTGCGCAATCAGCGCCGCCAAGACGTATTGCTCGGTGAAGGTCTTGGCGCCGACCACATAGGTCGATTTCGACGACGCGAGCGACGGCGCCAGCGTCGCGATCACCAGCGCGGCGAGCCCGAGGCCGCCGAGCGCGACGCGGAGCCGGCTGCGGAGCCGCAGGCCAGTCTCGATCAGCGCCAACAATTGATCGACCGCCAGCGCCAGCACAGCGGCTGCGGCACAGCCGAACAGCACCAGCACCCAGTTCTGGGTTTGCAGTCCCGCAAAGATGTAGTTGCCGAGGCTGGTCTGACCGATCGGCGTCGACAGCGTCGCGGTGCCGATCACCCACACCGCACTGGTGCGGATGCCGGCCATGATCACCGGCACCGCCAGTGGCAGCTCGACCATCGTCAGCGTCTGCCGTGGCGTCATACCGACGCCCTGTGCAGCCTCGATCAGCGCCGGGTCGACGCCGGCGAGCCCGGTGATGGTGTTGCGCAGAACCGGCAGCATCGAATACAGCGCCAGCGCCAGCACCGCGGGCAGGAAGCCGAACGCGGAGAAGCTGACGCCGAGTGTGCTCGCGCTCAGCGCTGCCAGTGCCAGCAGCAGAGGATAGAACAACGCCAGCAATGCGAGGCCCGGAATGGTCTGCACGATGCCGGCGAAGCCGAGCAGGGCGCCGCGCAGCACCGGCCGGTGGCGCGCGAGGATCGCGAGCGGCAGGCTGACGGCGAGGCCGAGCCCCAGCGCCGCGACGCTGACGCGGACATGGCTGCCGAGATAATCCGGCAGATTGGCCAGCGCCTCGGTCCAGCGTGGGTCGCTGAAGATACTCATGTCCCGGCGTCCCGCGGCAGCAATTCGCCGAGGCGCTCCGCCTGCCGGCGCGGCGTCTGCAGTAATTCGGCGACATAGGGATCGGTGCTATGCGCCAGCTCGGCAGCGGCGCCCTGTGCGATCAATTGTCCTGCGCGCATCACCGCGATGCGGTCAGCGAGTAGCAGTGCCTCGGTGATGTCGTGGGTGATCAGCATCGTGGTCAGCCCGAGCCGGTCGTGCAGCGCGCGGAAGTCGTCGCCGAGCGCATCTCGGGTCAAGGGATCGAGCGCGCCGAACGGTTCGTCCATCAGCACGATGCTCGGTTTTGCGGCGAGCGCGCGGGCGACGCCGACGCGCTGGCGCTGGCCCCCGGAGAGTTCGTGCGGAAAGCGCCCGCGATGCTGCGCGCGATCGAGCCGCACCAGATCGAGAAGTTCGTCGACCCGAGCTGCGATCTTTGCGGCGGGCCAGCCGAGCAGCTTCGGCGTGATCCCAATATTGCCGGCGACGGTGAGGTGCGGGAACAGCGCGCCGGCCTGGAACACGGTTCCGATCCGGCGTCGCAGCACGATCGGGTCGGTGCTGCGGACGTCTGCGCCCTCGATCGCGATCGAGCCGGCGTCGGCGTCGATCAGCCGGTTAGCGAGGCGCAGCAGCGTGGTCTTGCCGGAGCCGGAGCCGCCGACGATCGCGAGGAACTCGCCGCGCGCGACGCTCAGCGACACGCCGTCGACCGCTTTGATCCGGCCGCCGCCGAAAGTCTTGTCGACGCGGGTATAGGCGATCATTGGCGGGGCGTCGCTCATCCTTGCCGCCCTAGCACGGCGGCCGGCCGCGATAAAGCGTAAGCGGTGCTTGCAGTTTGCCGCGCACCGTTGAATGGTCCGCGCAGAAACGGAGGCGGATGCGTGGGCGGAGAAGCATCGACGGCAATCGCGCTGCGAGAGACGAGCGTGGCGTTCCGCCTTGCGGACGGACGCATCTACACCGCGGTTGAGAAGGCGTCGCTCGACGTTGCCGACGGCGAGTTTGTAGCAATCGTCGGACCGACCGGTTGCGGTAAGTCCACGCTTTTGAACGTCGCCGCCGGGCTGCTGCGCCCCGTGTCGGGTGAGGCGCGGATATTCGGCGGGCCGCTCGCCGGGCTCAATGCCGATGCCGGCTATCTGTTTCAGGCCGATGCGCTGTTCCCGTGGAAGACCGCGATCGACAATGTCGCGATCGGGCTGGAGATCTCGGGCACGTCGCGCGCCGAGGCGCTGGCGCGCGCGCAAGGCTGGCTCGATACCGTTGGTCTGGGCGCCTTTGCGGGCCGCTACCCGCACATGCTGTCGGGCGGCCAACGCAAGCGGGTCGGGCTCGCGCAAGTGCTGATCCGCGATCCGAAAATCTTGCTGATGGACGAGCCGTTCGGCCCGCTCGACGCGCAGACAAGGCAGATCATGGGCAATCTGTTGCTGCAATTATGGAGCGCGCATCGCAAGGCGGTGTTGTTCGTCACCCACGATCTCGAAGAGGCAATCGCACTTGCCGATCGGGTGGTGATCATGTCGGCGGGGCCGTCCGCCCACATTATCGGCGACTGGCGCGTGGCGCTGCCGCGGCCGCGCGACATTTTCGAGATTCGCTTGACCCACGAGTTTCATAAGCTGCATCGCGAGATCTGGGGCGTGCTGCGCGATGAGGTGATGAAGGGCTACGCTCAGGCCGGGCAGGCGGTGGCGTGATGGTGTCGTTGTACGATCCACCGACACCTTGCCTGTCGACCCCCACCCCTGACCCGTCCCCGCAAGGGGGAGGGGAGTACGCAGGGGCCTTGCCATGTCCCGCATGAGGCTCCTGACGCTGCAGCTGCTGGTCGCGATCGTCGCGCTGGCGATCTGGCAGTTCTTCACCACCGTGCCGGTCGCCGGCCGGCTGCTGTTGCCGCCGTTCTTCTTTTCCAATCCGGTCGATGTGGCGAAGCAAGTCTATGCCTGGTTCGCGTCGGGCTTGATCTGGAAGCACCTGCTGATCACGCTGTGGGAGTCGCTGCTGGCGTTCGTGATCGGCTCGGTCGCCGGCGTGCTGGTCGGTTTCTGGTTCGCGCGGCAGCCGCGCGTCGCCGCGGTATTCGATCCCTATGTCAAGATGCTCAACGCGCTGCCGCGCGTGGTGCTGGCGCCGATCTTCACGTTGTGGCTGGGCCTCGGCATCTGGTCGAAGGTCGCGCTCGGCGTGACGCTGGTGTTCTTCGTGGTGTTCTTCAACGTCTATCAGGGCGTCAAGGAAACCAGCAGCACGCTGGTCGACAATGCGCGGATGCTCGGGATGAGCGAACGGCAGATGATGCGTCATGTGTTCTGGCCGTCGGCGCTGTCGTGGATGTTCTCGTCGCTGCACACCGCGGTCGGCTTCGCCGTGGTGGGCGCGGTGGTCGGCGAGTATCTCGGCGCAGCCGCCGGCCTCGGCTATCTGATCCAGCAGGCCGAGGGCACCTTCGACGTCGCCGGCGTGTTCGCCGGAATGTTCGTGCTGTCGGTGTTCGTCATCGTGATCGATCTGGCGGTCAGTCTGGTGGAGCGGCGGCTGCTGGTGTGGCGGCAGCGACCCTCGGGAGCGCTGCAACAGACCGACTAGAGTCCTTCGTCGCTTTCGCCTATCGTGGGCGCCGCTTGGTCCGGGGAGAAACGTCGTGAAAACAATTATCGCCAGAATCGCCGCGATGCTGTCGGCGCTGTTGCTCACCACCACGCTCGCCGTCGCCCAGAGCAAGGTGACGATCGCGATCGGCGGCGGTGCGTGCCTTTGCTATCTGCCGACGGTGCTGGCGAAGCAACTCGGCGAATACGACAAGGCCGGTCTCAGCGTTGAGCTGGTCGACCTCAAGGGCGGTTCGGATGCGCTGAAGGCCGTGCTCGGCGGCAGCGCCGACGTGGTGTCGGGCTATTTCGATCACACGGTGAATCTCGCCGCCAAGAAGCAGGAGATGCAGTCGTTCGTGGTCTATGATCGCTATCCGGGGCTGGTGCTGGTGGTTTCGCCTGGGCACACGGCGGAGATCAAGTCGATCAGGGACCTCGCCGGCAAGAAGGTCGGAGTCAGCGCGCCGGGCTCATCGACCGATTTCTTTCTCAAATATCTCTTGAAGAAGAACGGCGTTGATCCGAACAACGTGTCGGTGATCGGCGTCGGCCTTGGCGCCACCGCGGTCGCGGCGATGCAGCAGGGCCAGATCGACGCCGCGGTGATGCTCGATCCGGCGGTGACGATTCTGCAGAGCGCCCACGCTGATTTGCGCATCCTCAGCGATACGCGGACCGAGCACGATACTCGCGAGGTGTTCGGCGGCGACTATCCCGGCGGCGCGCTGTACGCGACGGTGGCCTGGATCAAGGCGCATCCCAAGGAGGCGCAGGGACTGACCAACGCCATCCTGAATACGCTGAGCTGGATTCACGCGCATTCGGCGGACGAGATCGCCGACAGGATGCCGCCCAACATTGTCGGCAAGGACAGGGCGCAATATGTCGCCGCGTTGAAAAACACGATTCCGATGTATTCGACCACCGGGTTGATGGACCCGAAGGGCGCCGATGCGGTGCTCGCGGTGTTCAGCGTCGGCTCGCCCGAGGTCGCGAAAGCCAGTATCGACGTTACCAAGACCTACACCAACGCTTTCGTCGAGCAAGCGGCGAAGACGTCGGGCGCGGCGAAGTAACGGCGTCGGCCATGAGCGCGTCCGTGCCGGTCACGATCCACCGCGTGACCGATCTCGACCTGTGGGTCGGCGACTATGCGTGGCCTTTCACGGAAAGGCACCGGTCGAAAATCGATGGCTATTTCGCCGCGCGTCAGTTGGAACAGCCGAAACTGTGGAACGGCCGCGTGCTGATGGGGCGTCGGCCGCGATTTGACGGCGCACGGTTCAGTGCCGAATGCTTCGAGACCGACTTCGCCAGCTTCATGTGCTGGCGGGAATGGGATTTTCCCGACGCGTCGGTCTTCAACGGTTTCGGAATGGGCGTGATCCGCAGCAAAGACGGCGCGATCGTCCTCGGCGAGATGGGTGCACATACATCCAACGCCGGTCAGGTGTATTTCGCCGGCGGCACGCCGGATCCATCCGATGTTCGTAACCATCAGCTCGACATCGCCGCCAGCGTCGCGCGCGAGGTCGAGGAGGAGACCGGGTTGCGACGCTCCGACTACCGCGCGGCTGATCATTGGCACTGCGTCGAGTCCGGTCCCCTCGTGGCGATGCTGCGTATCCTGGATGTCTATCTGCCCGCCGAAGCGCTGAAGTCGCGGATCGAGGCTCATTTGGCGCGCGATGCGCTACCCGAGTTCACTCGGATGCATCTGGTGCGGTCGGAGGCGGATTTCCTGCCGGCGATGCCGCGCTTCGTCACCGCTTATCTCACGATGCTGCTGGACGGCGACGACTGATCAGGCGGGGGAGGCCACGGGCGCGTCGCTGCTGCGCAGTGCTTTGGAGATCGGCCTTATCTCGTCAGCACAGCGAGTAGCGCGTACGGCAGCAGAAGCCCGGAAGCACCACCAGCGCCACCGAGCCCGATTTCGGCGATGGCGCTGGCGACACGGTGAAAGCCTATGCGTTGCCGTGGGCGTGAACGCCGAGGTCGTCGCGCGGGGTGATGCCGAGCCGGGCGAACAGCGCGCGGTCCTTGCTGTCGCCGGGATTCGGCGTGGTCAGCAGGGTGTCGCCGATGAAGATCGAATTGGCGCCGGCGAGGAAGCACAGCGCCTGCATTTCGTCGCTCATCGCAGTGCGGCCGGCGGCGAGGCGGACATCGGACTTCGGCATCATGATCCGCGCCAGCGCGATCGTGCGGATGAACTCGAACGGATCGACCGGCTTGGCGGTCGCCGCGATCGGCGTGCCTTCGATCGGGATCAGCATGTTGATCGGCACGCTCTCCGGGTGTTGCGGCAGGTTGGCGAGGGTGCGCAGCATCTCGACGCGATCGGTCGGCTTTTCGCCGAGGCCGAGAATGCCGCCGCAGCACACTTTGATGCCGGCGTCCTGCACCTTCTCCAGCGTATCGAGCCGGTCGCCGAAGCTGCGGGTCTTCACCACCGACGAATAGAACTCCTCGGAGGTGTCGATGTTGTGGTTGTAGTAGTCGAGGCCGGCGTCGGCGAGCTGCTTGGCCTGATCATCGGTCAGCATCCCGAGCGTCATGCAGGCTTCCATCCCGAGCGCCTTGACGCCCTTCACCATCTCGATCACCGGCGCCATGTCGCGGTCCTTCGGCGATCGCCACGCCGCGCCCATGCAATAGCGCGTCGCGCCGGCGTCGCGCGCCGCCTTGGCGCCCTCGATCACCTTGGCCGGGTCCATCAGCTTGGAGGCGGGCAGGGCCGTGTCGTGATGCGACGACTGGCTGCAATAGCCGCAGTCCTCGGCGCAGCCGCCGGTCTTGACGTTGAGCAACTGATTGCATTGCACCGCATTGGCGTCGAAGCTCTGGCGGTGGATGGTCTGCGCCCGGAAGATCAAATCCGCGAACGGCGCGTGATAGATCGCGGCGGCTTCCTCGCGCGTCCAGTCGTGGCGGATGGTCGGAGTGGAATCGGCGAGAGCTTGGGCCAAAGACGGCAGATCGATCGAATTCAACGCGGCGCTCCATGCTGTGTCGTTCAGCTCGCAATGCCATACGGCGTTTCGGTGGGGGAGGAAACCCACTGCCGGTCGGGCGAGGGCCGACGATTGGTTAGGTCAGGATTTCTGACGCTTTATCGTAGGTTTTGTCCATCATTTAGCGTTGCGAACCTATGGCGAGGTCGTCTAGAAGAATGGCGGTCCGGTTCGTCCGACTCTTGCGTCAACCCTCTTTCATCAATGGTTGCCGTCGACGATGTGGACCTGAAGGTGTCGGGTATGACGATTCGCAGTGGCAGGTCGGGAACGGAAGGGGCGGCGATTTTCGCTGCGTCCACGATTCCGGCTGCGCCGGCTCCGACACCTGCTCTCGAGGCTGTTGCGCTCGAGACCCTCGCGCTTGGCGGGCTGCTTCTGCTTATTTGCCCCTGAGGGCCGTCTGGGCATTTGCGCCTGGGCACTCAGGGGATCGCACGAACGCCAGACCCCCTATGCGCCCAGACGGCGCCCGACCAAAGGAATTCTTTCATGACCACGACCCCGAAGTCCGAGCAGGACCGCGTCATCATTTTCGACACCACCTTGCGCGACGGCGAGCAGTGCCCCGGCGCCACCATGACCTTCGAGGAGAAGTTGAACGTCGCCGCGATGCTCGACGAGATGGGCGTCGACGTGATCGAGGCCGGCTATCCGTTCGCGTCCGATGGTGACTTCGAGGCGGTTCACGAGATCGCCAAGCGCTCGAAGAATTCGGTGATCTGCGGATTGTCGCGCGCCGCGCACAAGGACATCGACCGCTGCGCCGAGGCGATCAAGCCGGCCGAGCGCGGCCGTATCCACACCTTCCTGTCCACCTCGCCGGTGCACATGAAGTACAAGCTGCAGATGGAAGCCGCGCAGGTCTACGAGATGGTGATCTCGTCGGTGACGCGCGCGCGCAACCACACCGACGACGTCGAGTGGTCGGCCGAGGACGCCACCCGCACCGAGTTCGACTTCCTGTGCCGCTGCATCGAGGCCGCGATCAAGGCTGGCGCCACCACCATCAACCTGCCGGACACCGTCGGCTACGCGGTGCCCGAGGAATATCGCGAAATGTTCCGCAAGGTGCGTGAAACCGTGCCGAACGCCGACAAGGCGCGGTTCTCGGTTCACTGTCACGACGACCTCGGCATGGCGGTGGCGAATTCGATCGCGGGCGTGCAGGGCGGCGCGCGGCAGATCGAATGCACCATCAACGGCATCGGCGAGCGCGCCGGCAATGCCGCGCTGGAAGAAGTGGTGATGGCGATGCGGGTGCGGCAGGACAAGGTGCCGTACTGGAACAGGATCGAAAGCACGATGCTGACGCATGCCTCGAAGACGGTGTCGGCGGCGACCTCGTTCCCGGTGCAGTACAACAAGGCGATCGTCGGCCGCAACGCATTCGCGCATGAGAGCGGCATCCACCAGGACGGCATGATCAAGAACGCCCAGACCTACGAGATCATGACGCCGGAGACGGTGGGCGTGAAGGGCACCTCGCTGGTGATGGGCAAGCACTCCGGTCGCGCCGGCCTGATCCACAAGATGGAAGAGCTCGGCTACAAATTGTCGCGGAACCAGATCGAGGACGTGTTCGTGCGGTTCAAGGCGCTGGCCGATCGCAAAAAGGACGTCTACGACGAAGACATCGAGGCGTTGGTCGACGAGCAGTTGCTGCATGGTCAGGACCTGATCCGGCTGAAGTCGCTGACGGTGATCGCCGGCACCCACGGCCCGCAGCGCGCGACCATGAAGATCGACGTCGACGGCCAGCTCCGGATCGAGGAAGCCGAAGGCAATGGTCCGGTCGACGCGGTGTTCAACTGCATCAAGGCTCTGGTGCCGCACGACGCCAAGCTGGAATTGTATCAGGTCCACGCCGTGACCGAAGGCACCGACGCGCAGGCTGAAGTGTCGGTGCGGCTGTCGCATGAGGGCCGTTCGATGACGGCCCGCGCGGCCGATCCGGATACGCTGGTCGCGTCGGCGAAAGCCTATCTGGGCGCGCTGAACAAGATCGTCGCCAAGCGTCAGCGCGACGTCCGTGCAGACGCGCCTGCGGTCGCGGTGGCCGGCTGATCAGGTCCGGTCGCGCGACGCATCATTCACCAACGCAAACGCGGCGCTTCGGCGCTGCGTTTTTGCGTTTTGCGGCGCAGCAATGACCCCTGCGAACTGGCAATGGCTTTTATTGGCGAGTCTCTGTATTGGGGACGAGCAACACGTAGCGCGGCTAGCGCGCATCGACAAGAAATAGGGGACGTCCCATGCGTAAGCTGATTCTGTCCGCGGCGTCGGCCGCAATGCTGGTCCTGGTCGGGCCGGCAGCAGCACAATCGCCGATTGTCATCAAGTTCAGCCATGTCGTGGCGCCGAACACGCCGAAGGGGCTGGCGGCGGACAAGTTCAGAGAGCTCGCGGAGAAGTATACCGAGGGCAAGGTCAAGGTTGAAGTCTATCCGAACTCCCAGCTCTACAAGGACAAGGAAGAACTCGACGCGCTGCAGCTCGGCGCGGTGCAGATGCTGGCGCCGTCGATCTCGAAGTTTGGTCCGGCGGGCGTCAAGGAATTCGAGGTGTTCGATCTTCCGTATATCCTTCCGGACATCGCGGCGCTGCGTAAGGTGACCACCGGCCCGGTCGGCACCAAGCTGTTCAAGCTGCTCGACGCCAAAGGCATGACCGGTCTCGCCTATTGGGACAACGGCTTCAAGATCATGAGCGCCAACAAGAAGCTGGTGACGCCCGAGGACTACAAGGGCCTCAAGTTCCGGATCCAGTCCTCGAAGGTGCTCGACGCCCAGTTCCGCTCGCTCGGTGCGATCCCGCAGGTGATGGCATTCTCGGAAGTGTATCAGGCGCTGCAAACCGGCGTGGTCGACGGCCAGGAGAACACGCCGTCGAACATGTACACGCAGAAGATGCACGAAGTGCAGAAGTACACCACCATCACCAATCACGGTTATATCGGCTACGCGGTGATCGTGAACAAGAAATTCTGGGAAGGCATCCCGGCCGACATCCGCGCCCAACTCGACAAGGCGATGGTCGAGGCCACGGACTTCGGCAACAGCCAGTCGCAGAAAGAAAACGACGACGCGCTGGCGGAGATGAAGAAGTCCGGCAAGACTGAGCTCATTACGCTGACGCCGGAGCAGAACTCGGCGATGCGCAAGGCGATGGCTCCGGTCTATGACGACGTCGCGGGCCGCATCGGCAAGGGGCTCATCGAAGAGTTCCTGAAAGAGAGCGGCGGCGGTCCGACGAAGTAATTCAACATCGAGCACCCGCGCATTGCGCGGGTGCTCGCCATTTTCCGGAAACTTGCTTCCAGTTCCGGCGCCAGTGTTCGTGGTTACTTGATTTGCCTGCCGACCAGCCGATCGATACGGGGGGAATAAATGTTGATGCGCGTCCTCGACCGGCTTGAGGAGATATTGATCGCGACGATGATCGGCGGCGCCACGCTGCTGATCTTCATCGCGGTGATGCACCGCTATCTGGTCGGTGTGCCCTTCCTCTATCCGATCCTGTTTCCGATCGACCTGTCCTGGGCGCAGGAATTGTGCATCTACATGTTCGTGTGGATGGCGAAGTTCGGCGCCGCTTACGGCGTCCGCACCGGCATCCATGTCGGCGTCGACGTGCTGGTCAACATCATTCGGCCGAACATCCGCAAGGCGGTGATCCTTTTCGGGCTGTTCTGCGGCGCGCTGTTCACCTCCATCATCGGCACCATGGGCGCCAAGTTCGTTTACGGACTGATGGGCACCAACCAGACCTCGCCGGATCTCGAAATCCCGAGCTGGATCGTCTACCTCTGCATTCCGCTCGGATCCTATCTGATGTGCTTCCGCTTCCTGCAGGTCGCCTACCACTTCTGGCGCCACGACCACCTGCCGCATCATGATCACAGCCATGTCGAGGGGGTCGACGACCCGCATATGCCCGGCTCGGCGGCGGCGGCGGCGGAGGCGGTGCGATGAACACGGCGATCATCTTCGGGCTTCTGATCGCCCTGATGCTGACCGGGATGCCGATCTCGATCGCGCTCGGTCTGACGGTGCTATCGTTCGTCTTCCTGATGACCAATGTGCCGATCGAGGCGGTGTCGCTGAAATTGTTCACCGGCATCGAGAATTTCGAGATCATGGCGATCCCGTTCTTCATCCTGGCCGGCAATTTCCTGACCCATGGCGGCGTCGCCCGCCGCATGATCAATTTCGCGACCTCGATGGTTGGCCACTGGCATGGTGGCCTCGGGCTCGCCGGCGTGATGGCCTGCGCGCTGTTCGCAGCGGTGTCGGGCTCGTCGCCGGCCACCGTGATTGCGATCGGCTCAATCATGCTGCCGGCGATGGTGAAGCAGGGCTTCCCGAAGCGGTTCGGCGCCGGCGTCATCACCACGTCGGGCGCGCTTGGAATTCTGATCCCGCCATCGATCGTCATGGTGGTCTATGCGGTCGCCACCGGTGGCTCGATCGCGCTCGATCCGGCCGGCAACCGCGTGTCGTCGGCGTCGGTCGGGCAGTTGTTCATGGCCGGCGTGATCCCCGGCATCATGCTGGCGACGCTGCTCGGCGTCACCACATTCTACCGCGCCTGGAAGCATAACTATCCGCGGCTGCCGCGCGCGAGTTGGGGCGAACGCTTCGACGCCTTCCGCAAGTGCGTCTGGGGCCTGCTGCTGATCTTGATCGTGCTCGGCGGCATTTATGCCGGCCTGTTCACCCCGACCGAAGCGGCGGCGATCAGCGCGGTCTATGCCTTCGTGATCGCTGTGTTCGTCTATCGCGACATGGGCCTGCGAGACGTGCCGCGGGTGCTGCTCGGCTCCGCCAATATGAGCGCGATGATCCTCTACATCATCACCAATGCGGTGTTGTTCTCGTTCCTGATGGCCAACGAAAACATTCCGCAGCAGATCGCCAACTGGATGTCGACCGCCGGCGTCAACTGGGTGGTGTTCCTGCTGGTGGTGAACGTCCTGCTGCTGCTCGCCGGCAATGTGATGGAAGCCACGTCGATCGTGCTGATCATGGCGCCGATCCTGTTTCCGGTGGCGGTACAGCTCGGCATCCACCCGGTGCATCTCGGCATCCTGATGGTGGTGAACATGGAAGTGGGCATGTGCCACCCGCCGGTGGGGCTCAATCTCTACGTCGCCTCAGGCATCGCCAAGATGGGCATCACCGAACTCACCATCGCGGTGATGCCGTGGCTGCTGACCATGATCGCGTTCCTCGGCGTCGTCACCTATGTGCCGGAAATCTCGCTGTGGCTGCCGCGTATGCTTGGGATGTTGTAGGCGCGGCGAACAGGGTGCGCTTGGTTACAACTTGGTAACCAGGCTGTTTCTGTCCAAACCTTAAGTTGCACGGGGCAGGGCTCGGACCCATCTTCGAAGCCACCTTTCAAGGAGGCTGTCATGAAGAAGGTTCTGCTCGCCGGCGCCGCCGTACTGGTTCTCGCCGGTTCGACCGCGGCCTATGCCGACCACCGCGGCTGGTTCGACCGTGACGGCGACCATCGTCGACCATGGGCCAGCGTGGAGGATCGCACCGCTTTCGCCGATGCGCGGATCGCGGCTGTGAGGGCGGGGCTTAAGCTGACGCCTGACCAGGAAAAGATGTGGCCGCCGCTCGAGGCTGCGGTGAGGGATTTCGCCAAGCTGCGGATTGACCGCGCCGAGGCGCGGGTCAAGGCGCGCGACGAGGATCGCGACGCCGATCCTGTGGCGCGGCTGCGCGACCGCGCCGACACCATGGCCGCGACGGCGGCTGCGATGAAGCGGATCGTCGACGCCGCCGATCCACTCTACAAGTCGCTCGACGAGGGCCAGAAGCGCCGGCTGCGCATGCTGACGCATTTCGAGGGCTCCCGCGGCGGCTGGGGCGAGCATCGCCATCATCATCCACGGATGCATCGCGACGACGACGATCGTGGCCCGCGTTGGGATCGCGACCGTGACCGCCGCCCGGGGCAGGGTCCCGGACCCCGTCCCGGCGCGATGGAAGACCGCGACGGCTTCGACGACGGACCGGGCCCCAACCGGCTGTAACCAACCGTCCACAGCCTCAATCAGCCGCGAAAGCCGCCGAATCCCCGGCGGCTTTTCTGCGGTTGAAAAAGATCGATCCGAAGTGGGAAAAAGTCGCCCGGCTTGCTGGACATCCCCGGGCTGCTTTGCTAAACGCAGCCGTCCCGAACGGGAAATTCCGGATCGGCTCCGGGCGCATAGCTCAGTTGGTAGAGCAGCTGACTCTTAATCAGCGGGTCCCAGGTTCGAGCCCTGGTGCGCCCACCA